>Ga0335074_10015652_pt1 | contig 10665 bp, 8 predicted proteins | sample Lox_Sample_23_FD_206715 | JGI IMG/M metagenome (GOLD analysis project Ga0335074, IMG submission 206715) | Soil microbial communities from Loxahatchee National Wildlife Refuge, Florida, United States - Lox_Sample_2.3 | ecosystem: Environmental > Terrestrial > Soil > Wetlands | place: USA: Florida...
CGCTGCCGACTCGGCGGTGAGTGTTTTCTCGGCGGCGTCGACGACGCCGAGGTCGGCGCGGGTGTGCAGTTCGGCCGCGGTGATGAGCAGCGACTCGACGGCTGTGGTGCTGGTGGCGGAGCGCGCGTCGGCCAGCGCGTGCAGCTGCCGCAGCAGGTGGGTGCGCTGCCGGCCGAGCACGGCGTGCAGGGTGGCGGGGTCGGCGGAGCGAACGGCGGCCATGATCTTGAGGAAGAAGTCGTCGCGGTATCCGCGGGAAGGGATCGCCGGCTCGGCGAGCCAGCGGTCGAGTTCGGTGCGCCCGGCCGGGGTGAGGTGGTGGATGACGCGGTCGGGCTTGACCTGCTGTGGCTGGCGTTCGGAGTCGATCAGCCCGTCGCGGGAGAGCCGGTCGAGGATCTGGTACAGGTGGCCGATGTTCAGCCCGCCCCACTGGTCGCCGACGGCCTGCTCGAAGCTGCTTTTCAGCTCGTAGCCGTGGGCCGGCTTGGCCGAGAGCAGGGCCAGGACCGCGTGGTGCAGGGGCATGCGCCTTACCTTGTCGCTAGGTAACGATCTTATAGCTGTCCTTGCATTGTCACTATGTATGGCGTGAGCATAGTCCTAGCCCCGGGCCGGCGCCAGCCCTCGGGAACCGGCGTACACGCGAGAGGTGTGGCGAATGGGCAGGCTGGCCTGGTCGCAGGTGCGGTTCCGCCCGGCCCGCGCGCTGGCGCTGATCATCGGGGTGCTGGTCGCCGCGACCGCGTTCACCGTGCTGACCGCGGCGTCGCGCACCGCGCAGGCCCGCACGGTCGGGAAGGTATCGGCGAACTTCTCACCCGCCTACGACATCCTGGTCCGGCCCAAGGGCGCCCGGTCCGCGGTCGAGGGCAAGACCGGCACGGTGGCGCCGGACTTCCTGTCCGGCATCTACGGCGGGATCACGATGGCCCAGTGGCACCGGATCGAGCGCATCCCCGGAGTCCAGGTCGCAGCGCCGATCGCGATGGCCGCGTACGAGCAGCTGCAGGCGGGCATCTTCGTCCCGGTGCCGGCTTCGGCGCTGAAGGGCCCGGGCCGGCAGCTGTACCGGATCTCGACCACCTGGGTCAGCGACGACGGCGCCAGCCGCGTCACGCAGCCGCCGTCCTATATATATGTGACGCCGCTGCGCCTAAAGAGCGGCAGCGGCAATGGCCTGGGCATACCCGCGTCCGACGGCACCGGCACCGGATGTGTGGTGGGGGACGGGAGCTTGCTGCCACCGGGAACGAACCCGTTTAACACGCTCGCGCAGTCCACGGCGAGCTGCTGGTCCCGGGTGAACCAGTACGACGTGCCACGGAGCGCGCACACCGAGGCCGGTTACTACGTCACCTGGAACATCCCGGTGCTGATCGCGGCCATCGACCCGGACGCCGAGGCAAAGCTGGACGGGCTGAACAAGGCGCTCATCTCCGGTGGTTACCTGAAAGAGAACGAGGCTCTCTACCAGAAGACGACCGGGGGCGTCACGCATCTGGGGATACCGGTGCTGGCCTCCTCGAACAGCGGCATGGATGAGTACGCCCAGACGACGTTGCAGCAGCTCACCGCGCCGGCGGCGATGCCGGACATGGACGCCGCCTGGGCAAGCGCGCAGGTCTCGGCCCCCGGCCGCACCGTGGCGACCGTGCGCTCCACGGCACAGCAGGTCTACAGTGCCGTGCTCAGAAATCCGCCGACGGTCCAGGTGATAACGCGAGGTCTCACCCCCAGTGGCCTTGCCAGCGGCACTCCAATCGCGGGTAACTGGTCCGTCGGCCCGCTGCACTACCGGCGCACCGCGGGCGGGGCGCTGGCGGTGCGCCAGGTGACCAACCCCGCGTGGGTGACCTGGTACATCGGCTACCCGTATCCGGTCTCCATGGACAACGAGGAAAGCCAGTACCGGACGGTGACCTCCCATCAGCCGGCGCCGAAGAGCATCGCGTCGAATGAGGAGCCCTCCACGCTTACCCTGATCAAGATCACTGGCGTCTTCGATCCGGCCAAGATGAAGGTGTTCAGCGCGCTGTCGGAGGTTCCGCTCGGTGACTACCAGCCGGTGGCCGCGGCGCCCGCGAATGCGGCCACCCGCCGGGCGCTGCACGGGCGCGACCTGCTACCCAATCAGAACATCGGCGGGCTGGTCAGCCAGCCGGTGAACCTGATCACCACGCTGTCCGCGCTGCCGCAACTGGAGCACACCCACCGATTCACCGATATACCGGCCGCCGACCCGATCAGCGTGATCCGGGTCAGGGTCGCGGGGGTGACCGGGCCGGGGGCGCTGTCGCGGGAGCGGATCAACGCGGTCGCGCAGCAGATCGAGCAGCGCACCGGCCTGGACGTGGACGTCGTGGCCGGGTCCTCGCCGTCGCCGGTGACCATCGACGTGCCCGCGGGCAAGTTCGGCCAGCCGCCGCTCACGCTGACGCAGAACTGGGTGAAGGAAGGCGTCGCGGTGCTGATCCTCAAGGCGGTCGATAAGACCAGCGTGGCGCTGTACGTCTTGATCCTGGTGGTGTGCGTGCTGTTCGTCGGCAACGCCGCGACCGCGGCGGTGCGCGGCCGGCGGCGTGAGCTGGGCGTGCTCGCCTCGCTGGGCTGGCGCCGCTCGCGGCTGTTCGCGACCGTGCTCGGTGAGCTGGCCGGGATCGGGCTGGCCGCCGGGCTGCTGTCCGCGGCGATCGCGATCCCGATCTCGGCCGCCCTTGGTCTGAACGCCGCGCCGCTCCGGACGCTGCTGGCCGTGCCGGTCGCGATCGCGGTGGCCGTGGTCGCCGGGCTGGCACCGGCCTGGCTCGCAGCGCGGGCCGACCCGGTCAGCTCCGTGCGCCCGCCGGTGCTCGCGGTCCGGCGGGCCCGCCAGCCCGGCAGCATCACCGCGCTGGCGGCACTCAACGTGACCCGTACCCCGGGCCGTACCGCGATCGGGGTGGTCAGCCTGGCCATCGGCATTGCCGCGGTGACGATGCTGACCGCTGTCACGTTCGCGTTCCGCGGCGTCGTCGTGGGATCCCTGCTCGGAGATGCCGTCGCCGTGCAGGTCCGGAGCGTCGACTACGTCGCCGCCGTCGCAACGGTCGCGCTCGGCGTGCTCGCCGTCGCGGACGTGGTGTTCCTGAACATCACCGAGCGCGCCGCCGAGCTGGCGACGATCCGCAGCTTCGGCTGGCGCGACAGCGCGCTGGCCCGGCTGGTGATCACCGAGGGCGCGATCATCGGTGTCACCGGCTCCCTGATCGGCGCGGCGGCCGGGCTTGCCGCGGCTGCCTGGTTCGCCGGGCAGCTGCCCGGCCGGCTGATCGCCATCGCCGTCGCCGCGGTCGTGGCCGGGGTGCTCATCACGTCCGGGGCCGCGCTGCTGCCCGCCGCGCTGCTGCGCCGCCTGCCCACCGCCCACCTGCTCGCCGAGGAGTAACCATCATGACCGAGTCCACCTCCCGCAGCGGAGCGGTTGAGCTGCGCGGCGTCTGCAAGCGATACGGCACCGGCCAGGGCGAGCAGGTCACCGCCGCCGACGACGTCAGCCTCACGATCGAGGGGGGCGCGTTCATCGCGCTGACCGGTGCCTCGGGCTCGGGCAAGTCAACGCTGCTGCACATGATCGGCGCGATCGAACGGCCCGACTCTGGCGTGATCACCGTCGGCGGAACCACGGTCACCGCGCTGCGCGGCGGCGCCCAGGCCGACTACCGGCGCACCGTCGGCTTCGTGTTCCAGCGCTACAACCTGCTGCCCGCGCTGACCGCCCTGGACAACGTCATCGCGCCAGTTCTGCCCTACCGCACCAGCTGGGACAAGCGCGAGCGGGCCAGGGAGCTGCTGGCGGCGGTCGGCCTGGCCGGGCGCGAACGTTCCCTGCCCGCGCGCATGTCCGGCGGCGAGCAGCAGCGCATCGCGATCGCACGTGCGCTGATCAACACCCCGGCCCTGCTGCTCGCCGACGAGCCTACCGGCAACCTGGACTCCGGCAACGCCACTGAGATCCTCGACCTGCTCGCCCGGCTGCGTGCCGAACACCAGATGACGATCATCCTCGCCTCGCACGACCCGCAGATCGCCGCGAGGGCCGAACGGCTGATCCGGCTCCGCGACGGCGCGGTCATCGACGACATCCAGCTCACCCAAGACCGCCCGGTGGAAGACCTGCTCCGGGACGTGGGCCAGCTGGGCTGAGCAACGCGGCCCCACCCACCCTCCCCGGGCCGCTGGTGTATCCATGAGGGATGGACCCCGGAGAGGCGCTGCGGCGGATCGCCTTCGAGCTGGAGCGTGCCGGCGCGCCGACGTACCGGGTGCAGGCGTTCCGCCGGGCCGCCGCGGCGCTGGCGGCGATGCCCCCCGGCGAGCTTGCCCGCCGCATCGCCGACGGCACACTGCAGGACGTGCGGGGCATCGGGCCCTCGACCGCGGCTGTGATCACCGCCGCCGCAGCGGGCCAGCGGCCGGACTACCTGGTGCGGCTGGAGGCCGAGTACGAGCCGTCGCCGCGGACCGCGATGCGGGCAGCGCTGCGCGGCGACTGCCACGTGCACTCGGACTGGTCCGACGGTGGCAGCCCGCCGCTGGAAATGGCCGAGGCCGCCCAGGTGCTGGGCCACGAATGGATCGCGCTCACCGATCACTCGCCGCGCCTGACCGTGGCCAACGGGCTGTCGGCCGAGCGGCTGACCGAGCAGCTCGCGCTGATCGAGAAGCTGAACGCTGACCTGGCGCCGTTCCGGATCCTCAGCGGAATCGAGGTCGACATCCTCGAAGACGGCGGCATCGATCAGCGTGAGGACCTGCTCGCGCGGCTCGACGTCGTCGTGGCCAGCGTGCACTCCAAGCTCCGGATGCCGTCCGTGCCGATGACCGAGCGCATGCTCGCGGCCATCGCCAACCCGCACGTGGACGTGCTCGGGCACTGCACCGGCCGGATGGGGATGGGGCGGCGCAGCCGGCCGCCGTCGGAGTTCGACGCCGCCGCGGTCTTCGGCGCCTGCCGCGAGCACGGCGTCGCCGTGGAGATCAACTGCCGTCCCGAGCGCCAGGATCCGCCGGACGACCTGCTCCGCCAGGCGGCCGGCGCGGGCTGCCTGTTCGCCATCGACACCGACGCGCACGCGCCCGGGCAGCTCGACTGGCTCGACAACGGCTGCGAGCGGGCGGAACGAGCGGGCATCACGCCCGACCGGGTCATCAACACGCGGTCCGCGTCCGACATCACCGAATGACACGGCAGGCCGAAACCGCGTAGCCGAGCATGTCGCACAGCTGCACGTAAGGCAGCCGCGTGCTCAGAGCCACCCCTGTGCGCCGAAATCGCGACCCTCTTCGCCATGACTAGCAAGTGACCGTGAAGCGCGGCGCGTCCTGGCTCAGCACGGCGGTCACGGGCGCCGCGGCCCAGAGTGCTTTCATCTCGCCCGCGAGCACGGCGATGAGCTCCGGCACATCCGACGATGCCGACTCGTGCATGGCCTCGGCCACGATCAGCACGGTGGCCGTCGAGGCCGCCGCGGCCGACAGGCCGCTCTGCCGGTTGCACCACCGGCGTGCGTGCACGTGACGGGCCTGGTCTGCGAAGATCACCTCGTGCGGGCCGGGGTGCTCGGTCTCGCCCGAGAAGGTCAGGTAGTTCTCATCGCCATCGGCATACCTCACCTCCAGGTGGCCGGTGACCTTCTCGAGGTCGAAGACGGCGACCGGGATCGCGAACGCGGCCGACACGGCGTTGCACACGTCGACGAGGGGATGCAGCGAGGGGAGGGCACCTTCCTTCCGGATCCGCCGCAGCAGTGCCTCACTCGCGCACCGGTGCTGCGTCGGTTTCAGGCCCATCCGGGTGAACGCTCGCCGCCAGGCGCGGACCTCGGGCAGGTCACTCTCGGTTGCGCCTGCCAGGCGAGAACGCGCAATCGCGCTGAACTCGGCGACGCGATCGCCGGCCCCGGCATCCGGGGTGATCCCATCGGCGAACACGACCCCGGCGACAAGTTCCGGGAAGTCGTACCAGATCTCACCAGAATGCTCGAAGTCCATGGGATTAGCCTGTCACCTGATGCGAGGAGGCATGCCGTGGACACTGCTGAGCATGGTGGCGCCGGCCAGGCGGACGAGCAGTCGGCCGACGAGCCCCGCGAGGCGGCGGACGCCCGCGAATATGCGCGGCAGCTGCGCGCCTTCCCGGCCGACCAGGTTCTCCGGGATTTCCTGTTCAGCCTGCTCCATGCCGCCCAGATGAAGCTGGGCCGGCGGGACGCCCGGCTGCTGATCGACGTCACGGCGGTGGCGCACGAGCATGCGCGGCCCCACTTACCGGGCGAGCTCACCACGCAGATCGACGAGGCGCTGGGACAGCTGCGGATGGCTCAGGTGAGCGCGGAGAACCTGGCGAGCAACCAAGACCAGCAGGAGGAGAACGACCTGAGCACGCTCCCCGCTCCGCCATCGGCCGGCACGGGGCGTTAACCCAGCCGCCAGCGCGCTCGCCGCCGGACGTCAGGGTGCGGCGTCGGCGAGCGCGCGTGAGATCGCCCGTGCGACCGCGACCACCGCGGGCCTCAGCACCGCGGGCTCGACCTGGCCGGTCGGCGTCACCACGGACAGGGCGGCGACGGGACCAGCCTGCCAGCCGCGGATCGGCGCGGCCACCGACGTCACCGGCTCGGGCCAGGTCCGCGCGGCGACCGCGACGCCGTCACGGCGGATACCGGCGAGCTGCGCCCGTAGTTCCGCGGAAGTACGAACCATCATCTCCGGGCGCAGCGTGAGGTCCTGGCCGAGGACCTCATCCTGAAGCTCGGCGGGGGCGTGCGCGAGCAGCACCAGCCCGACGCCGGTCGAGTGCAGTGGCAGGCGGCCTCCGACGCGGTACATGACCTGGCCGGCGCCGCGCGCCGACAGCCGCTCGACCAGGATGGCCTCGCCGCGATCCCGCACCGCGAGCAGCACGTGCTGCCCCGTGGCCAGGTGCAGGTCTTCCATGTAGGGCAGCGCGGTGGCGCGCAGCCCGTGCCCGCGGGGCGCGAGCGAGGCCACCTCCAGCAGCCGCAGCCCGATGACGTACTCGCCGTTCTCCGTGCGCTCGAGCGCGCCAAGCTCGGCCAGCTTGCGGGCCAGCCGCAGCGCGGTGGGCTTCGGCAGCGAGGCCCGGACGCTCAGCGCGCTCAGGGAGAGCGAACGGTCCGGCCCGAAGGCGGTCAGGATCCGGAACGCACGATCGAGGACTGGCTCGCCGCGGGCGGGCCTGCGCCCTCGTGGCCGGTGGGGGTCCATGACCGTGCTCCTTCGTTCCATTCAATGAAATCATGCCTGTACAGGTGCGCGGCCTGGGCCGACCATCCGAGGTATGGCGGATCCGGGCAGGCCCAGCGGAGCGAGCACGCCGGTGCTGGTTGCCGGCGGTGGCCCGGCTGGCCTCGCGGCGGCCGCTGAGCTCAGCCTGCACGGGATCTCGTGCATCGTCATCGAGCCGCGGGCACAGGTGTCGCACCGGCGCCCCCGGGCCAAGACGACCAGCATCCGCACGATGGAGCACCTTCGCCGCTGGGGCATCGCCGGCCAGCTCAGGGCTGCCGCGCCGCTTCCGGTCGCCTGGTCGCAACGGGTCGTGTTCTGCGAGTCCCTGACCGGGAGGCGGATCACCGAGTTCGACGGCGCCTTCGGCCTGACCACGAGGCGCGATGACCGATTTGCCGAACCCGGCCAGCAGGTGCCGCAGCCGGTGGTCGAGGACGTACTGCGTGCCCACCTGCGCGCCGCGCCCGGCGTGGAACTGCGCCTGGGCCACACCGTGACCGGGCTGGCCCAGGACGAGCGCGGCGTCACCGTGGCGGTCCGCGACGGCGGCGGGGCCGCGTACACGGTCCGGGCCGGGTATGTTCTGGGTTGCGACGGCGCGAGCGGCGCGGTCCGCGACCAGATCGGTGTGCGATTCACCGGACGCTCGGATCCCCGGCCGAACTTCAACGTGGTCTTTCATGCGCCGGGCCTGGAGACACATCTTGGTCCCGCCGTGCAGTACTGGGTGGTCGGCGGCCCCACGACCGGGCTGATCGGGCGCCTTGACCTGGACGGGACCTGGTGGGCAGGCTTTCCGGGCATCGACGCCGGGTACGGGGGCGCGCACGCGTCGGAGCTGATCACCGGGCTGATCGGAAGGTCTTTCGCGCACGAGGTGCTCGCCACCGACCCGTGGACCGCGCGGCTCATGCTCGCGGACAGGTTCGCGGCGGGCCGCGTGTTCCTGGCGGGCGAGGCGGCACACGTGAACCCGCCGTGGGGCGGCCACGGGTTCAACACGAGCGTCGGCGACGCGGTCAACATCGCCTGGAAGATCGCCGCGGTCGAGCGCGGCTGGGCGCCGCCGGAACTGCTGGCGAGCTACGAGGCCGAACGCCGCAGCGTGGCCGAGCAGACGCTCGCCTGCGCCGAGTCGAACATGCGCGCGCTGGCCGGCGACCTGCCCTCCGACGCGGCAGCCATTCAGCAGGTGAAGAGGTTCGAGTTCTACAGCCTCGGCCTGGTACTCGGCTACACCTACGCGGGATCGCCGCTGGTTCAGCCCTGCGCTCCCGGCGACGCGCCGTCGCAGGGAACGGACACAACCAGCTACACCCCCGCGGCCCGGCCGGGTGAGCGGCTGCCGCACGCGTGGTTTCCCGACGGCACGTCGCTCTACGACCGCCTCGGCACGGGCTTCACGCTGCTCGGGCCGGCGGGCCGCGGCAGCGGCCTCGCCGAGCTCGCCCGAGGCCGCGGGATCCCGCTCGCCGACGCGGAGCCGCCACCGGGCTACCCGTGGCGTGGTGACTTCCTCCTGGTACGGCCGGATCAGCACATCGCGTGGCGGGCCAGCGATCCGGACAGCATCGACCTAGACGTCGCAACCGGGCTGTCAACGATGACGGCGGGAAGGGCCTGAATGAAGACCGCGGTGACCAACGTGCGCGTGTTCGACGGACGGCGCCTCGTGCCGGGCAGCACGGTCGTCATCGAGGACACGCTGATCGGCTCCGATCCGGTCGGCGCGATGCGCATCGACGGGGCCGGGCGGGTGCTGCTGCCCGGGCTGATCGACGCGCACGTCCACATCGACGGCCCGCACCAGCTGACGGCGCTCGCCGGTCACGGCGTGACGACCGCGCTGGACATGGCGTCCGTGCCGCAGGCCACCGCCCCGCTGCGTGGCCTTCCCGGCCAGACCGACATCCGCAGCGCCTGCATTCCCGCGATCGCTCCGGGCAGCCTGCACGCGAGCTTCCCTGGCGTCGGCCCGGCCGGCCTGATCAGCGGCCCCGACGAGGCCAAGCAGTTCGTCGCCGACCGGGTCGCCGAGGGTGCCGACTACATCAAGATCGTCATCGGCAGCCCGTTCGCCGATCACGAGCAGGCCACGATCGACGCGCTCGTCGCGGCGGCGCACGAGCGGGGCAAGCTCGTCGTGGCGCACGCGTCCTCCGCGGACTCGGTGGCAAAGGCGCAGGCGGCCGGCGCGGACATCCTCACCCACGCGCCGCTGGACCAGCCGCTGGGCCCGGCCGCGGTGGCGCACGCCGTGGCGGCCTGCCGGGCTGTGGTGCCCACGCTGACGATGATGGAGGCCATCGTGTCGCACCTCGCTCCGCCCGGGACGGACTACGCCAACGCGAGGGCCAGCGTTGCGGCACTGCACAAGGCCGGGGTTCCGGTCCTGGCTGGCACCGACGCGAACGATTCGCCGCTGATCCCGGGCGGGGTGCCACACGGCCGGAGCCTGCACCGCGAGCTGGAACTGCTCACCGGCGCCGGCCTGTCTACGGTCGACGCGCTGCGGGCTGCGACCGTGACGCCGGCCGCGGTCTTCGGCCTCGCCGACCGCGGGGTCATCGAGCCAGGCAAGCGGGCCGACCTGGTGCTGCTCGACGATGACCCGATCGACGACATCCGGGCCACCCGTTCCATCCGCCGCGTCTGGATCGGCGGAATCGAGGTCGGGCCAGCCGGGGAGGCTGCGCAAACAGTCGGATAAGGAGACCGCCATGAGCCTGCACGGACTGCTATCGGTCACGATGGGCGTGCCGAACGTCGCCGAGACCGCCGCGTACTACACCGACTTCGGCCTCGCGCCATCGGGCGACGGCTGGTTCAGCACCACAGACGCGGGCCGGCAGCTGCGCATCGAGTACGCGCCGTCCCGGCGGCTCGTCGAGCTGCGGGTCGCCGCCGACGACACCGACGACCTCGCCCGCATCGCGGCCAGCCTCGCGGGGCTCGGCGTCGCCGCCGCGCAGAGCGGCGGGACACTGGAGACCAGCGAGCCGGCGACGGGCACCCGCGTCCGGGTCGAGGTCGCACCCCGGCTGCGCCAGGACCGCGTCCCCGCCACCGCGTACAACGGGCCCGGGCGGGCCGAACGGGAGAACGCCCGCGCGCCGGGCTTCGGCCGCCCGGAGCGGGTGCGCCCGCGCAAGCTCGGCCACGCGGTGCTGGGCAGCACCGACCCCGAGCGGAGCATGGCGTTCTTCATCGACGGCCTCGGGTTCAAGGTCAGCGACCGGGTCAAGGGTGCCGGTGCGTTCATGCGCTGCTCGACCGACCACCACAACGTTCTGGTACTCGGCGCCCCGGTGAGCTTCCTGCACCACACCTCGTGGCAGGTCGACGACGTCGACGACGTGGGCCGCGGCGCGC
>Ga0335074_10015653_pt1 | contig 10665 bp, 9 predicted proteins | sample Lox_Sample_23_FD_206715 | JGI IMG/M metagenome (GOLD analysis project Ga0335074, IMG submission 206715) | Soil microbial communities from Loxahatchee National Wildlife Refuge, Florida, United States - Lox_Sample_2.3 | ecosystem: Environmental > Terrestrial > Soil > Wetlands | place: USA: Florida...
GATGTCGTAGACCGGTTTCTCCGTGATGCCAAGATCGACATCGTCGCCGTCGATGAGGAGCTGGCGGCCCGTGCGATGAGCGGATGGCGGAGATACGGCAAGGGAAGGCATCCGGCCGCGCTCAACTTCGGCGACTGCTTCACTTACGCGCTTGCCGAGCGGACCGGGCACCCCGTGCTCTGCACCGGCGACGACTTCGCAGCGACCGGCATCCCCGTGCTGCGTCCGCCCGCCGGGAACGGGGGACCGTAAGGAGCCGCCAGCCCGGGCCAGCAGAGATCACGAACCGTGTCGGCCGCTTTCGCCGGACTCTAGCAGTACCATCGCGCATCGTCCCAGGCATCGGGACTTGGCGGAGGGAACCCCTCCCGCGTTGTTCGCGAGGACGTCGATCCGTGGGTACTTCGCCTGCAAGGTGGCCGCCAGTTCCCGGACCGCGCCGAGGTCCGCGAAGTCGGCGATGTGCCCGTAGGCCCCCAGTTCCGCCGCGATCCGGTTCGTTTTCTCCGGCGACCTGCCGACCACCATGACCTGATGGCCAGCCTTCGCGAGGGACCGCGCCGCCGCGGCGCCGATCCCGTCACTGGCCCCGGTGATGACGATGACCTTGCCCGTGTCCATGACCCTCGTGTCCTTCCGTTCAGGTTTATGGAGCTAGATGCCGTATCTGGACAACTCCCGCGCTCGCAACGCTGCACCAGGAAAAACTGGCCAGCTGGCTCGACCTGCTCGTACCCGAGATCGCGGGGCGGCTCTGCTCGGACCCCCCCACCCGACCGACGCTCGCCCCCGCGCCCTGATCGCTGCCGCTTTGAGCTGCCTCGAGGCCGCCGTCGCGGCCTGGATCACCAGCCACGGTACACAACAGCTAACCCAGACCCTCCACCACGCAATGGACTCAATCGGCTGTACCGGGAGGACTCCGGAACCCGATCCCGGCAACCGATGAGGCGGCGCTGTTGCGTTGTGCTTTCCGACCGCACGATGTCCCAGTCCCGGTCGCCGGGCACCGGCAGGCGACCTCCCGGGTGGCGAGACAGCCCAGAAGGCGCCGCTGCCGATAGCCGCCTCGTCATGGTTCCCTCTGGCTTTCATCGCTGAATGTCTTTTCAGCTGCGCTTCTGTTGCCGATTCAGGTGGATGGCCAGGACCCGACCTGCTGGAACCAGCTGAGCCAGTCCTCCATGTGATGCGTGCGGACGATCCGGCCGTCCACGATCTCGTGGAAGTCGTGCGTCCGGACCTCGGTCTCGCGACCGGTCGCCGCGATGCCGAAGAACTCGCCCGTGTGGATGCCGTGCATCGTGGCGCGCACGCCGACCATTCCGTTTCCGTCGTCGCCGCGAGCGTCGATGATCTCCTCGACGACGATGCGCAGGTCGCTGAAGGCCTTGCTGAGCCCCGCGATCAGGGTCCGCGCGCCGGCGAGGCCGGGCTGCTGGCCAGGCCCGGCGGGATGTCCTCCCAGTCGTTCGCGGTCTTGTCATGCGGACGATCGATGACCGACACCAGGCATTTGATCCCTCTTGTTCGATTATGCGTACAGTCCGATTGAGATCGTTGATGGATCGTGCACGGACTGGAGGAAAGCGAACATGTATTTTCAAGACGGCCCGGATCTTCCCATCGCTGTAGCCGGCGCCCAGTCCCAGGATGAGCCGGCCCCGCGAGAGCCGTTGCAGGGATTCGGCTGCTTTGGCGATCGGGGCGGGCCGCCGGGACGGCACCCCGAGCACCCGGGGGCCGCGCGGTCAGAGATGCCGACGCCGACCAGCAGAGAATTCATGGGCGCTCCTTTGACCTGCTTCGGTGATTGCCAGCCTCGGATTCGGCAGGGTGAGCGCACGTCACCTGTCCGCGTGACCGCACCGCGGCCGCCCCGCGGGCGAAGGGCTGAGGGTGCCGAGCCACCACGGATCCGTTCGGAATGCTTTGTTCCCTTTTTCCGAACGGACGCGTGGTGACCCTCGCTGCGCAAGCCGGTACCCGCCCGCCCGCGAGCGTCCAATCACCTCAATGAGGTGACGCCCGCTCACCTCGCCCGGCGGCAGCCTGGCCTCGAACCAGCAAATCAGCGTGCGAGGAGGAGATCGTCGTGGCAACTGAGACACGGGACGCCAGGGCCGCTGGGGCCGCCGCAGCGGCAGGACGCGCCTCGGTTGCCGCGCCGGCACGGAGGCGGCTCGGCCTGGCGCTGGCCATCATCGCGACCGCCCAGCTCATGATCGTGCTCGACCTGACCATCGTCACCGTCGCCCTGCCGCACATCCAGGCGGCGCTCGGCTTCTCCGGAACGAACCTGGAATGGGTCGTCAACGCCTACGCGGTGACGTTCGGCGGGCTGCTGCTGCTTGGCGGCCGCTCCGGCGACCTGTTCGAGCGGCGCCGCGTCTTCATCGCCGGGCTGCTCCTCTTCGTGCTCGCCTCACTGCTCGGCGGGCTGGCCACCGACCAGGCGTGGCTGATCGCCGCCCGCGCCGTGCAAGGCGCCGGCGCGGCGATGGTCGCGCCCACCGCGCTATCGCTGATCGCGGTCACCTTCCCCGAGGGCCCGCCGCGCAACCGCGCGACGGCGGTCTACTCGGCAACGGCCATCCTGGGCATCGTGGTCGGGCTGCTCGCCGGCGGCCTGCTGGTCACCTACGCCGACTGGCGGTGGGTGTTCTTCGTCAATATTCCGATCGGGCTGATTGTCGCGGCCCTGGCCGTGCGCGTGCTGCCCACCAGCGGGCGGCAGGCCGGGCGGTTGGACCTGCCCGGCGCGGGCACCGCGACGGCCGGGATCGCCGCCCTGGTGTACGGGCTCTCCAACGCCGCGACCACCCCGGACGGCGTCTCGCACTGGGGTGACGCCAAGGTGGTCGCGCCGCTGGCGGCCGCCGCGGTGCTGCTGGCCGCGTTCGTGCTGATCGAATCGCGCAGCGCGGACCCGTTGCTGCCGTTCCGGGTGCTGCGCAGCCGCGACCGGTCCGGCGCCTACCTGATCAGCCTGTGCACCGGCACCGCGCTGATCGGCATGTTCTTCTTCCTCACCCTGTTCATCCAGGACGTCTGGGGCTACAGCGCGCTGAAGACCGGCCTGGCCTACCTGCCGTTCATCCCGGCGGTCCTGGCCACCACCGTGGTCACGCAGCAGGCGGTCACCCGGATCGGCGCCCGGACGCTGCTGGCCGCCGGCGCGTTGGTCGCGGCGGGCGGAATGTTCTGGCTGTCGCGGATCACCGAGCACAGCACGTTCACCGGCGGCATGCTCGGGCCGGAGATAGTCCTCGGGGCTGGCCTGGGGCCGTTGTTCGTGCTGATCTTCCTAATCGGGCTGACCAAGGTGCGCGACAACGACGCCGGGGTGGCGTCCAGCCTGGTCAACGTCGGGCAGCAGGTCGGCGGCTCGATCGGGCTGGCGATCCTCGGCACTGTCGCCTGGAGCGCGGTGGCCAGCAGCCTGCGATCCCAGGCCGCCGCAGCGGCCCGGGCAGGCGTGCACGCATCCGGCGCCAGGGCCGCCGCACTGCAGGCCAAGATGTATGACCACGCGCTCGCCACCGGGTTCTCCAGGGGCTACCTGGTCTCGGCGGGCATCCTCGCTCTGGTCGTAATCATTGCGCTGGCCGTGATCCGGATCCGGCGCCAGGACCTGTCCGGCGCGGACCCGATGTCGGAGCGGGCCGGCGACACCACCGCACCAAGCACGTCGTGAAGCCGCTCGCCTTGGCCGACGGCAGCCTGGCCTCGCGCCGGCAAACCAGCGCCTGAGGAGGAGATCATCGTGCCAACTGAGACACCACACACCAGGGCTGGCGCCGTAGAAAGAGGCGGTGCGCCCGCCGTGCCCGCAGCGAGGCGGCCGGGGCTGGCGCTGGCCGTCATCGCGACGGCCCAGCTCATGATCGTGCTCGACCTGACCATCGTCATCGTCGCCCTGCCGCATATCCAGGCCGCGCTCGGCTTCTCCGGGTCGAACCTGGAATAGGTCGCGAACGCCTACGCCGTCGCGTTCGGCGGGCTGCTGCTGCTCGGCGGCAGATCCGGGACCTGCTCGAGCGCCGCCGGGTCTTCATCGCCGGGCCGCTCGTCTTCGTGCTGGCCTCGCTGCTCGGCGGGTTCGCCACCGGCCAGGCCTGGCTAATCACCGCACGCGCGGTCCAGGGCGCCGGCGCGGCGATGGCCGCGCCCACCGCGCTGTCGCTGGTCGCCGTCATCTTCCCCGAAGGCCCGCGGCGACCACCCCGGACGGCGTATCGCACTGGGGCGACACCAAGGTGGTCGCGGCGCTGGCCGCCGCCGTCGTGCTGCTGGCGTCGTTCGCGGTGATCGAGACCCGCAGCAGGTACGCGCTGCTGCCGATGCGGCTGCTGCGCAGCCGGGACCGGTCCGGCGCGAACCCGACGCCGGAGCCCGCTGGCGACACCACCGCACCGGGCATGTCGTGAGGCTCAGCCCGTCCTCCCTCCAGCCGGGTCACCGGCGATGGTGCCGCTGGCGCGGGTAACGGTCGTGTCAGCGCCGCCGGGCAGCGGGAAGACGGTGCTGCCGCGGTCCTGGGTTACTCGCCGATATCAGTCGGCCTGCGGCGGGTCGTGGATGGCGCGTTCCCGCAGATCGGAGAGGTGCCGTGCCGCAGTCACGAAGTCGCTGTTGTCATGGAGCACAACAAGGTCATGGTGCGCCGCGGTGGCGCAGATCAACAGGTCCACAGCCGACAGCGCACGGTGCGCCCCGCGGCGCAGCAAGCGGTATTGCGCCGACTCAACCCACTGCCAAGCACCCTTGGGGACCGGAGCATCAGGGTACAGCGCGTCGAACATTTCCGACATCTGCTCGTACTCGTCGACAGTGCGGGCTGAGCGGCGAAATTCAATGCGCAGCGGGTGACAGGAGCCGATCACGCCCAGGGACACCACCTCGGCCCAGGATGCCCGGAGCGCGGCATCCCGCAAGATCCGCCACAAGGCCGACGAGTCGAGCAGGTAACGAATCATGCCGCCGGGTCTTTTCAGCCGCCCGCCAGTGCTCCCATCCCTCAAAGTCCCACCCCGCCGCCAGGGCGGCGTAGCGCCCCAGAGCCACGACCCGGCGGTACCGGGCAGCAAATTCCCGCAACGCCAGGTTGACCGTATCCTTCTTGGTCTTCGCGCCGGACAGCCGCATGGCCTCAGCGAGGGCATCCTCATCGATGTCAATCTGAGTCAGCCGCTGGGGTGAGCAGCCGTGATCTTGTCAAGGTGATTGCGGCGACGTATGTCGAGGTTGGTGAGATGATTAACGCTGTGGGATCTCCGGCGGGATCGCGCACCGTGACCGGGGGTGGCCGTGACCCAGGCGGGGTGGTTGCCCGTCCGGCCTTGTTCGGCCGACTCGGGGGGCCGGCGCGGGTGACGGTGGTGTCGGCGCCGGCGGGCAGCGGCAAGACGGTTCTGCTGCGGTCGTGGATCGCCGAGACCGGGCTGGCGGGCCAGGCGGCGTGGGTGGCGGCGGGCCGGGGGGAGCGTGACCCGCAGCGGTTCTGGCTGTCGGTGCTCGGGGCGTTGCGCCAGACTGGCCCGGGGACCGGGCTGGTCCGGGCGGTGTCGGCGGCGCCGGACCTGGACGGGTGGACGCTGGTAGAGAGGCTGCTGAGCGACCTGGCGCCGCTGACCGAGCCGGTCTGGCTGGTGATCGACGACGTGCACGAACTGGACCCGGACACGCTGCGGCAGCTGGAGCTGCTGGTGATGCGGGCCCCGTTGGGGCTGCGGTTCGTGCTGGCCGCCCGGCATGACGTGCGGCTGGGGCTGCACCGGCTGCGGCTGGAAGGCGGGCTGGCCGAGCTCCGCGCCCGGGACCTGACGTTCACCCTGGCCGAGGCCGGGCAGTTGTTCACCGCGGCCGGGGTGGAGCTGGACGAGCCCACCCTGGCGGCGCTGCATGAACGGACCGAGGGGTGGGCGGCGGGGCTGCGGCTGGCCGCGCTGTCGCTGGCCCGGCACCCCGATCCGGCGCGGTTCGCGGCCGAGTTCTCCGGCAGCGAGCGGACGGTAGCCGAGTACCTGCTGGCCGAGGTGCTGGACCGGCAGCCCGCGGCCGTGCGGCGGCTGCTGCTGCGCACCAGCGTGCTCGAGCGGGTCAACGGGGAGCTGGCGGGGGTGCTGACCGGGGATGCGGGCGGGGAGCGGGTGCTCCAGGACCTGGAGGCGGCCGGGGCGTTCGTAGTGCCGCTGGACGGCCGGCGCTCCTGGTTCCGCTACCACCAGATGTTCGCCGACCTGCTGCGGCTGGAGCTGCGCCGCGCCGAGGCGAGTGAGGTTCCCGGGCTGCACGACGCTGCCGCCGGCTGGTTCGCCGCCCGCGGATTCGCGGTGGAGGCGGTCCGGCACGCCCAGGCGGCGGAAGACTGGGAGCTGGCCGCCCGGCTGCTGGCCCATCACTGGCCGGCCCTGCACCTGGACGGGCAGGCCGCGACCGTCCATGACCTGCTAGCCGGGTTCCCGGCCGGCATGTCCACGGCCGACGCGGGGCTGGCCGTGGTGGCCGCGGCGGATGAGCTCGCGCGGGGATCGCTGGAGGCCGCGGAGCGGTACCTGGCCCTGGCGGAACGGCGTTCAGGATCGCTGCCGGCCGGCCGGCGAGAATACGGGCGGCTTCTCCTCGGGGTGGTCCGGCTGCTGCTGGACCGCCAGCGCGGGAATCTGCCAGCCGTGACCGCCGACGCGCAGGAACTGCAGGCCATGGCCGAGGTCGCGGACGCGGCACAGCCCGGCCTGGGCGCGGACCTGAGCGCGCTAGCGCTGATCAGCCTCGGCAGCACCGAGTTCATGGCGACCGCCTCCGAGGACGCCGAACGCTACCTGGACCGCGGCATCGAGCTTGCCCGCCACGGCGGACGGCCCTACCTGGAGTTCACCGGCCTGGCCTACCAGGCGACGCACGAGATCTACCACTCGTTCGCGCGGGCGGCCGAGCGCGGCAGGCAGGCGGTAGAGCTGGCCGGGCGGCACGGCTGGACCGACGACCCGGCGGTCGGTATCGCCGCCATGACGGTCGCGCTCGTGCTGACGTGGCAGGGCCAGCCGGATGAGGCCGAGCCATGGGTCGAGCGCGCCGAGCGTACCCTCACAGCAGAAACCCACCCCGCGGCCGTCCTGTCGGTCCGCATCGTCCGGGGGACGCTTGAGCTGGAGCGAGACCGTAACGCGGCGGCGCTGGCTGCCCTCGAGGCCGGCGAGCCGCTGGCCCGGCGGCTCGCCGGGCCGAACTACTTCGTCGCCCGGATACGGTCATTGCTGGTGCATTCCCTGACACGCCTGGGCCAGGCCGGGCGGGCGGAGCAATTCCTGGCCGGGCTCGGTCAGCAGGACCGCGAGCGTACGGAGATCCGCGTCGCCGCCGCGGCGCTGCGGCTTGCCCAGGACGACCCGAAGTCCGCGCTCGCCGAGCTCGCCCCGGTTCAGGAGGTCACCAATTCCCAGGACTACTGGGGATTCTGGCGGGCCCGGGCCGACGTCCTCGAGGCGATCGCCAGGAACGCGCTCGGCGACCCGGATGCCGCCGACACGGCCATCGAGCGCGCACTGGACCTGTCTGAGCGCAGCGGCGACCTGACCCCGTTCCTGCTGTATCCCGTTTCTGGCTTGCTCGAGCGTCACGCCCGGCACCGCACCGCCCACGCCGCCCTGGTCGCCGAGATCCGCAGCCTGCTTGCCGGGACTCAAGTGGAGGCGCGGCACGGGGCGTCGCCGCCTTCCCGGCTCGAGCCGTTGCTTGAGCCGCTGAGCAGCGGCGAGGTCCGCGTGCTGCGCTACCTGCCCACCAACCTGACCATGCCGGAGATCGCCCGCGAGCTGTCGGTCTCCCCGAACACCGTCAAGACCCACGTCCGGCACCTGTACGCCAAGTTCGGCACCCACCATCGCGCCGAGGCCGTCGACCTCGCCCGCGCCCTCGGCCTGCTCGCCCCCTCCAGAACGGGCGCGGGCAGCCGCTAGGCGCGTCAGGCGGCCCCGCGTTCATCGGGCCGACCGGAGGTCCTGGCACAGGAGAGCCGGGGGCTGGCAGGCCTGTGCCGCGCCAAAACTCGCGCATAGGCGGTGACCTGGCGTTTCGCGCTTGCTAGGCCGCTCTGCTGTACTCGCTGATCAGGCCGCCGAGGACCTTCCTGCGCTCGGTCCTGGCGGTGATGGTAACTGCTTCGCTGGGCCGGCGCAGCGGGGGTTGCTGCTGCAGGCCCTGATGGCGGCGGTGCCCGTTATAGCGCCGGGCGTACTCGGTCAGGACCTTGCGGAGGTGCCCCTCGCCGAGGACCAGCCTGTGGTGCAGGCACTCGCGGCGCAGCGTGCCCACGAACCGCTCCGCGAAAGCGTTCGCCCGCGGCGACCGGACCGCGTCTTGATCACCCGCGTGCCGTTCCCCGCGAAGACGCCGTCGAATGCGGCGATGAACGTGCTGTCCCGATCGCGGATCAGGAACCTGAACTGCCCGGCTTCCATGTTTGCTCCATACTTGCCCGGGCGCACGGACCCAGCAATCCGGGCCTGTCAAACCGGCCCATCCGGCGCCGGCGCCGCCCAGAGCCGGCCGCTGCCGGGACCTCGCGCGCATGCGCAGGCGCACCTCATGCCGCCTACCACGGGCCTGGCGTCTAATGATTCGGCTTGCCGGGGCTGTGCGGCTATCGTGTTCACATGAACGTGTTCAGCCAGTCCCAGACGATGCCCCGCTCGCGGGGCTGCTGACGCTGCACGGACGTTCGTTTCCGAGGCCCTGCTTACGGGGCCTCGATTCATTTGCGCGGTCGGAGCCCCCCGTCTACCTGGAGGTTCCGATGACCAGTACCTACATCACCACGACGATCCCGTACGTCAACGCCCGCCCGCACCTGGGCTTCGCGCTGGAGCTTGTGCAGGCCGACGTGCTCGCCCGTTACCGCAGGAGCCTGGGCGAGCAGGTCAGGTTCCAGGCCGGGACCGACGACAACTCGCTCAAGAACGTGCTCGCCGCGGAGGCCGCCGGGGTTGGCGTGCAGGAGTTCGTCGATGCCAGCGCCGCCGCGTTCACCGGCCTGGCGGAGCCGCTGAGCCTGTCGGTCGATGACCTGATCCGCACGAGCACCGACCCGCGGCACCGGGCGGGAGTCGAGCGCCTGTGGCGGGCCTGCGCCGCCCGCGGCGACCTGTATCGCAGGCACTACGAGGGCCTGTACTGCACCGGCTGCGAGCAGTTCTACACCCCGGCGGAGCTACGGGACGGGCGCTGTCCCGATCACGGCACGGTGCCGGAACTGGTGGCCGAGGAGAACTGGTTCTTCCGCCTGTCCCGCTACGCCGGCCAGCTGCGCTCCCTCATCGGCGACGGCACGGTCCGCGTCGAGCCGGCCGTGCGCCGCAACGAGGTCCTGGCCCTCATCGATGGCGGCCTGCGGGATTTCTCCGTCTCCCGCAGCACCGGGCGCGCCCGCGGCTGGGGCATCCCGGTCCCGGGCGACCCGGGGCAGGTCATCTACGTGTGGTTTGACGCGCTCGGCAACTACCTCAGCGCATTGGACTACGCGCAGGACGGCGAGAACCTTAGCCGCTGGTGGACCAGCGCCTCACAGCGCATCCACCTGCTCGGCAAGGGCGTGCTGCGGTTCCACGCCGTCTACTGGCCCGCCATCCTGCTGTCCGCCGGCGAGGTCCTGCCCACGGACATCGCCGTGCACGGCTACCTCACCGAGAACGGCCGCAAGATCAGCAAGTCCAGCGGCGCCACCGTCGACCCCTACGACCTGGCCGCCAGGTATGGCACCGACGCGGTGCGCTGGTGGCTGCTGCGCGAGGTGCCGCCTGGCGCGGACGCCGACTACACCGCGCGCCGCCTCGCCGCCCGCGCCAACGAGGAACTCGCCAACGGCTTCGGCAACCTGGTCAACCGGGTCGTCTCCCTGATCCACCGCTACCTCGGCGGCCACGTCCCCGGCGCGGCAGCGAGCGCACCCGGCGCAGCCGCCCTCGAGGAGGCCGTCGCGAGCGCTCCCCGCCTGATCGCCGCGGCACTGGAGGACTTCGATTTCCGCCGCGCCAGCGAGGCGGTCTGGCAGGTCGCGGACGAGGCAAACCGCTATGCCAGCCACGCCCGCCCCTGGGACCTGGCCAAAGCCGGCGACCGCACGGAACTGGCCGCCGTCCTGTCAGCACTCCTGCGCGCCTGCCAGGCGGCCGGCACGCTGCTGGCCCCGTTCCTCCCGGACGCCTCGGCCCGCATCACCCGCCAGTGCACCCCGGACGCGACCGGGCTGCTCCCGCGCCCGGCCCCGCTCCTGCCCAGGATCACCCTGCCTGCCCCTGCACCCGCGCCCGCATAAGACCGGCCAGTCCGGCAGGGGCGCAGAACACAAGAACCCGCAGCCGAGCAGGACAAGCCAGCCGCAGAGCCGGACGAAGATGAGATAAAGGAGGCGGAGGGACACGGATGATCATGATGCCCTACGACTGACCCTGGTCATCACTGCAGCTCGCAAGCCAGGCAGACTGCTGGCACCCCGCAGCCACTGTCCGCGTGAAATGGAGAAACGAAATGACTGACGCCATCTCTGCCGCCGAGTACGCCGACCGTCGTGCACGTCTGAGCGAACACGTACGGACGCTCGGCGCCGCGGGCTATGTGGTCTGTGACCCGACCTACATCACCTATTTCACCGGGTTCCGGTTCCTG
>Ga0335074_10015654_pt1 | contig 10664 bp, 5 predicted proteins | sample Lox_Sample_23_FD_206715 | JGI IMG/M metagenome (GOLD analysis project Ga0335074, IMG submission 206715) | Soil microbial communities from Loxahatchee National Wildlife Refuge, Florida, United States - Lox_Sample_2.3 | ecosystem: Environmental > Terrestrial > Soil > Wetlands | place: USA: Florida...
GGTCCGGAGCGCCGCCGCCGGGTCGAACGGATCGCGGGGTCGGGTCCGTGGCGTACTCGGCATCGCGAGAACGGCCTCGAGCTGGAGGTCGACGTCGAGCGCGCGTACTTCTCGCCCCGGCTCGCGCGCGAGCACGCTCGGGTGGCCGCCGACATCGCCCCCGGGGACCGGGTCTACGACCTGTGCTGCGGGGTCGGACCGTTCTCGGTCACCATCGCCCGGGACGGGCGAGCCGCGTCGGTGACCGCCGTCGACGCGAACCCTGAGGCGATCGAACTGCTCGGCCGCTCGCTCGACCGGGGCCGGTTCGACTGCCCGGTCGACGCGCGCTGCGAGCGGATCGAGGAGTTTCTCCCTCGGGCGGTGCCCGTGGAACGCGTCATCCTGAACCTCCCTCACGAAGGAATTAAGTACGCACCCTCGGTGGCACGAGCGGTCGAGCCGCGCGGGCGACTGTACTACTACGAAGTGGTCCCCCGTGATGGGCTCGACGTGAGGGTCGAAGCGGTGTCGAACTCGCTCGGGTCGCCGGGAGCCTGGCGCACGGTCGAACACCACACGGTGCACCCGTACGCCCCGGACTCCGATCTCGTCGCCTTCGTCCTCGAGCGCGCCGGCTGAGGAGGGGACCGATGGCTTGGGTCGTGGACCTCGCGGACGTTTCCGAGTCCGACCTGCCCCTCGTCGGCGGGAAGGCCAGCAAGCTCGGCGAGCTCGTCCGGCAGGGCCTGCCGGTCCCCCCGGGGATCGTGGTGACCACCGAAGCGTACTCGGCGTTCGTGGACAGCACGCCGCTCAAGACGATCATCCCGGAGGCGCTCGCCTCCGTGCGCCCCGACCAGCCCCCGACGATCGAGGCGGCCTCCCAGCGCATCCGTGCCGCGTTCGAGTCCACCGAGTTCCCGGAGGAGCTGCGACGGGGGCTCGCGGAGGCCTACGAGTCCTTCGTCCGGGGGCACCGGGTGCGCTTCTCCGCCGTGCGCTCGAGCGCCACCGCCGAGGACCTGGAGGGCGCCTCGTTCGCGGGCCTCCAGGACACGTACCTCAACGTCACGGGAGTGGACGCGATCCTCCGGGCGGTCCGCAAGTGCTGGGGTTCGTTGTTCACCCCGCGCGTGCTGGTCTACCGGCAGCGCAAGTCGTTCGACCACGCGGCCGTCCGCCTCGCCGTGCTGATCCAGAAGATGGTCGACTCGACGGTGAGCGGGATCCTGTTCACCCGCGATCCGAACACCGGCGAGAACCACATGATCGTGGAGGCCGGCTACGGTCTCGGCGAGCTGATCGTCGGCGGCGAGGTGACCCCCGACCACTACGTGATCGACGGCGTCTCTTTGAAGCCGGTCCACAAGCAGATATCCGAGCAGCGGGTTCGGCTCGTTCGTGCCGAGGGCGGTGGGAACCGGCGCGAGGACGTGCCGGCCGACCAGCGCAATGTCCAGAAGCTCTCGGACCATCGGCTCGCCCGGCTCGTCTCGCTGGCCCGGCTCATCGAATCCCACTATCGTCGTCCGATGGACGTCGAATGGTGCGGCGACGCGGACGCCCTCTACGTTGTCCAGGCCAGGCCCGTGACGACGATCCCGACCTCGACCGCGCCCGGGGCGCCGGCGGAGCCCGCCCCGAGCGGCGGCCAGGAGGAGGTACGGCCGATCCTCCGGGGCTTCGGCGCGAGCCCCGGGGTCGCGACCGGCATCGCCCGCATCCTGCGCGGCGCCGCCGACATGGACCGGCTCAAGACCGGCGAGATCCTGGTGACGACGATGACGACCCCGGACATGGTGCCCGCCATGTCCCAGGCGGCCGCGATCGTGACCGACGAGGGCGGGATGACCTGCCACGCGGCGATCGTCTCCCGCGAGCTCGGGGTACCGTGCATCGTCGGAACCCGCGAGGCGACGCGGACGATCACGGAAGGCATGGAAGTGACCGTCGACGGGAAGCTCGGGGAGGTGTTCGCCGGCGCCGTCGCGCGGGGCAAACCGATCCCGGCCGCGCCGATGGCGACCGCGGGGGCCGGCATCGTTCACGTGCACGAGTCGGCGCCGGTCACCGCGACGAAGATCTACGTCAACGTCGGGGTCCCCGAGAAGGCCGAGGAGTACGCGCGCCTCCCGGTCTCGGGGGTCGGCCTCCTCCGGATCGAGTTCATCTTCACGGCGCACGTGCGCGACCACCCGCTCGCGCTCATCAAGCGGGGAAAGCGCGACGAGCTCGTCCGGCGGCTCGCCGAGGGGATCGGCAAGGTCTGCCAGGCGTTCCACCCGCGGCCCGTGATCATCCGGACGTCGGACTTCAAGACCAACGAGTACCGCGGGATGCCCGGCGGCGAGGAGTTCGAGCCGATCGAGGAGAACCCCATGATCGGCTGGCGCGGCTGCTCGCGCTACATCTCGCCGGTGTTCAAGCCCGCGTTCCTCTGCGAGCTCGAGGCGATCCAGAAGGTCCGGACCGAGATGGGCCTCAAGAACGCGATGGTGATGCTGCCGTTCGTCCGCAACACCTGGGAGCTCGAGGAGATCACCGAGATGATGCGGGCGCAGGGCCTCAAGCGCTCGCGGGACTTCCAGCTCTACCTCATGGCCGAGGTCCCTTCGACCGTGTTGCTCGCCCGGGAGTTCGCGAAGCACTGCGACGGGTTCTCGATCGGTTCCAACGACCTCACCCAACTCGTGCTCGGGGCCGATCGCGACTCCGAGACCCTGGGACGGATGGGATACTTCGACGAGCGCGACCCCGCGGTCCTGACGGCGATCAAGCTGCTCCTCGACGGCGCCCACGAGGCGGGCCGGACGGTGGGGATCTGCGGCCAGGGCCCGAGCGTCTACCCCGAGTTCGCGGAGTTCCTCGTCAAGGAGGGGATCGACTCGATCTCGCTCAACGCGGACACGGTCGTGACCACCATCCGGACCATCGCGTCCCTCGAGCAGCGGATGAAGCTCGCGGGGATGCGCGACCGCAAGTCCTGAGCGCCGCCGCCCGCCGCTGCGGCCGGCCCGGCCAGGATCCAGAGCCCTCGACGCGGGCAGCGCGGGGGGGGACGCGCCACCGGCGGGCGACGCACGGTGCGTGGCGTGCGAGCATCCCGGTCCGCCGACCGGAGCTCCTCCCGGCGCGATCCGTGCGGGCCCTCTCGGCCGCTCAACCGCCGGGCCCGACCGCCCGGTCGCCGGCGGAGCCCGATGGGGGGGTACGGGGCGGCCGCCAGCGCGGGGGGCCCGACGGCGGCGACGGCGGCATCGACAGCTCGGTCTCCGGCGGCAGCTCATACTGCCGCATGCGCCCGAGGGGGCGGAACCCGAGCTTCACGAGCCGCCGCTCGAGACGGGTCGAGTCGGCGAACAGGAAGCCGTGGTCGACGGGGCCGGCCGGCGTGTGACGGAGCGCGAAGGAGACGACGGACGACGCGGCCCCCTGCCCCCGGCCCTCGGGGAGCGTCGAGATCGCGTAGAACCCCGCGGAACGGCCGGATCGGTACACGAGCCCGGCCGCGACGTCGTGCCCCGAGACCGAGCCCAGCAGGGGCACGAGGCGTTCGTCCGGGTTCGGGTGGGCCCAGGCGATGTCGAGGGCGGCCCGGAACTCGGGCCGCTCGCGTTCGGAGGTCCAGAACGCCGCGACCCGGTCGAGCTCCTCCCGGACGGCGGGACGCACGCGCGCTCCGCCGCGCTCCCCCGGTCCCACCGGCTCCTCGGCGACCATCGGAACGACCGGGTCCCGCCGAGGAAGGAACCCGAACCGCCGCAGCCCGCGATCGAGATGGGCGGGGACCGGTAGTCCGACCCGGAACGCCGGCCGGAGGGCCCGCTGGAAATAGTGGTCGAGGGCGCGCTCGAAGAAGGCGGTCTGGCGCTCGGCGGAGACCCCGGAAACGTCCACGAAGTTGAACCGGGGCACCGGGATCCGCTCGTGGGTCACGAGCGTCGCCCCCGCGATCTCGACCGCGAACCCTCCGAGGGTCAGGACGAAGGCCCGCTCGTTCGCGAGGCCGGCGGAAAGCAGCGCCCGATCCTCCGCCACGGGGCCCGTCAGGCGGGGCGGGATAAGGAGGCTTCGCGGCGCCCGCGGGAACGATTAAGTGCGGGCGGTCGACTGGCCGCCCGACGCCCCGGGCGTCCTCGAGGTTCCGTGACCATCCCAGCGCTCCATCCCCCAGCGGTCGTGGCCGTGCTCGGCGGCGGCAACATGGGCAGCGGCATCGCCCAGGCCTGTGCCCAGGCCGGCTTCACCGTCCGAGTGCGGGACGTCGACGCGACGGCCATCGCCCGGGGGCGAGGGCTCATCGAGAAGATGCTGACCGGCGCGATCGAGCGTGGGAAGCTCACGCCCGCGAAGCGCGACGCGGTGCTGGGCCGGATCGTCTTCACGACCGACGTGAAGGAGGCGGTCTCCGACGCCGCGTTGGTGGTCGAGGCGGTCTTCGAGGACGAGTCGGTGAAGCGCGCCCTGCTCGAGGAGGTCGCTCCGCTCGTCGGCGCCTCAACGATCGTCGCGACCAACACCTCCTCCCTGTCGGTCACCCGGCTCGCCGAAGGATTCCCGGACCCCGGCCGGTTCGCCGGCCTCCACTTCTTCTTCCCGGCCGCGATCAACAAGCTCGTCGAGATCATCGACGGGGAGCGCACCGATCGGGCGGTCACGGCGGAGCTCGAGCGGTTCTGCTACCGGCTGCGGAAGATCCCGATCCGGACCGCCGATCGGGCAGGGTTCTGCGTCAACCGCTACTTCGTGCCGTACCTCAACGAGGCCGCGCGGCTCGCCGAGGACGGCACGGCGAGCCTCGCGACGATCGAGGAGGTCGGTCGCGAGCTGTTCGGCGCGACCCTGGGCCCGTTCGAGCTCATGAACGTCACCGGTATCCCGATCGCGTTCCACGCGGAGAGCTCGCTCTACCGCGCCTTCGGGCCGGCCTACGCTCCCGCGAAGCTCCTCGAAACGCAGTTCCGGCAGGGGAGCCCCTGGCCCTGGAAGGGGACCGAGGTCGAGCCGACCCGCAAGGCGGCGGTCCGGGACCGGTTCCTGGGGCTCACGATCGGCATCGCGACGCGGCTGGTCGAGGAGGGCGTCGCGACCCCGGAGGCGGTGGACCGGGGCGCGGTCGTCGGCCTGCGGCGCCGCGCGGCGCCGTTCGCCCAGCTCTCGTCGGTCGGGCTCCCGGAGGGCCTCGCGCTCGTCGAGCAGTACGCCCGGTCCTGGCCCGGGAACTTCCCGGTCTCGGCCGAGCTTCGGGCCCGGGCGGCCCGCGGCGAGCGGACGTGGCCCTTGAAGCTCGTGCGCGTCGAGCGCGAGGGCCCCGTGGTGTGGGTCCTCCTCGACCGGCCCGAGGTGCTCAACTCGCTCAACTCGGAGCTGCTCGAGCAGGTCGAGGCGGCCTTCCGCGCGCTCGAGCACGAGCACGGCGTGCGCGTGGTCGTGCTGGCCGGCTCGTCGCCGGTGTTTGCCGCGGGCGCGGACATCGCGGAGATGGAGCGGAAGACGCTCGCGGAGGGGATCGACTTCGGTTTCGTGGGTCAGCGCGTCGCGGAGCGGGTCGAGCGGTTCCCGGCTCCGGTGATCGCGCTCGTGGAGGGGTACGCGCTGGGCGGCGGGCTCGAGCTCGCGCTCGCCGCGGACTTCGTGGTCGCCGCCGAAGGGGCGCAGCTCGGCCTCCCCGAGGTCACGGTCGGCATCCATCCCGGCATGGGCGGGGCGACGCGACTGACCCGCCTCATCGGGCGCGCGCAGACCAAGCTGCTCACCTACACCGGGATCCCGGTGAGCGCCGAGGAGGCGCTGCGGCTCGGCTTCGTGGTGAAGGTGTTCCCGGCGTCGAGCGCCCGGTCGGAGACCCAGGCGCTCGCGGAGACGATCGCGAGCCGGGCCCCGCTCGGGGTCCGCTGGGTCAAGAAGGTCATCGACCAGGGCCTCGACGCGTCGCTCGCCGGCGCCCTCCACCTGGAAGGCGTCTCCGCGGGCCAGACGTTCGGGACGCGGGACCGGACCGAGGGGATGCGGGCGTTCCTCGAGCGAAGAAAGCCCGAGTTCGAGGGCCAGTAGGCCGCTAGCCGCCGGACGCCAGGAACGCGCGGTAGCCGGCGGCGTCGAGGAGGCTCGCGGGGTCGATCGGCTTCGCGAGCGTGAGCCGGAACAGCCAGCCCTGGCCGTACGGATCCTGGTTGATGAGCTCGGGATGGGTCTTCAATTCGCCGTTCGCCTCCGCGAGCGTCCCCTCGCCGGGGGCGTAGACGTCGGCGACCGTCTTCACGGACTCGAGGACGAGGACGCTCGCGTTCGCGGCGAACGACTTCCCGGGCGACGGGAGGTCGACGAACACGATGTCCGTGAGCTGGGCCTGGGCGTGGTCGGTGATCCCGACCGTCGCGCGATCGCCGTCGATCCGCACCCACTCGTGCGTCTTCGTGTACTGGATCCCGTCGGGCACCTTCGATTCGTCCATCGCTACGTCCCTCCCTCCCAGCTCTCCGCGTACTTGACCTGGGCCTCCGTCGGCTCGTCGAGCCGCACGCCCATCGGGGCGAGCGCCCCGCGGGCGACCGCGAGGTCGAGGTCGGCGGGCACCGCGTGGACCCGGGCGGCCATCGAGCGGCCGTGGCGGGCGAGGTGCTCGGCGCTGAGCGCCTGGAGCGCGAAGGAGAGGTCCATGATCTCGACCGGGTGGCCCTGGCCCGCGGCGAGGTTCACGAGCCGGCCGTCGCCGAGCAGGTACGCCCGGCGCCCGTCCGCGAAGCGGTACTCCTCGACGTGGGGCCGGACGACGGCCCGGCTCACCGCGAGGCCCTCCAGGTCAGGGCGGGAGATCTCGACGTCGAAGTGGCCCGCGTTCGCGAGCAGGCAGCCGTCCTTCAGGACGCGCAGGTGTGGGGCGCGCACGATGCCGATGCTTCCCGTCACGGTGACGATGAGGTCGGCGATCGCGGCGGCGTCCAGCATCGGGAGCACCCGGAAGCCGTCCATCCGCGCCTCGAGGCCGCGGACCGGGTCGATCTCGGTCACGACCACGTCCCCGCCGAGGCCGCGCAGGCGGGCCGCGACGCCCTTGCCGCACCAGCCGTAGCCGGCGACGACGCAGACCTTGCCGGCGATGAGGAGGTTCGTGGCGGTCAGGATCCCGTCGACGGTCGACTGGCCGGTGCCGTAGCGGTTGTCGAACAGGTGCTTCATGGCGGCGTCGTTCACGTCGATCGCCGGGAAGAGGAGCTTCCCCGACCGCTCGAGCGCCCGGAGCCGGGTGACCCCGGTCGTCGTCTCCTCCGTCGAGCCCCGGATCCGGCCCCGGTCCCCGCGACGCGTGTGCACGAGCGCGACCAGGTCGGCGCCGTCGTCGACGATCACGTCCGGGTCGGCGTCGAGCATCGCCTGGACCCCGTCCCGATACTCCGCGACCGACTCGCCCTTGACCGCGTGCGTGTCGACCCCTTCGGCCCGGAGGGCCGCCACGGCGTCGTCGTCCGTGGAGAGCGGGTTCCCGGCGGCCAGGTGGGTCGACGCTCCGCCGGCGCGGATCGCGAGGGCGAGGGCGGCGGTCTTCGCCTCGACGTGGAGCACCATCGACACGGTGAGCCCTTCGAACGGCCGTTCGGTCTCGAACCGCCGTCGGATCGCGCCGAGGACCGGCATCCGGGAGATCGCCCAGCCGACCTTCCATCGGCCGCGCTCGAGATCGCCCGGCATCGCTGCCGCTCCGAAGTCGGGAACGGCATAAAGCTGCGCCGGGAAGAGGTTCAGCCCGCGGGCGGGGCCCGGGGTCGGCCTACTGCGTCACCGAGCCGCAGAACGGGCAGACGAGGTACTCGGGCGGGATCTCGTTGCCGCAGTTCGGGCAGGGCTTGAGGGCGCCGCCGGCGGCCGGTGCGGCGGCCGCGGGCGGGGCCGTCGACGCGGCTGGAGCGCTCGGGGGCGGCGTCGCGGGCGGGGTGCCTCCCGCCGGGGCCGCCGCGCCCGCGCCGCCCGAACCGCCCTTCGGGGGCGGCGGGCGCATGCCGGGCGTGGTCGGGGGCGCGGCCGTGAGGTCGGTCTCCGAACCGGCCGGCGGGGCGGTCATGCCGACCCGGCTCGTTCCCTGGCCCTGCTGCAGCTTCCACTGGCTGTAGGACGTGTACGTCGGCTGGCGCTTCCACCAGTCCCAGAACGAGCCCTCGTTGAAGTTCTCGCCGAGCTCGCGCTTCCCTTCGGCGCGGTACTTCTCGGTGAAGTCCGCGTAGCCCTGGCGCTCCGCGTCCTCGCCGCCCTCGCCGGGCTTCCCCAGCAGCTGGGCGGCGCACTCGGGGCAGAACTTCGAGTCGGCGGGGATCGTGGAGGCGCACCGACTGCACCGGATGAGGTCGGACTCGAACTCGGCCCCGCACTTGGGGCAGACGGTCGCGTCCTCCGGGATCAGGTTGCCGCACTCGCCGCACTCGACGAGCTTGCCGGCGGCCTGCCGCCGGGCGACGAACAGGAACGCGAGGATCGCGGCGACGACCGCCGCGGCGATCGCGAGCCAGATCCAGAGCGGCAGCCCCAGGAACTTCTCGAAGAAGATGTTGCTGACGGGGGAGCTCGTCGGCGGGACCGCGTAGGTGCCCGGAAGGTCGTAGAGCGCCGAGACCCCGTTGTAGGTCGCGTTCGCCTGCAGCGTGTAGGTCGTGCCGGGGGACAGCACGCTCCCCAGGTCCGAGACCCACGGCAGCGAGAAGTCGTTCGGGCCGCCGGTCCCGGCCGCGATCGTCTGGGGGATCCCCCCACCGACCGGCGTCGCGATGAGCTGGATGTAGGCCGCCTGCGAGCCGTTGTACTGCAGGGCGCCCGCCGAGTAGTACTGGTTCCCGAGGTTGATCGTGGACGGCGGGAGCTCGAACGTCGTGAACCGGATCTGCGACGGGGCGAAGTGCAGGCCGAACGGCGTGACGGACGCCCCGCCCCCGATCTCGATGTTGGCCGCGTTCCAGACGAGGGAGAGATAGAGGTCCTCGAAGACCGTCTTGCCCTGGAGCCCGATGGTCGACTCGTTGACGGTCCAGTTGAACCAGAGCGTCTGGACCTCGCCCGGGGTGTTCAGCGCGAGGTGCGTGAGGGTGATCGGGAGCCCGATGACCTTCGCCGTCGTGTTGGGCGAGGCGTAGAGGAGGCTCGCCGTCAGCGAGGTGACGGTCGCCGCCCCGGTGTAGCTCAACGAAGCGGTGACGTTGAGCTCCTGCCCGATCCGGATGACGCTCCCCACGAGGGGGGTGCCGTTCGCGGTGAAGTTCGCCGAGACGGTGAAGTTCGCCACGTACGGGGTGACGGTGATGGGCACGGACGTCGTGACGTTGCCGCCCCCGAACTTCGCGACCCCGCCGTTGTAGACGATCTGCGCCGTGAACGCGTGGTCCGGGAGCCCGGCGATCCCCGTCACCGACGTGTTGACGAGCCAGGTGAACTCACGGGTCGTCGACTGCCCGGGCAAGAGGGTGATGTTCTCGAGCGGGAACGAGTCGAGCGCCGCCGGGACCCCGTTCGCTCCGATCGTGGTGAAGGTGCCCGACAGGTTGAACAGCTCGGCCGTTCCGGACGCCGTGAGCGTGAGGTTGACGCCGAGGAGACGGTAGTCGTCGATCGAGGTGGTCGGCGTTCCGTTCGACGTGATCGTGTACGAGGTCAGCGTCAGATCCGCGTAGTAGCTCGCGAACGACAGGCTCGGGCCGAAGTCGGGGGTCCCGTGGAACGGCGTCCCGTTGGCGACCCCGGAGGGGTACGGGCTCACGGACCAGTTGAACTCCCGGCTGTTGTTGGTCGCCACGGGGATCGTGACGTTGATGTGGTACTGTCCGAGGAAGTAGCCGTCCGGCAGGGTCGGGCCCGTCAGGTTGCCGGCCGCGAGGAGGATCTGGACGACCCCGTGGCGGTTCGAGGACGCGTAGGCCGGGAACCCCGCCTTCTGGTCGGTGAACTGGATGTAGCCCCACATCGGCGCGCTGACGGACGCGATATCGTTCAACGCGGTGACCGTGGCGTTGTTGGACTGGTTCGAGGGGTACGCGTAGTGCGCCACCACGTGGGCGTCGTAGATCGGCAGGTAGCCGCCGCGCCCGGTGAGGTTGAACTGGGCCCACCGGTAGAGGAACGCCTGGCTGGAGGCGTCCGGATTGATCGCCGACGCGCTGAAGACGCCCGGGAGCGGGTTCGACACGCTCACGTTCGCGAGGTAGGCGACGGCCCCGTCATCGAGATCGAGCTGGTTCGAGAGCCACGGGAAGGGGGTGACGAGCGAGGTCGAGCTCGAGGGTGGCAGGGCGAAGGTGAGGTTCATCGTCGAGTCGATCGCCGCGAAGGTCGTGCCGGCCCCCGAGACGGAGATGTCGTACGGGAGGAGAGCGGGGTAGACGGCGAAGTTGATCTGGGTCATGTTGATCGCCGGCAGCCCGCCCGTGCCCGAGATGTTGACCATCCCGATCGAGATCCCCGCGGGATCCCCGAAGGCCCCCGTGTTCTCGATGTAGGCCAGCAGTCCGGAGGCGCTCAGCCCGGCGAGGGCCTGCGGCGTCAACGCGATCCGGTCCACGGCCGCGAGGCTGCCCTGGAAGATGATGCTGCCCAGGTTGTACGTCACGCCCTCGTAGGTGACGGCGACGGTGGCGTTGTTGTTCTCGCCCGCGGGGTTGGTGTCGGAGTACGAGACCTGGACCCCGCCGCTCCCGAACCCTTCG
>Ga0335074_10015655_pt1 | contig 10664 bp, 5 predicted proteins | sample Lox_Sample_23_FD_206715 | JGI IMG/M metagenome (GOLD analysis project Ga0335074, IMG submission 206715) | Soil microbial communities from Loxahatchee National Wildlife Refuge, Florida, United States - Lox_Sample_2.3 | ecosystem: Environmental > Terrestrial > Soil > Wetlands | place: USA: Florida...
GCAGAGGTTGCCTTCACACACTCGAAACTCTGCGCGTGAGCTCGCATACCAATCAGACACAAACTAGCCGCGAACGCGCATGCCGCGAGTTGCCGGCTGGGCGCCGCCTGCGTTACCGACCTAAGGAGGGAGCTTTTCATGCGCCGCTAATGTCTCGCGCCGGCCAATGGAGTGCACAAGTCAGCGCCGCGGATGAGGGATTGTAATGGCCTACTATGGGCAAAATCGTGAAGCACTTCTGAGCGACAGCTCCCAGCCGACCCAGTCGGCGCCCGGACGACACGTCCATCCGCGTCTATACACAGCAACGATTCCCTCGGGGTAGGGCGGGGGGTACTGCTGACTTGAGGTCAGCGGTGCGCACTTACAAATCAGACCGTTGTGTCGCGAGCTCGATTCCCCCTTCCTCTCCGTTTGCAGCCCGGAGACCCGTCGCCAAAGTGAACGTCGCCATCTTTCTCAAATGCCGGGGCAACTGCTTCAGCGACGCTGTTGCCCGGTTGTGTGTCAGAGGCCGGATGCGCCTCGGGTCCGTCCCGACTACCGAGCAGCTTCAGGGCGCTTGAGGATGATGCGATCGCCGTGTAGTTCGGCATGCAGGCCAAATGCCGATTGCAGGCTTGCGATCCAACCCTCTATGTCAGAGCCGGATACGGTTCCTGTGATCAGGATGTCGCCGATCCGCTCATCCTCAAGTGCAATGGGTACGGTGCTGTAGCGGTTAACATCCGCGATGACGTCACGTAGCGGCTCACGCTCGAATGCAAGGCGTCCGTGACGCCAAGACAGGGTCGTCTCGGGGTCGGTGATCGCCTGCCGGGATTCAATTCCGCCGGGATCAACGGTGGTTTGGTTACCAGCACCGAGCGTCATCGGCTGGCCGTTGGCGTGTGTCCAGTTGACCCAGGAGACGGGTAAGAATTCAGCGACGGGCTGAATCAGCACGCGGCCTTCGACGACCGCGACGATCACTCGGTCCGCGGTTCGGCGTATGTCGAACTCGGTTCCGACGGCCTCCACGTTCGCATTGCCGGCACTCACGAGGAAGGGTCGCCGAGGATCCTTCGTCACATGGAAGAGAGCCTCACCCCGTACCAAGGTGACGGCGCGTCGGTGCCTGCCGAGGCGCACGTCGCAGCGGGAGTGCCCCGCCAACTCGATAACGGAGCCATCCGCTAGATGGACAGTCTGGTTGCCTCCCACGGGGGTCTCGAAAGAGGTAGCGCGCGAGGTGTCGATCAGGAACATTTGTGCCGCGAGCGCGCTTGCGACCAAAACGCCTGCGGCTACAGCCCAGGCAATGCGGGTTCGTCGCGTGGATGGTCTATTGACCGGGAATCTATCTGCGGCACTGGCTCGCTGTGCGAGCCAGCTCGCTATGGGCTCAGAGCCGTCATAGTCGTCCGTCGCCGACGCGGTCACGTTCGCGCTGGGGAATTCAAGCTCTTGGCATTTGCCCCAGAGCTCCTCCAGGCGCTCGAAGGCGTGGGCATGGCGCCGATCGGCGTTCATCCAGTGCTGCCACTCGATCGTCTCCTCAAGGGTCAGCGAGGGTTGCTGCAGCCGGAGTAGCCAGTCAGCAGCTGTCTGGAAAACGGGATTATCCTCGATCTCGTGTCGCACCTCTTCAGCCATCGTCGCGCTCCGGTAGGAAGGAGTCCTCACGATGCAGGTGCGCTTGGCAGAAGAGCAGTGCCCGCATGATGTACACGCGAACCATCCGTTCCGACAAAGCCATTCGCGATGCGATCGCACCGCAGGTCAGCCCCTCTACGCGGCTGAGATAGAAGGCCTCACGGCACTTCGCGGGAAGTTGCGAGATGAGTCGCTCGAGCTGCTCGAGTTCCTGTGCACTCGCGACCCTACGCTCAGGGGTGCGGAGGTCGGAGAGTTCATGAAATACGGGTGCCGAAGCGACGCGCTCCTGGACCCGGTCGCGACGGATCCGGTCAACGGCGAGGTTCGCAGCCGTGCGGAACAGGAAGGCACGCAGGAAACCGACGGCACCCGGCTGGTCAAGGCTCAGGAGGCGCACATACGCCTCCTGGGCGACCTCGAGCGCGGCTTGGCGAGACCTGAGCCGAGCCATCAAAAAGCGCACGAGCGACTCGTTGTGCTCACGAAAGAGACGCTCGATGGCCTGCGTCTCTCCCGCGTGCGCTGCCGAATCAGCTGGCTCGGATGGATCGGACGGGTCCGGTTGGGCCTTCATGGTGGACACGGTTGCAGCTAATCAGGGGTTGCAGGGGGCGCGTCGCAGCGGTTCCACCTATATGACGAAGACAGACAACAAAACGGCAATCCTGCTGCCACTCATTGCCGGAACGCCGCCGAGGTTCGTCATAGCAGTGCCACACCTAATGAACATCCGGACCTGCCAAGGCCCGGTCGGGGGAGAAAATGCAGCGGGCTCGGCATTTCGAGCAAGTCCTCTCTTGTCTCTTGCTCGCCTTGATAGCTGGTTTCTGTCCAGTGCGTGCAGCCGCTCTACTCGCGGATCGGATCGAGTTCGATATTCCGGCTCAATCGCTCTCGACCGCGATTCTACGCTATTCCGAACAGTCGGGAATTCAGGTAACGAGCCCGTCAGAGCTGCTCTCGGGTCGTCGCACACACGGGGTGCGCGGTAGACAGACCGCTCGCACAGCGCTGCGTCGGCTGCTCGAGGGCACAGGCCTGGCCTTTGAGATCGTCGACCCGGGCACCGTCAGCATCCGTCAGGGCACTGGGGCTGTGGCTCGAGGCGGTTCTGCGGACCCCTCGCCCAAGGCTCCGGCCGCCGTCAAGATGGCCGATGCTCGCGACGCTGGCGGCGCCTCCCTCGAGCGAGTGGCCGATGTAGAGCCCGCGGCGCAAGCACAAACCACCAGTGCCGCTACCTCGGAGCCACCGGCCATTGGTGAGGTCGTGGTTACGGCCCGCAAAGTGGTCGAGTCTGCAAAAGACGTCCCGGAAAGTATCACGGCGTTTTCGGCGCAGACCCTTCAGACATTCGACATCCAGACCTTCGATGACTATGCCACGAAGGTACCGAATATGGGCTTCTCGTATGGAACGGGGAGCCTCGGCTTTTCGGAATCGCGCACTATCGCGATCCGCGGTATCTCAGGGGAGGGGACGACCGCATTGTACATCGATGATACCCCCGTGTTCGACACCATGGATCCACGCGTGGTGGATGTCGAGCGCGTTGAGGTATTGAAGGGTCCGCAGGGCACTCTTTTTGGTGAAGACTCACTCGGGGGTGCCGTCCGACTGGTCACCAAACAGCCAGTAATGAATCAATATTCAGTCGATTACAACGGTGAGCTCGGGAGTACGACCGACGGCGGCAGCCCCGATGGAGGCATCAATACCGTCATCAACGCGGGCGTGATTCCCGACACGGTTGCGGTTCGGGCGCTCGTTTTCTACGACCACACCCCGGGTTTTGTGACGAGGGCGTTTCCCGATTCCACGAGCCCGAGTGGCTACGAGAGCATCGGGGATCAGGGTGCGCGCAGTGATTATGGCGGCTCATTATCCTTACTGTTCAAGTTAACCGATCGACTCGACATCACAGCGCGCATTCTTACGGAAAATGTGCATTACGAAGGATTGCCGGTCGCATACGCACCATTGCCAGATTTTCAAGTCGTCTCTCTCATCCAGGATCGGACAGCCAACATTCAGGAGGGCGCCGACGACAAGTGGTACCTGCCGTCGCTGCAGCTGAACTTTCGGGGATGGGGCTTCGACCTCGTGTCCGCGACGAGCTACTTCTCGCGCAAGACCGATGATGTCGAGAATGGTACAGAGGGCACGTATCAAGCGGCGGAAACCTTCTTTGGATTCACCGGCACACCACAGCCAGATCCCTGGGAACTAACCAGCGCGAATCGGCGTCTGACCCATGAAACCCGTGTATCCTTTGAGAAAGCCCACCACTTGAGCGGTACGGTGGGAATCTATTACTCACGCACGAACATCGAAGGGTACTTTCCGCCCAATTATCTGCCAGGCCTCGCGGCAAGCGGCCTTTATCCGACGAATCTCGACTGGACCGGTGTGGATTCGTCGACGACATCGGAAAAAGCCATCTTTGGCGAGCTCTACGTGGATCTTCCGTGGGACAACACACTCACGTTGGGCGCTCGCCAATATTGGCTCAGCCAGCAGGTCTCTGGTTATGCCAATGGGATCTTCAACGGCGGCTTTTCCTCAATCGCCAACAACAACTCTCAGTCCGGCGTTTCCCCGAAGTTCGCCGTGGAGCACAAAATCGAGGATAACTCGGCCGCCTATGTTTCAGCGGCCAAAGGCTTCCGTGCCGGTGGTGCCGGTGGACAGCTGCCGGCGTTCTGCGCTGCGGGTCTGGCGGAGATAGGCCTGACGCCAGAGTCTGCAGCCAAATACAACTCGGACACGGTGTGGAATTACGAGGTAGGTGCCAAGAGCGAGCTGCTCGATCGGCAGCTGTTCGTCACGGGCGCCTACTTTGAGCAGGAGTGGCAGCACATCCAGCAAACACTTTTCATTCCCTCCTGCGGATTCACTTTCCAGGGAAATGCTGGTTCGGCACTCAGTCGTGGCGGGGAGCTCGAGGCGACCGGCCGGCTGCTACCGCCTCTGACGATTCATGCCGGTGTTGGTTACGATGATGCCAGAATCACCTCTTCTGGCGCCTCCGGCGAGGCCGTAGGCTCTCGGGTGCGTGAGACGCCGGAGCTGACGGCAACAGCGGGCTTCGAATACTCAACTTCGCTGACGGCGAAGTACGAGGGCTTTGTCTCCGGCGACTACAGTCACGTAGGCGATAGCCTGTCCTCCGTCAGCAGCGCATCCGAAGTGCTGGTCCGGCCTGCCTACAATCTCGTGAACGGGCGGCTCGGTGTACGCTGGGACCGTTATGAGATCGCGCTTTTCTTGCGAAATCTCACCAACGCCAAGCCCAATCTGGGAGATCTGAACCCCATTTCCTATTCGCGGTACGTCCTCAACGCTGAAGGCCAGCCGGTCATTCTGCCGCGAGTTGCAACGTTGGAGCCATTCACGTTCGGACTTGAGTTCCGCGGATCGTTCTGAGCTGTCGAAGGTCCGATAGCGGGGCTTGAAGGGAGGCATGATGGGTCTGGATCGTAGGTCGATGTTGCGGGGCGTCGGAGCCGTGATGACGATGGGCTCTGTTCCCGTGCTATGGGACGCTGCCGCGTTTGCACAGGGGGAGACTACGGTTGAGGTGGAGCACGGCAGCCTCAAGGGTCGGCGCGCTAGCGGAGTGATCGTGTTCAAGGGCATTCCTTACGGCGGGAGCGTCACCGGGAATGGACGATTCCTGCAGGCGCCACCCGTCTCACCGTGGCCTGGTGTGCGAAACGCCCTGGACTACGGACCGCCGTGCATCCAGAACAACACCGACTATTCCGCCTGGATCGATCCAAAGCCGGGGGCGGAGAACTGTCTCGTACTCAATGTGTGGACGCCTCAGATCACGGGCAAGCGCCCGGTCATGGTTTGGATCCATGGAGGTGGCTATTCCAGCGGCTCAGGTGGCCTGCCGATCTATGACGGTGCAGCGCTTGCCCGAAAGGGGGACGTCGTTGTAGTCACCGTGAATCATCGGCTCAACATCTTCGGCTACCTGCATCTGGCCGCCTTCGATCAACGCTATGCATCCTCGGGCAACGCCGGTCAGCTGGATCTCGTGCAGGCCTTGCAGTGGGTTTCGAAAAACATCGGCGCCTTTGGGGGCGATCCGGGCAACGTCACCATCTTCGGAGAGTCAGGCGGTGGGGCAAAGATCAATGCCCTCATGGCCATGCCCTCCGCCCACGGACTGTTTCACAAGGCGGTTGTCGAAAGCGGCTCGGCGCTCACGGTCGAAGAGCCCGAAAGCGCCGAGCGCACCGGACGGGCGGTACTTGATGCGCTCGGGCTCAGCACCAAGGAGGTGAGCCGGCTCCAGGATGTCTCGGCCGAGAAACTCCTGGCGACCTATGTCCGGGTGAGCGGTGGCGGTCCGTCCACCGAAGGAGCACATCATCCGTTCGGCCCCGTCGTCGATGGAATCTCGATTCCAGCGCAGACATGGACTCCCAGGGCGCCTGAAATCTCTCGCGTCGTAGCGCTTCTGGTTGGCACCAATCACGATGAGACGGCCGCCTTCATCGATAAGGGTATGTACGACCCGCCGGCCGATGACACAGCTTTGCGCAATCGCATCAAGCGGGCCGCGGTCTTTTCATCACCTCTCAGTGACGACGCGGTGAATTCACTGATTTCCTATTACCGCAAAGAAATGCCCTCGGCCTCGCGGCTCGATCTTCTCGTGCGCATCTCCACGGACGTAGGCATGCGGCGTGGCGCGATTGAGCAAGCCGAGCGGCAGCTCGCCTTGGGAGCGCCGGTCTTTATGTATGAGTTTGACTGGCGCACGCCTTGCTTTGGGGGAAACTGGGCACTGCACGGGATCGAGATTCCGTTTGTCTTCGACAACCTCGACTACGGCATCGCCTGGGACGGCCACGACACCAACGCTCAGCGCGCCGCCGCAGATCCCAAAGGGGTACGATTCCGGCTGGCTGACCAGACATCGGGCGCGTGGGTCGCATTCGCCTGCTCCGGGAGTCCCTCACATCCTGGCCTGCCCGACTGGCGGCCATATACCTTGGCAGAACGTAAGACGATGCTGCTGGGCGGTCGATGCGAGGTGCGCTCCGATCCTCGGCGCCAGGATAGGCTTCTAATCGAGAGTGTCATACGAACCTAAGTGGCAAACGCTAGGAACTATCTCATCGCCCTGGAGTACGCGCGAACCTATCCCGAGCCACGAACCGCGGAACCCCCGGACACACTTGTCTACACTGCGCGAGGTGAACACAACGGCTGAGATCCGCTAGGTCTCGAGAAAGCTCATGGGGCAGAATCGACATCGCGCAGGCGCGCTCGGTATCCCGCTGCTCCTGGGTTTGCTTGGCCTTCTGCCCGGCTACGCCTTCGCGGATCTCGCTGCTCAAATCGACTTCGACATTCCCGCACAGCCTCTTGCCGCGGCGCTGCTTCGCTACTCGGAGGAATCCCGCGTACAGGTCACGAGCCCTGCGGAGCTGCTGACTGGTCGACGCAGTCGCGCAGTTCGCGGGATGCGATCCGCTCGTGCAGCACTGGCGCAGCTGCTCGAGGGCACAGGACTTGTGTTCGAACTCGTCGACCCCGGGACCGTTGTAATCCGTGAGGCACGGCGATCCTCGGGAGCCAAGGGGCCGGTAGCGCCCGGGACGGCACAATCGGGTTTGAAATCCTCGTACAACGATGAGACTCATGCGGCTGGCGTCCAAGGCGCAAACTCCGGCGAGCAGGTCGCCTCAACAAGCAGTGTCGCCGCCCGTCTGTTAGCTGCGCCCCAGGAGGTGATTGTATCGGCGCGCAAGCAGTCGGAGAGTTTGCTTGATGTTCCTCAGAGCATCACCGCGTACTCGGCTCAGACGCTTGCCGAATACAACGTTCAGTCGTTCATCGATTACGCGACGATTACACCCAATCTTTCGTTCTCCTATGGAACCGGGCAGCTGGGGTTTGTGACGTCGCGCTCGGTCGCCATTCGCGGCATCAGCGGTCCCGGCACAATCTCATTATACATAGACGATATACCGGTTCCTGAGAGTGTCGATCCGCGTGTCGTGGATATCGAGCGGATCGAGATTCTTCGCGGCCCTCAGGGCACGCTGTACGGGCAGAGTTCTCTTGGTGGCAATGTGCGGCTTGTGACCGTGCCGCCGTCATTTGCGGATGCCGATGCACATGTGGATGCACAGGCGGGATGGACGTCCGGCGGGGCAAGTCCCGACTATGGGGGTGATTTAGGCGGGACTTTCAGTCTCGTGCCTGACAGAGTGGCGGTGCGGGCGGCCGCGTTTGTCGACCATGATGGGGGTTTCCTGACCCGCACGTTCTTCGTAGACAATGGAGCAGGCGAGAGCAGCGACGATAATCAAGGCGCGCTGATCACATATGGGGGATCCTTGTCGATCCTCAGTCGAATCACCGACGACCTGGACGTAACACTGCGAATCCTGTTTCAGGATCAAGAGGATCATGGCTGGCCGGCCAGCTGGGCCCAGTTACCGCAATTCGCTCCGCAATCCTATATCGTCAATCGCGTGGCAGACGTTCAGGAGAGTGCTACTGACGACTGGTATTTGCCATCGCTGCAGGTGAGCTACACAGGTTCGTGGTGGAATCTGAGCTCATCGACCAACTATTTCAGTCGCAAAGCCCACGACATCGAGGACGGCACCGAGGGAACGGATGACGTGCTCGATGGACTCTTCGGCCTGAAGCTCGATCCGTACAGCGCAATTCCTTGGGATGGCTATTACATGGATCACCGCCTCGTGCACGAGACCCGGGTGAGCCTGGCAAGGAGTCATGGCGTCAGCGCCGTCCTCGGTCTGTACGTTTCGAAAGTCGTTGACAACGGCATTCTCAACTCACACGACATACCGGGAATCGAGGCGGCAGGCCTGTGGCCCACGAATCTTGGATGGTACTCGCAGAATGAGAACGAGAACCGTAGCATAGCGTTGTTCGGCGAGCTCTATTACGAGATAGAGGACTTCGAGCTCACCATTGGCCTTCGCCGATACGCTCTTCGTCAGAATGGACTGGTGTTTGCTGACGGCGCGCTCAACGGTCAAGTAACGAACCAGACGCTCGAGCAGACCTCACAGACGGGAGTCTCTCCGAAGTTCGCGCTGTCATACAAACCTACCCCGGACACGATGGTTTACGGACTCGCTTCGAATGGATTTCGAGCCGGTGGTGCCGGCCGGGTACTGCCTCCGCTTTGTGAGCCATTTCCATCCGGCTCGAATCTGCAGCCGAACCAACCGACCTCCTATGGCTCCGATTCCGTGTGGAATTACGAGGTTGGGGCGAAGTCGGAGCTTCCCGATCAGCACCTGCTCTTGACTGGATCGGTATTCCAGATGAACTGGACCGACATTCAGCAAACCGTCACGCTGCCAAACTGCTTCATCACTTTCGTAACGAATGCGGGCGCTGCGCGTGCGCGCGGGGGTGAGGTCGAGATCACAGGGCAGCCCTTTCAGCCGATCGACCTGCGTGCGGGACTCGGCTTCGATAATGCAGTGATCACGGAGGAGGGATTATCGCAGCAGCCGGTGGGATCCCGGGTGTACCAGATTCCTCGATGGACGTGGATGGCAGGAGCTACGTACACGCACCTGCTCTATTTGACGCTGAAAGGTTTTTGCACGGCGGAACTGGCTCACGTCGGAGACAGCGTTTCAGGGACGTCGGGTATCGGCACCGGCCTGACTCGGCCGGCTTACACAATCCTCAACGGGCGACTGGGTATTCAGTGGGATAAGAACGAGCTGGCATTGTATGCCAACAACATCGCGAACGAGCGTGCCAATCTTGGTGACCTAAACCCAATATCATACGCCCCGGTCGAAGCCAACGGCAGTCGCATGCTGCGCATAGCGGTGCTTCAGCCATTCCAAATGGGCTTGCAGCTTCGGCATGCTTTCTAACGGGAAGCGTAAGGTGGAGACGCTCGAGGGTATCGGTAGATGTCCGATCTCATCCTCCACGCGATCGTTGGGTGTAAGCGATCAGCCAAGGACTTCGCGATTCTCATGCCTAACTATTGCACATGATCGTGGCGGGCGCCGCAACTCTGGAGGATGGCTCGACTCTGTTGAGCGGCACGCTTCTCTTTGCTCCAGAAATTGCTGAGATCACCCTCCCATAACAGGAGCGTTGCAATTTTTTGACCCCGGATACCGGTAGCTAGTCCAATCGCGTTCCAGAGTTATTTTAAAGAGCAGAGGTCTATTGCTGTAGATACCTCGTTCTGATCAAACAGGATCCAGGAGCATCGAGAAGCGATCTGTGTTGGCCATTAGCCTTACGTAGCGCGGCTGTGGGATCGGATTCATGTTCAGAGTTCCAGATCCAGTCTGTGAGTTGCAGGAAACCGCGTGGTGAACTGGGACCGGCGGGGTAGTGGTCGGACGTATGGCAAGAACGGTCGGCCACCCACTGGGGTGCACGTAGGCGGCTCATGAAGCGCTCGAGTCCGAGCTGGTGCCCTGCGAATACGCCAGCATCGGCAAGGTCGCGCACCAGCTGCTCGTTGATTCCGCCGGGTGTGGCATGATCTGCGGCGAGTTGCTCGAAGGTGAGCTCGCGATGCTGAAGCGCCGTTTGTCTCCCCCCTGTGCCAGCTTTCGAGCTCGCATGCCAGTGTGGGACAGATCGGGACGGTCGCGCGGCGCTTCTTCGTCTGGCGACGTCCCTCCGGATTCAGGCGGATGAAGCCGCAGGACTCCCCGCCCGCCGTTCACGGTTCGCGGAGCGGACATTCCCGCGTCCTTCACCGAGGAGGACCGGTGATACTAAGCGATGTCAGGCCCGTGCCTTCGCTCGAGCTCAGGGGACATATCAGAACTTGAGCCCAACCTCCAGGGCCGCCATCCTCGGGGTGCCCAAAACCACTGCGTCCGTGCCAATGACTGCGCCCAATCCGAGGCCTCCGACCTCATATTGCTTATTCAGCATATTCCTCACATAGGCTGCCACGTGGAACCCGGATCCAGCAATGTTGCTCCACTCGACCCTGGCGTTTAAGAGGGTGTAGCCACCGATCTTGGTGTTGG
>Ga0335074_10015656_pt1 | contig 10664 bp, 8 predicted proteins | sample Lox_Sample_23_FD_206715 | JGI IMG/M metagenome (GOLD analysis project Ga0335074, IMG submission 206715) | Soil microbial communities from Loxahatchee National Wildlife Refuge, Florida, United States - Lox_Sample_2.3 | ecosystem: Environmental > Terrestrial > Soil > Wetlands | place: USA: Florida...
CGCCCCCGGGATGAGCCGGGCGGACTTGCGCCCGGAGTCCTTGACCGGGACGATCTGGTCGTCCTCGCCGTGCAGCACGAGCGCGGGAACGTCGAATTTCTTGAGGTCCTCAGTGAAGTCGGTCTCGGAGAAGGCCTTGATGCTGTCGTAGGCGTTCAGCAGCCCGGACTGCATGCTCCACAGCCAGAACTGGTCAAGCACGCCCTGCGAAACGCTGGCGCCCGGCCTGTTCGCGCCGTAGAACGCGACTGCCAGGTCCTTGTAGAACTGCGACCTGTCTTTCATGACCCCGGCACGGAGGTCGTCGAATACCTTGATCGGCAGGCCCTCGGGGTTCACCGGAGTCTGCAGCATGATCGGCGGGACGGCGGCAACCAGGACCGCCTTCGCGACGCGTTCCGTGCCGTAACGGCCGATGTAGCGGGCCACCTCACCGCCGCCCGTGGAGTGACCGACCAGCGTCGCGTCGCGGAGGTCGAGCGCTTCGATCACCGCGGCGAGATCGTCCGCGTACCCGTTCATGTCGTTGCCGGTCCCGGCCTGGCCGGACCGGCCGTGGCCGCGCCGGTCGTGGGCGATGACCCGGTAGCCGTGCTGCGCCAGGAACATCATCTGGCCGTCCCACGCGTCGGCGCTGAGCGGCCATCCGTGCGAGAACGTGACGACCGGGCCTTCGCCCCAGTCCTTGTAATACAGTTCGGTGCCGTCGTGGGTCCTGATAGTGCTCATCTGAGATTCTCCTCGTGTGATCGGCAGGGGCCCGGATGCCGCCTGCGGAACTTACGGCTTCTGCCTGGCCGTGTGGGTGAATGGCCAGCGGAGCCCGATTGCGACGTGCGAGATGATGCCGGCGCCGATGTAACTGAGCGCGGCCACGGTGATCCAGTCGTCGGGGGTGGTCCTTGTCCAGTGCACGCCGTCGGCGTAGCCGGCCAGGGCGCGGTTGAGAGCGAGCGCCACCAGGGCGGTGAGGACGAGCGTGAGGGCGCGGCCGGCGATGGGGCCCAGGTGCGCGCCCGGCCAGCCTTCGAAGAGCATGGCCACGATGAGGACTGCGCTGATGACACAGCCGCAGGCCGCGCTGATGGCGGCTGGCTGCCAGTGCGCCAGGTCGCGGAGCAGACAGTAGGTCAGGGCGCCGAGGCCGACTACGAGGGCGTTGCCGGCGAGCAGGCGCCTGGAGCGGCGCGTGATCAAGTTGACCGGCCAGCCGCGAAAGGCAAGGAAGAACAGTGCCTGCCAGACCCCGGCGGCGATGAGCGCCGAGCCGAAGTCGGGTCCGGCGATCGGGCCGCCGGGGTTGCGCAGCCCGGCGGCGGCCCGATCGGCGGCGGGGACGGCGTTGAGGTTGACGAACAGGAAATAGGCGCCGGTCCCGGCCGCCCAGGACAGCGTCAGGGCAGCGAGCCCGGAGCGCAGCCGGCCGATCCTGCCTAGCGGCCAGCGCTCACAGACCAGCGACAGCTGGAGCATGGCGGTGAACACCGCGCCGGCCAGGGGAAGTGTGGCGGGGAACGTCGCCGGGACGCCGGGAGCTGGACTGGTCTCGAACACCGACCGGATGTCGGGCCGCTCGACGATCGCCTGGCCCGCGATGGTCGCGGCGACCGAGGCGGCGACGGCCAGGACCGTGTCTACGATGCCGGTCCAGGGGGTGGTGAGCCGTGAGCCTGGCCAGTCGTTCCACCAGAACGCGATCATGGCGACGGCTGGCAGCGCGAACGTTGCGATCGGGCCCAGGATCAGCAGCGATGTGCCCGTATTGCCTATGCCGAGGGCGAGGGCGAAGAAGACGGCCGCGCCAAGCAGCAGGCCACCCAGGCCCAGCCAGGGCTGCGCGTCCAGGCGCTGACGCTGCAGGTCGGCGAACTCCGTGTGCCACATTTGCGGCGGGGTTGTCAGCAGCGGCCGTGCGGGCACGGGTTCTCCCGCGTGTCTGGCGAGCGCTCCGGCTGGCCGCAGGCGGCTTGGTACCCGGTCAGTCATGGCAGGTCCGGTTGTGCTCATGCCGTGGTTGCCGCTGGCGCCGCGGACAGATCGGGCAGCAAGTGCTCCACGGAGATCGGCAGTTCGCGGACCCGGTATCCGGTCGCGTGGTACACAGCGTTCGCGATCGCGGCGGCCGAGCCCACCTGCCCGACTTCGCCGACGCCCTTGACCCCGAGCGGGCCGGTTACGTGGTCGTCGACCTCGACCAGCTCGACGTCGACATCGGGCACGTCCGCGTTGACGGGCACCAGGTAGTCACCGAGGCTGGTGTTGGCCCAGCGCCCGAGGCCGGTGTCCATGCGGGTGCCCTCGAGCAGGGCCTGGCTCATCCCCCACAGCATCCCGCCCATGAGCTGGCTACGGGCCGTCTTGGGGTTGAGGATCCGGCCGGGAGCGAAGGCGCCGGCCAGGTGCCGGACCCGGATGAGCCCGAGGTCGGCGTCGACCGCGACTCGGGCGAACTGGGCGCCGAACGTGAGCAGCCCGTGCGGGGTATCCGGCGGGGGCGGGTCCCAGCTGCCGATGGCTTCGGCGTCGTTCATGCGGTGGCGCTGCATCAGGCTGCCGTAGGTCTCGCCGGTACCCGGGTCACCGGCCAGCATGATCCGCCCGCCGGCGACGATCATCCTGGCTGGGTCGGCACCGTACAGCGGCGACTGGCTGTCGCTGGCCGCCAGGGTGATCAGCTGATCGCGGACGGCGGTGGCCGCGTTGTGCACGGCGGCGCTGACCATCATCGCGCCGTTCGATCCCACCGGCGACCCGGCGGCCGGCAGGTCAGTGTCGCCGAACTCCAGCCGAACGTTGTCCAGGTCGACGCCGAGCCCGTCGGCGGCCACCTGGGTCAGGACGGTCGCCATCCCGGTGCCGAACTCCTGCGTGGCGGTCTGCACGACGGCGGTGCCGTCGAAGTACAGCTGCGCCCTTGCGCGCTGGGTGCGCATGAAGAACGCGACCGGGTACCCGGCGGTCGCCATCCCGGTGCCGATCAGCCAGTTCCCGTCGCGCTCTGAGCGCGGCCGCGGGTTGCGCGTGTGCCAGCCGAACCGGTCGGCGCCTCGTTCGAAGCATTCCCGCAGCCCGTAACTGGACCACGGATTGCCGGTATTGGGGTCGACGTCGGTGACGTTGCGCAGCCGCAGCTCGATCGGATCGATCCCGAGCTCGCCGGCGAGCTCGTCCATCGCGCACTCGAGAGCGAACACCCCCAGGGCCTCGCCCGGCCCCCGGGTGAACGTGGGCGTCATCGTGTTGCCGCGCACCAGCCGGTGCACGCCCTCGAAGCTCGGGCAGGCGTACAGCTGAGATGCGACACCGAAAGCCGGCTCGGCCCAGTCATCGAACGGGGAGGTGATCGAGATCTTGTGGTGCCGGATCGCGGTGAGCCTGCCGTCCCGGCGCGCCCCGAGCTGGATGTGCTGCTCCTGCTCCTCGCGGTGCCCGCAGGACGTGAACATCTGGCCGCGCGGCAAGGTGAGCCGCACGGGGCGCCGCACATGCCGGGCGGCCAGTGCGGCGAGGGTGACGTGTGGCCAGACCATCGCCTTGGACCCGAACGCCCCGCCGACATAGTGGGTCAGCACCCGGATCTTGGCCGGGGACACGCCGAGCAGCGCGGCGACGGTCAGCTGGACGGCCTTGATGCCCTGACAGGAGTCATACAGCGTCAGCTGGTCGCCGTCCCAGGTCGCGGTGGTGGTCAGCGGTTCAAGCGGGTTGTGGTGGTTGGCGGCGAACCGGAACTCAGCGTTAATCCGCAGGTCCGCGGCCGCGAGTCCGCCCTCGACGTTCCCGCGGCGCAGCTGCGCGGGCATGAGGCCGCCGAAGATCTTCTCCGGTTCGTAGGCATCGGCGCGGCCCTGGCCGATCGTGGTAACGGAGGCGGTTTCGGCGTAACCGACCTGCACCAGCGTCGCGGCGTGCTGAGCCTGCTCGAGGCTGTCGGCCACTGCGATCGCGACCGGCTGGCCAGCATAGTGAACCACGTCGTCTTGCATCGGGAAGAACGTCTCGCCGGGCGCTGGAGCTCCTAGCAGCGACGGGACCAGCGGCACCGTGTTCACCTTCGGCATGTTGCCGTGAGTCAGGATCGCGGCCACGCCCTCGGCGTGCTCCGCCGCCGTGGTGTCGATCGCGGTGATCCGGCCGCTGGGCACCCCGGCCCCGACGATGGCCGCGTAGGCCAGCCCCGGCAGCGCGATGTCGCCCGAGTAACGCGCGGCGCCGGTGACCTTGACCGTGCCGTCGACCCGGCTGACCGCACGCCCGACAGCCCCGCTCATCGCGTTTCTCCGTTCGTCAGTGTCGTCAGCGCCCGGACGATTGCCCGCTGCGCAAGCTCGACCTTGAACGCGTTCAGCGGCCTGGGCGTGGCCGGCGCCAGCTCCCGGCTGGCCGCCTCGGCAAAGCTGGCTTCCTCGGCAGGCGCACCGAGCAGGCTCTGCTCCGCGCGCCGTGCCCGCCACGGCTTGGTGCCGACACCGCCGAGTGCCAGGCGGACCTCGGCGATGATTCCGTCCCGGACGCGCATCGCGGCCGCGACCGAGACCAGGGCGAACTCATACGACTCACGGTCGCGGAACTTCAGGTAAATGGACTGGCGGGCCACCGGCGTCGCGGGTACCTCGATCGCGACGATGAGCTCGCCGTGCTGCAGCGGATGCTCGCGCTCGGGAGTATCACCGGGCAGCAGAAAGAAGTCGTCCACCGGGATGGCACGCTTACCGCCCGGCCCGCGGGTATGCACGACCGCGTCCAGGGCGGCCAGCGCGACCGCGACGTCCGACGGATGGGTTGCGATGCATCTGTCGCTTGTGCCCAGGATGGCGTGCCCGCGGTTAAAGCCAGTCAGGGCCGCGCAGCCGCTGCCGGGCTCGCGCTTGTTGCACGGCGACGCCGCGTCGCGGTAGTAGCTGCACCGCACCCGCTGGCACAAGTTGCCGCCCATGGAGGCCATGTTCCGCAGCTGCGCTGACGCGCCCAGCAGGAGCGCCTGCGCGATGACCGGAAACCGTGCCACTACGCTGCCGGCCTGGGCGACATCGCTCATCCGCGCCAGCGCGCCGATGCGCAGGCCCCCGCCTGGCAGGTCCTCCACTCGGTTCAGCGGCAGGTCGTTGATGTCGACCAGCAGTCCTGGCCGCAGCACGTTCTGCCGAACCAGGTCGATCTCAGTCGTGCCGCCGGCGAGGAACGCGCCGTCACCGTGGCTGGCGACCATCGCGATCGCGCTGCCGGCGTCGGTTGCCCGGGCGTAACTGAACGGGCGCATCGTCACGCACCGCCCGGTGCGTCGCGGACCTCACGGATGGCAGCGCGGACGTTCGGATAGGCCGCGCACCGGCAGATATTGCCGCTCATCCACTCCGCGATCTGCTCATCATCGGCAGCGTGGCCCTCAGCCAGCAGCGCCACCGCCGACATGATCTGGCCCGGCGTGCAATAGCCGCACTGGAACGCGTCATGCTCGATAAACGCCGCCTGCATCGGATGCAGCTGTCCGTCCGCGGCCAGCCCCTCAATCGTGGTGACCTCGCGGCCCTCACAGCCGACCGCCAGCGTCAGGCACGCCAGCACCCGCCGGCCGCCCACCCATACCGTGCAGGCGCCGCACGTTCCCTGGTCGCAGCCCTTCTTCGAGCCCGTCAGCCCCAGATGCTCGCGCAACGCATCGAGCAGGCTCACCCGGGGCTCGACCCGCAGCTCACGCGCCCGGCCGTTGACGGTCACCACAACCGCCCCGGTCTCCGGTCCGCGTTCCACTGGACGCGGCACCACAGCTGTTTCCATCGCGATCTCCTCTCAGGCGCGATCATGACCTGGCGGTCGGACGTGTGCATGCGTCAAATGACTCGCCTTCCCGCAGCACGCGCGGACGTGATGATCCGGCCTGCTCTGAACGCGGCGGGGGCTGATCCGGCGTGATGATGGGCATGGAGCCAGCCTCCGCGCCGATCAGCGCGCGCCGCCCCCGGGGAGACCCCGGGGTCCGTCCCCTGGTTGCACCCGGGGCATGCCGTAGGCGCGGTACGGGCCATCGTCGGCCGCCCGGTGACAGCCGGTGGCGTACGGGTGAACTACCATCCGTTCGGCATGACAACGACCGGAATTGGTGACCGCCTCAGCGTGATCGGCGAGGCGGTGCGTCAGCGAAGGTCTTTGCGGGAGGTGATGCCGAGCTTGGCGAAGACGTTGCCGAGGTGCCACTCGACGGTCCGCGGGCTGATGAAAAGCTCGGCGGCGATGTCCTGGTTGGTGCGTCCTTCCCTGGCTAGCCGGGCGATCTGGGCCTCCTGGGCCGTGAGCTCGGCGAACGCGTCGACCGCGCGCTTTCGGACGGTTTCCCCGGTAGCCGCGAGCTCGCGGCGGGCGCGCTCGGCGAAGCCCTCGGCGCCGATGCGGCTGAACATCTCGTAGGCCGCGCGCAGCTCCTCGCGCGAGTCCTGGCGGCGGTTCGCGCGGCGCAGCCATTCACCGTAAAGCAGGCGGGCGCGGGCCAGGTGCACGACGATGCGGCTGCGGCCGAGCCGCCCGATCGCCTCCTGGTAGAGGGCGCCAGCGACCTGGCCGTCGTTCAGCAGCGCGCGTGAGCGGGCCTCAAGACCCAGCGCCCACTCGGAGCCGCTGGCGCCTGTCCGCTCGGCCAGCGCCTCGAGCGCCCCGGCGGCGGTGCCGGCGCGGCCGCTGCGAGCGGCCGCTTCGATGAGCTCGGTCAGCGCCCAGCCGAAGAATCCCAGGTCTTCGTACTGGCATGCGCGCTGGGCGGCCGCCATCGCGGCGTCGTAGCGGCCCAGGCCGTTGTACAGCACCGCGGTCGCGTACTCGGCGAGGCCGAGCGCTCGTCCCTCACCCCGGGCGGCGGCATCCTCGGTGTCGGTCTCGATCGCGTCCAGCGCGTGGGCTTCGTGGCCTCGCCAGGCGAGCAGCACCATGGAGGTGTACCTGAGCGGCGCGCTGCCCGTCGCCTCTGAGATCGCCTTCGCCTCTTCGATCAGGGCCGACGCGGCAGCGAACTCGCCGGCGTGCACGTGGACGCACGCCCGATAGCTGAGAGCCAGCGGAAGGACGGCAAGCGCCCCGGCCTCTCGGGCAAGGGTGACGGCGCGCGTCGCCAGGCTATGCCACGCCTCGTCGTCCCACAGTTCGGACGCGAGGGGCTCCGGCGTCACGGGACACTCCAGCCACAGCCAGCGCCACGGCATATCTTCCTCGCCCAGCGCTTGCTCTCGCCCGAATGTGTACAGCGCCCGCCTGAGCGGGCCGACGCTGGCCGGGTAGCCGTCGGTAAATCGCGTCGCGACACCGTCAAGGAGCAAGTCGACCGACCGTGGCGGCTGCGGTGCTGGAGGAGCGGTACGAGCCGCCTCAGCCGCTTCCCGCACCCCGGCGCTTCCGCCAAGGCGGCCGGCGAAGATCGCGGCTCCGGCCGCCTCCAGGTAGGTGTCACGCGCGAGCACCGCGTCGAGCGGAGCGAGTCGTCTGGCGGCGCTGAGCAGCAGCGGCGGAGCGTCGCTGCCGCGCACGAGGGAGAACCCGAGCCGTGCGCGGAGCCGTTCCAGCCACGCGTGCTGCAGGTCGCCGAGCGATCCGGCCTCCGCCGTCGCCAGCAGCCGGTAGGCCTCATCCGCCGCGCCGGCGTCGAACTTGGCCTGCGCGGCGGCCAGTGCCCGGACGGCGCGGCGGGCCGGATCGGGCGTCAGCTCGGTCGCTCGCTGCAAGAATGCGGCCGCGGCGGGGGCGCCTCCCCGCGCCTGCGCACGGCCGGCGGAGCGCTCCAGCTCGGCGGCAACCGCCTCGTCAGGTCGTGCCGCGGCATGGGCGAGATGCCACGCCCGCCGGTCTGGATCGACACCCGGATCGGTGGCAGCGGCCAGCGCCCGGTGCGCCGCCCTCCGGTCACCTGCGGACGCCGCCTGGTAGACGGCGGAACGGATCAGGGGATGGCGGAACCGCACCCGGGCCCCGAGGTCGATCAGCCCAGCGGTCTCCGCAGGCACCGCCGCGTCAGGTCCGAGCTCCTGCAATTCGGCTGCGCGCCACAGCAGGCTCACGTCGCCGGTGGGCTCTGCCGCAGCGGAAAGCAGAAGCCGCTGCGTCTCGCGCGGCAGCGCCTGGAACTGCCAGGAGAAGCTGTGCTCAATCCGGCTCGCCAGCGGCCGCGTGCTAGGAAGCCAGAAACCGCCGGCAAGCTGGGCCGGGCTCAGCCCGCGGGGCAGCTGCAGCAGGCCGAGCGGGTTGCCGCCCGTCTCGGCGACGATCCGGTCCCGCACCTGGGGGTCCAGCGGCCCATGGACCGCCGAGGCCAGCAGCGCACGCGCGTCCGCATCGTCGAGACCGGCGACCGTGAGCGCTGGCAGGCCGGCCAGCTCGTGTCCGCCGCTGGGCTCTCGCACGGCAAAGATCATGGCGACCGGCTCGGCCAGCAGTCGCCGGGCAGCAAACGCCAGAGCCTGCATGGAGGACTGATCGAGCCACTGCGCGTCATCGACCAGGCAGGTCAGCGGCTGGCCGTCAGCCACGTCAGACAGCAGGGTCAGCACCGCCAGGCCGACCAGAAACCGATCCGGCGCCTGCCCCTCCCGCACCCCGAACGCGACCTGCAGCGCGTCCCGCTGCGGGCCCGGCAGCATTTCCAGCCGGTCAAGCACGGGAACGCACACCTGATGCAGGCCGGCGTACGGAAGTTCCATTTCCGACTCCACGCCCCAGGCCCGGAGAACCCGGAAACCCGACGCCCGGCCCGCCGCGTAGTCCAGCAACGCCGTCTTGCCGATCCCCGGCTCGCCGCGCATGACCAGCACCGCGGCGCGGCCCGCGCGCGCCGTGTCCACCATCCGGTCCAGCGCCGCGCGCTCGGCGCGCCGGCCAAGCAACCCGGCACCTGTATCACTGCTGGCCACCCTCATAGTGGATCGCGGCGGCCGCTCGGTTGGCAACTCCGCGGCGGACCGCATCAGCGTCCGCGACGGAGGGATGTGTCCCGGGGTAAGACCACGGGCTCATCCCGGGGTTCCCCCGGGGGCGGCGCGCAGTGATCGGCGCGAGGCTGCCTCTATGCGCATCATCGAGCAGGGTCAGTCTCCCGAGTCGTTCCACGGTGGACCGGATCAGGACGTCGGCAGGTGCTTCCGGAAGGCGAGTCATTTGACGCGTGCCCAAGCCCGCCCGCCAAGTCATGATCGCGCACCAGAGAGGAGATCGCGATGAGGACCGACGTGGTGCCCCATCCACTGGAGCACCCGCGAAGTGCCAATCCGCATCGAGGACGTGCCCAGAACCCCGCGCGCCGCAAGAACCAGCGCCCTACGGAGTAACGGATGTGAACATGACCGCCACCACCGGCCGTCGCCAACGGCGGCCAGCATCCGGGACAGCCCGCCCAGCCGAGGGTCTTCATGGCCACCTGCTGGAAGGCAACACTGCACGAACGGCCGTGGCTGAGGCGCTGGGAACTTTCTGAACCGCCGTTCGGATCGGTAGACGCTGTGCAACAGGATCCGTCGTGATGCGCACAGAACTGGGCTTCTGGAGTGTGCTCGTTGGAACTGTCGGCGTGACAGGAACCGCCAAGGTGAAGGCTTTACAGACCTGCCTCAAACAGGCCCTGACCTGCGGGATGCCACTTCAGCCGCCCTGTTTCGGCAGGTATCCGGCACAGGCCCGGAGTGTCACCGGGCGCCTGGCCGACGGCGAACGCGAGCACGGCACTGGCGGCGGACCGCTCGTCAGCCGGTATCACCGTCTCCAGACTGGTCACCCGGATAATTGGCTTGCGGCGCCAGCGGGAACGCTGGTGTAATCTCGCAGTGCGAATCGCCTGTGACACCGTCGCCGACGGCATCCGCGAACAGCTGTTCACCGTCGGCGGCATCCCTGGCGTGCTCTGGACGCCCGCCGAGGGTTCCGGCCCCCGTCCGCTGGTGTTGATCGGGCACGGTGGCGGCCAGCATGAGAAGGAACCCGGCGTGCTGTCCCGGGCCTTCGCTTATGTCAGCTCCTGCGGCTTCGCGGTCGCCTCGATCGACGCGCCGGGAGCCGGCGGCCGGCCGGAGCGCCCGGAGGTCAAGCGGCTCGTCGCCGAGATGACCGAACGGGAGGCGGCGGGTGAGCCCGCCGGACCGGCATGGCCCGCCTGTGCGAAGTCATGGTGACGGAGGTCGTTCCTGACTGGCAGGCCACCTTGGACGCGCTCCGGAAGCTGGATTGTGCCGGCGGCAGCCGGCCGGTCGGGTACTACGGCCTGTCCCAGGGCGGCGGGACGGGCATGCACCTGGTCGCGGCCGGGCCCCGGATCACGGCTGCGGTCCTCGGCCTCGACGGAAGCGACGTGCTTACCGGCATTGCGCCGCGGATCGCGATTCCGGTCGAGTTCGTGATGCAGTGCGACGATGCGGGGCACCCGCGAGATTCCATGCTGACGCTGTCCGGCGCGCTCGGCTCTGCCGAGAAGACCCTGCACGCCAGCCCAGGCAGCCACTTTGAAGTCCCTGAGTTCGAGACCGGCAGCTCGATCCGGTTCTTCGCCCGGCACCTCGGCAGCCAGGGCGCTGCGATATGAAAACCCTCATCATCGTCGGCGGCACGGCGGGCGTCGGCAAAACCACAACGTGCCGCGAATTGCAGAAAATACTCCCGCGGAACGTATTCCTTGACGGCGACTGGTGCTGGGATATGCG
>Ga0335074_10015657_pt1 | contig 10664 bp, 12 predicted proteins | sample Lox_Sample_23_FD_206715 | JGI IMG/M metagenome (GOLD analysis project Ga0335074, IMG submission 206715) | Soil microbial communities from Loxahatchee National Wildlife Refuge, Florida, United States - Lox_Sample_2.3 | ecosystem: Environmental > Terrestrial > Soil > Wetlands | place: USA...
ACCGGCACCTTGTCCTGAGTGACAAAAACCTCGTCATGGAGGCGGCGGATGACTTCGGAGGGGGCGGCTGTTTCGAAAAACAACGTCAGCGCCTCAACCAGATTGGCTCGGGCGTCTTCAATCGAATCACCCTGGCTCGCAATGTCAAGCTCAGGGCACAAACGCGACAAAGCCATGGTCCTCACGTTCGATAGCCGCGGTTAAAGGTTGCGCGGCTTTTCCCCGGATCCTGCATGCTACGGCCTCACCCCGGCCACATGCATATCGATCGCATAGACGCTGGTGCTGGCCGTAATATATAAAGTCTTGCCCGCCGCACCGCCCCACGCCAGATTCCCCACGCGCTCGGGGACGTGAATCGTGCCCAAATGCTTGCCATCCGCGGAAAGGATCCACACGCCGCCGGGACCGGCGCTGTAGATGTTGCCAAGCCGGTCAACCTTCATGCCATCGGGAGCGCCCGGCGCGGTATCCGATGTCGCGTCGTAGAGCAGCTTGGCATCGGTAAGCGAGCCGTCCGGCTGCACGCGATATCGCATCCAGATCTTCTTAGGCTCGGAGTTATTCACGTACAGATACTTCTGATCCGGTGAGAAGGCGATCCCGTTCGGCCGCGGCAGATCGGTAATCAGAAGCTGTAGCTTCGCGTGATCGGGCGGCGCGCCGGGCTTCTGGCTCGCGGCCCCAGCTATGCGATACACGCCATTCACCTTCAATTGCTTGGCCGGATCCTGATCGCCCTGCGTGGGCAGACCGTAAGGCGGATCGGTGAAATATAACGACCCATCCGCGCGATAAACCAGATCGTTGGGACTGCTCAGTCGCTTGCCCTGGTAAGTATCCGCCAGCACCGTGATGGTAGCGTGCGGATCGAGCTTCTCCAGCCGCCAGACGTTGCGGCGCGCGTGGCCAGCCACGGTCAAGCGGCCCCGCGGATCGAGCGTCATGCCATTCGATCCCGGCTCGGGACCGCCATAGGGAGCGGAGCCAGTGTATCCGCTCGGATGCATGAACACGGTGGCGGCTTTGCCCGGCGCCCACTCCATGATGCTATTCGCCGGAATCACGGCGAACAGAAGCGTGTTGGCATGGGTCCATACGGGACCTTCCGTCCATTTGTCGAACCCGGTGGCGACTCGCTTCACCGTTGCGTTGGGAGATACGAGCCGATCTACGGAGGGGTCCAGTTTTTCGATCGTCTGCGGAAACAGCGACGCTGCCGCCGCGAAAAGCAGGGACACAAAACAGGATGCGGTTTTCACATGGGAATTATATATCGCGGCAATGCGTTACTTCGCAGGCGCCCTTGCGGCCATCGCCTCGATGCCGGGCAATTGCCGCCGCACAATAGCGGAATCGCCGGCGTCAGGCGACAGTTCGAGATACTTCCGCAGACACTTGGCGGATTCCGCATATTGGTTTTTGTCCATCAAAATGAGACCCAGCACGTAACTCAATCGCGCAAACTTCTGCTCCTTATCGATCCGCAACCCTTCGCGCGCCGCGCGTTCGGCTTCATCGGGTTTACCAAGCCGCGCCTTGGCCACTGCGTCGAGCAGGTAGGCGCCGGGAAAATCTTCCGGATCGAGCCGGATCCACAATCGCGAATATTTTTCCGACTCCGGCCAATCGCCGCGCCGGTCGGCCGTCACCGTTAGAGCTTCATACGGTTTCACGTACTTCGGATCGCTTTCGAGCGCCTGTTTCCAAGCCTCCACAGCGCCGGCGTCATCCTTCAGGCTCTGCCGCGCCATTCCAAGTTGATACCAGGCCATCGCGTATTTTGGATACTTTTTCACGGCTTTGGTGAACTCCGCACTGGCCGCATCCCACTTCTGGGTACGCATCGCTTCCACGCCTTTCGCATATGCCTTCTTGGCGGCCGGAGGAGCCGCCAGGCTGGTCGCGCTGACCGTAAGAGCGCTGCCCGGCGAAAGCGGATGCAAGATGATGGTGCCCACGCGCGCATCGTCCATTACGCTCTTGATCGCCATGCTGACCGGCTCGGAGAGGTAGCCTGCCAGGACGGCATGCAGTTGACAGTCCTTCAACATGCTGGTAATCGGCATCGAATATTGCGTCGAGCTGCCATTCAATGCCTTGCTCAGATTCGCGGGCGCGTCGGTCGGCAGGCTGGCGTCTCCGTCGGTGGACTTCCAATCACGAGCGCCGATCTTGAACGCAAAATCACCGTTCTCGTCAGCCCAGGTTTCGAATATCGTGCGGCCATCGCAGACGCGTACGATGGAGACCCGATCGGCAGGCGGCGATCCATCCGCCAGCATCACGTTGCCGGAGAAAACCACCATGCGTTCGGAGCTTTGATCAATTTGAGGTCCCCCAGGAGCGTATCCCGGCCCTTGCCGGGCAGACTGTCCGCATGCTGTTATGGCGACCGCCAGCAGCAAACCAAGCCGCGGGAAAATTCGACAGCACATAAAAACCTCCGCCGGTGCATCTGAGAATATTATGCGCCTGCAACAGGCGGCCGGGAACGTTGCTCGCCAAGCTGGCGCAACCCCCATCCGTGATATCTTGAAATACGGTGTCTTCGCCTTTAAACGTCCACCTGGAACGCTATGACGGACCGCTCGATTTGCTGCTGGATCTGATTCGCAAACAGCAGATCGATATCAAGGATATTCCCATCGCCACCATCACCGCGCAATACCTGGAATACATGGAAAAAGCGCGCGAGTTGGATATGGATTTGGGCGCGGAGTTCGTGTACATGGCGGCCACGCTGATCCATATCAAGTCGCGCATGCTGCTGCCGCGCGATCCGGCGCTGGCGGCGGAGAATCCCGAAGAGGATCCGCGGCAGGAGTTGGTGGAGAAGCTGCTCGAACACGAAAAGTTCAAGAATGCCGCGGAGATGCTGCAGCAGAAGCGGATGATTGAGGAGAACGTGTGGTCGAATCCGCAAATCGCCAAATTTACGGCGGAGGATGAAGACCCCGGCCTGGCGATCACGCTGTTCGACCTGGTGAAGGCGTTCGGCGAGTTGCTGGACCGGGCCAAGAACCGGCCGGTTTACGAAGTCACCGAGGAAGATGTGACTGTGGGGCGGATGATCCAGCGGCTGAAATCGCTATTCGAAGAGGCCGGCGAAGGCCCCGTGTATATCATGCGGGTTTTTGAGGAGCAGCGCAGCCGCAAGGCCATGATCGCGCTGTTTCTGGCGGTGTTGGAGCTGGTGAAACAGCAGGCCGTCATGGTGGCGCAGGCGGATTTATTTGGCGAGATTGTGCTGCGCAGGCACCGCCAGTTCGACGAAGTGTTCGCGGCGGATCATGCGGCTATCGCCGTGGAGAAGGAATACCGCTAGTGATGGGACAGGGAGACAGGGAGACGGGGAGACGCGGAGACACGGAGACTGCCGGCGGTACGGAGACTGTTGCGGACGCGGAAACTGCCTCGGACGCCGGGATCCCACGCGACACGGAGACGGGGAGACTCGGAGACGCGGAGAGTGCTGACACAGCGACTCCGGTACACGGCGACACGGAGACTGCCTCGGACGCGGGGAGCCCACGCGACGCGGAGACTGTCGCGGCCGAGGAGTTGTTTCCGGAGATCGGGGGGCCCGCGCCGGTTTCGTCGGAAGATTCGCAGTTGAAGGCCGTGCTGGAGGCCGTTGTCTATATCACCGAGGAGCCGCTGTCGTTGGCGCAGATCGCGTCGGCGTTGAATCAGCCGCGCGAGCGCGTGCAGGCGGTGCTCGATGAGTTAGTCGCCGAATATGATCGGCCCGAACATGGCGTGACCATGCGGGAGGTGGCCGGCGGTTACAAAATGACCACCAAGGCCGAGCACCATGAGACGGTGCGCAATTTCGTGCGCAGCCTGAAGCCGCCGTTGAAGCTGTCGCTGCCGGCCCTCGAGACCCTGGCCGTGATCGCCTACAAACAGCCGGTGACCGCGCCCGAAATCATGGAGATTCGCGGCGTGCAAGGCGCGGGCGTGCTGAAGACGCTGCTGGACCGCAAACTGATCGCGGCGGCGGGGCGCAAGAACGTGATCGGCAAGCCCATCCTCTACAAAACCACCAAGGATTTTCTGGTGCAATTCGGGCTCAAGGATCTGACAGAGTTGCCGTCGTTGAAAGAATTTGAAGAGATCCGGCGAATGGCGATTGACGGCGACGCGCCCGAGCCTGACACACCTGCCGCGCCCGAGCCGCCGGAACAAAGCTGATGCCCGAGGAAAGGCTGCAGAAAATTCTTTCGCACGCAGGCTTTGCGTCGCGGCGAAAAGCGGAACAGATCATCGTGGAAGGACGCGTCACCGTGAATGGCGCGGTGGTGATGGAGCTCGGCAGCAAAGCTGACCTGGATCGCGACCACATCAAAGTGGATGGCAAGCTTTTGCATCAGCCGAAGCATGTCATCACCATAGCCCTGAACAAACCGCATGGCGTGATGACTACCGTGCAGGACCCCGAAGGCCGGCCCACGGTGATGGATCTGGTGCGCGGCGTGAAGGAGCGGGTCTATCCGGTTGGGCGGCTCGATTTTCACAGCGAGGGACTGCTGCTGCTCACCAACGATGGCGAACTGGCCAATGCCATCACCTCGGCGGCCACCCACATACCGAAGACGTACCTGGTGAAGGTGAACGGATTGCTCGCGCCTGAGCAGGAGCAGCAGTTTCGCGATGGCGTCCCGCTGGGCGGACGGCGCACCGCGCCCGCGGGGCTGAAGCTGACCTATCGCGCACAAAACCCGTGGTACGAAGTGCGGTTGATCGAGGGGCGCAAGAATCAGATCCGCGAGATGTTTAAACATTTCGGCCGGCTGGTGGAAAAGCTGAAGCGGGTGAAGATCGGATTCCTGGATCTCGGCCCGTTGAAGCCGGGCGAATTCCGCTACCTGACTGCGGAAGAAGTCGCCCGATTCCGGCGGACTACCGCTTCCACGCGGGCTCCCGGACGACCTTCCGGGCGAGCCGCGCGATGAGCATCGCGGAGCTGCTCAAATCCAGCCGCACCATCGCCGTGGTCGGGCTCTCGAATCGACGCTTTCGCCCCAGTTATGGCGTCTCGGAGTACATGCAGCGCAATGGCTACCGGATCATTCCGGTGAATCCGTCCATTGATGCGGTGCTCGGCGAGAGAAGCTATCCGGATCTGGACAGCGTCCCCGAGCGCGTGGATATTGTCAATATCTTCCGGCGTTCGGAGTTTGTGCCGGAGATTGTGGAAGCGGCTATTCGTATTGGCGCGCGGGTGGTGTGGATGCAGGAGGGGGTGGTCCATCCCGAAGCCGCGGCGCGCGCTAACGCTGCCGGACTTGCAGTGGTGATGGACCGCTGCATCCTGAAGGAACACAGGCGGCTGGCGCTCGGCGGGTAACCATTACCGTCCGATGCCGTGCAAATACTTGATCAGCGCGGCACGCTCTGCATCGTCCAACTTGCCGTCGCCATTCTTATCGAACGCCGCGAAGACCCGCTTGATCATCTCCACTTGGCCGCGTGGAATGCCCGGCGGCAGATCGTTCGGGGTGTTGCCCTCTTCGATAAACGCTTCCATATAGGCCGTGCGCATCTCGCGGCGGAAGACCGGGACATCCTCCGGCGAGGGCAGCGCCACGCTGAGGAACAGCACCGCCATCTCGTTGCGCGTCTCTTCGCCCCAGGTTACCGGCACCGGCGGATGCGACGGATTGTGCGGATTATTTTCGGAATTATCGTACAGGTAAGTAAGTTGGATGTGCGTGCCCTTGGGTAAGTGCAACGGCTCCTTATAACGGTACTGCCCCTGCCAGTTGAAATCCCAATCCTTGATCCAAATAAGGTGATCGACCGTTCCATCCGGCAGCGTGGCATCCACTTTCATGTCCGTGGCGAGATAGTGCGCATGCGGCGTGATGCCGAATACATCCACGTCGCGCGGCAGCGTGACGCCGGTCTTCACGACATAATGCGAATCGCCCGCGGGAATATCGATGCGCCGGTCGACCAGCACGATGCCGGTGCGGCCCTTGGTCGGCGGTCCGGAAAATTTCAAACCAAGCGAAGATTGATCTTCTTCGGGCTTGCCCGACGGATGATAATGAATCTGCACCACGATATCGGTGCCCTTCCGCAGGAGTTGCGAATAGGCGGGCTGGTCGGGCGGCGGAGTGGCGCCGGGCGCCCATCCACCCAGCAGACCGGTGGGCCGGATCTTGGGACCGCCGAAGCAACTGTAGCTGCCATCCGGCGAATCGGCGGCGAGTTTGCGGGCTTCGCCGGTAGTATCGGCATAGACCAGCGAATGATGCACCACGCGGCGATTGCCGGGCCGGAACTCCATGCTGCTCAGATACACATCTTTGTCCATATCGAGCGGCATCACGAAGCAGCGGTATTCGTCGGGGCCATCCGCTGAAACCGCGTGCTTATGGCTCATGGAGAGTACTTTGTCCGGCTGCCCGCCTTCCCATCCATTCGCAAACACCGGCGGCGCGGGCTTCTCTTTGGGATCTCCTTCGGGCGCGCCGGCTTTGGCCCACGCGGCGATCAGCGCGATTTGTTGGTCGGTGAGGCGGCGCTCGTTGACAAATGATCCGTAGCCGGGAACGGGTTTCCACGGCGGCATGACGCGTTTTTCGGTGACCGTCGCCAGCAGAGCGGCTTTCTTCGCGGCATCCGCGTAGCTGAGCAGCGCGAACGGCGCGACTTCACCGGGGTGATGGCACGTCGCGCAGTTGTGGTACAGGATCGGCGCGATGTCTTTGTTGAAAGTGGGCGCGGCCCCTACGGTAGCGGCCGTTGCCAGCCCCGCCATGGCGCAGGCCGCAAACGCGATGGTGAAGAATCTCATGCGTGTCGTCCCTCTAGTGTCCGTTGGTGATGGCGCAACCGAGCGCCCGCGTGCGGGGATGCGGTACGGGCCGTCCCGCCAACACCGCGTCGAGCGCGTCGCGCAGATCGAACTGGGTGGCTGTGATGCGCACCTTGCCGAAATCTTCCACGCGGTTATCGATGCGGCCGAGATATAGCACCGCGCCCTCGGGAGACATCACCACGGCTTCGGGCGTCACGGTGGCGCCGGTGTGATGCGCCAGGATCATTTGCGGATCGAGCAGCGCGGGGAATTTGTAGCCATACTCGCGCGCGTGCTCGCGGACCTGATCTACGGGGATGGTGGTGTCGCCTTGCACCGCATAGAAAACCACTCCGCGCGGCGCGTAGGCCTGCTCGATGCGGTTCATTTCCGGCGCGTATCCATTAGCCAGGGGGCAATCGGTGGTGACGAAGAAGAGCACCACGGCGTGCGCCTGCGCCCATTCGCGCGGAGTGTGAGTAGCGCCATCGGCGTCGTGCAAGCTGAATTCGAGCGCGGGATGCACGGTGGCCGCCGCGCAGCCAATCGCAAGAGAAAAGCATGCCAATTTGAGTGCGAATCGCATCTCTATTGATGATGCAACAAAACTGCTGCTCGCGGCACGTCCCCCTTTGTATAGTTTTGTAAAGGCATGCCGGCAATTTTTCTGCATCCGCGCCGATATGGTAAATGGCGGCCGCTGGCAGTTGGTTGATCTCCTCCTGCCACCGGAGGGCGGCCGCTCCATTGCATTCAGACCGGCCTGCTACCATGCTGCTACCATGAAACTTGCCCGCCCTGCCGCCCTTGCGCAACGCTTTGGACCTGATGCCATCACCAGTGGCGGATCGTCCCGGCCTTTTGATACGCGATCCTTACCGCTATTCCGACGCCGTACTGATCATCCCGCCGCCGCTGATCGAATGCCTCCGCTGTTTTGACGGCCACCAAACCGAACTCGATCTGCGCTCGTTGCTGGTCCGCATCACGGGCGACCTGCAGGTCGGCGATCTCGAACACCACCTGATCGAGACCTTCAGCTCGGCCGGATTTCTGGAAGATGAAAGCTTCGCCACAATGAAGGCCGGCCGCGAACGCGAATTCGCGGAGGCGCCCAAGCGCGAGCCGGCCCACGCCGGCGGCGCGTATCCGCTCGAAATTGCCGACCTCCGCCAGACCATGACGCGTTACATGGATGGCGCGGCATCCACGGCGCCTCCCGCCGGACTCTGCGGCATCGCGGCGCCGCATGTCAGTCCAGAAGGTGGATGGCAATCCTATCGCGCCGCTTATCGGTCACTCACTCCCGATCTGAAAGACCGGACGTTCGTCATCCTGGCGACTTCTCACTATGGCCGGCCCGAACACTTCGGCCTGACCCGTAAACCGTTCGTCACCCCGTTGGGCGAAACCGCAACGGACACGAAATTGGTGGACCGGCTGGCGGCCTGCGGCGGCCCTGCCGTGCTGATGGAAGACTATTGCCATTCCTTCGAGCACACGGTCGAATTGCAGGTGATTTTCCTGCAACACATCTACGGCCCCGATATTCGCATTCTGCCGATCCTCTGCGGCCAATATGCCCACAGCTTGTATCTGGGCGGTGCGCCCGAGGATGACGAAGGCGTGCGGCGATTTCTGGGAGCACTCGGCGAAATGGCCGCGCTTGAAGCCGGCCGCCTGTTTTGGATTCTGGGCATCGATATGGCCCACATGGGCGCCCGCTATCAGGACGATTTCTCCGCTTATGCCGACCGCGGCGTGATGGCCGAAGTTGCCGAGCGCGACCGCCAGCGTATCGCGCGCGTGGTGGAGTCTGATGCCGCCGGATTCTGGGATCTGGTGCGGGAGAATCACGACGATCTGAAATGGTGCGGCTCGGCGCCGCTGTACACTTTTCTGAAAATCCTGCCCGCGGCACGCGGCGAATTGCTGCGTTACGAGCAGTGGAATATCGATCCGCGAAGCGTGGTCAGCTTCGCTGGAATCTCGTTCACCAAAACGTGAGGAAAGGATCGCGATGCGCAGGCGCACGTTTTTGCAAACAGCCGCCGCCGGCGCGGTGGCAGCCATGAGTTCATCCGCTGATTCCGTCCCCATCAAGCTGGGCTTCGACTCTTATTCGATTCGCGCGTTCAAATGGAAGGCCATCCAGTTGCTCGATTACGCAGCTTCGCTGAAGCTCGATACCGTGCAGCTTTCGAGCCTCGACGATTATGAGAGCCTCGATCCGGCTTATCTGCAGAGCGTGAAGGACCATGCGGCGCGCGTCGGCATCGCGATCGACGCCGGAATCGGGTGCATCTGCCCTTCGTCGCCCGCTTATAACAAGAAGGAAGGCGCGCCCGAAGAGTACGTCGCGCGCGGGTTGCGCGTGGCTCACGCCGTGGATTCGCGTGTGATGCGCTGCTACATGGGCACGCGCGACAACCGGCACACCGCGTTGCCGCTCGAAGCGCACATCGAAAACACCGTCAAGGTGCTGCGCGCGGTGCGTTCGCAAGCGCTAGATGCGGGCGTGCGCATCGCGGTGGAGAATCACGCGGGCGACATGCAGGCGCGCGAGGTGAAGGCGCTGATCGAAGCAGCCGGGAAAGATTTCGTCGGCTCCACGCTCGATACGGGAAATCCCATGTGGGTCGTCGAAGATCCGCTGCTGACGCTCGATATCCTGGCGCCTTACGTGGCCACTTCGCACGTGCGCGATAGCGCCGTCTTCGAGCATCCGCGCGGCGCGGCGGCGCAATGGGTCGCGTTGGGCGATGGCTCGGTGAATTTTCCCCGTTTCGTCGAGATCTTCCGCCAGCGCTGTCCGGGCGCGGCAATTCAACTTGAAATCATCACCGGGCGTCCGCCGGAGGTGCTGCCCTATCTCGAACCGGATTTCTGGAAGGCATTTCCCAAAACCCCCGCCTGGGAATTTGCCCGCTTCGTGGCGTTGGCCAAGAGCGGCCGTCCGTTCATCGGCAACATGGTGATCGGCCAGTGGTCGGACAATGCACCGGTGCTGGAGGCGGCGCTCAAGGAGCAGCAGCGTATCGATCTGGAGCGCAGTTTGGAGTACGCCAAGAAGAAGTTGGGGCTGGGCATTCGTTGGCGGGGATGAGGTGTATCTGCGCTCACTCCGCTTCAACCGCGCCGCTTCGCAATCAACTCCAGCACCTTGGGGACGAGATCGCGAGGAATGCTCATAACCGTTTCCGCGGGCCGCATGCTCTCCTCATATTCGGCCACGGCCTCATCCGCAGTCTGCCCTTCGTAATGGGCAAGCACGCGCTCAACCCTTTTTGATCCCATCCCTGCGGGAAATCGTCCTGCCCTGTCTTCTTTTTCCGAGTCATGGACCTGCAAACGAACCAGACGCTCGATTAGGCCGGTAAGAGGTCGTTCAGGTTGTTTCCTTATCTCCCAACCTGCGCACCCGCCTCTCCAATTCTTCGATGCGGCGGCCCCGGTCGTTTAAATACCGTCGGCCTTTTCCGGCTACTCGATCATGCGGGCCGCGAAGCGCGATCCGCTCTGCAAGAAGCCGCCTTGCCGATCGAGCCGGGCTTCGCTGCGGTCCATGCGTGCTTCCAAGCGGTCGAAGCGCTCATTCATCTCGCGCTTAAGCGTGTCGAATAGATGTTCAAAGAAATCGACAGTTTCCCGGTCCAGCATTCCTGCGTCTCTTCGCGATTGTACCGCTTGCCGGCCGGCGTCACCCCGCCCTGCGCATGCGCAAACGGGACCTGAATGCACAACGCCAGCGCGGGTCCCGCCAGCACGAAACTTCGCGCGCGGGTCGCAGCCCGCTCCGCGTGCGTTAATGTAGCGCCGGGGGTATTAAGCTTGGTGCCCGGGGTGGGAATCG
>Ga0335074_10015658_pt1 | contig 10664 bp, 5 predicted proteins | sample Lox_Sample_23_FD_206715 | JGI IMG/M metagenome (GOLD analysis project Ga0335074, IMG submission 206715) | Soil microbial communities from Loxahatchee National Wildlife Refuge, Florida, United States - Lox_Sample_2.3 | ecosystem: Environmental > Terrestrial > Soil > Wetlands | place: USA: Florida...
CTCCTCCGATCTCGGGTGTAAACGGCAGACCGCTACTGACCTGGTAAATCCCGCCAACTTGCCAGCCGCCCACGAACCAGCGCACGCCTCCCTGGTCACTGGGGGCAGGAATTTGCCAGATTGCGTTGAACACAGCATTGTTACGGATATCGAAATCGGATAGTCCACGATTCAGCCTTATGTCGAACCACGGTAAGTTAAATACGGAATTGAGGAATTGGTTACCGGCGACAGAGGCCGAGCTGGTGTCGATGCTCTTGGCCCAAGTGTATGAGGCGCCGAACTGGAGTCCTTTCGTCATCTGCCGAACGAGGTGCGTCTGCAATGCGTCATAGAAGCTGCTGCCATCCCATAGAACTCCCGTGATTTGCCCGGCGTTGGGATTGACGCGGATACCGCTCCCGGCAGGAGTCGGCCAGAAGTATCCAGCGGAAGTATGCGAGGTTGGTAGTACGATGTCCATATCCTGAATCTGGAGAGGCTGATGGATTCCGTGAGATCCGACGTACGCGACCGTCGCCACCAGCTTCGTTCCCAATTGTTGTTGAATATTGAGATTCCAGGTCATCACGTAATTGCGCTTGGGATTCGAATCAACGTACGTGTAGCGCAGTTGATTCGGTGTGAGCAGCGTGAATGCCGTACTCGGGAAGCTTCCTGCCGGTAGTCCTGAGGAGAGCGTTGCTAGTTGAAAGAATGGGGCAGCCATGTAGGCATTGGCCTCGAACTCATACGTAAGAGGCAGAACGTCATAGATGCCGAAAGCCCCTCGAACGGCAGTGCGCCCGGAACGAAAAGGGTCCCAAGAGAATCCAATTCGTGGCTCGAAATTAAGATAGGTTGGGTTGTCGAAATAGGGAGAACCCAGATGTGGCGTCGCGGCGGTGACGTTGGGCAGGTTCGTTAGCCGGCCGTTCACTTCTGTTGGCACAGTGGCCATCTCATATCGCAGCCCCAAATTTGCAGCGAAGTTCGACGCCAAATGGGCGTCGTCCTCGAAATACGCTCCCACGATCGTTTGACGAAAGTTGAATGGGGCCGCTTCTTGGGTGAGCGCTGCACTAAATGCAGTCGGCTGGTCGGTCAGAAAATTCGCCAGCGATGTAAAGTTAAAGACTCCATTCGGCTTTGACGTGCCGAGCTCATTGTCCTGTAGCCGTTCAATGTTCGCGCCGAATTTCGACGAGTGCCGTCCCTTCGTCCAGGACAGGTCGTCGTAGACCTGGATCGAATTGAAGACGTAGTCGATCTCTCCGCCTGCACCGGGGCCACCCGTGTAATTGGAGATTCCAGTTACACCAATGAACCCGACCGGTTTGCCGGGCACAAATCCATTGCTGGTATCGCCTGCAAATGGGACGAGCGCCTCGATTGGCTTCATCACGTCGGCGCGCACGCGGCTGAAGCCTACCCGAAAGGTGTTCACGAATGCTGGACTGAAAACTTTGGTGTATTCCGCCGTTGCAAGCTGACTGCGGGTGAGCGTTCCTGACACCACGGTTTGAAAAAGATCGGGCGACGTGAGGGTACTGTTGTCAAACAGATATGTTCCGTGTACCAGATCAGTTGTAGAAAAATCGTGATCAATTCGTGTAATGAAAAAGTCCTCGCTTCCAATCTGCTGGCTGATTGAGGTAAAGGTCCCGGTGTCCCCTTTAATGTTGCCCGTGGGCAAAGGATAGAGGGCTAAATAGGGTTTTATAAGCGGGCTGACAGTGACGGCTCCAGCGACGAGCTCGCCGTTACGCGCCGCCGCCGTGGGCACAACGGCGAGCTGGGTGACACTCTGGTCTTGCCGAAGCCCCTCGTAATTTGCGAAGAAGAAGGTCCGATCCTTCTTTATTGGTCCGCCCAGGGCAGCCCCGAATTGGTTGCGCCGAAATGGCGGAATCGTGGGCGGATCGAAATAATTCCGCGCGTCAAGCGCGCTGTTGCGCAAAAACTCGTAGACGGATCCGTGCAGTGTATTTGTGCCCTGACGGGTAACGGCATTGATTACGCCGGCCGAAGTATTGCCGTAATCCGCCTGCGGGTTTGCGGTGATGACCGAGAACTCCTGGATGGCATCAACCCCCAAAGCAATCCCGAGGGCGCTCCCCGGAGCACCATTCGAGTAATCATTAATGCTGATGCCATCGACGAGGTAGTTGTTCTGCTGTGGGCGCCCTCCGGAGACTGTCATCTGCGTTCCCAAACCACGAGTTCCCCGGATAAGGAAGTCAGTAGCTACAGTTTGAGTCCGGATCTCTGCAACGCCTGGCTCCAGAGTTGCCAGTTGAGTCCAGTCGCGGCCATTGAGTGGCAGTTCGCGAATAGTCTCGCCGTTTACCACCGCGCCTAAGGTCGCATCGTTTGTTTCTACGGTCATTGCCGCGCCTTGAACTTGAACAGTCTGGCTGGCGGCCCCGACCGCCATGGTTAGATTCACTTCGACGTCCGCACCTACCGTGAGTGTTAGACCGGTAACAACTTCGGACTTGAAGTTCTTGGCTGACGCGGTAACCGTGTAAGGGCCCGGCTGGAGATTCGGCGCGCTGTAAAATCCTGATCGATTCGTGGCCAACTCCCTCGAAAGATTACTCGCCGTATTCTGGATTATCACTTGAACGTCGACGATGGCTGCACCTGAGCTGTCAGTTACTGTCCCGGCAATGCGTGCGCCCGCAACCTGCGCATACAGTGGAACTGCCACGAAGCCCCAGAGCCCGACGGAAAGGAAGCTGAGAACGGAGCGTGACGACAGGCTCAGATGCGCGTTCGCTTTTCGATCCACTCTATTGCCCCCTTCTAACAGCGGGCGGAATCCTTACTTCGAAGCACGAGAATTAGAACGATTGGCCGTCTTTACGAGACCCGCGGACAGCGATCCCTTTAAGCAGGCACCCATGTTACGCCTGCGGAGCGATGGCGATTGTCAATTTGTTGGCCGGACAACGAGTCCATGGGATGCGGCTGGACTAAGATAGGTGCTCATATGGGGAAAGCGCAAAGAGAGGCGGCCGTATGTCTGGCTCTCCTGCTGGTATCCTGCGCTTACGCTTTTGCGTTAGATCCCTCCCTCGATGTTAGCCAGTACGCGCACACCGCGTGGAAGATTCGCGAAGGGTTCACTAGGGGCACCATCTTTTCGGTGGTGCAGACGCCTGATGGTTATCTGTGGCTGGGCACGGAATTCGGGTTGGTCCGCTTCGATGGTGTCCAAGCCATCCCGTGGCACCCGCCAGCCGGTGAGCAACTCCCCAGCAATTGGATCCAAGCCCTTTTGGTTGCGCGCGACGGCACTCTTTTGATTGGCACAAACAAGGGGCTTGCCAGTTGGAAGGACGGCAACCTTGCGGAATATCCAGAAGTTGCCGGGCACACGGTTACTTCCCTGCTGCAGGATGCCGAAGGAACGCTTTGGTTTGGGGTCAGGGACCCTGGAAGGCTCTGCGCCGTCCGAGCTGCCAAGACGCAGTGCTACGGAGCCGGTAGTTTCGGCTGGTCCGTACCTGCCTTGTACGAGGACCACAAAGGTAACCTATGGGTCTCCGCTCAAACGGGTCTGTGGCGGTGGGCGCCTGATCCTCCAGAGCACTACCGGTTGCCCAATGGTCCAGTTGAGGCGAGGGCGCTAATCGAAGGCGACAACGGCGCACTCCTGATGGCAACCGGTAGGTCTGGCCTGCTGGCGAGCTCGGTTACGGGTTTGATCAACGGGTTAAGTCAGTTGGTGGGCGGGAAAATTCGGAGCTACCCGCTGCCGGGGATCGCCAGCGAGTTCAGGCCCACTTGCCTGTTCCGAAGCAGCGATGGCAGTTTGTGGGTAGGCACGGCGGAAGGTTTGTGGCACTTGCACCAAGGCAGAATCGATCGATTCTCAGTGACCGACGGTCTCTCCGGCAATTTCGTAAGGAGTATTTTTGAAGATCGCGAAGGCAGTATTTGGGTCAGTACGGAAGATGGGCTCGATCGGTTTCGTGAATTCGCGGTGCCGACAATTTCGGAAAATGAGGGGGGTCTTTCAACTTCCGCAGTTACAGTGCTCCAAGCAACCCCGGACGGAAGTATTTGGATTCTCACGGCGGATGGGCTGAATCGCTGGCAACACGGGCATGTGACCGTCTACGGCAAGGGAAGTGTGCCGGGCCAAAACAGGCGAACAGACGAGCGAGGGCCCATCACCAACGCGAGAGTGACCAAAATCGCGAATAGCGGACTTCGAGGCGCCGTTTATTCGCTGGGGCAAGATGATCGGGGACAACTGTGGGCCGGGGGTGGCGAAGGTGTGTTCTACTTCGACCGCGGCCGGTTTGTGGGGGTTCCCGGTGTCCCGGGAGGAAATATATCGGCAATTGCCGGGGATGGGCAGGGGAAGGTTTGGATCAGCAGCCTTGACCAGGGCCTCTTCTTTTTGATGCCAGAGGGTGCCGTTCAGCATATTCCTTGGAGCCGATTCGGATACAAGTACGGGGCGGCCGCTTTGCTGCCTGATCAGTTGCCAGGCGGCCTATGGCTCGGATTTCTTGAGGGTGGAATCGCTTACCTGAAGGACGGCCAGGTGCGTGCTTCCTACAGTGTCGCGGACGGGCTCGGCCACGGCTCCGTGAATGACCTTCAACTTGGTTCGGACGGTGCTGTATGGGCCGCGACACAGGGTGGTTTAAGCCGAGTGAAAGATGGCCTTGTCGCGACTCTGACCAGCAGAAACGGGCTGCCCTGCGATGCGGTTAACTGGGTCATGGAAGACGATGATCATTCGTTCTGGTTGTACATGCCGTGCGGCCTGGTGCGGATTGCGAATTCCGAGTTAAACGCCTGGGTAAGTGATTCGAAGCGGAGCGTCCGGACCGCGGTTTTCGACAGCTCCGACGGAGTCAGGACTCGCGCTCTTCCTGGCCCGTACGGTCGAAAGGTTACCAGGTCGCCAGATGGGAAAATATGGTTCTCACCCCCGGACGGGGTCAGCGTGATCGATCCGCGCCACCTTGCCTTCAACAAACTTCCGCCGCCGGTGCACATCGAGCAAATCATCGCTGATGGCAAAACATATGATGGCCCGCGCGTTTTGCGCCTGCCTCCGCGTGTCCGCAATCTCGAGATTGACTACACCGCCCTGAGCATGGTTGATCCCCAAAAGGTGCATTTCCGCTTCAAGCTCGAGGGACAGGACAAGGACTGGAGAGAGGTCGTCAACCGCCGCCGGGCGGAGTACTCGAACCTGCCCCCGGGAAATTACCGCTTCAGCGTGATCGCCTGCAACAACAGCGGGGTGTGGAACGATCAGGGCGCGGCGCTGGACTTCGCGATTGCGCCGGCCTACTACCAGACGAACTGGTTTCGCGCGCTGTGTGTGCTTACGTTTCTGGCGATCTTCTGGACCATTTATCAGCTTCGTGTCCGCGCTTTGGAGCGGCGCCAAGCCATACTGGAGCGGCATCAGGTCGAGATCCGTGCCTTGAACGAGCAGATGAACAAAGCGCAGGAGGCGGAGCGGGTGCGCATCTCCGGAGAACTGCACGACGGCGTTCTCCAGCAGATCACTTCGCTTACCTTGCGGCTGGCCAAGGTGAAGCGTCAAGTGCCATCCGATTCCGAAGCTAACGCAACGGTCAATGGTTTGCAGCAACAACTCATCAAGATCGGAACCGACATCCGCCATCTATCGCATGAACTTCATCCTGCATTAATGCAAGATGCGGGCCTGCCGACGGCCCTCTCGTCATATTGCGAGGAGTTCAGCAACGCACGCGGCCTCCCAGTGTTGTGTGAGACTGAGGAGAGCGTGAAGGAGTTGTCGCCTGGGGCCGCCCTGTGTCTGTACCGCATCGCCCAGGAAGCTCTGGGCAATGCCTCCAAGTATTCGGAAGCAAAGAAGGTTGAGGTTCGGCTTACACTCTCTGACGATCGCGTTTGCCTTTCTGTGTCCGACGATGGCGTAGGTTGCACTCCCAGCCAGATCGCAGAATCGGGAGGGCTGGGGCTAATCAACATGCGAGAACGCGTGCTCCAACTGAACGGGACGTTCGACTTCGATAGCGAACCAGGGCACGGGACCACAGTAAAGGTAGCAGTTCCTTTTCGAGCGGCGTCGTAAGGTTTACGGCAGGATGGGTTCCTTTAGGTTGGCGGTGGTTCATGGTCGACATCACCAAAATCGACACGTTCATTGGATGCTCTTCAAATCCTACATGGCTGGCGACCCATCAGGGTCGTTGCGTATACGCCAACTCAGCCCTGCAACGTCTCACCGGTCTCAAAAATTATGGCCGACCGTGTGCAAGTGCAGCAGGTGCTCATGAACCTCATGCTCAACGGCATCGAGGCAATGAAGGAGATGGGCGGAGTTCTCACTGTGAAATCGGAACTGGACCAGGCTACGACGCTTTGGCCGCTGCTTGGGGACGGAGATAACCAACTCTCCGCCAGATGACACGAACCGCAGCCACGAACGGGAGTGAGAGATAAACCCCGGGAAGTCCGCCCACCGTGGCACCTACCATCAACGTGAATATTGCCAGGAGCGGCGGTATTTCCAACTCGTATCCCCAGACCCGAGGGGCAATCCAGTAGTCCATGAGCATTCGCCATATCCCAAGGAGTAATGCTATCCAGATCCAATGGGAATGCGTGATAAGGCCCACGCTTATTATGGTCGTTGCAGCGATTATCCAACCCGCCATTGGGATGAATTCGAGAATCCCCGCCAGAAGCCCTAACGCTAACGCATGCGGAAAGCCAAGGATCAGCAGCGCCGTAGAGGCGTAGGCGAAGGAGAGTCCGCCCATAATTACTTTCGCCCGGATGTAGTGTTGCATCATCGCGTGCAACTCAGAGGCCAAGGAATGCAGGGTCTCGCAGTTATCTCTGGCCGACACAACTCGGATAACCTGATCTACCAGAGCTTTGCCGCTGCTCAAAAAGAAAATGGCCAAAATTGGGATCAATACAATGGCGCCAAATGCCGCAATCGCCAGTTGCTCGGTAGCAATGGTCATGCTCCGAATCGCTAAACGATGGCGAACAAGAACCGTTTTCAGTTGCTGCGCCTGAGAATCGCTCCAGCCGTACTGGTTCGCTACATCGGTAGCGATCTCGCCGTTCGAGAGCCGATCGCTCACTGTTGGAAGCTGCTGCACTGCTTTGACTGTTCGCCCCAGCGACCCTGGAGCAAGAACATGAAGGAGCACTGCGATCAGAATTAGTAAACCAAGATACGCCTCCGCAACATGAGGTCCCCGCAAGTTCTTGAACAAGAGAGAGTGACTCTGGAGAAATCTGACGACCGGATCGATCAGATAGGCAAAGAGGATCCCAAAGCAAAAGATAACGATCACCGCGCGAGCAGCGTACGTGAGTGCAAGCACTGCCGAGAACAGAAGGATGGTGAGCAATATGTTTACGGTACGGCGATCGGGGAATGACATCGCTTTCTCCTATGACGACGGTGAGCTTCCCTAGCTAATTGCGACAGACAAATCCAAGGTTTGCCCCGACTGTGGCTCAGCCTTTTCCCGAATGTTTTTCGACGTGCAAATGTTGACTGTGCTGTTGAAGTCGGCTGACATCTTGCCCCAGATGCGTTCTAAGGCAAGATGCCTGCCATCGGCCCACAAATGGTGCGCGGCCGTATTTGTCTGGGTGATTTGCCTGAGAGCAGCAGGCTTCTGAACGGCAAATTCGCTGTTTGCCAGTCCTGTGACCCATTTGAAGAAGGCTACGCCTCCGTAATGTTCAGACCGCCACCATGATTGTCAACGTCTGCACACCTGCTAGAGGGCTGGCAGCCAATTTCTCAACACCAGCTTTTAGCGAAAGGACACCAAGGCACCTCTTTTGAATGATCTAAGCCCGGGCGGCTCTGGCACACGAAGTGCTCTTACCCATCGCGTCAGCGAGCAAGCGCTGCATACCAGGAGGATTGTTCATGGCGAGTCCAACGCAAGAGATCACAGCGTCTGCGGCCGCATCTGCTGCGCAGGCCAAACCGGAATTCAAAAAGCCCGCGACACTACCTCCGCCGAACCTCGACTTTTACGGGCTCACTGAAACCTTGCCCGCCGAAGAACAGGAAGTTCTCAAGCAGGTGCGCTTCTTCATGGAAACCGAGGTCCAGCCCATCATCACCAAGTACTGGGTCGAGGACGCCTTTCCCTTTGAGATCCTGCCGGCGCTGAAGGAACTAAACATCGGTGGCGTCGGGTTGCAAGGCTACGGTTGCCGCGGCGGAAGCGGGTTGCTGGCCGGCTTGGTTGCGATGGAGATGGCGCGTTTCGACACGTCTATCGCGACGTTCTTCGGCGTGCACAGCGGGCTGGCAATGTCTTCCATCTACTTCGGCGGATCCGAAGAGCAAAAGCAGAAGTGGTTGCCACCTATGGCCCGATTGGAAAAGATCGGCTGCTTCGGGCTCACGGAACCGTTAGTGGGTTCCGGAGCATCAGGCGGCCTGACAACGACGGCGAAGCGTGAAGGGGACACCTGGATCATCAACGGAGAGAAAAAATGGATTGGGAACGCGCCGTGGTGTGACATTTCGGTTATCTGGGCGCGCGACCTTGCCGACAACCAGGTCAAGGGCTTCATCCTCGAGAACAAAACCACGCCGGGTTTCAGTGTCGAAAAGATCCAAAACAAAATGGCGCTTAAGGTGGTCCAGAACGGTCACATCACGATGGAGAACTGCCGGGTGCCGGAGGAGAACCGTCTTCAAGAAGATAAATCTTTCCGAGACACGGCCAAGGTTTTGCGTGGAACCCGCTATTTCGTCAGCTGGGAAGCGACCGGGTGTGCCATGGGCGCTTACGAGAATGCCCTCAAGTATGCCCAGGCGCGCTTGCAGTTTGGAAGGCCGATCGGCTCATTTCAGCTCATCCAGGATCTCCTCGCCAAGATGCTTGCCAACATTACTGCTTCGCAGTGCCTTGTCGGTCGTATGGCTCAGCTGGAGGCCGAGGGGAAAATGACCGACGCACACGCGGCACTTTCCAAAGCGTTCTGCACGGCCAAGTGCCGCGAGACGGTCGCGTGGGCACGAGAGGTATGCGGCGGAAACGGCATCGCCGCCGACTATAACGTGGGACGTTTCTTCGCCGACGCCGAGGCACTCTACACCTACGAAGGCACGTACCAGATGCAGAACCTGATTGTCGGCAAGGCCATCACCGGCTTGAGCGCCTTTTTGTAGGCAAAAGCTTCGAATAGGGCCAGCGTTTCCACTAAGTGAATTCAGACAAGATTGGCACACGGAAAAGGAGCAAAGGAATTCAATGGCAACAACAGCTTCCAAACCAAAGGGTGCGAAACCTGCGGCAGAGCCTGCTTCGGGTCGCCTTTTCTTCCTGGACCTGAGCGATGGCCGGGTGCTTACGTCCAACCCCGACGGCTCAGACTTGAAAACGATTGTAAGTGAAGGCCGAGAGCTTCCCGACGGCATCGTCGTGGACGTTGCGGCAGGTCACATCTATTGGACCAACATGGGCAATCCCAGCGTGAACGATGGCTCCATCGATCGCGCCCACCTTGACGGGAGGAATGTCACGAGCATTGTTCCGGCCGGCGGCACCTACACTCCCAAACAGCTTCAGCTCGACAAGAAGAACGGGAAGCTCTACTGGTGTGACCGCGAAGGCATGCGGGTCATGCGGTGCAATCTCGACGGCTCTGGTCTTGAAACCCTTGTTGACACGAGCCAGGGAGACTCCCGCCCTGGCAAGGACGCGACGAAATGGTGCGTAGGCATCGCCCTCGATGTCGAAGCCGGCAAGGTCTACTGGACGCAGAAAGGTAACGATAACGCCGGTCAAGGGCGCATCTTCCGCGCCAATCTGGAAATCCCCACCGGTCAGACTGCGGCAAACCGCAAGGACATCGAAGTGCTTTTTGACGGCTTGCCTGAACCTATCGACCTGGATCTCGATCTCGCCAACCGGATGATGTATTGGACGGATCGCGGCGACCCGCCGCGCGGTAACACGGTCAATCGCGCCCCGATGGACGCGCCGTCAGGCAAACGCAAGGATCCGGAAATTGTGTTCACCCACCTTATGGAGGGCATCGGCCTGGCGCTGGACCTGAAGGGTGGCCGCATGTTCCTAACCGACCTGGGTGGTTCTGTGTACTGCGCCAATCTCGATGGATCGAACAAGAAAGCGCTACTTTTTGCCCAGGGAAACCTGTCTGGGATCGCCTACGCGGAAATTCCTGAAAGTAAGTAGGGAGGGTGTCAGCTTCGATCAGGAATGAAGCAAAGACTAATGGATCAATTCGACGTAGTTGCCGAATGGTTCACCAACTGAGGACACGGAGAAGACTATGGGTACGGCAGTCGCAGGATCAATGTTTCAAAACCTTCTTTATGAAAAGAAAGGTGCCATCGCATACGTAACCCTTAATCGTCCCAAGGTGCTAAACGCATTGAATCAGGCAGTGTTTGCGGAGCTGAAAGCAGCTTTCGAGGACGTTCGTGATGATGCCGCAGTTCGTGGAGTCATTTTGACCGGCACCGGAGATAAAGCGTTCGCCGCCGGCGCAGACATCGCCGAAATGTCCACCTCCACCGGTGTCCAGGCAGAAGAATCAACTCGACAAGCTCAGGCAGTGACCGAGCTGATCGAAAATCTTGGCAAACCGGTCGTCGCGGCAGTGAATGGTTTTGCCCTCGGCGGTGGTTGTGAACTGGCCAT
>Ga0335074_10015659_pt1 | contig 10663 bp, 9 predicted proteins | sample Lox_Sample_23_FD_206715 | JGI IMG/M metagenome (GOLD analysis project Ga0335074, IMG submission 206715) | Soil microbial communities from Loxahatchee National Wildlife Refuge, Florida, United States - Lox_Sample_2.3 | ecosystem: Environmental > Terrestrial > Soil > Wetlands | place: USA: Florida...
TTGGTCTTGCCGTCGTTGAACATGAAGTGCGGCAGGCGATGGCTGCGGTCATAATAGGCCAGTTCGCCGCTGCCCTCCACGATGTCCTCCAAGGCGATCCAGCTTGCGACCAGCAGAGTGGGCGTATCCACCACCACCACGGATGTGTCCTGGTGCCATAAGTGGCCGTTGGAGCGCTGGAACAGGAGCTGCTGGAACGCCAGCACCTTGGCCTGGAAAACCAGGGTGAGGAAGCGCGTGAGCTTCGGATGCATGCAGACGTGACGTGACGACTGCAGGTTCACGTACAAATCGAACAGACTTTCGTAACTGTCTGGCTGTTTGCCGTTCAGCTTCTGCTCTCGGCCGCCGCGGAAATCGGTGGTGGCGAACATTCCTGGCAGCTCGTGTAGCTTGTGGATGTCGTTCACGAACGTATCCACGAGATGTGGCTCGATGGCTTGCGGCATGATCAGCCAACCGTGATCGGCGAATTGTGCCAGGTTGTCGGCGTCGAGTTGGGTGATGAAGCCGGTCGCTGCCAGGGCGCGCAGATGGGTCATCCAGTTCGGACGGTCCGTCCAGAGGGCGGGCAGGGTGACGTCGGGCTTGAACGCACCGGGCATCGAGGGGGGTCCTGTTGAGGCGCCGCGGCGGGCGGCCGGGGATTAACGAACCAGCTAGTTCACGGCCGCCGCAACCAACCAGTTCGTCCACCGCCGGGCAGTTTGCACCAATTGTAGCTCCGGCGCACCTGCTGCGCGCTATGTCGTGCCGTACAGCCGGTCGCCGGCGTCGCCCAGACCCGGCCGGATGTAGCCGTGCGAGTCCAGCCCGCGGTCCAACGCGGCCGTGCAGACCGTCACGTCCGGATGCGCTCCGTGCAGCAGCGCCAGGCCCTCCGGCGCGGCAAGCAAGCAGGCGACGCTGACCTGCGTCACGCCCGCCTGCTTGAGGCGTGAGACGCAGGCGGCGACTGATCCGCCGGTGGCCAGCATCGGATCCAGCACGATGCAGAATCGCTCGGCCACATCCTCCGGCAGCTTCATGTAGTATTGCACTGGCTGCAGCGTCGCGGGATCGCGGTACAGCCCGATATGGCCGACGCGTGCGGAAGGCAGCAGGTCGAGCATGCCGTCGAGCATGCCGTTGCCAGCACGCAATATCGACACCAGGCACAATTTCTTGCCCGCCAGCAGGGGCGCGGTGGTGGTTTCCAGCGGCGTCTCGATGGTGACGGCCTGGAGCGGCAGATTGCGCGTCAGCTCATAGGCCATCAGCATGCCGAGTTCGCGGGCAAGCTGACGGAACGCGGCCGTGCTGGTGTCCTTGCGGCGCAGTAATGTCAGCTTGTGCTGCACCAGCGGATGGTCGAGCACGATGGCCTCCGGCATGGTCCTGTCCCCCGCTGCATGGATCACGGTTGCACCATGTTCGTGAAAAGCGATTTCGGCTAGGCCCTTATGCGCACAACCGACTCACCTATGATGCCACCCCAGCCAGCTAACGCGGCTTGTATGGTTCGCCCCGAGCGAGTTAACGCGCCTTGGCGCGAACGATGAGTTCGGCAAGCCGACAGGCTCATGCGCGATCGCTTGCTCCAGGCACGCGTGCCTGGGTGCGGCTGCCCTCGGGCCGGCGGCTTGATCTGCTGGACCCGACCCCGTTTGACTGGGCGGACGAGGACCTCGCCTTGGGGTTGGCGCGCACCTATCGTTGGGGCGGGCACTCCGCCTGGCCGCTGCCGTTGTCGGTGGCCCAGCACAGCCTGCTGGTATTGGCCTTGCGCCGCGCCCGCAGCCTCACCGGCCTGTCCGATGCCACCGCGCGGCGGGAACTGCTGCATGACGCGGACGAAGGCTTGCTGGGGTTCGACCCGATCTCGCCGCTGAAGCCTTTTCTTGGCGCGGGATACGCGGCGTTGGCTGCGCGGCTGCAGGCGGCGATCGCACAGCGGTACATGCTCGACAATGGCAGGCGCAGGACCGCCGCGCGCACAAGCAGGCGGATCGGATTGCTGCGGCATCGGAGGCGGTGCATGTCGTGGGCTGGAGTGCCGAGGAAGTGCGGCGCGTGCTGCGCATCACGGAGCAAGCGGTGGATGTCGATCCACTCGCCGGTTGGTTCGGTACCGCATCATGGCAACCATGGGATGCCGCGGTGGCTGCCGAGCGTTTCCTGCACGTACTGCACGCCCTGTCGCCAAAAGCTTAGCACTGCCCTACCGGATAATCGCTTCGCTCGCAGTCCTCGCAATGACGGCGGACCGCTCGCAATGACCGGTGGGCGCGACGGGAGGTGGCATCCGTCTCCGGCCAACCTCCCGCTGTCACCCCAGCGCATCGGCAAGCACCCGTCTCGCCTCGATCACCCGCGGCAGCGCCTGCGCTGGCGGCATGTCAAGCGGCGCGGCAATGTTGAGATGCGTCACGCCCGCTGCCTGAAGCACCTTTGCCACGGCAATCCACGCCGCGGGCCCGTCGTCACCGGCAACCAGCGGCCCACGCACCATCATCGTCTGCGGGTCGCGCCCCGCTTCCTGCATGTACCGCCGCAACCGCGGCAGATGCGGCGTGGGATCGCCCATCGACATCCATCCATTGGCCAGCCGTGCGACGCGACGCAACGCCGGCTCACCCGTTTCTGAACCGAACCAGATCGGGATCGCCGGCACTCCGGCGCGATTGAGCCCGACATTCTCGAGCGTGTGGTACTGCCCGTCGAACGTCACATAGGGCTGCGACCACAGCAGCTTCAGCACGCGCACCTGCTCTTCGATCCGCCGGCCACGGTCGCGGAAGTTCTGTCCCAGCGCCGCGTATTCCGCCGCATTCCAGCTCAATCCGACGCCCAAAGCGAACCGGCCGCCGCAGATCAGAGCCAGCTCCGCGGCTTGCTTGGCGACCAGCACTGTCGGCCACGCAGGCAGGATCAGAATGCCGGTGATGAAGCGCAGCCGGCGTGTGGCGGCCGCAAGGAAGCTGAAGGTGACGAACGGATCGTAGAACGGCCCGGCATATTGCCGGCTCGGCCGCTGCGGATGGGTGCCCGCGGGCTGCGCCATGACGTGGCCGCTGGTGGAGGTGAAGTCGAAGCCGGCAGCCTCCAAGGCGGCGGCGTAATCCGTCGCCGCGTTGGGGTCGGCAAAGGCGGTGATCGGCAGCGCGCTCCCGTATTGCATGGCGTGACCTCGGTTTGCCTGGGCAGTGTGTTGCCAAGCGCCGCGGCATGACAATGCCGCGCCTGCGCGGATGGTCCGCTGCTGCCTGCATGGCCCGCTCCCGCCTGGATGGGTCGCCTCTGCCCGAATGGTCCGCCTCTGCCTGGAGGGTCCGCATCGTACGCCAAGCGACCGGCGTGAGCTGAGATCGGCATAACCGCGAGGCAGCCGATTTGATCCGCGTCAATGCGACCTGCGTCGGGCCTCCTTATCTCCCACATCCAGTCAACATCGGCAGGGAGGCACGGTGATGCCGGCACCGTCGGCGGACGCCCTGGGGACGGCGCCGCAGGATCTCAACCTGCGTCGCTATGAACATATGAGCCCGTTTGAAATCAAGGATGAGCTAATTCGCCTGGCGCGAACGGATGGTCAGGCGGCCGCGCACATGTTTCTCAATGCGGGACGCGGCAATCCCAACTGGATCGCCACACGTGCCCGCGAAATCTTCTTCCTGCTCGGCCAATTCGGCATCGAGGAGGCGACCAGCGCCATGATGCATCCGGCCGGCATCGGCGGCATGCCACGCGCTAACGGCATCGCCGAACGGCTGCGTACCTGGCTCAGTGGTCAGGATTCCACCGCGGCGCCCGTCGCCTTGTCACTGCTGGATTTCGCCATTGGGCGCTTCCAGTTCCAACCCGACGCATTCGTGCACGAACTGGTCGACGCCATTATCGGCGACAACTATCCGGTGCCCGACCGCGTGCTAGGGCACGCTGAGCAAGTTGTGCATGCCTATCTGCTGCAGGCGATGTGCGGTCCGCCGTATCCGTCCGGCCGGTTCGACCTGTTTCCCACCGAAGGCGGTACCGCGGCGATCTGCTACATTTTCCGCTCGCTGAAAGCCAATGGCCTGTTGCTGCCCGGCGATCGCATCGCACTTGGCACGCCGATCTTCACACCCTATCTGGAAATCCCCGAACTGGAGGATTACGGACTCCACCCGGTGTATGTGAACGCGCCGGAGGATAACGATTTCCAGTTCACCGACACGGAATTGTCGAAATTGACCGATCCGGCGGTGAAGGCGTTCTTCCTGGTCAATCCCGGCAATCCGACTTCGGTTGCGATCAGCCCGGAGGTACGCGCCAAGCTGGCTGAGCTGGTGCGCACCAGGCGGCTCGACCTCATCCTCATCACCGATGACGTTTATGCGACGTTCGTCGATGATTTCCGCTCGCTGCTGGCGGAGCTGCCGCTGAATACCATTGGCGTATACTCGTACTCGAAGTATTTTGGCTGCACCGGATGGCGGCTTGGCGTCATCGCCCTCCACCAGGACAATGTCATCGACCGCCAGATCGCCGCGCTGCCCGAACTCGAGCAACAGAGGCTGGATCAGCGTTATGGGATGCTGGCGCTCGAACCGCGCAAGATGCGCTTCATCGACCGTATGGTGGCAGACAGCCGCGACGTCGCACTGAACCACACCGCCGGCCTGTCGCCGCCGCAGCAGGCGATGATGACCCTGTTCTCGCTGGTCGAACTGGCGGACCACAAGCGCGCCTATCGTCAGGCCTGCATCGCCATCCTGCGCCGGCGGGTCGCCGCGTTGGTCGACGGCCTGGGCCTGGAGGCAAAGCCCGGCGCTCTGTTTGATAATTACTACGGCCTGATAGACATCGAGTTTTGGCTACGCAAATACCTGGGCAATGACGTGGCACGGTTCATTACCGAGACGGTACATCCACTCGACATCGTGTTTCGCCTGGCCCGCGATCACGGCATCGTCTTGCTGAATGGTGGCGGATTTCATGCCCCGGACTGGTCCGTGCGCGTGTCGTTCGCCAATCTGGACGACTCCGTCTACGACAGGATCGGCGACGCGGTGCGCACTATCGCGCACGGCTATGTGGCGGCGTACCGCGCCGCACATCCCACGGACGGTGGCAGCGTACCGGAGGCTGTCTGGCCCTGGCAGGCAATCGATTGAGCTGTTTTGCCCGGGAGCAACCAACGACGACCCGAAATCAGAGAAGCGCCGGACCGCGCGAGCGGCCATGCATGACAAAGCATCATGCGAAACCTGACAAAGGATCCTTTGCCAACGGCAGCCATTGGGACCAGACATGTGCGCGTCGACGAGAAAATGTCGAGGAGTCCATGCCCGCCTCTCATATTCAGACCCTGCGCGCGATGGCATACAACAACGCGTGGGCGAACCATCGCCTGCTCGCTGCCTGTAGCAAGCTGACGCAGGCCCATTTCGAAGCTCCGCGGGTAAGTTTCTTTCCATCCATTCAGGCGACCCTGAATCACATCCTGATTATCGATCGCTTTTACGTTGATGCGCTGGAAGGAGGCACACTCGGCCCGGCCGCGTGGTCCGATCCTATCCCTTGCCGAACCGTCTCCGACCTCCGCCCCGCACAAGCAGCAGTTGATCGCCGACTCATCGACTGGTGCGAGGCGCTCGACGAAGCCGCACTCGATCGCGTCATTCGCGTCCACCGGGACACTCACGTGCAAGCAGAGCGCGCGGATCGCCTCCTGCTGCATCTGTTCTTGCATCAGAACCATCATCGCGGCCAGGCGCACGCCATGCTCAGCGGCACTTCCGTGCCACCGCCACAACTCGACGAATTCTTCTCCGCAGAGGAGGCGCCATTCCGCGCAGCCGAATTCAGCGAGCTCGGATGGACAGAGGCAGGAATCTGGCGCGAGTGATGGTGATCAGCCGATAGATTACGAAGTTTGAAGGTTCGGTCATGATCCGCGATCGGCAGGTGGATTACGTGGCTACCCAGATTGCAATCCGCTTATTTGCCGACGATGACACTCCCCAGGTCCGGCAATTATTCATTACCGTCAACCAGCTTCTCAGCCCACCTGAGCTGCGCGACGCGTTCGAAGCATACATCGAACGCGCTCTGGCCGATGAAATTGATGGCATTTCGGCCTATTACGGCGACCGGAAGGGTGGCTTCTGGGTGGCCGCCGCAGGTGATGAGATCATCGGCACCTTTGGCCTCGAGCCCGCCCCGGAACAAGCGATGGAGTTGCGGCGCATGTATGTCAAGCCGTCGGCTCGACGGCGAGGCATCGCGAGGCGGATGCTCCAATATGCCGAAGACGAGTGCCGCCGACGCAACATTCGTTGTCTCCAGCTCAGCACGGCGGCAATCCAAACCGCCGCGCTTGCCTTGTACAATGCCGCCGGCTACGACCTGGTGCGAGAGGAAATTGCTGACACACTGAGCAATAAGACAGTGGGTTCCGGGCTTCGCCGCTACTTCTTCGAGAAAGTGCTCCGTTAACACCAGGTCGACGCTGGTCTGCCCTGTCGGTTCACTGTGCCGGCGCGTGCAGCTCTGGCCCGCTAGCCCGCGTCAGCTCCGGCGGCATGTCGCTTTCCTGCATGGCACGCCCGCCCAGCTTCTGCACCAGCTTCACGGCCACCGTGTTGCCAAACACGTTCACCGCGGTGCGCCCCATGTCCATGAACGCGTCCACCCCGGCGATGATGGCGATCGCCTCGATTGGCAGGCCAACGGCAGTCAACACCGTCGCCAGCGCGACCAGCCCGCCGGATGGGACGTTGGCGATCCCCTTGCTGGCAATCATTGCGGTGATGATGATGGTCAGCTCGGAGGACCAGGTCAGTTGCAGGTGATACGCCTCGGCAAGGAATGTGGTAGCCAGGGTGATGTACAAAGTGCTGCCGTCGAGGTTGAAGCTGTAGCCGAGCGGCAGCACCAGTGACACCACTTTGTTCGGCACGCCCATGGCCTCCAGCTTTTCCATGTGCACCGGTAGCGTGACCTCGGAGGAGCGGGTGGTGAAACCCAACAGCACCGGCTCGAGCACGCGCCTGGTGACGGCAATGGGGTTCTCGCCCAGCACGGCCAACACGACCCAGAACACCAGCACCATCAGGATCAGGCCGACATACATGAGCCCGATCAGCTTCACGAGCGCGCCGATGGTGGCCATCCCCTGGGTGGCGAACAACCACGCCATGATGGCAAAGATCGCATAGGGGGCGGTCGCGACGATCCAGCCGACGACGCGGAACATCGTCGCCATCACGGCCTCGAGCAAGGCGACGATCGGTCGGCCGGTTTCGCCGATCCGGGCCAGCCCGAGACCAAACAACACGGCAAACACCAGCGTCGGCAGCACGTGCTGCGCCGCCATTGCGGCGATGGCGTTGGTGGGGATCAGGTCGAGCAAGTATCGCGTCCAATCCACCGACAGCGCGAGGTTGCCCGGGATCTTGCCGGTGGCGACGACATTGGCGCCGGCACCAGGGTGGAATACGCCGTTAACGCCCAGCGCGACCACAATCGCGAAAAATGATGCGAGGTAGAACCAGACGAACGCGATCACGGCCACGCGGCCGAGCTGGCGTGCGTTCTCGCCCATGCGATAGACGCCCAGCGTCACCGCCGAGAAGATCAGCGGGATGACGATCATCTGGATCGCCTGGATGAAGGCGGTGCCGATCGGCTGCAAATGCTTGCCAAGACCCGGCCATTCCACGCCGACGAGCAGGCCAAGCAGGAGACCAACCAGCATTTGCAGCGGCAGGGTCGAACCGCGGCGCGCGGACGCGCCGTGCGATGGGGCGATCACGTCGTGCCTCCTTTCCTGGGCCAGTGTCGCCTCCTGCCGCGATTTCGCCGCTGCCGCATTGATATGCGTCAACGAGCGGCCGCCACCGCTTGCCATTCCCTGGCATGGCCGGCACGCTGCGAGCGATCTCGCGACACAGGAGGCCCCCGATGCCCGATCAACTCCGCAGCTCGCTGTGCAATGCCGTCGATGGGACGGTGCTGATGGGGCACATGCAGGAGTTCGCCCGCTGGGTGAAGCTGTCGGGCACGCCGGATGAACTGACCAGCCTGCGATACGTGAAGGCGCGGCTGGACGAATATGGCTACCGCACGGAGCTGCTGCACCACGACGCGTATATCAGCTTGCCGGGGCGTGCCCGGGTGGACGTGGACAACCAGGTGCTGACCAGCATCACGCATTCCTTCTCGCGCTCCTCGCCGGCCGAGGGGGTAACGGGTCGGCTGGTCTATGTCGGCGATGGCGCCGCCGAGGATTTCGCCGGCAAGGATGTGCGTGGCGCGATCGTGCTGACCGAGGGAATCGCCAGTCCGGGACAGGCGGCGAACGCGTCGCGCGCCGGCGCGGTGGGACAGATTCAGATCAGCCCGCATGAGCATTTGCATGAGATGTGCGTCTCGCCGGTCTGGGGCAGTCCATCGGCTGAAACGGTAGCGCAATTGCCCTCCACGGTGGTCTGCACAGTGTCGAATGCCGATGGCGGCGCGTTGCGGGATCGCGTGGCGCGCGGCGAGCAAGCGCGCGTCACGCTGCATGCGGAAGTCGACAGCGGCTGGCGGCAGACGCCAATTCTGGTGGCGGAGCTGGATGGGCCGGATGCGGACGGGCCGTTCGTGTTGTATTCGGGCCATCACGATACCTGGTACTACGGCGTAATGGACAACGGTGCCGCGAACGCGACGATGCTGGAAGTGGCGCGCCTGATGGCGCCGCAGCAGGCGAAATGGCGGCGCGGGTTCCGGCTGTGCTTCTGGTCAGGCCATTCGCACGGACGGTATTCCGGCTCGACCTGGTACGCCGACCAGCATTGGGATGAACTGGAACGCCGCTGCGCGGTGCACGTGAATGTCGATTCCACCGGCGGGATCGGCGCCACGGTCTTGGAGCATGCCGCTGCTGCACCGGAGCTGCTGGCGCTGGCGGACGAGGCAATCGGTGAGCAAACGGCTGCGAATTATGTGGGCAAGCGGATGTCGCGGTCGTCGGACCAGTCCTTCTGGGGCATCGGTATTCCCGCGATGTTCGGCGCGCTGAGCGAGCAACCGCCGGCACCGGTGAAGATGCGCAATGCACTGGGTTGGTGGTGGCACACGCCGCACGACACGTTGGACAAGATCGACGAGAAGAACCTGGTGCGCGACACCAAGGTGTTCGTGCATACGCTGTGGCGATTGCTCTCCGATCCGGTGCTGCCGCTGAATTTTGTCACGCATGCGCGGACGCTCTCGGAGGAACTGGAGAATATCGGCGGAGCGCTGAACGGACGTTTTGCGATGGACGGCCTGATGGCCGCGGCAGAGCGACTCCGCGATGCGGCAGCGGCAGGCGGGCACGGCGATGCCGCACTGATGCGCGCGTCCCGCGCGCTGGCGCCGGTGTATTACACGTCCGGCGATCGTTTCGCGCATGATCCGGCGTTGCCTCTGCCGGCGTGGCCGGTGCTGCAGCCACTGCGCGACCTGGCGAAGACCACAGCGGGGAGCGATGCGGCACACGCTTTGACCGTCAGCGCGGTGCGCGGGCGGAATCGGCTGTTGCACGCGTTGCGCGAAGCGACGGCGGCGCTAAATGCCGGGTAAGCTTCGCGCACGCCGGCGGTATCCATGTCGCTGGATGAGCTTTGCACACGCGACGATACCCCACGTTGAACGCCGGATGAGCCATGCCCATACTGGCGATACCCACGTCGACTGCCGGATGAGCGTTACGGGTCAGACCACCAGACCACCGTCGACATGCAGCATCTGGCCGGTGATGTAGCCCGCCGTGGGTGACGCCAGGAATGCCACCGCCGCGGCGACGTCCTCCGGCAGACCGATGCGGCCGAGAGGAATGCGTTCCGTCTGTTTTGCCAATACGGCCGGGTCGATGGCGCGATGCGCACCGCTGTCCTTGCGGATGAACCCCGGCACGACCGCGTTCACCGTCACGCCCGCTGGCGCGAGTTCGATTGCAAGCGCGCGCACCAGCGCCTCGAGTGCCGCCTTGGCCGCGGCCGACGCCGGAAACAGCGTGACGTCCGGACGGAACACGTGCGCGGCGAAGCTGGAAATGGCGACCACGCGCGGATGCCGCCCCGCGCGCAGATGCGGCATGGCAGCACGCGCGAGGCGAAAGAACGCACCATGAATGGCTTCCATGGATGCGGTCATCGCTGTGTCAGTCAGGTCGGCCATTGGCGTGCGGTCGGCGAAGCCCGCATTGCTGACCAGTACGTCGAGGCCGCCGAAGGTTGCAACGGCCGCCGCAACCAATGTCGCCGCCACATTGGGTTCGGCAAGATCGCCCAAGGCGACATCGGCCTCGGCGCCGGCCGCACGCACTTGGTCGGCCACGGCTGCCAGCGCGTCGCGGTTGCGGCGGGTGTGCAGCAGGATTGCCGTTCCAGGCGCGGCAAGCGCGCGACAGACCGCGGCGCCGATGCCGCTGGCCGCACCAGTCACCAAGATCACGGATCGATAGTTCATGGAGAGGCACTCATAAGGCCGCATCGTGGGTGCAATTCTCGCCAATGCAATGCGGCGGCGAGCAGGCCCGCCGCCGCGCTTTGGCACGTCCGGGCCTGTTATGCGCCGGTGATGACCTCGCCGAACCGTTCGAAGGTCTTGCCGTTCCACTTCTCCAATTGCATCGCCTTGATCGGATGGTAATTGATCGGGCTGATGT
>Ga0335074_10015660_pt1 | contig 10662 bp, 15 predicted proteins | sample Lox_Sample_23_FD_206715 | JGI IMG/M metagenome (GOLD analysis project Ga0335074, IMG submission 206715) | Soil microbial communities from Loxahatchee National Wildlife Refuge, Florida, United States - Lox_Sample_2.3 | ecosystem: Environmental > Terrestrial > Soil > Wetlands | place: USA...
CATGCGCGGTCGAAATGCGCAGTCTCGTCTGCGGTTTGAAACGGCGGCGTCCAAAGCGCCAGGAAAATCACCTGCGGAATTGCGAAAAGGAGAAAACACCAATGCAGGTTTGTTGGAAGCGCGCGCAGCGCAGAGCGAAGAACTGCGGTAAACGAGAACTCCGCTTGCGGTGAGGGCATGCGGCCATTCTACAGTGGACGGTGAACGGTGAGCGGAAGAGGCGCCGAAAAAGCAGGGCGCTTCCGCGTCATGCGAATGCGCCTGTAGGTCGTGCTTTTCAGTTCGTTTGAATCCGGGACTCAGGCAGCCTCTTCGCCGCCCTTGTCCGGACTCTCGGCCTCAGCCTGCTTCTGTTGCTCCTCGAGCTGCTTCTCGAGTTCGGCGCGCTTCTTGGACTTCAGGTCGGCGCGTTTCTGCCGCTTTACTTCAAGCTGCTTTTCGGCGCCCAGCAGTTCGATGAATGCCTTGTCGGCGCCGTCGCCCTGCTGGAAACCGGTGCGCACGATGCGCAGATAGCCGCCCTGGCGATCGGTATAACGCTTGGCAACCTCGTTGAAGAGACGCGAGACTGCCACGTCGGTTTGGAGGAAGCTGAGCGCCTGCCGGCGGGAGTGTAGATCGCCCTTCTTGCCCAGGGTGATCATTTTTTCGATGTGGGGCCGGACTGCCTTGGCCTTGGCCACGGTTGTCTCAACCCGGTCTTCCTGAATGACAGACGTGACCAGGTTGCGCAAAAGAGCGCGGCGATGGCTGGTATTACGTCCGAGCTTGAATCCTGCATTGCGATGGCGCATGGTGAAATCTCTCTTCGTGGTTCGTGGTTCGTGAATCGTGGGCCGTGGACGGTGATCAATGAGATCGACTTAGCAGTTCACGGTCCACCGTGCACCGTTCACGGTTCTTAGAAGTTCTCGGTCTCAGTGGGCAGCTGCAGGTCCACCGAGTCAAGCGGCTCGTCCTCTTCGTCGTAACGTCCGTAGCTGGCTGCCAGAGCAGTGGCCGGCGGAATGCTGGTCGGGCCAGGCACCGCGTTGCCCTGCTCGTCGATCTTCATGCCCAGCGAGAGACCCATTTGAGCAAGGATTTCCTTGATTTCGTTCAGGCTCTTGCGGCCGAAGTTCTTGGTCTTCAGCATTTCGGCTTCAGTCTTCTGCACCAGCTCGCCAATGGTCTGAATGTTGGCGTTCTTCAGGCAGTTGTAACTACGAACCGAAAGCTCAAGCTCTTCAACCGAGCGGTTGAGATTGTCGTTGCGCAGCAGCACGCGGCCTTCTTCGCCGCGCGCTTCGGCCTCAATCTCTTCCTCAAAGTTGATGAAGATGTTCATGTGGTCCTTGAGCAGCTTGGCCGCCAGGCCCACGGCGTCGGCGGGAAGCACCGCGCCGTTGGTCCACACCTCGAGCGTTAGTTTGTCGTAGTCGGTGATCTGGCCCAGGCGGGCAGCGTCGACCGCGTAGTTGACGCGGCGCACGGGCGAGTGGACCGAGTCGACGGGGATGAAGCCAAGGCCGAGATCGGCGTCGAAGTTCTTATCGGCCGAAACATAGCCGCGGCCGCGCTTGAGCCGCATCTCCATGTCGAGCTTGCCTCCCTCAGAGAGGGTCGCGATGTAGACATCCTTGTCCAGGATCTCCACGTCGCCGTCAGCCTCGATCATGCCCGAGGTTACGACTCCGGGCTGGTCGGCGCGCAGATAGAGCGCCTTGGGACCTTCGCCTGCAAGCTTGAAGGGAACCTGCTTGAGGTTGAGTATGATATCGGTCGCGTCTTCAACCACGCCGGTGATCGACTGGAACTCGTGCAGCACGCCCTCAATGCGAATGGCTGTAACCGCCGCGCCCTCAATGGAGCTGAGCAGAGTGCGCCGCAGGGCGTTGCCGATGGTGGTGCCAAAGCCCCGCTCGAATGGCTGGGCGCTGAACTTGCCGTAAGTGTCGCTGAGCGATTCGGCTTCAACTGCAAGCCGCTTCGGTTTCTGAAATCCTCTCCACAACATAGTCATCTCTTTTCTGGCGCGGCGTGTACGTCGCGATGCATTTTGCGGCGGCCGCGCATGGGCTCCTTGGGTTGGAATTTAGTGGACAGTGGACAGTGGTCAGCTAATCCCGGCAGGGCTGCTGTGCACTGTTCACTGTTTGCTGCTACTTGCTGTACAGTTCGACGATCAGCTGTTCGTTGATCGGCAAATTCACATCGGCGCGCTTGGGAAGATGCAGAACGCGCCCCGACATATTTTCAAAGTTGGCTTCGAGCCAGGTCGGCACCGGATTCTGCGCGGCGTACTGCGAAGCCTGTTCAACAATCACCAGCTTCTTTGCCTCCTCGCGGATAGCGATCTCATCGCCGACATTTAACTGGTAGGAAGGAATGTTCACCTTCTTGCCGTTCACCGTCACATGCCCGTGGCGAACCACCTGGCGGGCCTGGCGCCGCGAAATCGCGAAGCCCAAACGGAACGCCACGTTATCGAGGCGCCGTTCGAGCTGCTGGATAAGCAGTTCGCCGGTCACGCCAGTGGTGCGGTTGGCTTTCTCGTAGTAGGCGCGGAACTGGCCCTCGAGGGTGAAGTACATGCGCTTGGCCTTCTGCTTCTCATGCAGCTGCAGGCCATAGCCCACGATCTTTGCTTTGCGGTCTTTGCCGTGCTGCCCCGGCGGGAAGTTGCGCTTCTCAAGCGGGCAACGGTCCGAGGTGCATTTCGTGCCCTTCAAAAAAAGTTTGGTGCCTTCGCGGCGGCAAAGGCGGCATACTGCTCCGGTATAACGTGCCATTTCTTCTCCTGACTTCGGATGTCGGCCGGTTTACGCGTTCGGTGACGCTTCGTCCCGGCCCAGTTGATTCAAAAGTGTGAGTGTGCGGTGTGAGTGTGTTTGCTTCTCACACTTCACACTCACACTCACACTCACACTTCACACTGTTCTTAAACGCGACGCCTCTTCGGCGGCCTGCAACCGTTGTGCGGCACAGGCGTAACGTCGCGGATAGACTTGACCTCGATGCCGGCGGCAGCCAGGGCGCGGATGGCCGATTCGCGTCCCGATCCCGGACCGGCGACGCGGACATCCACGGTACGCAAGCCGTGATCGCGGGCCATGTTGGCGGCGTTTGAAGCCGCCTGCTGCGCCGCGAACGGCGTGCCCTTGCGCGATCCCCTGAAGCCCAGCGAGCCCGAACTCTTCCAACTCAAGGTGTTGCCCATCTGGTCGGTGATGGTGACGATAGTGTTGTTGAACGAGGCCTGAATATACGCAATGCCGTACGGCACATTCTTGCGCTCGCGCTTCTTGAACTTCTTGTTCTTGCCAGCCTTTCCGGCGCCGGCTTTCTGCTCTGGTTTCGCCATTAGGTCTTCGCCGTCGCTTTCTTCTTGCCGGCAATCGTGCCCTTGCGCGGGCCCTTCCGAGTGCGGGCGTTGGTGTGGGTGCGCTGGCCGCGCACCGGCAGCGACCGCCGATGGCGGGTGCCGCGGTAGCTCTGGATGTCAATGAGGCGCTTGATGTGCATCGAAACGTCTTTGCGCAGATCGCCTTCGACGCTCCCTTCGTCCTCAATAACCTGGCGGATTCGGTTTACCTCGTCCTCGCCCAGATCCTGGACCTTCTTGAAGGCGTCGACATTCGCCTTTTCCAGAATCTTCCTGGCGCGCGGATTCCCGATTCCGAAGATGTAAGTGAGCGCGATCCTTGCCTGCTTATTGCGGGGCAGATCGACGCCAGCAATACGTGCCATTGGAGTTCCTTCGCTTCTGGTTATGTGCCCTCCGGCCTCAACCGGTTCGCACGGGTTATCAGGGGCGCTTCCAGAGGTTCATCGCAAGCCTTGAATCAAGCTAACTAGCCTCTTGCCGGTGGTCGGTGGCCCGTGATCGGTGTTCGGTTATGCCTCGCTTAAACTGGCTGCTTCAACCGTCCACCGTCTGCCGTTCACCGTTCACTGGCGCGTAAGCGCCCTTTCATGCCAGGCCTTGCTTATCCCTGGCGCTGCTTGTGCTTTGCGTTCTCGCAGATCACACGCACGACACCTTTGCGCGTAATGACCTTGCACTTGACGCAAATCTTCTTTACCGACGCCCGAACCTTCATTGCCTTGTACTACCCTCTTCTGCGCCTCACATGCCGGCGCGGAATCTTTATTTCAGCTACTGGCTTCTAGCCTCCAGCTACTAGCTTCGCCGTGCGTGAGCCGAATCAGTCGACTCAACGCGAACAAGCTAAAAGCTAGAAGTTAGCGGCTAGCAGGTTATTTGTACCTGTACACAATTCGTCCGCGATTCAGATCGTAAGGGCTCAACTCCACCGCTACGCGGTCACCCGGAAGAATGCGGATGAAGTTTTTGCGCATCCTCCCGGACACATGGGCCAGCACCTCGTGATTATTCTCGAGTTTTACCTTGAACATGGCGTTGGGCAGTGTTTCAAGCACCGTCGCCATTACCTCAATCGCGTCTTCCTTTGACAAACTGCATCCCATTTCCGCCGGCGCGCTCCCGCACTCCCGGCCTTTGGACCGAATCCGTTACTCGGTCAGAATTCTCGATCCGGTAGCGGTCACGGCAACCGTGTGCTCGAAATGAGCACTCATGCTTCCATCGCTCGCCACGGCCGTCCAGCCGTCGTCAAGCACCTTCACATCGGGCCTGCCGGCATTCACCATCGGCTCAATGGCGATTACCATGCCCGTTTTGAGCTTCATGCCCCGGCCTGCTTCGCCAAAATTCGGAACCTGAGGATCCTCGTGCATGTTCGCTCCGATCCCGTGGCCCACAAAATCGCGCACCACCGAGAAGCCCTGACCCTCCACCACTCCCTGCACCGCCGCTCCCACGTCGCCCAACGTCGCTCCAGGCCGAACCACCGCGATCCCAGCCTTGAGCGACTCTTCGGTCGCCTTCAAAAGTCTCTGCGTCTCAGGCGTAATCGAACCTACTGGAACAGTGATGGCCGCATCGCCGAAGTAGCCGTCGATCACTACTCCAAAATCAACCGAAACAATATCGCCCTCTTTCAGCACGCGCTTGGGCGAAGGAATGCCGTGCACGACTTCACTGTTGACCGAGGTGCACAGCACACAGGGATATCCATGGTACCCCTTGAAAGCCGCCTTCACTCCCATTTCCTTGAGCCGCGCTTCAGCGGCCTTCTCAAGATCGAAAGTCGTGGCACCGGGCTTTACTTTGCTGCGCACCAGTTCCAACACCTCGCGGACCACCTTGCCCGCGTGGCGCATCTTCTCAATCTCCTGAGACGACTTGATAACGACAGCCATAAAAGCAGTGGACAGCGATCAGTTGTCAGTGGACGGTCACATCCTGCAGGCTGCCGACCGCTTCAACTAATCCAGCCTTCGAAACTCCCGCTTCACTTCTTCGTTGCCGCTACAGAGTTCCGTTCCAGTTAATGGCTCCCGCTTCGGCAAGCACAAACTGATCACTGACCACTGTTCACCGACAACTGTCTTTCCACGCACAAACCCACCGCGTCAATCACGCCTTCCGGCGCAATCGCTCCACGGCGGCAACGATTCCGGCTGCGATCTCAGCGATCGGCCGGTCTCCATCCACTTCTGCGAATCTTCCCTGATCCCGGTAGTGCTCCACAACAGGCGCGGTGAGGGCCGAGTAAGCGCGCATGCGCTCCTTGAAAACCTCTTCCGTGTCATCTGCTCGCTGGGTAAGCGCCGCACCCTCTAAGTCACAAACCCCGTCCACTTTAGGAGGGTTGACGTAGATGTTGTAGATGCTCTGACAGACAGGGCAAATCCTGCGGCCGGTAATCCGGCGCAATAATTGATTATAGTTCACTTGCATGCTCACGGCAATCACCGGAAGCGCTTCCGGCTGTCCGGCAATCCGCCCATCGATCCAGTTGGCCTGTCCCAGCGTCCGCGGAAAGCCGTCGAGAATGTAGCCCCCAACCGTGTCTGGCTGCTGCAGCCTCACAGCCACCATCTCATTTACCAGGGAGTCTGGTACCAGTTCTCCCCGCCCCATAATCTCCTTGGCAGTACGGCCCAGCGGCGTACCCTGGGTCACATTGGCGCGCAAAAGGTCGCCGGTTGAGATCTGCGGGATTCCCCATATCTTCACCAGTTCCTTGGCCTGGGTTCCCTTTCCCACTCCGGGTGCGCCCATCAAAAGGATTGGGCCGGGCATAGTCTTTCGACTCGTCGCCCGGCCCCGTTCAACTTCAATTGCTGTCAATGGCATTACCAGGTTTTCCTTCCGCGAATGCGACCGGAGCGCGGGGAAAAGCCGTCATAATGACGCATGACAAGCTGCGATTCGATCTGGTTGATCGTATCCATGGCCACACCTACCACAATCAACAGTGAAGTGCCGCCAAAGTAGAAATTGACCCCCATACCGTGAATCATCCAAGTCGGCAGGTTCTCGAATGCCTTGCCGATAAACAGAATTTTGTCGAAACGGATGCCCGTAAGGAGGAAGGTGGGCACCATTTGCACCAGAATCAGATAAAGCGCGCCGACCAGCGTGATGCGGGTGAGGATGTCGTTGATGAAGTCCGAAGTACGCTTGCCGGGCCGGATTCCGGGAATGAATGAGCCCGACTTGCGAAAGTTATCGGCAATATCGTCGGGACGCATCACGATCGACACGTAGAAGTAAGCAAAGAAGATAATGCCCAGAATATTAAGCAGCTCGTACCAGGGATATCCGGGCGTGAGCGCCGTGAGAATGGGCTGCAGGAGGCGGCTGTTCTGCACCGCAGGGAACTGGCCCAGGAGCAGCGGGGCGGAAAGGATGGAGCTGGCAAAGATAATGGGCATGACGCCACCCGAATTCACCCTCAAGGGCAGATGGCTCGACTGGCCGCCCATCATGCGGCGCCCGATAATGCGCCGTGCGCTCTGGATCGGGATGCGCCGTTCGCTCCGCTCCACGAAGACGATGAATCCCACAACCGCCGCCATGCCAGTAACCATTAAAATGACGACAAAAAAGCTCATCGAACCCCATGCATCGTTCTGGACCTTCTGAATCAGATCGAGGACGCCGCGGGGCAGGCCGGCCACAATGCCGGCGAAGATCAGCAGGCTCATGCCGTTGCCGATGCCGCGATCGGTGATCTGCTCGCCCAGCCACATGATGAAAGCCGTTCCGGTAGTGAGCGTCAGAACAGTCATCAGCAGAAAGCCCGCGCCCGGATGAATCACAAGTCCGCCCTTGGTGAGCATCAAGGCAATGCCGATGGACTGCAGTGCGCCCAGAATGACGGTCACGTAGCGTGTCCACTGAGTGATCTTGCGGCGACCCAGCTCGCCTTCCTTCTGGATGCGTGCCAACGGCTCATACACCACGGTCAAAAGCTGAAAGATAATGGACGCGGTGATGTAGGGCATGATGCCCAGAGCGAAGATGGTCATGCGGCGCAGGTTCCCGCCACCGAACAGGTCCATGAGACTGAGCGCCGACCCGTTCTGCGAGTTGAACAAGGCTTCAAGCTGGTGGAAATTCACGCCCGGCGTGGGGATGAACGCGCCCAGGCGGTAAACGGCCAGAATGCCAAGGGTGAAGAGCACCCGCTTGCGCAGGTCGGGAATCCGGAAGATATTGAGGAACTTCTCAAGCATGTTTTGTGATCCGTCGCGGGCGCAACACACCCGCCTGTGTGCTGTTTATCTTACCGAATTCCCCTCAGTCCGTTCAGGCTACCGGACCGGGGAGCGTCGGGCCTATGAGATACATCACATAAGTTCAGTGGTCAGTGATCAGTTTTCAGTTGTCGGTTGTTTCTTTCCTGAATTGAGCGGCCTGCCCAGCCCGGGACCAATCTGATCACTGAACACTGATCATTGACAACTGCTTTTCTACGCTGCCGCGGGGGCCTCTCCACCGGCCAACACGGCCTTGCCGCCGGCCTTGGCAATTTTCTCGGCCGCGGACTTAGAAAACTTGTGCGCGTGGATGGTAATGGCCTTGGTCAGCTCACCCGCGCCCAGGATTTTGATCAGCGCCTTGCGGCTCGAAGCCAGACCCAGCTTGCGGTAATCGCCGAGACCGATCTCCTGCACCTCGAGCTCCGCGATGCGATCCAGATTCACCACCGTGTATTCAGTCCTGAAGATGTTGGTGAAACCACGCTTGGGCAGGCGGCGGTGCAGCGGCATCTGGCCGCCTTCAAAACCGCGCATCAGGCTGGAGCCGGAACGCGAACCCTGGCCCTTGTGGCCGCGGGTCGAGGTTTTGCCCATGCCGGATCCCATGCCCCGGCCCACGCGTTTGCGCCCGGTGTTGGCTTTCTTCGGCGCGCGCAAATTCGATAGGTTCTTTGTCATATTCTCCTCGCTATAGCGCCGCGGGCGCTGGTTCACCTGCGACTCGCGTTTGTTTCGTGATTCGTGGGACGTCGTTCGTGATTCGCAGCCCGTGCATGATCGGCTTTTCTCGAATCGCGATTCACGGCTCACGATCAACAATTCTCACCAGGTGCGGCACAGCCTTTACCATGCCCCGCACCGACTCGGTATCTTCGCGCTCGACGATCTGGTTGAGGCGCGTAAAGCCCAGTCCCTTGATCACCAGCTTGTGCTTGGTGGGGGTGGCGATGGCTGAGCGGTAGTACTGAATACGAATCTTCTTAGTCGCCGCCATTAGAGTTCCTCCACCTGCTTGCCACGGGACGCGGCCACTTCGCCACGGTCGCGGAGCTGCACCAGCGCATCGAAGGTCGCCTTGATGACGTTGTGCGGATTGGGCGAGCCGAGGCTCTTGGTGAGCACGTTTTGCACGCCCGCCGAAGTCATCACCGCGCGCACCGCGCCGCCGGCGATCACGCCCGTTCCTTCAGGCGCCGGCTTCAGCAGCACCTGGCCCGAGCCAAAGCGGCCCAATACCTGGTGTGGAATCGTGGTCTGGGTCAGATTGACTTTGACCAGGTTCTTCTTGGCGCTTTCGATTCCCTTGCGAATGGCCTGGGGAACCTCCTTCGCCTTGCCCGATCCGTAGCCCACCACGCCAGAACCGGCGTCGCCCACAACCACGAGCGCCGCGAACGACATGTTCTTGCCGCCCTTCACCACCTTGGTCACGCGATTGATGGCCACCACCTGATCTTTCAGGTTGTACTGGTTGGCATCGAGTTTCTTCTTCAAAGTTGTCATTGCTTTCCTTCCAGTGGACAGTGAACAGCGATCAGTGGTCAGTCTTGATGTGCCGCTAACTGCTGCTTCAACTGGCTCCCGATCCCTGTTTCCCCTGCGTCAATCTCTCATCGTTTCGCTGTCAGTTCGAATCAGCACGGACAAACTGATCACTGATCACTGACAACTGATCACTGTTCTTAAAATTCCAGTCCCGCCTCGCGCGCTGCATCGGCCAGGGCCTTGATGCGGCCGTGATAAAGAAAACCGCCGCGATCGAAAACTACCTGCTTGATGCCCTTGGCCACAGCCTTCTCAGCCACGGCCTTGCCGATTTCCTTGGCCGCCGCCACGTTGCCGCCGGTCTTGAGCTTTAGCGCGATGGACGAGGCCGAAACCAGCGTTTCGCCCTTCTGGTCGTCAATCACCTGCGCGTAAATGTGGTTCAGCGAGCGGTACACGTTCAGCCGCGGCCTCTCCGCCGTCCCCGAAAGCTTCTCGCGGATGCGTGTGTGAATGCGCTGGCGAATTTCGTTTCTCTTGATCATTTTGTGGTCTCACCTATCGGCGGAGCCGCCCCGCGGTTCCGTTCGGATGTTTACAGTGGTCAGTGATCAGTGGTCAGTTTTTCCGTGCCTAAGCTCGCCGCTTCAACTGGCCCCTGAAAACTTAATAACTGCCCCTGCTCACTACTTTCTGTGCAGCGTGAAGTTGTCAATGTCGCACCAGCAGGAATCAACTGATCACTGATCACTGACAACTGATCACTGCCTTACTTCGCACCGGTCTTTCCGGCCTTCTTCTTCAGCTTCTCGTTGGAGTAGCGCACGCCCTTGTTCTTGTACGGATCGGGCTTGCGCAGTTCGCGCATATCGGCTGCCACCTGGCCCACCTTCTGCCGGTCGATGCCGGTGATGGTCAGGTGAGTCTGCTTGGGATCGATTGCAACTTCTATACCCGTGGGCAGAGGGAACTCGATCGGGTGCGAGTAGCCCAGCGTAAACACCACCGTGCCCTTGCCCTTCAACTCCGCCCGGTAACCGATGCCGACAATGTCCAGTTCCTTGGTCCACCCCTTGGTAACACCCTGCACCGCGTTCGATACCAGCGCGCGAGTCAGCCCGTGCACAGCGGCCTTGTCGTCACCCGAGCGCTCAAGCTGCAGGTGCCCATCGAAGGTCTTCAGCGTAATGCCCTCGGCAACCAGCGCGGAAACCTTGCCCTTTGGGCCCTCGACCAGAACGGTGTTCCCGTCGACCTTGTACTTCACGCCCGCGGGGAGCGGAATCGGCTTCTTTCCAATACGCGACATTGATGAAAATCCTTGTTGGCTTGCGAGTCCCCACGAAAGTTCCGCGGTTCCACTGCAGCCGGAAAAGCAGGCACTAGGGAATAGGCGATAGGCACTAGCGAACAATTACCGCCTCAGACGCCCTGGCATTTCCAGTCCCTAGTCCCTATTGCCTAGTCCCTGTCTTTACCACACTTCGCACAACAGTTCGCCGCCTACGCCTTCACGGCGAGCCTGGCGGCCGGTCATCACGCCTTTGGGCGTGGTAAGAA
>Ga0335074_10015661_pt1 | contig 10662 bp, 7 predicted proteins | sample Lox_Sample_23_FD_206715 | JGI IMG/M metagenome (GOLD analysis project Ga0335074, IMG submission 206715) | Soil microbial communities from Loxahatchee National Wildlife Refuge, Florida, United States - Lox_Sample_2.3 | ecosystem: Environmental > Terrestrial > Soil > Wetlands | place: USA: Florida...
CCCGGCACCTCAGCCGGTCGCACTCAGCGCGGGCAGCGGGCCAGCGTGGTCACTCTCCCAGGGTGACCTGGATGGTCCGTTCGTCGGTGCCGCGGATGAGGGTGAGCTCGATGGCGCCACCCTGTGCAGCCTTGAGCGCGTCGAACAGGTCGTCGGGGCTGCGCATCGGCTGGCCCGCGGCCGCCACGATCAGGTCGCCCGAGGCGATACCTGCGCGCCCGGCCGGGCTGTCTTCCGTCACATCACGGACGAGCAGGCCATCGGTGTCGGGCAGGCCGACGGCGCGGCGGAGCCGCCTGGCCACGAAGTTCGGCGCGATGGCAACGCCGAGCCTGGGTGATCGCGCTGATTCCCCGCGGGCCAGTGCGCCGGCTCGGCCCCGCAGTGCCTCGTCAGCGGGGATGGCCAGGTAGAAGCCATCGCCGAGGCGATTGGTGTTGATTCCGAGCAGTTGCCCCGCGGCGGTCAGGACTGGACCGCCCGAGGAGCCGGGCAGCAGCGGGGCGGTGTGCTCGAGGCTGCCGGTGATGCGCTGGCCGCGGGGGCCGCGGAAGGTCCGCTCGACGCCCGAGACGAACCCGAACGTCACCCGCAGGCCGCGCCCGCCTGGGTTGGCCAGGGCGAACACGGGCATCCCGATTTCCGCGGCCGCACTGTCGGCCCACGGCAATGCGGGCACCCCGCTGGTGTCGACGCTGATCACGGCCAGGTCACCGTCGACGTCGCGCCCGGCCACAGTGCCGTCCGCGGTGTGCCCGTCGGCGAAGGTGACCGTCACCTGGTCGCCGCGTACGTTGTGCGCGTTGGTGAGGACCTTGCCCTCACCGAGCACGATGCCTGAGCCGGCACCCCAGCGCTGCCCGATGCCGACGACCGAAGTCCCGGCGCCTTCTGCTAGCTGCCTGATGCCGGCCCCGATCTCGTCGAGGATCGTCATGCTCGCCACCTCCAGTGAGTAGTAACTTGCAAATTACTATTAACTCGACGGAAGTCAACGGGACTACGATCTGCTCATGGCTGAATCCGAGCTGGACACCTCACCGCTCGCCGCGGCGCTGGCCCGGGTCGGCGACCGGTGGACGCTGCTGGTGGTGGAGGCGCTGCTGCCCGGCCCGCGCCGGTTCAATGAGCTTCTCAGCCTGGTCCCGGGCATCGCCGCGAACATCTTGTCCGAGCGCCTCAAGCGGCTCGAGCGCGACGGACTGCTGATAGCCCGGCCCTACTCCCAGCGGCCTCCCCGGGCCGTCTACCAGCTGACCGCGGAGGGCACCGAACTCGCCGGGGCGCTCCGGCTGCTCGCGCACTGGGGGGCCCGGCACACCGACACGGCCGACGCTCCGCGTCACCTCACGTGCGGCACCCCGGTCGAGGCACGCTGGTACTGCCCGACCTGCGACCAGCTCGTTGACCACGAGCAGCGCGACACGCAGGTCCACTACGTGTAACGGCAACGCCGGCCTCACGAACTCCGGTCCCCGCACGCGGGGGAGCGGGGACCGGAGTGATCGGCCGAGGTCAGCTGCCGATCGTGGGCGTGCCGGAGCCGATCGCCATGGCGAAGACGTGCAGCGCGGTGATCCCGTTGCCGACGTCGGCGCTCACCGTCGGCAGCGTGACCGAGGCCACGGTTTTGCCGGCTTGCAGCGGCACCGACGCGAAGTAGATGCTCACCGGGTGATCGGTCTGCGTGGTGCTGGAGAAGTTCCAGGTTGTCGCGGTGCTGGCGACCTCGTCGCCGGCCACCGCGGCGTTGTTGTACCAGTCCGACATGACCAGGCTGTAGGACTGGGTGGTGCCGTCGGTGTAGGTGATCGTCCCGGTCCCGCTGGCCGCCCCGAACGCGCCGGCGCCCAGGAATCCGAGGTCGGTCCCTGAGCCCGTCAGGTCTATCGTCTGCCCGTCGGCGATCACGTCGTTGTCAGTACCGACGGCGGTGGGCCAGGTGAACGTGGTCCCGCCGAACGTGGCCTGACCGCCCGCGGTGAGCGGGGTCGGTGTGCCTGCGGCCAGTCCCTGAGCGGAGAAGCTGTCCCCGGTGCCGTCGAAGTTGCCCGGCGCGGGGTTGGCGTTGTCGGTGATCCCGACGTTGTCGTAGGCGGCGGCGAGCGAGGAGTACGGAAGCCCGGTGGTCGGGGTCCCGGTTCCGGTGGCCATCGCGAAGATGTGCATCGCGGTGGTGCCGCCGGCGTTGCTGAGGACCGGCAGCGTGACCGACGACACCTGCTTGCCCTGCTGCAGCGGCACCGATGCGAAGTAGACACTCACCGGGTGCGCGGTCTGCGTGCTGCTGGTGAAGTTCCAGCTCGTGGTCGTAGTCAGGAGCTGGTCGCCGACCGCGGGACTGTTGGAGTACCAGTCCGCCATGTTGAGGTTGAACGACTGGCTGCTGCCGTCTGTGTAGTGCACGGTGACCGGGCCGCTGGCGATGCCGTTCTGGCTAGCTCCGAGGAACCCGAGGTCGGTGCCTGACCCGGACAGCGCGACGGTCTGCCCGCCGGTGACCACGTTGTCCGGGCTCCCGGCCGCGGCGGAGGGCCAGGTGAACGTGGTGCCGCCGATCGTGACCTGCTTGCCGGGGGTCAGCGCGGTCGGTGTGCCCGCGGCCAGCGCCTGGGCGGAGTAGCTGTCGCCGCCCCCGTCGTAGTTGCCCGCCGCCACGTCGGAGTTATCGCTGATCCCGGTGTTGTTGTACGCGGCGGTCAGCGAGGAGTACGGGACGGTCACGGTGGCCGTCGCTTCCGTGGTGACGCTGGAGTTGCCGGCCGTGGGCGTGACCGCGACCTGCAGGGTGTCCGTGCCGGCCGCGGCGTTAGCCGGCGCGGTCACGGTGAAGTGCTCGGTGACGCTCTGCCCGGGGGCAATAGTGACGGGCGCGGGATTCCTGACGGTCCAGCCGGCCGGGGCTTTAAGCGTGAACTGCGCTTGCGGCATCGCGTAGTCACCGTCGTTGACCAGGGTGGCGGTCACACTGGCGGGGGTGCCCGGCGTCACCGTAGCCGGCGCGCTGACGGTGGCGTAGCGGGACCCGAGCGTGCGGTCGACTGTGAAGTTGCCGCGCAGCGGCAGGTTGGCCACGGCCGAGGAGTCGCCGACGAAGACGCCGAACGTGCCGTCGGGGAGCACCCAGCCGTTAGCCGCGTCGTTCCAGTACGACAGGTCCTGGCCGGAGAGGGTGAAGTGGACGGTCGTGGACTGCCCAGGCTGCAGCGTGACCTTCTGGAAGCCCTTGAGCTGGCGCGGCGGCTCGCCGCTAGCGGCCGGGTCGTTCAGGTACAGCTGGGCGACGTCGGAGCCGGCCACCTTGCCGGTATTCGTGACGGTGGCGGACACCGTCACCTGGTGGCCCGACTGCCCGTTGCAGCCGCAGGCGGGCGTTCCCGGGTTTGACGTCCCGTTCATAACCTGCCCCGGGGTGACGCGCAGGTTGCCGTAGGAGAACTTCGTGTAGGAGAGGCCGTAGCCGAACGGGAACAGCGGGGTCTCGTTGTTCGCGTCGTAGTAGCGGTACCCGACGTCGATGCCCTCCGAGTACTGGACCTCGCCGCCGGTCCCCGGGAACTGGCTCGGGGTGGACGCGGGGACCTGCGACAGGTCGGTGGGGAAGGTGACCGGCAGGTGGCCGCTTGGGTCAGTGTGGCCGAAGAGCACCGAGGCCAGCGCCGTGCCGTTGTTCTCGCCCGGGTACCAGGCGTCGACCACCGAGGAGACCTGGTTAAGCCAGGGCATGGCCACCGGGGCGCCCGCGTCCACGACCACGACCGTGTGCGGGTTGGCCGCGGCGACCGCCGAGATCAGTTCGTTCTGCGCGGACGGCAGGTTCAGGCTCGCGCGGTCCGCCGCCTCGGACTCGGTGTCGTCGGACACGACGACCACCGCGGTGGCGGCCGACTTCGCCGCGGCGACCGCCTGGGCGATCCCCGGCGCCAGGTCGGACGGCATCGCCCAGCTCAGCGACGCCGAAGGGCCGCCGCCGGACAGCGAGAGGGTGTAGGTCTGGCCGGCCGTCAGGTCCACGCCAACCGAGTAGGTGGAGACCGGCGGGGTCCCCGGGTTGGCCAGGATCTCCTGGCCGTCCAGGTACAGGTTGGTCGTGGTGTAAGACCCCGGGTTCTGGAACGCCAGGACGTAGGTGCCGGTCTCCGGGGCGGTCAGCGTGCCGGTGTAGGTCTGGCCGTAGTTCGTCGCCGCGTACGCAGGGGTGAGGTCGGTGCCCGGGATCGCCGACAAGGACGTGTCGGTAGGCAGGCCCTGCGCGTAGTTCACCGTGGTCCCGGTCCCGGCAGCGGCCTGGATGCCCTGCAGCGGGGTCACGTTGGACGGGGACGTCACGTACGCGCTGCCGCCACCGGTGTCGCTCGGTGAGGCCGAGGCGGCCGGGCCGATCACCGCCACGGCCCCTGCCCCGTTCGCCGCCAGCGGCAGGGTGCCGCCGTCGTTCTTCAGCAGCACCGTGCCTGCCTCGGCGACCGCGGTGGAGACCGCCTGGTGCGCGGCGCTGGTGACAGTCGCGCTCGTCGTCCCGGTCGGCGGGTTGTTGAACTCATTGAACTTGAACATCTCGGTCAGGATGCGGCTGACCATGTCGTTGAGCGTGGCCATGGAGACCTGGCCGTCCTGTACCGCTGACTCCAGCGCCGGGCCGTAGAACTGGGGTGCTGGCATCTCCTGGTCCATGCCCGCGTCAGCGGACTGCACCGTGGAGTGGGTGGCCTGGTAGTCCGAGGTGACAAAGCCGGGATAGCCCCAGTTCTGATCCAGGGTGGTCTGCATCAGGTACTGGTTCTGGCAGGCGGCCTGACTGTTGATCGTGCTGTAGGCGCACATCACCGACGACGCGTGGGCCTCCGTCGTCCCGGCGTAGAAGGCGGGAAGGTAGATCTCCTGCAGGGCCCGGGTGCTTACGATCGCGTTGTCGGCCGGGGTGTTGCGGTTCGTTTCCTGGTTGTAGACGGCGAGATGCTTGATCTGCGCCATCTCGTCCTGGCTCTGCACACCGTCGATGTCGGCGACCGCCAGCGCGGAGTTCAGGTACGGATCCTCGGTGTAGGCCTCGAACGACCGTCCCCAGCGCGGGTCGCGGTCGATGTTCACCGTCGGCCCTAGGTCCACCATGGCGCCCTTGGCCCGCTCCTCCGAGCCGACGACCTGCCCGTACTGGTAAGCCAGGGAGGTGTCGAAGGAGGCCGCGAGGGAGACGGCGGAGGGCATCTGCGTCACGCCGGTCAGGCCGTCGCCCACGCCGACCGGGCCATCTTCCTCGCCGATGGCCGGGATGCACAAGCTCGGGATCGCCGAGATGTAGAAAACGTACGGCTCGCTGAACCCAGCTCCGGTCACCATGTTGATCTTGTCGGCCAGGGTCATCTGCGCCATCAGCATCGACACCCGCTGCGACACCGGCAGCGACTGGTTGAGCCACGGGCAAGTCGTCGTGTCGGCGGCCGTCCGGGCGGTTCCCCCGGCCGCGGCGGCGGCGCTCGAGGCGGGGCCCGTGAGTGCCGCCACCGGCAATGCCAGCGCGGCCACAGCAGTGACTGCCCTAAACAACCAGCGCTGTCGTACACCAGAGAACGACTTCACGACGCCTCCCATTACTGCTCAGCAGTCTCATGACATCGTGAGTAGTGAACCGCCGCCCGGGTAATGTGACAAGAGCGAACAGTCTTAAAACCGGCAAGATGTTAGATAACTGTTAACAAATGTGCATATCAGGATCTGCCCGATCGTCGGAGCAGTGCAGGAGCGCAGTCTTGACCGCGAACTGTGTCATCAGGCGTCGTTGCCCGGCGCCGCGCCCTGCTGCAGGCGAGCGATCTCCGCGCGAGCCGCGCTAACCAGTTCTTCGTTCGTGTGGGCGTGGCCCCACAGGCCCCAGCCGCCGTCGTACGCCTCGGTGAGCAGTACCCAGGTGCGGTCCTTAAAGCCCTCATCGCCCGCCGCGGCCGCGACGATCTCGGTGAACTTTGCGACGACAGCGAGTTGCTGGTCGCGGTTGAGCGCGCCGGCGTTGGTGAGCACCTGGACGCGGACGTAGTTGTCCTCGCCGGCGACGTTCGAGATCGAGGCCGGGGTGTGCACGAAGGCCGCGGTGTTGTTGCGGAACATCGGGATAGCCGGAACACCCTCGATCTCCATCAGGGTCGTCGCGAGGTCCTGAGCCAGCTTGTGCGGCTCGGCGAACGTGTCCGGCTGGGCGTAGACGTCGATCATCGGCATGGCGGTTCTCCGGGTCCGGTTGCGATTATGTTGATCGTCATAGTTTCTATGTCGAACAGCATAGTGATGGCCTGGCCGATGCCACAAGGGACATCCGCCTGGTCCGCCCGGTCGACCCGAATCCGCAGACTTCTACGCGGTTCTATGACGGATAACATAGAACGGTCGATAGGCCACAGGGAGCAGCATTGGTACAGGGCGTGCGGGATCAGATGATTCGCAGCGCGATCGCACTGTTCGCAGAGCGGGGCGTGCAGGGCACATCGCTCGCGGATGTCATTGCACACGCCGGCGCCCCTCGCGGCTCGATCTACCACCACTTCCCCGACGGGAAGGACGAGCTCGTCCGTGCGGTTTTGGGGACGATGGCAGCCGTCGGACCGCGTGCGCTCGCGCCTCTTGAGGGGCGGGACGCGGCCGGTGTAATCGACGGATTCCTGGACGGCTGGAAACGGACTCTGCAGGCCAGCGATTACATGTCCGGTTGCTCGGTCCTCGGGGTCACGGTGACCGCCGAAGACGCCGGCCTTCGTGCCGCTGCCGGCGACGTGTTCGGCGCTTGGGCGGCTGAGCTTGCCCGCCTGCTCCACGAAGGTGGCGTCGCGGAGGCGTCCGCACGGCCCCTCGCCTGGACGCTTATCTCCGGTGCCGAAGGAGCCGTGGCCGTCTGCCGGGCTCAGCGGTCAATGGAGCCACTAGAGGCGGTCCGTACCCAACTCAAGGCACTCGTCCAGTGATCCTCCGGGAGGACGACCCGCATCGCCATAAATCGGACGCGCGGAAACACCCGTGCAGGTGGTCACTGACCACGCCGATATTCTGCATGAGCGCGTAGACGCTGGTGGGTCCCACGAAGTGGTAACCGAGCGATTTGAGCTGCCGCGCTAGCTCCGTCGACTGCGGGGTCGACCCGGGCAGGTGAGAAATGGACTCTGGAGCCCGCCGCCGGATCGTCGCATAGGACGTCGCGAGCTCCACTAGGCCCGGCGACGCAGACTGCATGGCGCGGGCGTTGTCGATGGTGGCCTGTATCTTCGCCCGGTTGCGGAGCTCAACCCCACCTCGAAGACGCCCAGCGTCAGCGCCTCGAACAGGCCGACTCGTCCGAGGTGCGGGTTCCCCACACGTCGTCGGGACGTTCACACCCTCAGACCGGATGGTCGCTCATAAGCCGCCCTCGAGGTGCGATGCGAAGCCGTCAGCCTTGAGGGTGCGCCGTTACTCACGCCGGGCGAACCTCTGTATGCGCAGCTGCTGAGAACGTGATCAGCCGAATGGCTCTCGCGCAGCGCGTACCAGAAAGAGAAATGAGGATCCGAACGTGAATCGCCGTATCTTCAGACGCAGGCCCGCCAAAGGCGGGCTCATGGCCGTCTTTGCGGTCGGGGTGGCCGCGAGCACAGGACTAGCCATCGCCGCGGGCGCCGCGACGTCCGCGCCGGCCGCGCAGGCCGCGGCCGCCCAGGCCCCGGCCGAGTCCACCGGACTTGGACAGCTCAGCGGCATCCTGCCCGCGAGCCACCTGACGCTGCAAAGCGCGATCGAGGTCAACCTCAGCAAGGAATACGTGCGGCTTCCGCTGTACCCCGGGATCGCCTACGCCGGCACTCCTCATCAGGAGACGGTCTGGTACATCCTGGAGGATGCCTCCACCTCGGGCGCCGCGGACGACCTGGGCGTGAACTTCGCGCCCAAGCTGGCCAATATCGGGATCTCCTGTCCGGCGTGCGTGCAGACCGTGCACCTGATCAACGAGTCGCCAGAGCAGAATCACTTCGGCCCGGCGCCCATCAGCTTCGCGGGCGCGCCGGACTTCAGCCCGACCCGCATCGCGGTTCCGGGGCCGAACGGGTTCCCGCTGGCCAAGTTCCAGCCCGGCGCGGTGGCCGGCCCCGGGTACAGCCCATTCATCCAGATCGCCGGGTCGGACACGATCTACAACGCGCCGATCGTGGCTACCGGAAACGGGCCGTTCGACGTGGTGACCCACACCAACACCGCGGACCGGGTGCTGGGCATCCACATCGCCCCGTCCCCGGCGGACTCGCCGTCTGGAGCGTTCCAGGAGTCGTGGGTGGACATGCTGTTCGTCAAGGGCTTCGACGCCGGCCAGCCGATCGTCTACCTGTCCACCGATGCCGGCCAGCCGCTGACCGCGGTGCTGGAGCGGTCGACGTACGTGCCGGCGCTGAACGACGCGTCGTGCAACGGCTGCGACGACTTCCTCGGTTCGGCCCGCGAGCGGCTGTTCGGCTTCGTCAACGGCCAGACCGGCGTCAACAACCCGCAGGCCCAGGGGTTCCAGCACCTGGCCAAGGACGGCATGGTAGGGGAGAACGCCGTGCAGACCAACACGGCGTTCATCAACGCCCTGCGCTACGGCGGCGACATCCTGAACGTGTTCGGGGACTTCCCGACCCTGATCGACCCGCGGCACGCCGATGCCTACAGCCCGCTGTGGGATGCCCAGCTCGGCTTGTGGACGCCCAAGGCGGTCAAGGAAGGACTCAACAAGCGGCAGATCGACGAGAATCAGGTCCTGAACCTGGCCTACAGCCGTCCTGACCTGCTGACCGGCGTCAACCCGGCCACCGGCCAGCCTCAGCTGTACGGCTCGGTCGGCGTCGACATCAACTGCGCGGTGATCGGTTACACCGCCAAGGCACCTACCGTCAACCTGGCCCCGAACCTGCCTGGTTCGCAGTTCCCGCCGAGGTAACCGGGCGCCACCCTAACTGGCCCGTGGGCCCGCCAGCGCGGACCCGCGGGCCTTACCGGCTTTCGTCAGGCCAGCACCGATTCGCCGATGCCTTGTCGAGCCCGATAAAGCAGTGCCCGCGTGGTGGACGTCCGTCCATCAGAACAGTTAATGGGACGCGGCCATTACGAAGATCGCCTCTTGCCCGGTTAGTCCGCGTCGCTGAACCGCGAAGCGAGAACTAGAGCCGACGTTACGGGCCATGAAGAACCGGCCATTCTGATGGTGTGGACGACTCGGGCAGCGGTGATTCTGAACACCTGCGACGTCAACATCGGCGCCAGCGAACTGGCACCGCCATCGACGCGTTCAGTGACCCACCGACGTAGGACCCAGAGATACGAAGGAGAGCCATGGCTCCCGCCGTTTATGTCCAGACCAATGACGCCATCGGAAACGAGGTCATCGCGTTCAGCCGCGCGGAGGACGGCGCGCTGGCCCCGCTAGGACGCTACCCGACGGGCGGGCGCGGGACGGGCGTGCCGCATCTGGCCTCGGCGGGCTCGGTCGTGCTCAGCGACGACGGCCAGTGGCTGCTGGTGGTGAACGCGGGCAGCGATGAGCTGTCGCTGTTCGCGGTTCAGCCGGACGGCCTACGGCTCGCCGACCGTGCTGGTTCAGGCGGCAGCACGCCAACCAGCGTCGCGGCCCGCGGCGCGCTGGTCTACGTGCTCAACAACGGCACGCCAAGCATCAGCGGGTTCACTCTGGCCGAGGGAAAGCTGACCGAGCTTGGAGGTTCGACCCGGCCGGGCAGTGCCGATGCGGATCCGGCCCAGGTTTCGTTCACCGCCGACGGCCGGGTGCTGATCGTCACCGAACGCGGGCCCAGCACCATCAGCAGCTACCTGATCGACGAGCGCGGCTACGCGCAGAACCCGGCGACGATCAAAGCCTCGGGCCAGACGCCCTATGGTTTCGCCCTGACCGCGGATGGGTCGCTGATAGTCTCTGAGGCATTCGGCGGCGCGACCGGAGCGGCGGCGGCTTCCAGCTACACGGTATCCCGGGGTGGCGACCTCACACTGGTCAGCGGCTCTGTGGGCGATACCCGAAGCGAGGTCTGCTGGGTTGTGCTGACCAGCGATGACCGCCTCGCGTATGTGACGAACTTCGGCGACGGAACGGTGTCCAGCTACGAGGTCACCGCCGACCGGAGCCTGAGGCTCCGCGAATCGGTAGCGGGTTCGACCGGGCGGGGCCAGAAGGGCCTCCGCGACGAAGCGATGTCCGGCGATGGCCGCTACCTGTACGCGATCGACCCCGACGCGCAGCAGCTGTGCGGCTGGGAGGTAGGCCAGGATGGCCAGCTCAGGCCGGTCGGCCAGTTCGGCGGGGTGCCCGACACGGTGGCCGGATTGGCGGCCAGCTGATTCACGAGGCCAGGGTTAGGTTCTGGCCTGACTAGGACGCACGGTCAGCGTGTGACAGCAGGTCAGCGACGAAACGGCCACTATCACTTTTGACGATGTGAATTTCCATGGGCGCGGCAAAAGTGAACTCATATCTCGCAGAACGTCCAGTGCGGGATAGCGGGCCGGCTCCCGGCTTGGGGCAACCAGCCATGCGTGCCGAACGAGCACGCATTTAAGAAACAAGGAAGGGATGAACATGTCGCACGAAGAGTCGATGTCGATGGGTGAGCCGGACCAGGAGTCCATGTCGATGGGTGAGCCGGACCAGGAGTC
>Ga0335074_10015662_pt1 | contig 10661 bp, 8 predicted proteins | sample Lox_Sample_23_FD_206715 | JGI IMG/M metagenome (GOLD analysis project Ga0335074, IMG submission 206715) | Soil microbial communities from Loxahatchee National Wildlife Refuge, Florida, United States - Lox_Sample_2.3 | ecosystem: Environmental > Terrestrial > Soil > Wetlands | place: USA: Florida...
GCCCGGCATCTGCGCAGGCAGCCCCCCTCCCACCCCGCCCTCCACAGCGACCCCGATGGTACGGATCCGCTCGGGCGCCGCCAGCCTTCGCCGCACTGCCTCGACCGCTACTCCGGTCCCGACGCACAACACCACGTCGGTGACGCGGCCAAGCCGCCGCTCGATGGCAACGTAAGCACCGCGCTGACCGCGGGACTGGAACTCGTGGAAAGGGAAGCCGTGGTAGGTATGGACGATTCGGGGAACGGCGGCATGGTGGGCCGCCATGCGCCCGAGCACACCCGCCTTCGCCGTATGCGTGTGAGCCACATCGAAGGCTCGCCGCCTCAGCAGCGCGGATAGCGCGCGCAGCGCCTGCAGATCACTCCGCGGATCAATAGGCCTGCGTAGCGCCGGCTCCAGAATGACCTCTAGGCCCGCGGCAGCCGCCTGATCCAGCAGGTCGCTCCCCTGGCCGGTGACGACCGTTACCCGGAACTGTTCGGGATCGAGCGACTTCGCTCCACGCAGCGTAAGTACGCCAGCCCCACCCTCTAGCCGGGTGATGAGCGTCACCACCCGCAGCGGACCGCGGGGGGGTCCGATAACCGCGCAGCCCACGCCATCATGATAGGGCTGCTCTGCATACGACGTGGCCGACCGGCGCGGAGCACCAGGACACGCCGCCTGCGTACGCTGCTACCGTCGCCGGACGCCGCGCCGGCGGCGAGCCAGGATCCGTTCGTAGAGGTCGTCAACTTGTCGCGCGACTGACTCCATGCCGTAATGGTCGAAGACCGCGTTGTCCGGCTCGCGCGGCTGCGGTCCCGCCTCGACTGCCTTGCGGATCTCCGCCCGCAATCCCTCGGCTGTCCCCGCCACCTGACGTGCCTGACTAGTACGTATCCCGTCCAGCGCCGGGCAGACTGTGTAGACCACGGGCAGGCCGCTGGCCATGGCCTCGAGCACAGCCAACCCGAATGTTTCCTGAACCGAGCTAGCTACGTAGAGGTCGAAGGCGGCCATCATCGCGGCCGTATCCGGCTGGAATCCGCCGAAGATCACGTGGTCGGTTACCCCGAGCCGGGCGGCTGCAGCCTCGACCTGTGGCTGGTGGTCACCGCGGCCGATGACCAAGATCTTGCATCGCCCGCCCAGGATCGGCGCGGCTGCCTCGACCGTCAACTCGACCCGCTTGTTCTCGTCGATCCGCCCGAGCGCGCCGATCAGGTAGGTTTCCGGCCCGATACCGAATTGCTCGCGGGCCCGCTCGCGCAGGGCCGGATCGAAGGCAAGCCGCTCGGTCTCCATGCCATTGGGAATGAGGGCGATCTTCCTCGCGGGAACGCCCCAGCCGATCAGCCGATCCTTGACTACCTCGGAAACGGCGATCGTGGCGTCGGAGAACAGCTCCGATGCCAAGTAGAGCCCGCGCACTCCGGCCGTCATCTTCCGCCGCTCGATGTGCGTCTCGCCGATCGAGTGCTCCGTGGTCACCACTACCGGCGTGCGGGCCAGCCTGGCCGCCGGACGGGCATAGATCTGGGCCCGGTACAGGTGCGCATGCACGACGTCATAGCGGTCGTCCGCGATGAGGGACCGCAGCCTCAGCAGCGCACCGAGCTGGGTATTGCGCGTCATCCCGACATCGCGTACCCGTGTCCCGTCAGCGCGGATCTGCTCGGCTACGGAGCCAGGGTTGTACAGCGTTAGCACATCTGCTTGATGCCTGGTGTGCCGCAGGAGCATGGCCAACTGGTTCTCGGCGCCCCCGGTTTCTAGGCCTGTGATGACATGCAACACCTTCATGGGTGCCTCCCTTTGACTGCGATGTAGCCCCTGAAAAGTAGCCGTTTGGCCGCCATCCTCCGAGCGTCGTCGTGCTGGCCGACGTAGATCCTGGGCAGGGCCATGAACCCAAGCTCGCTCATGGATGTCTGCACGGCGCACGCGTAGTCGTAGCCCGCACCGCGGACCGCGTGACGGGCCGCCGCATCCATGGATCCATAAGGATAGGCAAAGCCCCGGATCGGGGCACCTACAAGCTCGCTGATACTCGCGTTGCTGTCCCTGATCTCGTCTTCAAGCTGGCCGGGGTCGATGCCGGCCAGCCGCGCGTGCGTGACGCTGTGAGAGCCGATCTCCATACCGGCCGCGGCGAGCTCACCGATCTGGCTGGCCGACATCAACGGCCACCTCGGGCCCTCGTCCCATTCGTTCGACCCGCCCAGGCGACCCGAGATGATGAACATGGTGGCCGTGAAGCCGTGGCGCAGCAGTTCAGGCAGCGCGGCCTCCAGTACGCTGACGTACCCGTCGTCGAAGGTGATGCCGACCAAGCCGCGCTGACGGCCCGCACGCATGGCGTCGACAAGCATCCCGATGCCCACACCCTGCAGGCCACGCCGCTTCAGCCAGGACATCTGCTCGGCGAACCGCTCCGGCGCCACGCACAGGTGGTTCGGGTCTTCGGACTCGTCCGCCACGCCGTGGTACATCAAGATCATCGGCACATCGCCGAGGCGAAGCCTGGAGGAGGTCACCGAGGACACCGTCAGCTCCTCCTTTGAGGTCCCCACACTACCGGCTCGCGGTGACGGCAGGCTGAAGCTTCCTGCCAGAGGCGCCCGCCAGCTTGCGGGCAACCACGGGCGCGGCGTGCCAGGTGCCAAAGACAAAGCGCATGACCGGTCCCATGGTAGGTGCCACCGCGGTTCCGACGAAGAACAGGCCGGGAACCGAGGACTGATAGTCACGTCCCACGACCGGGCTTCCGACGAGAGTCTGCAGCCTCGACCGGAGCGCCTCGGGCAGGAACTGGAGCCGACGCACGTCAGTGCGGTAGCCGGTCGCGGCGATCACATGGTCAGCCTCCAGCTCCCGGCCGGACTGGCCGGCCCGGGTGACCGCCAGGCGCACTCGGCCGTCCTGCTCGGTTGCCGAGGTCACGGCGTGGCCGAGTAGCACCGGGAACTGCCCCTCGACCCGCGGCCGGAGCCAGCTCGCGCCCGCTGGGCCCAGCGCGGTCCGCGCCCGGTACACCCTGGTGTGGGACGGCAACTGCCGGAAAAGCTCCGGGTGGTTGGAGTAGAACCAGGTCGCCCAGCCCGAACCGAGCCCGGACTCGGGTTCCCGCAGCCGCTTGAGTAGCGGCCGGTCCGGGTTGAGTGGCGCGCCGTTCCAGGCCACGACGCCCTTCCTGACGAGGACTTGCACCGAGGCGCCGTTCTCGTGCAGCAGCGCGGCCGTCTCCAGCGCGGACTGACCGGCACCGACCACGAAGACCTCCTGGCCGTTGAACTTGGCCAGATCCGGATGCGCGGAACTGTGCGTACACAGGTCGGGCGGCAGTGCCGACAGCGGCTCGGCCACGTGGGCAAAGGCCTCGACGCCGATCGCCACGACGACCCGCCGGGCCAGGACGCGGTCAACGCCGTCGACGGTGAGCTCGAATCCGCTGTCACGCTGTACGATCCCACTGACCGTCCGCTCTTCGACCGCCAGACCGCGCTCGGCCTGGAACCACTGACCGTAGCTGACGAAGTTCTCGAGTGATACCGGCAGCCCGTAGCTGGCATAGGGGCGGCTCGTCGCCTTGCAGAAGGCTTCGAGGGTGTGCGTGCCGTCGGGGTCGGACAGGTTGGACGCGAAACCCTGGGACTTGAGGAACATGCCCTCCGGCATAGTTTCTTTCCACAGGCGCATCGGCATGCCAAAGTGGCGGTAGTCAACGCCTGCTGCCCGCAGATGCGCGGCCACGGACAGCCCGTACGGGCCTGCGCCGATAACCGCAACATCGACTATGTCGCTCATGCTGGAGTTTCCTCTCTAGGTGGTCGCGGTGCTGCTAGCCGCGCATTCGAAGCCTGGCCGGTGGCGGCCGCGGCGCGGCCAGCCCGGTAACGCAAACGGGGCGAAGGGCTATGCCTCCGGTTGGCTGAGAAAGGACGGGCCGCCATGCGCCAGCCCATGCGCAGGCACATGAGGCCGAACGGCCGTAGGTCATCCCGCGCGAACCAGGCGACCTCGTCGATCGCACGCAGCGACGACAGCCAGGACCGCAAACCCGCTTCACCACGGCGCCAACTGGCGAGCGCGCTGAGCGGGTCGTAGTTTTCTACCAGGAATTTACGCCCATCTACCTGCTCACCTGCCGGGATGGCCTGACCGGTGAGGTCAAGATAGGCAGCAAGGGCGAGGTCGGTGCCCGCAGTGTCGCGGAAAATCCGGAATTGCGCTCCCAGCCTCGGATTGAAATCCAGCAGGTTGTACTGCCCGGTGCGGGCGTCCATGCGGATATCGAGGTCGAGCAGTCCGCGATAGCTCATGCGTGTGAGGAGCGAGGTGATCTGATCGCGGAGTTTCTCGTTCGCCACCGAGCGGCCGAGGCTGGTGAGTCCGGCTCCGGCCGGATAAGAGCGTTCCTTGATCCCGGTAAAGGCGGGTTGGCAAACCGAATTGGCGTCACAGTAGCCGTGGAAGAACCAGTCATGGCCCTGGCCACCTGGGATGAACTCCTGCAGCATCACGCCGGCGCCAGATTGATCGCAGCGCCGGTAGAGATGCTCGAGCTCCTGCTGATCGGCGACCACTGAAGTACTGCGAAGCCCGCTGACCGCCGTCCAGGGAGTGGTCAGCTTGGCGATAACCGGGTAGCCCGTGACTGAAGCGAATTCCCGTGCCGAGCCGAATGAGGTGGGGATGGCGGCCCGCGGGCTGGGCACGCCCAGATCCAGGCAGGTCTGATACAGGGAATACTTACCGGCGAGCCTGCGCGGCAGGTCACTCGGCGGATCCGGGAACATGAACCATTGCCGCAGATCATGGCCGTGTTCGGCCAGAAAGATCGCGCCAGCGTCGTCGGTCGTGATGAGCACTGACGGTCGGCCGATGCACGCGGCGAGGCGCAGCAGGCCTGACGTCACGCGGTCCACATCAGCCGGGTTTGGTTGCCAGAAAAAGCGCCCGGCCAGGTACCGGGAACTAGCGGCGGGGGCCCAGGTCCCTTCGTGCACACCGTATACCGGGACGCCGAAACGGCCAAGGCTGCGAATGACGCCCAGACCGCCATGATGCATGACGTTCGGGTCGAACTTGAGCACGACGGCCGGCGTACCGGTGTCGAACGAATAGCTACCGCCGTTCATGGCAGGCCCAGGTGAGATCGTCTGCGGACATGGTTGACTCAATCCGGCTACTATGCCTCAGTAAGGCACGGAGAGGTCTGCAGCTGGACGCGTAGCCGGTCCAGGCAGCGTCCGCGGGTAGGCCCGATGCTGCCGATGGGCAGCCCGAGTTGGTCAGAGATCTCGGCATAGGAAACCGGTGGATCGGCCATAAGCAGCTCAAGTAGCCGCTGCCATCGCCGGGGAAGGCTGGACATCGCGTCTTGGACGACCTGAGCCCGTTCATCAGCGAGAAGACGCGCATCGATATCGGGTTCCTGGGCGACAGCACTATCCAGATCGGTATCCTCGTGGCCGAGCACGACTCGCTTCCGCGCCGCTATGCTGCGCAGGCACTCGTTCCGCGCTGTTGCGGCCAACCAGGAGCCTACGCGATCGGGATACTCGATGCGGTCGATGTGCTCGAGCAGACGCAGCCAAGTGGTCTGGGCGACATCAGCGGCGTCGCTCTCTGCCAGCCGGAATTCCCCGGTAATAGACCAGATAAGCCTGGCGAACTGATCTATCAGCCGTTCCCACGCCTGTCGATCACCCTCAGCGGCGCGCCGCACCAGCCGCGCAACATCAGAGGAATCAAGGCTCTGTCCTATCGTGCTCGTCATCGGCTCCCCCTTATATGAGCAGACGCAAACCGGCCGCTCCGCTCACGAGTTCGTGAACGGAATGGTCGACTGGCGCATCTGGAGACCTTGGGTTAGTGGTCATGCGGTTAGTCATCATCTGCTAGCACGTACTGGCATGGTCATGTCCTCGCCGAAGGCGACAGCTAGTAGGCACCCGACCCTCGCATTAGCGCCGAGGCCGTCTTCCACAAGATCTGCAAGTCGAGCGCGAATGACCAGTTCTCGACGTACCGCAAGTCCAGCCGTACCGATTCATCCCAGGACAGATCTGATCGCCCGCTCACCTGCCAGAGGCCGGTTAGTCCCGGCTTGACTACGAGCCGACGGTGGACGTGCTCCGCATACTGAGCCACCTCGTCCGGAACAGCCGGACGTGGTCCGACGAGCGACATGTCGCCGAGGAACACGTTGACTAGCTGCGGCAGCTCGTCGATTGACCAGCGTCGCAGACGCGCTCCCATCGCCGTAACACGCGGATCTTTGCGGAGCTTGAACAAGATGCCATCCGAGTCGCTGTTCGCGAGCAAGTGTGCTTTACGCTGCTCAGCGTCAACGACCATGGTGCGGAATTTGTAGATCTTGAACACACGGCCGTCCTGGCCGACCCTGATCTGCGTGAACAAAGCAGGCCCACCGTCGGAGAGCCGGATGGCCACGCCGATGACCGCCAGCACCGGCGCCAGCAGGATCAGTGCCACGGCTGCAGCACAACGATCGAACAAGTCCTTGATAAGCACGCCTGTGCCCGACAGTTGCGGGTGATCGACGTGCAGCAGGGTGAGCCCGGCGGTCGGCCTGATCGTGGTCCGTGGCCCCGCGACGTCGAGCAGCGCGGGCGCAACGCACAGGTCGGTGCCGGTCTTCTCCAGTTCCCAGGCCAGGCTCCGCAGCCTGATGCCGTCCATTTCCGGGCAGGCGAGCACCGCGACCGTATCCGCGCCGAAGGCGCGCACGGCATCCGTTACGTTGTCCAGGTCTCCATAAATCGGGACGCCAGCAACCTCATCGCACTCTGATGGATGTGCCACGCAGGCGCCGACCACCGTCAGCCCGTGGTACCGGTCGCGTCCGAGTTCCTTGACCAGGTCCGCCACAGCCGCCTCGTGGCCGACAGCCACCACGCTGAGCAGGCAGCGGCCGACTGCGCGCTGCCTGTGCAGTTGCTTGCGCAGGGTGAACCTGGTGATCAGGTCGAGCACGGTGGCAGTGGGCAGGGCGATGAGCACATAACCGCGGGACAGTTCGATGTTGATCGCGTATGAGAAGAGCGCGATCGCCGCGGTGAGGCCCACCCCGGCGCTCAGCACCTTGCGGTACTCGTCCGAACCGGTCCCGATGAAGCGGACGTCATACCCTCCGGCCATCCACAGAGCGCAGATCCAGAGCACGGGCAAGGCCAAGCTCAAGGCTATGTAGGCGCCGGTGACATCGTTCCCGAAGCGAAGCTGGGCGGCGGCGAACACGCCCATGATCGCGCAAGCGAAGTCAGCCAGGGCCGCTTTGCGCAGGTAATACCGTTCCCAGCCGGAGACGCGCCGGGCGACCTGCGGATCGTACCGGCCACGTGCAACGGCAAAACCAGACATACATACCCCACCCCCCGTGGGAAGCGCCGCGAACGGCTACGGCTTCCCACGCTCCAACTCGGTCCGCCCGCAATCTCCGTATAGGAGACGCCTAAGCAAATCTCACGGTTTACGCGTACAGGTAGTAACTTATCGGACACGTACCTGTACTCTCAGGGACAACTTAGGTCACATAAGCCGACAGGAATGTGAATTATTGGAAAAGCAACCGAGCAACACCCAGAACGCTACGGACCCTCCCATGCCCGTACGAGCTCCCGGTACCGCCGCGCGGCTGCCCGTAGCTCCATCTCGGGATCAATGCCCACCCTACGTGCCTTCGCGACAAGCCGGAATAGCTCGGCGCCGATATCCTCATCTCCGCCCAGTCGGGCCAGGTCATCGGGCACTCCCGCCCGCGCTGCCCGGCGCTGGAGCTGCGCCGCCAGCGCGAGCGCGGGCTGCCCGAACGGCACGCTGTCCAGTACTGACGGAGCAACTGGTCCGGCTCCGTCGCGGGCTTGCCGTTCGGCCCGGGCCCGTTTCTCTTCGCGTTTGATCTCGTCCCAGTTGCGTTTGACCTCGTCGGGACCCGAGACCGTGACGTCGCCGAACACGTGCGGATGCCGTCGTATCAGTTTGGTCACGATCCCGTCCGCCACGTCGTCGATGGTGAATCCTGTGCCGTCGTCGCGCTCGGCCGCGATCCGGGCGTGGAACATGACCTGCAGCAGGACATCCCCCAGTTCCTCGCACAGCGCTTGCTCGTCACCGGACTCCAGGGCCTCCAGGGCCTCGTACGGCTCCTCAAGCAGGTGCGGCGCGAGCGAGGCATGGGTCTGGCGGGCGTCCCACGGGCAGTCCCTGCGCAGCCGGTCCATGGTCACGACCAGGTCGAGCACGTGGGCCCCGGGCAAGTCCGTCGAGCCGTGGATCAGCTTGGCTCCTGCCGGTAGCGGAGGGTCATCCCCTGGCTCGGGCAGCCACATGACCGCCGCAGCCGACGCGCAAAGCTCAGCATCAGGCTCCTCGGCCACCCGGTACCCGATCCCGGCCGCGTCCAGGGCCGGCAGCTGGGGATGGCCCGCAGGGGCGAGGACCACGGCGGCGGCGCGCAGCGCCTCCCAGGCCGACCAGCTGAGCAGCCCGGGCGCCACCCGCGGGCTGGTCGCGAGCACGATCAGCAAGCGGGCGCCGTCGCTATCGGGGACGCGGTGACCTTCGGGCCGGCCGGCGCGGACACCGAGCTGGGCGCCGAGACGACCTGGAGCCCGCTGTAATCCAGCTGCCCGAACTGCGGGTTGACCTGGATGTTCAGCGCCTTGGCCGCCTGGCACTCGGCCTGGTCGAGCTTGTTGGTGCCAGCCGTCGTATCCCCGCCGGCCCTGGTCAGGTACATGTTCGTGATGGCCTCGTACCGGCCGAGCTCGCCGGAGGTGCTCGGCGGGACCCCGCTGGCGGCCAGGATGAGCTCCTGGGTGACGTTGGTCAGGCCCTGCTGTTCCGCCGCGGCTTTCGCGCTGGCGACGGCGCTGTTCAGCGCCGCGACCTCCTGGGCGGGCGAGACGGTGATCCCGGCCTGAACAGCCAGTTCCTCCTGGACCTGGTAGCGGATCAGCCAGGTCAGCGTGGCCTGTGTCACCTGGGTCGGGGTCAAGGTGACGACGCCCGGGTACTTCTTGGCCGCCTGGCTGAGGTTGGCGGCCTCGGTGTCGAGGGTCGCGAGCGAGATCCGGTCGTTGCCCACGATCGCCGCGGAACCCATCTTGACCGGCGTGACCGCACAGCCCGTCGCGAACAGCCCGACGCCGATCACCACGGCGGACGCCTTGATGAGCCTCCCAAGCACCGCAGGTGTCCCTTCTTTAGGTTCCGGGCAGGCCGGCAAGGGCCGACCGGATGACTTCGCCGCACCAGGTCAGCAGTTCAGTATCCCGCAACGGCTGCCCGCCGATAGTAGCTGTCTTCGGCACCGGTACGAGCATCGTACGCACCGCCGGCTTGAGCACCGTCTTGGGGTACAGGCGCTGCACCCGCACCTGCCGCGAGTCGGGCAGCTCGACCGGCGCGAACCGGATGTGGCTGCCCGCCGCGGTGATGTCGGTCAGCCCGGCCCGCCGGGCCGCCGTGCGCAGCCGCGCCACCTCGAGCAGGTTCGTGACCGGCTCGGGCGGCTCGCCGTACCGGTCGGCCAGCTCGTCGCGGGTGGCCGACACGTCGGCTTCGGAGTCGATGGCCGCGATCCGGGTGTAGGCCTCCAGCCGGAGCCGCTCGCCCGGCACGTAGTCGTGCGGGATGTGCGCGTTGACCGGCAGCTCCACCCGGACCTCGGGCTTTTCCGCCGGGCCGTCGCCCTTGAGCTCGCTGACCGCCTCGCCGATCATCCGCACGTACAGGTCGAAGCCGACGCCGGCGATGTGCCCGGACTGCTCGCCGCCGAGCAGGTTGCCCGCGCCGCGGATCTCCAGGTCCTTCAGGGCCACGTACATGCCCGCGCCGACCTCGGTGTGCTGGGCCACGGTGGCCAGCCGCTCGTGGGCCGTCTCGGTCAGCGCCGTCTCGGCCGGGTACAGGAAGTAGGCGTAGGCCCGCTCGGTGCCGCGGCCCACCCGGCCGCGGAGCTGGTGCAGCTGGGACAGGCCGTACAGGTCGGCCCGGTCGATGATGAGCGTGTTGGCGTTCGGGATGTCCAGGCCGGACTCGATGATCGTGGTCGAGACCAGCACGTCGTACTTCCGCTCCCAGAAGTCGACCATGATCTGTTCCAGCTCGTGCTCGTTCATCTGCCCGTGGGCCACGGCGATCCGCGCCTCCGGGACCAGCTCGGCCACCTGGGCCGCGACCCGGCGGATCGAGGTGACCCGGTTGTGCACGTAGAACACCTGGCCGTCGCGCAGCAGCTCGCGCCGGATCGCCGCGGCCACCTGCTTGGCCTCGTAGGTCCCGACGAAGGTGAGCACCGGGTGCCGCTCCTCCGGCGGGGTGAGGATGGTCGACATCTCCCGGATCCCGGCGACGCCCATCTCCAGCGTCCGCGGGATGGGCGTGGCCGACATACCGAGCACGTCGACCTCGGTCCGCAGCCGCTTGAGGTACTCCTTGTGCTCCACGCCGAAGCGCTGCTCCTCGTCGATGACGACCAGGCCGAGCCGGGCGAACCGGGTCTCCGGCTGGAGCAGCTTGTGGGTGCCGATGACCACGTCCACGGTGCCGTCGGCCAGCCCGCGGAGGGTCTCGTCCACCTCGGCCTTGCTCTGGAACCGGGACAGCGGCCTGACCGTGACCGGGAACGGCGCGTACCGCTCGGA
>Ga0335074_10015665_pt1 | contig 10660 bp, 13 predicted proteins | sample Lox_Sample_23_FD_206715 | JGI IMG/M metagenome (GOLD analysis project Ga0335074, IMG submission 206715) | Soil microbial communities from Loxahatchee National Wildlife Refuge, Florida, United States - Lox_Sample_2.3 | ecosystem: Environmental > Terrestrial > Soil > Wetlands | place: USA...
GCGCGGCTTACGCCAACAAGTCGCGGCAACAGCCAAGAGATCCCGTACTCGGCGATCAGCCCGCGTCGCGCAAACGCGGTTGTCAGCTTCGCGGTCGGTGTGGCGAACCGGACGTCGCAATAAAGTGCTTCAACCAAACCTAGACCTGCCGCCGCCCCGTTGATCGCTGCGATCAGTGGTTTTCGGATGGTGAACGGGAAGCTTCGAGGCGGTCGGTCGGTCGCGCCTCCGTTGGCGGCTTCCCCGGTAGCGCCCACCGCCGCCAGGTCGTCCAGGTCCGCTCCGGCGCAGAAACCGCGGCCAGCGCCGGTCACGACGATCGCGCGGACCGCAGGGTCCGTCTCGGCGGCGGCCAGTCGCTGGAAATACTGGTCCTCGAGGGCGTCAGTCCACGCATTCATCCGCTCGGGGCGATTCAGTGTCAGCACGAGCACCGTTTCGCGCTGTTCGCCCAGCACGAGGGGGGAATCTGGCATTGTCGCTCACCGCTAACCTCGAGGTGCTCAGTCAATCGCGTTAAAGGCGACCGACACCGTCAGCACGCCCAGCAAGGTGCCGATTGATTTCCAACCGCTCCGGCAGACGGGACGGATTCTGACGATCAATTAAGCTGGCGGATGTTCTAGAGGCGGTCCGCATAACTCCTTCGTTAATTGTTAGTGATCCGCGGTACTAGCGGCCGCCCTTGGACGCCGGTGCCGCGGGCCGGACCGAACCTGCGGGCGTCTCTACCAGCGTCGCGGGCTTTCCACGCGCCGATGTGAACTAACTATCCTGATCGGCCCGGCACAACTCAATGTCGCCGGACACCACCAACCAGTGGCCGATCCGCCCACATGAGGAGTACTGCAGCGGTGCGCCGGAGTGCCGGTAATTCCGCTGTCGGATCAGCGCACGAATGGCTTTCTGCTGCATCAAGCATCGGCCGCCATTCGGGCGGTTGATTTTCTGTCGGCAATCTGCGTTGATTGCGATGACGCGAAACAGGCGCTGGGCCGCTCCGCAGCCAAACTTGGGAGGAAACGTGCAGGGGATGATGCAGGCGGGTCCGTTGACGCTCGATGTCATTTTCCGGCGGGCCGAGACGTTGTGGCCGTCGAAGCAGCTGCTGACCGCCACTCCCAGCGGTGTCGAGTCGGGCGCTTACGGACCATGGGCGCAGCGCACCCGCCGACTCGGGACGGTGCTCGATGAGCTGGGCGTCTCGGCCGACGGCCGGGTCGCGACCTTCGGCTGGAACACCGCTCGTCATCTCGAGCTGTACTTCGCGGCGCCCTGCACGGGCAGGGTGCTGCACACGCTCAACATCCGGCTATTCGCCGACCAGCTGACCTACATCGCGAACCACGCTGAGGACGAAGTCATCTTCTGTGACCGCAGCCTGCTTCCGCTGCTATGGCCGCACATCGACCAGTGCAAGACGGTCCGGCACGTCGTCGTCATGGATGACACCGTCGGCTCGATCGTGCCCGAGTTACCTGACGACGCCAGGCTGCTCGACTACGAAGCCCTTATCGCGGTCGCCGAGCCGCACCCGTTCGAGTGCGTCACTGACGAGAACCGGGCCGCGTCGATGTGCTACACCAGCGGAACGACCGGCGATCCGAAGGGCGTCGTTTGCTCTCATCGCTCGGTTGTCCTGCACTCGCTCGCCATCTGCCTGGCTGACGTCCTGGGTCTGAGCGAAACCGATGTCATCTTGCCGGTAGTTCCGATGTTCCACGCTAACGCGTGGGGCCTGTGCCAAGCAGCTGCCCTGGTCGGCGCCGATCTGGTCTTTCCCGGCGCAGACACCTCGCCCGCAGCGATCGCCAACCTGATCATCGAACATGACGTCACCCTCGCCGCCGCTGTGCCGACGATCTGGATGGGGACAGAACCGCTGCTGGCGGGCCGCCGACACCGGCTGCGCACGATCGTCTCCGGCGGCTCGGCCGTGCCCCGGTCCTTGTCCGAGCAGTATCGGCGCGAGGTCGGCTTGCCGATCACTCAGGGCTGGGGCATGACCGAGACAAGCCCGCTCGGCAGCATGGGGCGGCTACGCAGCAGCCTTGCCGACCTTAGCGACGACGACCGGGCCAACGTCCTGGCCATGCAGGGCATCCCCGCGCCGCTGGTCGAACTGCGCATCGCCGACCCCGAGACCGGCGAGATCCTGCCGTGGGACGGCGAGACCAGCGGAGAGCTGCAGGCCAGGGGCCCCTGGATCGCCCGCAGCTACTACGACGACGAACGCGGCACTGCATCGTTCACGGCCGACGGCTGGCTCCGCACCGGGGACGTCGCCGCCATCAATCCAGGTGGCTACCTCCGCCTGGTCGACCGGACCAAGGATCTGATCAAGTCCGGCGGCGAGTGGATTTCCTCGGTTGAGCTGGAGGACCACCTCATGGCCCACCCGGAGGTTGCCGAGGCCGCGGTCATAGCGGTGCGGAGCGAGCGGTGGATGGAGCGACCGATGGCCTGCGTCGTCGTCAAGGACGGCGCAACGCTGACGCCGGATCAGGTCCGGGACTGGCTCGCCACCAGAGTGGCGCGCTGGTGGCTGCCGGACGCGGTCGAGTTCATGGACGAGATTCCGAAGACATCCGTGGGTAAGTCCTCGAAGAAGGATCTCCGCAACCGTTTCGCTGACCGGCTGCTGCCATAGCCCCGGTCACTGCCGGAGACGTACGACTAGCTCGACGAACGCGCCCTCGCCGATCGCCTGCGCTCACTGGAGCGCCACCTTCACCGGATCAGGTAGGGGGGGACAGCACGCTATCGGGAACCGATGGAAACCAACCAGGAATAACGGGCAAACAGCCGACTGCCAGAAACCCGAGTTCACGGGCCTTTCAAGATCCTCACCAGCGCCACGAGCTGCGGTTGTTAGCGCACGTCAAGCCCGGTGACGGCCCTGCCGATGATCATGCGCTGGATCCCCGACGTGCCCTCGAAGAGTTCGTGAAGCTCGTGGAGGTGCGGGCAGTTTGCTCAGGTAGACGGCTTGCCAGCGCACGGCACGTCAGCACGAACTCAGCGCCGTGCGCATCCTCTGCCAGCTGGTGAATGACTGCACTTAGTTGCCGAAGGGGTTAAGAACCTGAACCCCTTTCGCTCGACAACTCCCCTCTGGCGGGCCGCTGGCACGAGCATGCGATCCCACAACTGCCGCCAGCGTGACCCCGTCCGCCTAGGTCAGCGAGGGCCCAAGGTCCCCGTCAGCCAGGCCAAGGTCACGCAGCCTGCGCAAGCGCGGGACGTGAGCGATCATGAGGCGGCCTTTGCAGCCGCAGAGCCCGCCGCTGTGCACAGGCCAGGCCGCCGCCATTCCGGGCGCGCCTACTGCTGCCCCGCGATGCCCTGCGTCATCGGCTGGACCTCCATGGTTACGCGCTGACGTCAGCAGCCTGGCCCGAACTAGACGGGTAACGAGCGCGATGGTGACACGCTGGCCCGCATTCGGCTATCGGGCAGGCGGCAGCGCCACGGGGAGCGGGGACATCTTCGGGCCGGGGGCTCAGGCGCAGGCCAAGGCACGCGCCGGTAACCGTGCCGATCAGCAGGTCAGCCTGACGAAGATGACTGTCGTCACCGGCCAGCCGCAAGATGCGCGAAGCCGGACCGGACCGTGAGCGTTTCACTGCCCGAGCGTCCTGACCGCACGCACTCGTCGTCAGCGGGGCAGCAGGCGCCGCGATCACTGCGCATCGATGCCGCCGGCGCCGCGCAGCCCGTGTGCCTTGACAGCCTCGTGATACCGTCGCAGGTGCGCGGAACCGCACATCGGCTCACCCGGGCTCCGGAAAGTCGGACGGGATGACGAGATGACCGAGGGAACTCCCATCTCCTACGAGGCCGTGAGCCGGGGCACGCCCGTCCTGAGCAGCTCAGGAACGCAGATCGGTACGCTTGAGCACGTTCTCGCGGTGTCTGATCTGGACATCTTCGAGGGGATCGTCATCGCGACGCATCACGGCCTGCGATTCATCGACGCCGAGCACATCTCGCAGATCACGACAACTCGCATCGGGTGCGACCTCGACGACGGGCAGGCAGCCCAGCTGGCTCCTCCTTCGGGCCCGCCGGTGTACAGCGTGGACGCCCTTGCAGACTCTGGTCACAACTTGCACGATGCCATCAGGCGCATGTTCGGGCGGCCGCACTGGAAGCGCGAAACCGACTAGCACCCCCTCACCTGACCCAGCTTGCTTGGGCGGGCGACCAGGAAGCTCCTCGGCTTGTCGGTGACCGCGAATCCATCCGCACCGCACGTCAAGCCCGGTGACGGCCCTGCCGATGATCATACGCTGGATCTCCGACGTGCCCTCGAAGATCGTGACGCTCGTGGGGGTTGACGCAGTTTCCGCATGTACATGGCCTGCTAAGCGCTGCCTGTCAGCACCAAATCAGCACGCTCATCTAGACTAGGCCGGACGCCCGCCTGCGATGCCACTCCGAGCGCGTGAGCTCGCCCTACCAGCGATGCGATGCCACTAACCTGCCGGGCGCGCGATGGGCCTCCAGGCTTATCGCGGCGCCACGGTGCGGTGACCGAGGTGCGTGGCCGCCTCAGCCATTCGCTCGTCGTAGGTGATGATTGCTCCGAGGTCCTGTCCCAGCCTGCGGGCAGTGGCGAGATGGATGGCGTCCAGCGACCGGAGGTCGACGGGAAGCAGCACTGCAGCATCGTTGAGGACACCGGCGCTGATCCGGATGAGATCCAGCCGGGTCAGCACCTTCCGGCCGGCCGCGACCGCATCGTCTCCGCCGGGCATAAGTGCCCGCATGACCTCGGTGCGCGCCAGCGAGCTGGAAACGAGCGGCCGACGCCGGCGCAGGTACCGGCGCAGCGCAACCGACTCGTTCTCGCGCACGGCCAGCTTCACGATCGCGGAGGAATCCAGGTACGTGGCCGCCATCAGCGCTCATCGCGGCGCAGCCGCGCCAGCACGCCTGACGGAAGCTCGGTCTCCGCTGACAGAACCAGGGGCTCGGGCAGATCGTCCAGGTCAGCGGTCGCAGTCTCGACATCACCGGCGGCACGCATTCGTTCCAGCGGGCTGCCCTCAGGTATGGGCGTCAGCAGCGCCACGGGACGGCCACGGTCGGTGATTTCAACTGTCTCGCCTTGCTCGACCAGGCGCAGCAGGCCACTCGCCCGCTGGCGGAGCTCACGCACTCCTACCGATGTCATGTGCTATTAGTAGCACAAACATGTGACACAGGCAACTAGTGCACGGGTCGGAAGGCACTCCGTGCAGCCAGCGAGGCGCTCCCAGCCTTTTCGGCGAACCAGAGCCGAATTTCGCGCACGTGGTTTGCGGGCCGAATTCCAGGATGAGGCGCCCGGACTGGTCGTCACCCGTGACCGCGGCGGTGTCACGCTTGACGTTGAGCCGGATGTGCACGTCGGCGTACCGGCCCGGGTCGAGTCCCGCGGTGACCAGCGCGCCCACGGCGGGGCTGTTGCGTTCGATCAGTGCATTCGCGCCCAGGGTGGTCGCATACCGCACCGAGTCGACGCGGCGGCATCGCGTGAGGATGATTCGTTATAGCCGACCTGAGTGACGCGCGCCGCACTCCGCCGGCCGGGCCTGGCTAATCGGCGGACGGTGGAAGTGTCGAGTCACGAGAGTGGCGAGAGGGAAGGTCCGGCATCGGGCTATTGCGAGTCACAGATTTCCAGAGGGCCTGGCGGCAGGATGTCCGTTACCTCGCACGCCCAGCCGGTGCTCCACAAGGCCGGCTGAGTTGCGGTCCGGTGTCGGGCCTGCTGATGCGGCGAGCAAGACTGCGGGTGTAGTACCGGCCAGCCGCGCGCAGTCGCGGCAGGCGTGGGCCTGGTCAAAATACCCGCACTCGGCCGCGGCGAGGGCCAGGGTTACCCGCGCGCTCGGTGCCGCCAGCCAGGTGCGGAGCCGCTGGAATCGCAGGATGGTATGCAGGGGCTTGGGCGGGAGGCCGACGTGGTCTTCGAAGCACCGGCGGAGCTGACGGCTGCTTAATCCCGCATGGCGGGCAGCATCGGCGAGGGTGGCGTTTGGCTGTCCGAGCTGGGCTACCGCGGCGAGGACTCGCGGGTCGGGGCCCGCAGAGCGGGCGAGGCGGGCGATGACTGTCTCGGTAAGGACGGCGCGGCCAGCGGCCGGGGTCGCCGCTTGGGCTAGTGCGGCTTGGAGGCTATTCGTCGTCGCCGCGTCCCACAGGTCGGCAAGGTCGGCGATGCCGGGCAGTTCGCCTAGCGGAGCGCCCAGGACCGCCGCCGCCCAGCCGGGCCGGATCCGGATTCCGATAACCAGCGCGGTTTCGCCAACAGGGTGTCGCACCTGCCGGGCCGCGGGGCGCACGGCCAGGACATGCTGCCCGTCCCAGACTAGGTCCAGGCATCCGTCGGGCAGCAGCCGCATGTGCCGGGGCTGGCCGGGCACGCCCTGCCAGGTGCACGCCACCGGGCGCGCCGCCGCTCTCGGCGCGGGCGTGTACTCGCGGTAATCAGAGATCACCGGGATCAGGCCCGGCCGGCGCAGGACGGCAACTGGCTGGAGGGGGACCGCCATGGGTACCAGTATCTGCCTCCGCCGGGTACATGGCCGGTTTGTCCAAGACCCGGGGGCGGCCTGGGCTCAGGCTGAGTTTTATGGCAGCCGGCAGCAAGGGCACGGCCAGTTTCCGGACCACTACGACCGCGGCGTATCTGGCCCCGGCCGAGTACGTCGACAGCGGTCATCGCCTGATCACGGCAGCGGCGCGGGAGTTGTGCACGGGCGCCGGGTCCTCCAGGGATGCGGCGCAGGCCGTCTTCTACTTTGTCCGCGACCTGCCGTATGAGGGCGGTGACTTTGAGGACCTGGAAATCTACCGGGCCAGCAGCGTGCTGGCAGCCGGGCATGGCTACTGCGTCGGGAAGGCGGCGCTGTGCGCGGCGCTGGCCCGCGCTACCGGGATCGCGGCGCGGCTTGGCTTCGCCGATGTCCGCAACCATCTGGCCTCGCCGCGGCTGCTGGCGGCGATGGCCACCGACGTGTTCGCCTGGCACGGCTACACCCAGTTGCTCCTGCGCGGCCGCTGGGTCAGCGTCAGCCCCACCTTCGACATCGTTACCTGCCAGCGGGCCAGCGTCCCGCCGCTGGAATTCGACGGCGAGCACGATGCTTTGCTGCAGTCCTTCGACGGCAGCGGCGCGACGATGAGCTACCTCAAGCGGCATGGCCTGTTCCACGACGTTCCGGCACGATTCCTGGCCGCCGAGATGCCGCGGCTGTACCCGTTCGCGCGCGACCACGGCATCACCCGGTTCCAGGCAGCCGAGAAGGACTGTCCTCGTGACTGATACATCCCCGGGCCGCCTCCGGCCCGGACCAGCCAACAGCCTGACCGACGTGGCCGGGCTCCAGGCCGGCCACGCCAGCCGGCGGGGCGCTGGCTGGCTGACGGGCACCACCGTGATCGTGGCTCAGGGTGACGGTGCCACGGCCGGCGTCGACGTGCGCGGCGGCGGGCCCGGCACCAGGGAAACCGATCAGCTCGACACGCGGAACTCGGCGGAGCGAGTCCACGCGATCGTGCTCGGCGGCGGCAGCGCCTTCGGGCTCGCGGCGGCCGACGGCGTCATGAGCCGGCTTGCCCGCGACGGCCGCGGCAAACTGGTCGGCCCGGCGTCGGGCAACGTGGTACCGATCGTGCCCGCGGCCATCATCTTCGACTTGGGCCGCGGCGGTGATTTCTCCTGCCGCCCCGGCGCCGAGTTCGGTGCGGCAGCCTACGACGCCGCCGTGGCCAGCACTGGGGCTGACCGGCCCGCCCGCGAAGACAGCATCATCACCGCAGGCGGCAACGCGACCGGAGCTGTCGGCGCCGGCACCGGCGCGGTGGCCGGCGGCCTGAAGGGCGGAGTCGGCATGGCCAGCGTCGTGCTGGAGAGCGGCGGAACCGTCGCCGCGATGGCCGTGGTCAACTGCGCCGGCTCGGTCCTGCACCCGGAAACCGCCGTCCTGTACGGTGCCGCGCTCGGCCTGCCACGCGAGTTCGACTGGCTCGCACACCCGCAGCCCGGCGACATCGCCCACGGTGCGCGGTTCCTCCGCCCGCCCGGACACGCTCCAGCTCGTGCGCTCAACGCGACCATCGGAGTCATCGCCACCGACCTGGCGCTGACCAAGGCTCAGTGCGCCAAGATGGCCAGCGTCGGCCACGACGGGCTAGCGCGTGCGGTCCGCCCCGCCCACTCCATGTTCGACGGCGACACCATCTTCGGCCCGTCCACCGGCGACACGGCTGGCCACGAACACAGCGCAGGCAACTACGGCGCGAGCGCCGACGGACGGTCATCATCCTCGATATTCCATCAGCTACTGGCCGCCGCGGCCGACTGCTTCACCCGCGCGATCGTCCATGGCGTACTGTCGGCCACCTCAGCTACAACTCCCGCCGGGCACTGGCCCGCCTACCTCGACGTCTTCACGTCCGCCGGCCCGGCGCCGCCGCAGAGCCGCTGATGCGCAAGTTAGCGTCGCTAGGGCCTTCACCGCTGCCCGAGATCCGAGTCTACGGGCCTTTCTAAGGGCCGCACCAGCGCCATGAGCTGCGGCTATTACCGCACGTCAAGCCCGGTGACGGCCCCACCGATGATCATGCGCTGGATCTCCGACGCGCCCTCGAAAATGGTGAAGCTCGTGGAGGTACGCGCAGTTTCCGCAGGCAGATCCCCTGTCAACCGTCGCTTTGTCAGCACGAACTCAGCACGGCTGCCGGCCGCGCATATCGGAATGCCTGCTGTGGTTTCCTAGATGCTGGTTAGGTTCCCGATAAGGTTGTTAACGCGGTCTCTGATCTCGTCGCGGATCGGGCGGATCGCCCAGCACCGAGCCATCGGCACGCGCAGGTAAGGGACGGGACGGCCCGCGGCAGTGACCAGCCACGGCTGGGCGAACGTGGCAGCGTCGGTAGGGCTGGGAATCAGCGAGCCGAGCACAGCGATCCCGATCAGGCCAGTGGATGGTGCCTCGAGCGGGCCCTGGACAGGGCCAGATACCCCATCTTCCGGGTCGATGGGCCCTGTCCTGCTTCGCCGGCAAGCTGCCAGCATGCGCGTTGACCGGCCGCTAGCCCGGGGAGTGATTAGTAGTGTCAGATTTGCTCGATAGCTGCTGTACGTGCCCGCGCTACTGGCGCGGGCAGCACGAGCGTCCGTCATGCGTCGTCCATGGCGAGCTAACCTGCGCGGTGCCGGCGGTGATCAACCGCGTCAGCGCGAAGCCTCTGCGGCACCAGGATCTGGTATCCACCTTCTCCGGCGGCATGGCCAGGCGGCTCGAGATCGCCCACGGCATGCTGCGCATCCCCACTACGACAAGGAACTTGCGTCATGGCAGCAATCAGGATCTCTAGGCCGAAGCAACACTGGTCAGTGTCCCCCGCGACGGTGCTCCCTACCGCCTTGCTTGTTCACCTCTTTGGGCTTCACTGGAACTACACGGTGGTTCTCGACGACCACTCCGCGGGCAAGATCGGAAACGAGCAGGTGAGGGTCTTCAATGTGGAACCAGGGGAACACCGCCTGCGTATGCGGTTCGTCCTGCTGCGCAGGTCCGGGGAGATGCGATTCTTCCTGAAGGAGGGCGAGGAGCGGGGGTTCCTCTGCGGCAGCAACGGGTTCGGCTGGCCCACCCTCCGGGAGGCCTCGCCTGCGGATGTCCCTAAGACTCGGGGAACGTCCATCAGCGAGCGGCCGGGGCCAGCGGATCCCGTTTCACAGAACTAGCGCAGAATGCCTGATCCCGGCCCACCCTTCCCGCTAGCCCTGCACGAGGCCCGAGCCGACTGGTCTCATTCGATGGCCGGAGTGAGCTAACCTCCCACTTCACGGACCACGCACCCACCCAAGTCGCGTCCTCGAAGTGCCGTACCGGCGCAGCGACGTTCGCGAGCAACGATGGCGGCGCTGAAAAGGCGCCGGCGCACTTTGCCGCACACGCGGCGCGCTAACAGCCCTGCGCCGAACCGCGGCGAACTGCTGCTGATCGGCACCTTCGCTACCATGCAGGGCGACGGTTCCTTGGTCATCTTCACCACACGTGACGGCGGCGGGCTAAGCGGCGCTAGGCGGGCGGCACGGCCCGTTCGCGCAACCGCGCGAGCAGCGACCGCAGCCGGGCAAGCATCCCGGAACACACGGCAGCGGCTGCCGCTGCGCACCGGAGAAGGCGTCATCCCGTGGCTGCTCGGCGACTGCGCTAACCAACCGCGACGATCACGCCAGCGAGGCGCTGAGCCGATCCCGGCCGCGAGAACTCGACGCGATCATTGCTCGCGTAGTGTCCGACCGCTTCGACCTAACCGCGGCACGACGGCAAACTGGCGCAGGCGCGTCGAGTGGGGTCTGGCGCATGCTGGACCGCGAGTCAGCCGTCGCCGCGATCGCCCCCCGGTCCGCGATACCGGCAGGCGCGCATCACGAGCCGCGACATGGCCTCCAGCACGCACGCCTGGATGGCTCAGCAGTACTCAGCCCGGCCGACCTGGTTGCCGTGGTGAGCGCTCTGACTGACTCGGCCCAGCACCTGCCAGCGCGGCTATCCGGGCATTGCGCGGCGTGCGCACCGCCCCAGCCCGCTGAACCCGGCCGACGCGCCGAGGAGCACGACATAACCGGCCTCAGCGACATCATCAGGAACAG
>Ga0335074_10015668_pt1 | contig 10660 bp, 6 predicted proteins | sample Lox_Sample_23_FD_206715 | JGI IMG/M metagenome (GOLD analysis project Ga0335074, IMG submission 206715) | Soil microbial communities from Loxahatchee National Wildlife Refuge, Florida, United States - Lox_Sample_2.3 | ecosystem: Environmental > Terrestrial > Soil > Wetlands | place: USA: Florida...
GCATGTCCTCGGCGAGCTGGCGGTGGCGCAGGGCACTTACCGGGCTGATGATCTCATCGTCCGCCCCGTCGCCGGGGCGGACACGGCGGCCGAGCTGGGGCGGGTGCTTGAAGACATCGCGGTTTCGGCGCGGTCCCGCGGCCTGGGGTGGACACCCGCCGGCGAGGCATCGCCCGATACGGGCACGGAGGCTGGGCGGTCGGGGGAACCGGACGGGTTCTTGCGGGCTCGCGATGACGGGACGTTCTGGCGGGTTGAGCATGGCAGTGAGGAACGGCATGTCGTGCCGAGCACGCAGGCGGCCGAGCTGCGGCACTTGCTGGGCTTGCGGGATGCTGCCCGCGCCCTGCTCGACGCCGAGGCATCCACCCGCGAAGACGATCAGCGGATCGAGCGCCTGCGCGCCGACCTGAACCGGCGCTACGACGGCTACCTGCGGACGTACGGCCCGCTGAACCGGTACACGCTGCGCCGCACCGGCCGCGTCGACCCGGCCACGGGCGAGCCGGCGATGGCTCGCGTCCGGCCGCCGCGCGGGAAGTTCGCGGAGGACCCGTTCGCGCCGCTGGTCATGGCACTGGAGGAGTTCGATCCGGTTGGCCAGCGGGCGGCCAAAGCACCGGTCATGCGCGAGCGGGTCGTCGCGCCCCGGACACCGAAACTGGGGGCCGACACCGCCGAGGACGCGCTCGCTATCTGCCTGGACGCCTGGGGCGAGGTCCGGCTCCCCGAGGTTGCCCGGCTACTCGGCACCAGTGCCGGTGATGCTCGCTGGCAGCTAAAGAATCTGGTCTTTGAAGAGCCTGAGTCCGGGCGGCTGGTTCCGGCGGCCGAGTATCTGTCGGGCAACGTCCGGGACAAGCTGCGAGCGGCTGAGCGGGCGGCGGAAGACGATCAGCGGTTCGCGGCCAATGTCGGCGGGCTGCGCGAGGTGATCCCGCGTGACCTGACGCCGGGTGAGATCGAGGCGCGGCTGGGCGCGTCGTGGATCGACGCCGGGTATGTCGAGCAGTTCCTGCGGGACACGCTCGATGACTGGAGCGTGCGGGTCGAGCATCCAGGCGGGCAGGTGTGGGCGGTGCGCGGCAACGGCCATTCGGTGCTGGCCACGTCGACGTGGGGAACGGCGCGGTATCCGGCGCCGGCCCTGGCGCAGGCGATTCTTGAGCAGCGGAAGGTCGAGGTCCGCGATGTCGTCAAGACGGGTGAGGGCGAGCGGAGCGTGCTGAATCTTGATGCCACGCTGGCTGCGCAGGAGAAGGCGGCCGAGCTGGCGGAACGGTTCTCTGAATGGGCGTGGGAGGAGCCGGGGCGGGCGCAGGAACTCGCCTCTGCGTACAACGAGCGGTTCAACAATCTCGTGCTCCGCAGCTATGACCATGCCCAGCTATCGCTGCCGGGCCTGGCGGCCAGCTTCACGCCGCGGCCGCATCAGGTTGCCGCGGTCGCGCGGATGATCGGGGAGCCGGCCGTGCTGCTCGCGCACGAGGTCGGGGCCGGGAAGACGGCCGAGATGATCATCGGGGTTACCGAGCTGCGGCGGCTCGGGCTTATCCGCAAGCCCGCCGTTGTGGTGCCGAATCATATGCTGGAGCAGTTCGCGCGCGAGTGGCTGCAGGCCTATCCGCGAGCCCGGATTCTGGTCGCCGGGCGGGACGACCTGAAGGGCGAGGCGCGGAGGCGGTTCGTCGCCCGGTGCGCGACCGGGAACTGGGACGGGGTGGTCATGTCCCGGTCAGCGTTCGAGCGGATTCCGCTGTCAGCCGGTGCGCAGCGGGAGTACCTGGACCGGCAGCTCTCGGGACTGCGGGAGTGGCTGGCTGCGGCGAAGAACGGCGGGACTCGCCTCACGGTCAAGCGGCTGGAAGGGACGTTGCTGCGCGCCGAGGAACGGCTGAAAGCGAAACTTGATTCGGCGAAGGACCCCGGCATCACCTTTGAGGCGACCGGGATTGACTACTTGGCGATTGACGAGGCTCACGGGTATAAGAACCTTCAGACCGCGTCCAATATCCCCGATGCGTCGATCGACGGGTCGCAACGGGCGTCGGACCTGGACATGAAGATCGGGTACCTGCGGGAGCGGAACGGGAAACGGGTGGTGACGTTCGCGACTGCCACGCCGATCGCCAACTCGGTTACAGAGGCCTACGTGATGCAGCGCTACCTGCGGCCTGACCTGCTGGAGGACGCGGGGATCTCGGTGTTCGACTCGTGGGCGGCCACCTTCGGCCAAGTGGTGACGCAGGTGGAGCTCGCGCCTGAGGGCGGGGACAACTTCCGGATCAAATCCAGGTTCGCCAAGTTTGCTAATACGCCTGAGATGCTGCGGATGTTTCATGTGGCCGCTGATATCAAGACGGCCGAGGACCTGGACCTGCCAGTGCCGGTGATCGCGGCGCGGGAGGACGGGCGGCGGGTTCCTGAGATCGTGACCGTGGAACCGTCGGACGAGTTGCTGGAGTACGTGGCTGACCTCGGCGACCGGGCTGACAAGGTCCGCAGCCGGGCTGTTCTGCCCGAGCAGGACAACATGCTGAAGATCAGCGGCGACGGGCGGCGGGCGGCGCTGGATCTGCGGCTTGTGGGGCTGGAGCAGGAGACGCCTGGGAAGGTGGCCGTCGCGGCCGAGCGGATTGCGTCGATCTGGCGCGACAGCCGGGCACGGGTCTACAAGGCGCCGGACGGGACGGCTTATCCGGTGCGCGGGGCGTTGCAGCTCGTGTTCTGTGACCTTGGAACACCGGGGCCGGGGTGGAACGCTTATGACGATCTGCGGGAACGGCTGGTTGGCCTCGGGATGCCGCGCGAGTCCGTCCGGTTCATTCATGAGGCGAAGTCTGACCGGGACAAGGGGCAGCTCTTTGCTGCTTGCCGGGCCGGGCGGGTCTCGGTGCTGGTCGGGTCGACGGAGAAGATGGGGGTCGGGACCAACGTCCAGGACCGGGCCGTGGCCCTTCATCATCTCGACGCGCCTTGGCGGCCTGCCGATGTCGCGCAGCGTGAGGGGCGGATTCTGCGGCAGGGGAACCTGAATCCTGAGGTGCAGATTCTGAGGTATTGCACGGCTCGGTCTTTTGACGGGTACTCGTGGCAGACGTTGGAGCGCAAAGCGGTCTTTATCGGTCAAGTCATGCACGGGCGGCTTGAGTCCCGCGAGATCAATGACATCGGAGATACCGCGCTGTCGTTCAGCGAAGTTAAGGCGCTGGCTACCGGGAATCCGCTGCTAATGGACAAGGCCGAGGCTGACGCTAACCTCACGCGATTGCAGCGGTCTGAGCGGGCGTGGATACGGAACCAGGACGCGCTCGGGCATGCGATCAGCCAGCATCAGGAGAACATCGAGACGCTGACCCGGAAAGCTGCGGAGATCGACGTCGCGATCGGGCGGCGACTTGATACGCGGGGCGAGGCCTTCGTCATGACCGTGGATGGTGTGGAGCATCGCAAACGGGCAGAGGCCGGGGAACATCTGAAGGAGCGGCTGACGCGCGAGGTCGGCGAGATGGCCGGGCTGAAGACACGGGTGGCGCATCCTGGGGAGCTTGGCGGGTTCCAGGTCGTGGCCGCGGTCGAGCAGTCTCTGGGGAAGACGAATGTCGTGCTCAGCCTGGACGGAGTGCCGGGCGGCACGGTGCAGATGTCGGTAGCCGACCTGCTGGTCGTTGACCCGGCCGGGCTGGTGACGCGGCTGGAGAACCGGCTGCACCGGCTCGAAGCCTCCAAGCAGGAAGCTGCCGACAGTGCGGAACGAGCGCGGCGCGAGATTGCCCATGCGCGGGCGAGCCTGGGCCAGCCATTCCCGCAGGCATCTCAGCTCGCCGAAGCCCGCGACCGAGCCCGCCACATCGACCGGCGGCTCGACCAGATAGTCACCGAGCACCAGCACAACGATGCCGAAGCCGACCAGCAGCCAAGACCGCGCGCCGATAGCCAAGAGCAGGTGGCAACAGGCACGGCGACGGCACGCCCGGACTGGCGGGACCAGGCCATACGCTCGGGCATTGACCATTGGACGCATACGCCCGTACGGGCAATCGAGCCTGCAGTACAAGCATCGGTCGAATACGAGAGCCCTGAGATCGGCAGCTAACTGACGAACGGCACTTGATCAGGCCAATGCGGCGGCGAGACGGTCGCGGAGGCCCTGGATCGCGCGGTTAGCGGCGTGCGGTTCGGTATCGCCGAGGAGTTCCCTGAGGCGGTCGGCGACCCTGCTGGAGCTGAGTTCGCCCAGCAGCCCGAGGGCGGTGTCGGCGGCGGTGGCGGCACCGTCGTATTCGCCTTGGATCAGGCGGGTCCTGGCCAGGCCAATGTGGTCGAAGGCGCGGGATCGGACTCGTCCGGGCGGACGGTTGCTGATGGCGTGCTCGATCATCAGGGCGGCGGTGCTGGCGTGGCCTGGCCGACTGGCGGCGGCGATCTGGTGGCAGACGCCGATGGTCGCGTAGAACTCGCTGAGATCGAAGAACTGCACCCAGTCCGGGTCGGTGGCAAGATCGGCGTGCGTGTAGCTGTCCCCGGCGAGGCCGACGGCCCGGTCGAACTCGCGCATCTGCCCGGTGACCGCGAGGTAGCGCGCTTCCAGGGCGTGGAGCATGGCGCGCGTTGTGGCCGTGGCGTCGTTGCGGGCGCCGTACTGGGCGAGCTGGACAAGTTCGAGGGCGTCAGCGGGCCGCTTGAGGTGACCCATCTGCCGGCTCATGCAGTTGAGCAGGTGCGCGCCGAGGGCTCTATCGCGGGCTTCCTTGGCGGCGTGGAGGCCGAGGACAAAGTAGCGCTGGGCGGTCTTGTGCAGGCCGGCGTCGAAGGAGGTCCAGCCGGCGACGGAGGCGAGGTCGGCGACGGCGCGGAATAGTGCCCGGCCTGTCTGCTCGGTGTACGGGCCGTCGAGCAGGCAGGCGGCGCCTTTGAGCTGGCCGACGATAGCTTCCCTTGTGAGGCCGCCACCGTAGAGGTTGTCCCAGTTCCGGAAGACGGTGGTGACCTGCTCGATCTGGGCGACGTCTGACAGCCCGATGCGGCCATGCCCGTGCTCGGTGACGTTCGGAAGAGGGTCGGGGACGGCCGAGGCCCACGGCTGGACTGCGGCCAGCAGTTCGGGGCCGGAGGCTAGTTCGCCGGGTGATTCGTCGTCCTGGAATGCGCGGCGGTCCAGCATCAGGTCACCTTTGGTCTGTCTGGTCAGGGCGCTGGCCGTCCTGGTGAACAGCCAGGGGAGGTTGATGTCCTCGCCGTGCGTTCGCGTGCCGGGCTGCGGAAAACCGAGATCGGCCGGGCTGACGGGCACGCCGAGTCGTTCGGTGAACACCTCGGCGAGCAGCTGAGGGACGGGGTCACGAGGCCGCTCGCCTTCCAGCCACCGGCGGACCCGCGAGCCGTCGGGACATATGTGCGCTTCGCCTGCTGCCTTAGCCCGCCTGGTGACGGCTCGCGCCAGTTCCGCGTGCGAGAACCCTGATCGGGCCTCGTAGTGGGCCAGGCGCCTGTTCGGTACCCGGTCGGTTGCGGCCACGGCCGGTGTCCCCTTTCTGGGAGCGCACTGGGCGCATGTCCACCTTCGAGGCTACGCCGGCCGCGACCTCGTGTCCCAGTGCCGGCATCCGGCCGCCTAATCGCCGGATATTCGCCTGGCATGTCGCCCGGATCGCTCTTTGCCGCAGGACTCTCACGCGCCACGGTAACCGCTGGTGTTCGCAGGGATCCGCCGCGTTGTCTCGCCTAGCTGGCCATGGTGCCGTGGAAGGCAGATGCCGGGCTGCCCGTTCGGGACATCCGGCCTCATCCGGAAGGGTGGTGCGTGATGGAACAGCAGGTGCTGGTGATAGCTCCGCATCCCGATGACGAGGTGCTCGGCTGCGGCGGCTCGATCGCGAAGCTGACCGCTGCGGGCGCCAGGGTGCATGTGGGCTTCCTGACGTCTGGCGAGCAGGGCGGCGGTGAGGTCGCCGCTGCGGAGCTGGGGCTGCTGCGGGAGCGGGAAGCCCGCGCTGCGGTCTCGGTGCTCGGAGTTGACCCGGACGAAGCGTCGTTCCTGCGGATCGGCGACGGTGCCGTCGATCCCCACGATCTCGCCCAGGCTGAAGCTGTGATACGCCTGGTGCGCCAGGTACGGCCGACGTTAGCGTACCTGCCGCATGAGCATGACGGGTCGTTTGATCACCAGGCCGCGCACCGGTTAGCCGTCCGGGCGCTCGACATGGCTGGCAGCCGGAACTTCAGGTGCCTCGGAGAGCCGCACTGGGTGCCGGCTGCGCTCGGCTACGAGGTCTGGTCGCCGATCAGCCGTCCCGCCTACCTGGAGGACATCGGCGAGTTCGTTGCCGCCAAGATCGCGGCGCTGGCCTGCTATTCCTCGCAGGCGGGGAAGGGCGCTGGCCAGGCGACCCACGTCGGACCGGCTGGCCTGGCACTGGCCGCGCACCGGGGAGCGGTCACGACCGGCGGGCACCGGGAGGCATTCTCGGTACTGCGGATCGGGCGGGTGCTGCCGTGAAGATGCTCCGCACTGCGGCCTGGCTCGCGGCGTGGGTTCTGGCGGCGCGCGGCGTGTCAGGCACGATCAACGCAGCGTCGTCACTGCGCTGGCTCCGCCGCGAGCCTGCTGGCTTCCCTAGTACAGGTACGCGGTTCATCCTCGTGGTGCCCCTCTTGCGTGAGCAGCCGCTGATCGGCCCGCTGGTCCGCGCGCTCACCCAGCTCGCCGCCACGCATCCGAGCACGAGCATCGCGCTGGTCACCACCGAGGCGGAATATGCCGCCCGAGCGCGGGCCTCCGGCAAGGCAGCCAGCCTGGCCGACGCGCTGGCCGCAGGCCGACGACCGAGCCGGGTCGTAGCGAGGTTCCTCGGCCTGCTGCCCGCTGCCGAGCTAGAGCTACTGGCACGCCAGGCACGCGGGCAGGACCGGGAGCGGTGCGCCGAACTGGTCGGTGCCGCGATGGCAGCGAACCGTCCAACGCCCGAGCTAGCAGCAGAGCAGGCACGGCAGGCCGGGGACGGGATCGTGCGGCACTGGCATTACCCGCAGCCGGACGGCGACATGGTCCGGCAGCTCAACTACGCGATCCGGGGCGAGACGAAGCGGGCGCTGGCCGAGGGAACCAACCTGGACCAGATTTTCTTCGTCATTTACAACGCGGATTCCCGGCCCCATCCGGCCACTCTTCGCGCTGCCGCAACCCTGATCGCAGAGAACGCGCAAGCGCCCGGTGGCCCAGTTCGGCTGATCCAGCAATCCGCGGTCTTCACGTCGAACCTGACGAACCTGCCGCCTGGCCTTGCCGGGGCAGTCCTTGAAGGTGCCGCCTGGCTGCAATCCCGGTGGACGACGTCGAGGGAAATCCCTCGCCTCCGCCGCCAGGCCCGGTACGCCCGCTGCCATAGCGGCACGCTCATGCCGCTGGCGCACTGCGTAGGCCATGGCCTGATGATCCGAGCCGACCTGCTCGCCGAGCTAGGAGGGCTGCCGGAGTCGACTGGCAACGAAGATCTCGCACTCGGGTACCTGGCCTGCGCCGCCGGAGTGCCGATCGACCCGCTGCCGTTGCTTGAAGAAGCGGACACACCGGTCACGTTAGGCTCCTGGCTGAGCCAGGCCCGGCAGTGGTTTGTGTCCTACCCGCAGTACCCAGCAGCCGCTGCGCTCGCGGCCGCAGGTGGGCACGGCACTCCGGCGCGGCGCTGCTGGCTGACCATGCAAGGCCTGGCAAGAGGGGCTCTGTGGCTCGGGCAGTCACCGGCCGTCGCGCTCGCTCTCCTGCTGCCCGCAGTGTCCGGGCACCGCCGGGCTGCGGCGATCCTCGCGGCGTGCGGACTGGCCGGCTACTTCGCGGTCCCGGTCTGGCTGACGGCACGGGCAGCGGGTCGGCCGGTCCGCCCAGGCCGGGTACTTCCCGGCGGCCTTGCCGCGATGCTGCTGTCCAGCGCTGGTCCCTGGCATTCCCTTGCCGACACCGCTGTCCAGGCGGCCACCGGAGGTCGGCCGGCGCACCGGAAGACCGAACGATGAGCGCTCGTCCGCTCTGGTACGGCGACCCCTCACCGGCCCAGGAACAAGTGCTCGGCGAACTGGCGTCCCAGACGGCCGACGACCTGCTCACCGCGGACCTGGCCAGCCTGGCCGACGGGCGGCTGGTGTCAGCGATCATCCCGACCTACAACAGGTGCCCGTTCGATCCCGCCGACCGGATGACCGACAACCCCCTGTACTGGGCGGTGACCACCCTGCTCGCGCAGGCAGGAAGCGTGCTCTCCGAGATCATCGTCATTGACGACGGGTCCGGCGACCACACCCCCGCCGTCCTAGACCGGCTCACCACCGACGGCCACCCGGTGCCGGTGCGGCGGCTCAGGCTCCCCGCCCATCAAGGTGCCTGGCGTGCACGCAACGCCGGCGCTTCCGCCGCCAGGAACGGCCTGCTGTACTTCGCCGACGACGACTGCGTGTTCCCGCGGCACGCCGTAGCCGGAGCGGTCAGCGCGCTGGCGCTGCTGCAGGCCAGAGATCCATCGGCGGCGGCGGTGAACACCCCGTGCTATTACCGGGCGCTGCGTCCCAGAGCGGTGCTCCCGGCCAGCCGGATCGGCAAGCTCAACATAGAGACTGCCAGCTTCAGCACCGGCTTTCACGCCATGCCGTCCGAGTACCTCGTAGGCCGGCCACCGGTCCTCGGAGCGTCCGGGCTGCTGATGCCGCTGCGAGTCGGCCTCATCGGCGGTACCGCCCTGATCGACGCCGCAGCGTTGCGGGCCGCTGGCGGGTTCGCAGACCTGTCCGCATGGGCCACCGGTTACTCCGACCACTTGCACCTGTCAGCCGACCTGGCCGCTGCCGGCGCGCGCCTGTACCACTGTCCTGATCCCAGGCTCGGTGCCAGCCATCTCAAGTTCGGTGCCGTCGCCGCCTATCCGCTCGATCGCGGAGACCTCGATGCAGAGGTCACGGCGCTCGGCAGGTCGTTCGGCGACCTGGTCGCGCTGTCGGCCATGCCGCGCGCTGGTTCCGGGCACCGAGTGGCCGACGATGCGTTCTTCCGCGAGCAGGTCGGGTCTTTCTTCGCCTTCTTCGGCGCTCGGTCCGCCGCTGGCGGCAAGGCCTGGGCGATTCGCTCGTGGCAGGAATTCGCAGTCGCCGGGCAGATTCCCACCCTGGCCGTCACCGGTGTTCCCGACCGGGCGACGCGGGCGACGGCATGGCGCGAAGGGCTGGCGGCTGGCGCAGCGGTACTCACCCGGCCGGGGCGGCACAGTCTTGCCCGTGACGTGGTCGGCGAGCTGCTCGCGGAGGTGAGCCATGCGTGCGGCCAGCCTGCCATTACCGGCTGGTAAGGCAACGGGTGACCTGGTCCCGGTGGCCGGTCCACCACCACAGCAGCGCGCTCGCGGAACGGAACAGGTGGTCGCAGGAGTTGTCAGAGTTGAGGTAGTGGCGCTTAAGCTGCCAGAAATCGCATGCCCGTTCCCACCACATCCTGGTGACGGCGAACTCGATCTGATCATCGGCCAGCGTGATGACGGCCCGGTATCCGGCTGTGAAGGCTGCGGCAAGGCCGGTATCCAGGCCGCGGTCATCGCCGTGGCAGAACGTCAGCGTGGCCGACCGGACCAGCTCGTACGCATACGGTTTGGGGCCGAGTCGGTCGAAGTCTACGACCGCCGTGATCGCCCCGTCATGCCACAAGACGTTCAGGTCGTGGAAGTCACCGTGTGCCCATCCCGCCGGTTCCCACCACGCATCCGGGCCCGGGATGTGCTGCCCGGCGGTCTCCAGCAGCGCCCGGCGCCTGGCGAGCTGCCTGGCCGCGTACTCGTCGAAGTCATCGCGGTCTCCTTTGCCGGCGATGATCTCCGCGTACCTCTCGGTCGATGCGATGGCCGTCGCCGGGTCCGTTACCGGCATCCGCATCGCCTGGTCAGCCAGGTCCATGACGGAGGCCAGGCCCTCGTGGATGCGGGCCAGGGTCGAGCCCAGGCTGACGGCCTGGGCAGGGGTCATCGCGGTGCCGCGGACATGCTCGCCGAGCACCCACGGGTAGACCGCGTACAGGGCGCCGTCCAGATCCAGGATCGTCTGCCCGTCCGCCATCGCCAGCGGGGCAGCCACCGGCAGGTCAAGCGCGGCCAGGGCACAGGTCGCCGCGTGCTGGCGTGCAGCCTGCGCCCGGTCCACGTCGAGCACCTGCCGGAGCGCCGTGAAGCCGCAGAACCTCACTGGGAAGTCCGCGAGAACCCGTCCGGCGGCCTGACCGCGATCCTGACCGAGACCTATCCGCCGCTGACGATCACCGCCTATGACCTGGAGAGCCTGCGGAAGAAGGTCCGCGCCGTCATCATGCGGGCAATGCTCTAAGGCGCCGGAGGCACCACGTATGTGCCCTTGCCCGGCGTGCCGGCGAGCAGGCCATCGCGCTTGAGCGCGTCCACCGCTTTCCGCACGGTCACCTCGGCGACGCCGAATTCGGCGGTTAGCCTGACCAGTGACGGGATCGCGGTGTCCGGCGGGTAGTCCCCGCTCTCGATGCGGTCGCGCAGGATGCCGGCGATCTGCTTCCAGACCGGTACCGGCCCGGTGTGATTGATCACCACGCGGCACAGCATGCCCAGGCACATCATGTGAAACCAAGATGCGGCGCGATCTAGCATGCTGCACTACTATG
>Ga0335074_10015670_pt1 | contig 10658 bp, 6 predicted proteins | sample Lox_Sample_23_FD_206715 | JGI IMG/M metagenome (GOLD analysis project Ga0335074, IMG submission 206715) | Soil microbial communities from Loxahatchee National Wildlife Refuge, Florida, United States - Lox_Sample_2.3 | ecosystem: Environmental > Terrestrial > Soil > Wetlands | place: USA: Florida...
TTCCCCTGGTTCCGGCCGATGATCTCTTCGGAGATCATGCGCGGAGCCTCTTCATAACGCGCGAACTGCATGGTGTACGAAGCGCGCCCCTGGGTGGAGGAGCGGATGTCGTTCACGTAACCGAACATTTCCTTGAGCGGCACCATGGCCTTGATAACCTGCGAGCCGCCCACATGCTCCATGCCCTCGATGCGGCCGCGGCGGGAGTTGATGTCGCCGATGATGGTGCCCATGTGCTCTTCCGGCACCGTGACTTCGACGGCCATCACCGGCTCCAGCAGCACCGGATTTCCCTTGCGCGCGGCTTCCTTGAAGGCCAGCGAACCCGCGATCTTAAACGCCATTTCGTTGGAGTCGACTTCGTGGTAGCTTCCGTCGTACAGGATCGCCTTGAAGTCCACCACTTCATAGCCGGCCAGAATGCCGCCCTGCGCTGCCTCGCGAATGCCGTGCTCGATCGGCTTGATGTACTCCCTGGGCACCACGCCGCCCTTGATCTCGTTGATGAACTCGAAGCCCTTGCCCGGCTCGTTCGGCTCGAGGCGAATTTTGGCGTGACCGTAATTGCCCGAGCCGCCCGTCTGCCGGATGTATTTGCCTTCCGCTTCGGAAACCTTGCGCACCGTCTCGCGGAATGCCACGCGAGGCTCGCCAACGTTGGCCTCGACCTTGTGCTCGCGCTTCATGCGGTCCACCAGGATTTCCAGGTGCAGCTCGCCCATCCCGCTGATGATGGTCTGCCCTGACTCCTCATCGGTCCGCACTTTAAAGGTAGGATCCTCTTCGGCCAGCCGCGACAGGGCGATGCCCATCTTTTCCTGGTCGGCCTTGGTCTTCGGCTCAACCGCCACCGAAATGACCGGCTCGGGAAAGTCGATCGCAGACAGCGCAATCGCGTGATGCGGATCGCAGAGCGTGTCGCCGGTCTTGATTTCCTTCATGCCCACGCAGGCGCAGATATCGCCGGCGAAGATCTCGGTGATCTCCTCGCGTTTGTTGGCGTGCATCTTCACCAGGCGCCCCACGCGCTCCGTCCGGCCCGATCGCGGATTCAGGACCGTGTCGCCGGTTTTCAGCGAACCGGAGTAAATCCGGATGAATCCCAGCTTGCCGTAGGGATCGTTGATCAGCTTGAATGCCAGAGCGGAGAAAGGCGCATCGTCCTTCGCTTCGCGGGTCAACACTACGTCCTGATGGCGCGGATCGATGCCCTGCACCGCAGGTATGTCGAGCGGGCTGGGCAGGTAGTCGACGACGGCATCGAGCAGCGTCTGCACGCCCTTATTCTTGAAGGCCGATCCGCAGAGGACCGGGAAGACCTTCATTTCGATGGTGGCGCGGCGCAGAGCCCTCTTCAGCTCTTCGGCGGTCGGCGTCTCACCTTCGAGGAACTTGTGCAGCATCTCATCGTCGTTCTCGGCGACAGTTTCGATGAGCTGCATGCGGAAGGCTTCCGCCTTCTTCTGGAGATCGGCCGGAATGGGCTCCTCGGAGTACTCCGCGCCCATGGTCTCGTCGTGCCAGAGGATCGCCTTCATCTCGATGAGATCGACCACGCCCTTGAACTTCGCTTCGGCGCCGATGGGGATCTGGGTCGCGACAGGCCGCGCGCCGAGGCGCTTGCGGATGGTGTCGATGACGTGCTCGAAGTCCGCGCCGGCCTTGTCCATCTTGTTGACGAAGCAGATGCGCGGCACCTTGTACTTATCGCCCTGGCGCCACACGGTCTCGGTCTGCGGCTGCACGCCGGAGACGGAGTCGAAGAGGGCAACGGCGCCGTCGAGAACGCGCAGCGAGCGCTCCACCTCGGCGGTGAAGTCCACGTGGCCGGGCGTATCGATAATGTTGACGCGGATGTTCTTCCAGGTGCAGGTGGTGGCAGCGGAGGTGATGGTGATGCCGCGCTCCTGCTCCTGCTCCATGTAGTCCATCGTGGCGGTGCCTTCATGCACTTCGCCGATACGATGGGTGATCCCCGTGTAATAGAGGATGCGCTCAGTCGTCGTCGTCTTTCCGGCGTCGATATGCGCCATGATTCCGATGTTCCGGCAACGATTTAGAGGTACCTGTCGGGGCACAATTCACTCTCTTTGCTTCTGGCGGGCCTGTTCGGCCCGCGGTTAATCCTGCGCTCGGAGTTCTGAGCGCCTTTTCTTACCAGCGATAGTGCGCGAAGGCCTTGTTCGCCTCGGCCATGCGATGCACGTCTTCCTTCTTCTTCATCGCCGCGCCGCGGCCATTGGCCGCATCCAGCAGCTCGTTGGTCAGCTTGTCGATCATGCCCTTTTCACCGCGCGCCCGGCCGTAGCTGACCAGCCAGCGGATGGCGAGCGAGGTGCGCCGGTCGGGATTCACTTCCACCGGCACCTGATAGTTGGCGCCGCCCACGCGGCGGGTCTTGACCTCGAGCAGCGGCTTGCAGTTCTCGACCGCCTTCTTGAAAAGGGTCAGCGCGTCGGTGCCGCCGCCCTTCTGCTCCAGGTTCTTCATGGAGGTATAGAAGATGCCCTGCGCCGTCGACTTCTTGCCCTCATACATCATCGAGTTGATGAACTTCGTCACCAGGGTCGAGTTGTAGACCGGGTCGGCCGCCACTTCCCGTTTTGCGATATGACCTTTTCTCGGCATGATTTCTGATCCTTATTTATTTCTTGCCAGCAGCCGCGCCACCCTTGGCGCGCTTGGCTCCGTACTTGGAGCGGCCCTGATTGCGGCCGGCCACGCCGACCGAATCCAGCGTGCCGCGCACCACGTGATAACGGACGCCGGGGAGGTCCTTCACACGGCCGCCGCGGATGAGCACGATGGAGTGCTCCTGCAGATTGTGGCCGATGCCGGGGATGTACGTGGTGACCTCGATGCCGTTGGTCAGGCGCACGCGAGCGACCTTGCGCAGCGCCGAGTTCGGCTTCTTGGGGGTTTGCGTGTACACGCGCGTGCAAACTCCGCGCCGCTGCGGCGATCCCTGCAGCGCCGGGGACGCCGTCTTATAACGGGGCGCCGTGCGGCCTTTTCTCACCAACTGATTGAATGTCGGCAAACCAGACTCCTCTTCAAAAACCGCTCAAACTCATGCGCGCACGCTCGCGAGACCGCTTCGCCTGCCCGCCGAAGAGGGGAAATCCCAAATCGGCCGCACGAAGTCCTGATCTCAGTTCCAGCGCGCCAAAACGGGGCCCGCTGTGAACGCTGTTGCTTCGCGTCCGCGATCCTTGCCCTAGACGAGAACTCTCGACGGTGACCGAGCGCGCCTCAAACCCCGCCTTGCGGCAGAGAATACGGAACAGCCGATTCCGTTTCGAAGTTCCGGCCCGCATAGCTCGTCCAGGTGACGAGTGTCGCAGGCTCCGATGCGATTCAGCCGTGAACATCTACGCGCCGGATCAAACCCGGCTCCACGGCCCTGCTGCCGTCCATACTCCTCCCTCAGCCATACCCAGGAGGAAAAATGATTTAAGCAGCTTTCTGAGAATAGCAACAGTTCCATGGAGAGTCAAACAATCCGCCCCAAAATCGGCAACAGGAGCGAGCCTGAGGGCGGTTTGGGCGCCGGCGAAGCCCGAAATACCCGAAAAGAGCCAGAGACGCGCGGGCGGAGGGGCTGATAGAGTCTTGTTTTCCGGAAAGACCAACTTTTCGTTCGCACGGCCAGGATCAAGGGACTGCAGCCCTGCGGGGACACGTGTGACTTCCACCGCGAAAACTGAAACTCGTCAACCGGCGACCGCGCGCTCCGCGGAGCGGGTCCTGGGCCTGGGGCCAGTCTGGATCGCGGCGGCGCTCTATGCCGCCGTCACGGGGGCAATTCTGATCGCGGCAGCCCACGCCGCCGGCGGCCATTTCGCCTATCCGCTGGACGATACCTATATCGGCATGGCGATCGCGAAGAATCTGGCGTGGCATGGAGTCTGGGGTGTAACCCGTTATTCCTTCAGCTCTTCCGACTCGTCAATCCTGATGCCGTTGCTGCTGGCAGGAGCATACCGCCTGGTTGGTACGGGCGTTTTTGCTCCTCTGGCGCTCTCGTGGATCTTCGGATTGCTGTCCATTTTCGTCGCAGGGCCGATCCTGGCACGGTTTCTCAGCGCGAAGGGACAGATGGCGGCGCTGATTGCGTTTGTCCTGCTGCCGCCACTCTTTCTGGTGGGCGTGCTGGGGATGGAGCACTCGCTCCACTTGCTGCTGACTTTGCTGTTCCTGGAGTACTTCTTCGACGAGCCGGCGGAGAGCGGGCGGGCGTGGCGGATCGGGGTGGTCACGGCGCTGATGGTGGGGGCCAGGTATGAGGGGCTTTTTTTTGCGGCTCCGGCCTGCGCGATTCTCCTGCTCGAGAGGCGGTGGAAACCGGCGCTGGCGGTGGGGGTGGGGGCGGCGATACCGGTTGGTGCGTATGCGGCCTTTTCCATTGCACACGGCGGGGCGTGGCTGCCGAATTCTGTGGCTCTGAAGGGCGCGCACGTTCATCGGAGTCTGTTTGGGATGGCCGAGACCATGGCCGACATGGCTGCGAAGAACGTCCACGACGGGGCCATGCACCTGATTCTGCTGCTGGCGGGGCTGGCCGTGGCGGCGACGGCCCTGTTGCCGAAGGCGCGGCGAAGGGCTATTCCTCTGATTCTGGTGGTGTTAGCCGGATGCTGCCATCTCTTGACGGCCAAGGTGGGGGTGCTGTTTCGCTACGAGGACTACCTGATCGGGGCGGGGATCGTCTGCGCGGCGTGTGCTTTGCCCGCGCTGCGGCAGACGGAACGGCGAGTTTCCTTCCTGCTGACCTATTGCCTGCTGCTGGCGGCCGGGGGCGCGCTGGCTATGAGGAGTCTGGTGGCGGCTGTGAATCTGCCGGTCAGCTCGAGGAACATCTATCTGCAGCAGGTGCAGATGGCACGATTCCTGCACGATGAATTTCCCCGGGGCACGATCGCGGCGAACGACATTGGAGCGATCGACTACTTCAACAACGATCTGCACCTCTTCGATCTGGTTGGGCTGGCGAGCCGCGATGTCTTCGAGGCACGGCGTGCGGGGCGTTATACGACCGAGTACATCCGTAACGAGGCCGCGGCGCACCACGTACAGATCGCGATCGTGTATGACGCCTGGTTTGCCAATCCTCCGCCGGGAACGATGGGAGGGCCGGCGTTGCCAGGGACCTGGGTTCGGGTGGAGCGATGGAAATTGCCGAAGGGACCGACGGTGGGCGATCTGACGGTGAGCTTCTACGCGGTCGATCCGGCGGAAGCGGCGCCGTTGCGGAACGCCCTGGCGCAATTCGACCCAACGCTGCCGAAGAACGTTACGACGATGCCGAACTGATCGGGGAATCCGGTGGAGGCGAGTGGGATCGAACTTGAGCCGCTTTGCGGGCGTCAGCGCAGCGCGAGCCCGCAAGCGAGATCCTGAGCGGCGCTGGCCGCGAAGGACCTCTCGGCACACATTGTTTCGGGTCTGGTGGCGGCGGGTGGGATCGAACCACCGACCTACGGGTTATGAATCCGTCGCTCTAACCATCTGAGCTACGCCGCCGGGTGGGGAGAAGCAAGTTTCATCATAACGGATGGCGCAGCAGGGCGGTCAACGGCGGAAACGCGCACTCAAGCAAAATCGATTTGCCTAAGGTGGAGCGTTTGTGCCGGGCAGTGGCGCGAGCATAAACTGCCAGCGGTACTGATTGCCTTCCTTGATCAGAGCGGAGATGATGCGCGGAAACTTTTCGGCGGTTGTAGGTTTTGTTGCGGCTGGGCTGCTGGCCGCGGGCAGCGCGGCGGCGCAGAAGCAGGTGGTGCTGGAGCGGGGCGACGCCACGGTGGTGCTGGAGTCGTACGCGCCCAACGTGGTGCGCATCACGATGAGCACAGATCGAGCCGCGGCGATGGCTGCGCCGGGATATGGAATCAGCGCGAGTCCCGTGGACGCGGGCTGGAGGGTTGAGCACACGGCTGGAGCGGACATCTACCGGTCGGACCGCCTGACGGTGAACCTGGCCATGCCGCACTACGGACCGCCTCCGGCAAACTGCGACACCTGCAAATATTTCAAAGGCTCGGTGCCGTCGATCCCGCTGATGGTGAGCGATGCCGGCGGGAAGACGCTGGTCCGTCTCCAGGGCTGGTCGATGACGGTGCCGAACCACAAGGACGGCAACGCCGAGGTGCTGGCGGAGACGAAGTCCTCCATCGGTTACGACCGGTACGATACGCGGCCGGCGGATGCGATCTACGACCAGGTCGCCGCTACCTTCTACGCGCCGGACGACGAGCATTACTACGGCCTGGGCGAGAATCAGCAGGGCTATCTCGATCATCGCGACCATCCGATCCAGTGCTGGAACGATTACACGGCGGCGGCTGGTCCCAGCTTCTGTGTGCCCTTTCTGGTGACGAACAAGGGCTACGCGGTGCTGTGGGATAACCCTTCGAAGACGACGATTGACGCCGGATTCAATGAGCAGACGCGGTGGACATCGGCGGTGGGCGATCGGGTCTCGTTCTTCGTGATCGGCGGGAAGACGACGGATGAATTGTACGAAGGCTACCGGCTGCTGACGGGGAGCACGCCGATGCTGCCGAAGGCCGCGTATGGGTACATCCAGTGCAAGCAGCGGTATTCGAGCCAGGCCGAGGTGATGGCGGTTGCCGATGGGTACCGGCAACGGCATCTGCCGCTCGACATCATTGTTGTGGACTGGTTCTATTACACGAACATGGGCCAGATGGACTTCAATCCGGCGTACTGGCCCGATCCTGTGGCCATGAACGCGAAGCTGCACCAGATGGGCATCCAGACGATGATCAGCGTGTGGCCGCGATTTGTGCCGACGGACCGGTTTTATTCCGAGATCGAGAAAAACGGGTGGTTCGAGCACCTGGCCGACGGAACGCCGACCAACGGATTGCCGTACGATCTGGCCGGATCGGATATCGACACGACGAATCCGGCGGCCGCGAAGTGGTACTGGCAGACGATCCAGAACAACATTCTCAGCAAAGGATTCGATTTCCTGTGGGCGGACGAGACGGAGCCGGATCTGCCTCCGAACGGAAGCTATTTTCACATCGGGCCGGGAACGGAGTATTTCGACGTCTATCCCCTGTTTCATACGGCGGCGCTGTACGACGGCTATCGCGCCGACACGGACCGGCGGGCGCTGATCCTTTCGCGCGACGGCTATCTGGGCGTACAGCATAACGGCGCGATCGTGTGGTCGTCGGACATCTATCCGACGTGGGATACACTGCGGCGGCAAATCCCGACAGGGCTGGACGTGGCCGCGTCGGGGCTGAATTACTGGAGCAACGACACAGGCGGCTGGCAGGCGCTGCCGGCGGTGCATCACCCGGAGCATCCGCCGCTGCTGAGCCCGGCAGACGCGCGGGATAACGTGGGCGGGTACGACGATTATCCGGAGCTGTACACGCGCTGGTTCGAGTACGCGAGCTTCCTGCCGGTCATGCGGACGCATGGCACGCGGAAATACAACGAGGTGTGGTCGTACGGCAGCCAGGCGGAGCCGATTCTGGAGAAGTATTTAAGGTTGCGCTACGAGCTGATGCCGTACATCTACTCGCTGGGCTGGTTCACGCATGAGACGGGCGCGCCGTTTATGCGCGCGCTGTTCATGGATTTCCCCGACGACCCGAAGGTGGACACGATCGGGGACGAATATATGTTCGGGCCGGCATTCCTGGTGGCTCCGGTGACGACGCAGGGAGCAACCACGAAAGAGGTCTATCTGCCGGCGGGCGAGGACTGGTACGACTACTGGACGCACCAGCGGTACCACGGCGGGCAGAGGGTGACGGTGGACGCGCCCATCGACAAGATGCCGCTGTTTGTGCGGGCGGGGTCGATCATTCCTATGGGGAGTGTGATCGAGAGCACCGAGGAGAAGCAGACGATTACGAAGGTTGAGGTGTGGCCGGGGAGGGATGCGGATTTCACGCTCTACCAGGACGACGGGCGCACCTACGCCTATGAAAAGGGCGAAGACGAGGTCACGCATCTGCACTGGGATGAAGGGACACAGCGACTGAGCCACTCCGGAGCGGCAGCGTGGAGCGCTCCGGACAGTCAGGTGGTCGAGGTAATCCGATAGCGCGGCCTAATTCGCGAATTTGTTGATCAGCACGATCGACGCGACAATCAAAGCGACTGCGGCAACCAGACCACCAATGACCATTGTCTGCAGATCCATGGGGCTTCTCCTGTTCCGTTCATCGGCACGGCCTGCTCGAAGGTTGAGCGGCGGAGCGACGAACGATCCAGGGTAAAGGACGAAGAAACAGAGCCTCAGTGACCGCCGTCACGAGGTATTGGCGAAGTCGATTCCCGAAGTACTTACTTCTGCAGCGCGTAGGTGCCGTTGGGGGCTTTGGCTCCGGCCTGAGCCGCAGTGGGAAGCTGGGAGACATCCCAGCCCCCGCCGAGAGCCTGGACCAGCTCGACTGCGGAAAGCATCTCGTTGACATGCATGGCGTTCAGCGACTCCTGATCGCCCAGCACGGTGGTCTGCGCGGTCACCACGTCGATGTAGGGATCGACGCCGGTGTTGTACCGCTGCATCTCCATATCGAGATACTGTTGCGATGACGTCACCGCTTCCTGCTCGTTCAGGATCTGCTGCGAGTAGTTACGCGTTGCCACCAGGTAATCCTCCACCTGCTGGAATGCGGTGAGGGTAGTCTGCCGGTAACTGGCGAGGTCGGCGTTGTAGGCAGCCTCATACTGGTGCAACTCGGCGCGATACAGGCCGCCGTCGAAGATGATCTGGGAGGCCGAAGGTCCGATCGACCAGAAGCGGCTGGGCCAGTCGAAAAGATGTTTGAGCGTGGAGCTCTCGAAGCCTCCGGAGGCGGAGATGGTCACCTGCGGGAAGAACGCGCCGTATCCGATGCCGATGGTGGCGTTCGCCTCGGCCAGAGTACGCTCTGCGGCGGCGATGTCGGGACGGCGCTCGATGAGCTGCGAAGGCACGCCGGTGGGTATCGGCGGTGGCGTGTAGATCATGGGCCGCACGGGGATGGAGAAGTCCGTAGCTACTTTGCCCAGAAGCACGGCGATGGCGTGCTCGTACTGCGCGCGCAGCAGACCGACGTTGGTGGCTGCGGCCTGAGCGGCCTGAAGGGTGGCGCGGGCTTCGACCACGGAAATGTAGTCTCCGGTGCCGGCGTCGTAAGCGCCCTGGTTGGCGTTGAGCGCCTTCTGATCGGCGGCGACGGTCTGGTTGAGAATGACCTGCAGCTCATCCTGGCCGCGAATCTCGAAGAAATATTCGGCCAGCGATGCCTGTTCGGTGAGGGTTTCCAGCTGCAGATCGGCGGCGCTCACCTGGGCCGCATACTCTTCAGCGTGCACTTCGTTGCGGATCTTGCCCCAGAAGTCCGGCGTCCAGGAAACATCGATCGGCGCGGACCAGATGGTGGAGCTGCGTCCGGTATTGGCCTGGGAAGAATTGGTCAGGTTCGAAGAGCTGCGCGAACGGTTCCACGTGGGATTGGCGGTGATGGTTGGCCAGTACTGCGCGCGGGCTTCGGCGACGAGGGCGCGGGCCTCCATGTACTGCTGGAAATACTGCTTGATGGTGTAGTTGCTGATGTTGAGCTGGTCTTCGAGCGTGTTCAGCTCCGGCTCATTGAAAACTTCCCACCATTTCCCGCGCAGCATGGCGTCGCCGGGGCTGGCGACCTTCCAGCCTGGCTGGTCCTGGAAGTTGACGGAGGACTCCTTGTAGTTCTGCGCGGCAATCTGCGGGGGCGCGGGAGGATGATACTTCGGTCCGACGTTGCAGCCGGCAAGAAGACAGAGCACCGAGCTCAGGACACAGAGCACAGAACGGCGAGGAAGGATGGATATTGGCGTCGCGGGTTTCATGACGCGGCTCCTTCGATTTCAGCGCGGAACGTATCGCGCGGCTTGCCCAGCAGCCAGAGGCGCAGGCGATCGAGCGTGAGATAGACCACCGGAGTGGTGTAAAGGGTGATGAGCTGGCTGAGCAGAAGGCCGCCGACGATGGTGATGCCGAGCGGGCGGCGCAGCTCCGAGCCCATGCCGGTACCGAAGGCGAGCGGCAGCGCGCCGCAGGTGGCGGCCATGGTGGTCATCAGGATGGGGCGGAAGCGGAGCATGCAGGCCTCAAAGATGGCATCGTAGGTATTCTTTTGCTCTTCGCGTTCAGCCATGAGGGCGAAATCGATCATCATGATGGCATTTTTCTTGACGATGCCGATGAGCAGGATGATGCCGATGATGGAGATGACGTTGAGGTCGATGTGGAAGATCATCAGCGCCAGCATGGCCCCGATGGAGGCGGAGGGCAGCGTGGAGAGAATGGTGAACGGGTGCACCAGGCTCTCATAAAGAATGCCGAGGACGATGTAGACGGCGAGAATCGCGGTAATGACGAGATACTTCTCGGAGGCCAGCGACTGCTGGTAGGCCTGGGCCGTACCGGCGAAGAAGCCGCGCACGGTAGAGGGCATGCCGAGATTGGTTTCCATCTGATCGATCTCGCGGACGGCATCGCTGAGCGACATGCCCTTGGCGAGGTTGAAGGAAACCGTAACCGACGGAAAGAGTCCGGTGTGGTTGACCTGCAGCGGGGTGGTGGAGGTGTGCGCCGTGACGGCCGTCCCCAGAGGAGAGATGGAGTTAATTCCCGCCGG
>Ga0335074_10015672_pt1 | contig 10656 bp, 7 predicted proteins | sample Lox_Sample_23_FD_206715 | JGI IMG/M metagenome (GOLD analysis project Ga0335074, IMG submission 206715) | Soil microbial communities from Loxahatchee National Wildlife Refuge, Florida, United States - Lox_Sample_2.3 | ecosystem: Environmental > Terrestrial > Soil > Wetlands | place: USA: Florida...
CTGGGGAGGCTGCTGCTCTCCCGGGATCACGACGCATTTCCCGGCATTTGCCTTCAGGTCAGCAACGAGGACGGAAAGGAACTTGCCGGCCGGACCCTGAGGAGGCTGCGTACCGGTGCCCCCGGCTCCTACAGCAGCCGCAAGGGCCGCGGCAAACGAACCCACCTCGCTGGCTTTCACGGCCAGGCGATGATCGGCCTTGAAACCGGTCGTCGTGGGCGTGCTCTCGACTGCATAAAGCCGGTTCATGGGCACGCTGGAATCCAGGAGCTTGCGGCGGCTGGCATAGTCGGCGGCAAGCCGGAGGAACCCGGGGAACGCGATGCCTGAAAGAAAGTCGGCATCCAGGGAAACAATCACGTCCGCGTCCTGCAGGCGATACTGTGCATCGTAGTAGTCGCCAAAGGCCGTCTTGGAGGCTGCATACGCCGAATCCCGATTGATGGGGTCCCATTGAAACCACTTGGCATTGGGGTAGGTCTGCTGAGCAGCTTTCCACTGTGCAGCCAGGGTGGGCGAAGTAACCGTGTCGCTCAGGATATAAAGCCCGGTGCCGCCGGTCGCCTTTTTGTCCGCCAGCATCGCCCGGAACGCGGCCAGAAAGGCCGCGAACTGGCGAGTCTCTCCCCGGTACAGCACCCTCTGGGAGCGGTCCGGATCATACAAGTCGAGCAGTGAACCCTGGGATAGAGGATCAGAAGACCCCCGGTTGACCGGATGCTCAGGATTCCCGTCCACCTTGATGGGCCGATACGCATCGCTTTTGACCAGCAACGGCACCGCTCCGGTGTTGAAGGGCATGGCCGTGGCGAAGTAGACCGGCTTACCCAGCACCAGGTCTTCCGGCTCTTTTACGTACGGGTAGATGTGCTCGTCGGGCTGCTTGGTGCAGCCGGAAAGACCCGCCAGCGCCAGAGAAGCGCCCATCACCTTGAGAAAGCCGCGCCGCGATGGGGCATCCAGCCATTCCGCCGCCTGTGAGGGAAACTCGCGCTGGACCGCCTCTCGAAAGGCGGGTGTATCTGCCAGCTCGTCCAGGCTGCGCCAGTAGGTCTTTCCCGTTTTGTTAGCTAGCTTTGCCCTGGCGGCTTCGAGCGTCAATTCCTGCTTTTTACTGTTTAGGTCGCTCATCGATGGCATGTCTCGCAACTGCTCAATTCCTGGGGCGTACGGATGTGATACTGCTGGGTCAGATACTTGCCCAGCGCGTCCTGATCAGTCAGCTTCACGTAATGCAAGCTCGCTGGGACCACCGTACCCGGAGCGTCGCTGACGGCCTGGCTGTGGAAGCCGGCCGGCAATAGGTTGAGGGAGGCCACCTGGGTGCCCGCCTGCGTGGGATCGACTGTCGTACAAGTCACGGTCTGTGCCGTGGGCACGCCATTCTTCAAACCTGCGCTGGCACACCATACCGGCTTCTGACTGGTGGGACCCTCCCAGGCCATGTTGTAAATCTCGCTGGTTGGCCGAAGGTTCTTAGCGGGATTGCGGTGGCAATTCAGACACCACGACATCTGCAACGTGTTCTGCTCATACATCAACGGCATTTCATCCACTCGCCCATGACAGGAAGAACAACCAATGCCCTTATTCACGTGAATTTCATGGCTGAAGTACACAAAGTCGGGGAGGTCGTGGATTTTGATCCAGGGAATTGACTCCCCGGTGGCCCAGCTGGTACGGACCGGTTGCAGAAGTGCAGCGTTGGTCCAGATCTGGGCATGGCAGTTCATGCAGGTTCTGGTGGGTGGAATGCCCGCATAACTGGATTTCTCAACCGAGGTGTGACAGTACTGGCACTGGAGCCCCAGTCCCATGACGTGGTGCTTGTGGCTGAATGGAACCGGCTGTTCCGCACGCTGCCCCTGCCGCGTCACCCATGGAGAACCCTGCAACTGGTCCAGAGTAATCCCCAGGGCAATCACGATCAGCCCTGTCAGGACGAGGCTCGCGCGGGCAAGCGCGTTAGCACTCCGGTCAAAGATTTGCGCCATTGAATGAGTCCCTGCTTCCTCAAATACCGTGGAGTTAAGAAAGGTTCGGCGATGGCTTTTTCTTCATTGCTCGATCCAAATGCTGGCCGCGGGAGTTCGTTCCCGCATCATGCTCGGAAAAATTGAATATAGCAGCAAACCGGAGGGGGTAGGCAACTTTGGGGGACCCGCTTGCGTAAATATGACTCAGAGCCAGGGAGCCAAAATCGGAATCGAAGCGCCTGCAAAGCGCCATCGAAGTAAGCACTGTTGGCATCCTGGGTACACATGTCAAAGTAAAATCGTCGTCTATGACCAACGGCCTTCGGCCGGTGCGCTACGACACGGCACTGGCTCTCGAGCAGTTGACGGCATCCGACGCCAAGCTGGGCGCACTGATCGAGCGTGTTGGCCCCTTTCGTCTCCAGGTGAAAAGCGCGCACTCGCCTTTTGAGGCCTTGTTGGAGGCCATTCTGTACCAGCAACTGCACGCGAATGCGGCCCGGGCCATCCTGGGGCGCCTGCTGGCGATTTTCGGCGATCTACATCCGCAGCCGGAGCAGTTGTTAGCAGTTCCGGAGGAGAGGCTGCGCGCCGCCGGATTGTCACAAAACAAGCTTCTTTCTTTGCGTGATCTGGCCGCGAAAACATTGGACGGCACGGTCCCTACACTCACGGCGATTCGGCGCATGCCAGATGACGCCATCGTCGAGCGTCTGAGCCAGGTACGCGGCATCGGTACCTGGACCGCGGAGATGTTGCTGATGTTCCGCCTTGGCAGGCCGGACGTGTTTCCGGTATCGGACTACGGGGTTCGTAAGGGCTACCTGCTGACTTTCGGCAGAGTCAAGGCAGGCGAGGCAATCACCGCCGAAATGCTGCCTAAGGCGGAGCAGATGCAGCGCCGGGCGGCACGCTGGAAACCCTGGCGCTCAGTTGCCAGCTGGTACCTCTGGCGAGCCTGCGATCAAGACCCTTTGTCGTAGGTCTGAAGCAGAGCTTCCGGTCCGCTTCGGGATTTCGTTCTTCGCTCGATTCTCTGTCGGCGTTTGCGCCGCTGCCGCAAGCGGCGGAGCCGCTATCATGAGGTCATGCCTGATTCACCGAATGCCGCGCAACACTATATCTGCATTCACGGCCATTTTTATCAGCCGCCGCGAGAGAATCCCTGGCTGGAGACGGTCGAGACCGAGGACTCCGCTGCGCCCTACCACGACTGGAACGAGCGGATTACCGCCGAATGCTATGCGCCCAATGGGGCCTCACGCATCGTCAACGGCGAGAACCAGATTATCCGCATCATGAACAACTATTCGCGAATCAGCTTCAACTTTGGGCCAACGCTGCTGCGCTGGCTGGAAGAGAACGCGCCTCGCACGTATCGAATGATTCGCGATGCTGATCAGCAAAGTATTTTGCGTTACGAAGGTCATGGATCTGCAATGGCACAGGTCTACAACCACGTGATCATGCCTCTGGCGATCACGCGCGACCGCATGACGCAGATCCGTTGGGGCATTGCCGATTTCCAGCACCGCTTCGGGCGCGCCCCAGAGGGCATGTGGTTATCCGAAACCGCGGTCGATTTCGAAACTCTGGATTTGATGGCGCAAAACGGCATTCTCTACACGATTCTTGCACCGCACCAATGCGCCCGGGTTCGCGAGCGGGCAGAGACCACACTGCAACCAATGCTCACACGGTTGGATGGGGCTGTCGCGCGCTGGACAGAGACTCCCAATGCTTCTGTAAATCCCAACCATCCCTACCTCGTTAAGCTCAAGGAGGGACGAAGCATCACCGTTTTTTTCTACAACGGTCCTCAGTCGCGTGCGATCGCTTTTGAGGGACTCCTCTTTAATGGCGAAAACTTCGCCTGGCGCTTGGCCCGGGGTCTGGACCCCAGCGACCCGGAACCACAGGTGTCGCATGTGGCCACCGACGGCGAGAGCTATGGTCACCACCATCGCCACGGGGAAATGGCGCTTTCCTACGCGCTGCGCTTTATCGAGGATAAGAAACTCGCCCACCTCACGAACTATGGGCACTTCCTGGCTAAGTTTCCGCCCAAGTGGGAGGCGGAAATCGTAGACAACACCTCATGGAGTTGCGCCCACGGGATCGAGCGCTGGCGTTCCGACTGCGGTTGCAGTGGCGGACGGCAAGGCTGGCATCAGCGCTGGCGTGCTCCGCTGCGCGCGGCCCTCGACTGGCTTCGTGATACGGTGGCGCCGCTTAGCGAAACAACGGCGAAGGGCCTGCTCAGAAATGTCTGGGAGGCTAGAGATGCTTATATCTCGATCATCCTCGCGGCCGGAACGCGAGAGTCGAGGGAGGTCATCGATCAGTTCTTCGCGGACCATGCGGTACGCGAACTTACGCACGAGGAACGTTCGCTGTTGCTCAAGCTGATGGAGATGCAGCGGCACACGCAGCTGATGTACACGAGCTGCGGCTGGTTCTTCGACGATATCTCGGGGATAGAGACAGTTCAGATCATGGCGTATGCGGCACGCGCCCTGCGCCTGGCGGCGGATATTTTCGGTCTCAATTGCGCTTTGCTGGAATGGCAATTTGTGGAGCGGCTGCGTCAGGCAAAGAGCAACAGCCCCCAATGGAAGGACGGCGGCGATATTTACCGGCGCCTGGTCAAACCGATGGAGGTGAACCTGGAGCAGGTGGCCGCACACTATGCCATCTCCTCGGTATTCAGCAGCTATCCGGATGACACAGCCCTCTTTTGCTACACCGTACGCCGTCTGGATTATTCGAACGTAACTTCAGGACGCGCGCGCCTGGCCATCGGCCGGTGTCGCATTACTTCCAACCTGACTGAAGAATCGGAAGAAGTTTGCTTTGCAGCTCTCCACTTCGGCGATCACAATGTGACGGCCGCGGTCGAACGCTCGACCGCGCAGGACCTTATCGCATTTGAAGATCTGAAGCACAAGTGCAGCGCCGCAGTCACCCAAGCCAATTTGCCGGAAGTGGTGCGGCTGATCGATAGCTTCTTCGGCGGAAGCCCGTACTCTTTGGCATCGCTGTTTAAGGACGATCAGCGGCGCATATTGCGCTTCATCCTGAATGCAACGCTGAGCGAGGTGGAAGACAGCCTGGTAAAGATCTACGAGGAACATGCCTCCCTGCTCCACTTTCTCAACGCGTCCAGTTTGCCCAAGCCGCCGGCGCTTACGATGGCTGCCGGGTTCGCCCTCAACGCCGGGCTGCGCCGAGCACTGGAAGAAGAGCCGATCGATCTGGCGCGAGTTCGCTCGCTGATTTCTTTAGCGAAGTCAGATGGAGTCGTCCTCGAAAGCCACTCTCTGCGCTACCTGACGGATCAACACATGAAGCGATCCATGGTTGTGCTCCAATCCAAACCCCTGGAAGGGGATAGCCTGGAACATGCGCTCACCCTGGCTCGAACGCTGCGGGAGCTTCCGTTCGAGTTGAACCTGTGGCAAGCGCAAAACATCTGGTATGACACGCTGATGAAGTCAAGCGTTTTCTTGCTGAGCGTGGACACGGCAGTGGCGGCGCGGTGGAAGGAGAATTTTCTCGAGCTTGGCCGGCAGCTTTCCATAGCAGTGGAACAGTTGGTCGTGGAGGAGGGCTCCCTGGCCGCTCGAGGGCCCAATTCCTCGATCGAGCCGGCACAGCTTGCTCTCAGGTCTATGGCGACGTAGTGTTTGTTCCGTGAATTCCTGGGACGAACTCACGAATTGAAGTGCGCGAGAACCCAAGCGCAGCTGAGACCCGGGATTGCATCCTGGGTCTAGCTTGCTAGCTTCGCCAGCGGAGGGTTACGGGACCGTCCATGGGGTGTTTCATTGCGCGTCCCGTTTCGTCGGATTCGAGCCGCGCCCGCTTCAACGCGAAGTACCACTTGGCCGGACGGTCCGCATCATCAATCAACATCAGGCTGGGGTTGAACTTGAGGCCTTCCGCCTGCTGCACCATGGTGATTTGGTCCTGGCTTACAAAGCGCTCGGCAAAGAATTTGGCCACTGTAGTAACGAACGGCACCCGATAGAAGATATTCCAGGCGCCATATACATCAATGCGGGAATTGCCGGGACTGGTGGGGGTGACCGTGGTCAGTGTGGCAAACCACTTGTCGCCGCAGCGCAGGGTTTCATAGCGGCGGTTCGGGAGCACGAAGTCAATCGTGGTCTCAATCGGCTGGCCGTAGACGCCAAGCAATTTGTAAGGAGCGCTATTCGCTGAGGGCGTGTGCGCTGACATGCGAAAACCCTGAGGGATAGGCTCGAAGTGCTTTTCCTTCTCGTGGATGCTGTGCCGTGAACGCCACCACCACGCCTGATGCACAAACGGGCCGTGCGCCGGATCCATCAACCCGATGATTCCGTGATCGATGTTGCACGGCAGATCCGCAGTCAGGTGGGCGCTGCGGAATTTCTCGCTGAAGCGCGGTAATTCGGGAACGGGGGGCAGGGTGTCCCGGGCCTCTACCCGGATCCGGCCGCTACCCGGTTTGGGAACGTAGACCCAGGCGTAACCGTCGCGCTCCTGGCAGGGGAGTGCGGTGGCGTAGACGCGGCGCGGATAGGAGTCCTGACTGGTAAGGGACGGGATTTCCATGCATTGACCGGATTCCGGCTCAAACACCCATCCGTGATACTTGCAAGTTACGGCGGTGCCATCGAACCATCCACAGGAAAGAGGAATTCCCCGGTGAGGGCAACTGTCGCGCATGGCGAAAATGCTGCCATCCTCTTTGCGGCCCAGGACGAGCGGGATCCCGAGAAGCATGGTTGTGGCCATCTTTCGTCCACGAAGAGCCGCGCTGCGCATCGCCGGATACCAATCGTTGTAAATGAGGGCGGTGTCCGGTCCCAGCAAATCGCTTACCGGCAAGACCGCCGGATTTCTCCCCGCTGCTGCATCAGGCGCCATGAGTCGCGAGACCTGAACTTACTATAGCGCCAGGAGGTACTCCAGATGGGCATACATGAGAGTTCCGGCTGAGGAATGCCGAGTGCCCCACCCTTCGTGCTTTTGCGAAGGGTAGGCTCTGATGATCTAATCCTAAGTGGGATATACGCCGCTGCGGCAGCGGATTTACGAAACCTCGGATTTGCATTTCATCTTTTTCAGTTCCTATCATCGCGAGCCAAACCTAAAGCCGTCTCGGCTTAAGGATCTGTTTCTCTCTGTGTTAGAACGGGTACGACAACGGTATCGCTTTGGGCTATCCGGCTACGTGGTCATGCCGGAACATGTTCATCTGCTCTCGGGCAAGCCAGAGCGCTCGGACTTGTCCGTTGTCATTCAGGTACTCAGGCGAGTCGTTTCACGGGATGCTTCCGAGGGACATTTTTTGCAGCGCCGGTTTTATGACTTCAATTTACAACCGAGGCTAAGCGTACAGAAAAACTTCGCTACATGCATCGCATTCGGTCACCCGGGGTTAGTCGAGAAGCCCGAGGACGGACGGGCAGTAGAGTAGTTTTCGCCACTATCTTAACGGCGAAACCTCTCCTGTCGTCATTGATTCGTCTCGACCGAACGTCTGGCGGCCAGCCGCGGATCCCACCCTTCGCAAAAGCGCGAAGGATGGGGCACCCAAGACTCGGTTAACGGAATAGCCCGACAGGCCGCCCTTACCTGTGAAGTGAGCCCCGGCTTCGGAGACAGCCATCCCGCCTAGAAAAATACTTCTCATTATCACCGGCCTATGGCTGCTGCTCTATGGGAGCTTCACCCTCTTTCGGCCGCCACTGCTGGACGACGCTGACTCGGTACATGCTGAGGTTGCACGCGAGATGACGGCGCGGCATGACTGGATCACCCTTTATGCCAACGGCATACGCTATCTCGAAAAAGCTCCGTTACTTTACTGGACGATGGCTGCAAGCTTCACCATCTTTGGGCCTCACGATTGGGCCGCGCGCCTTCCCCTGGCGATTGCTACCCTGGCTTTGTTCCTGGTGGTGTACTGGAGCGGCCCCCGCTTTTTCAATTCCAATATGGCGGGCTTTTATGGGGCGCTGATTCTACTCACCTCCTTTGGCATTTTTATTTACACGCGGATTCTCATTCCCGATGTGATGGTCTGCCTGTGGCTGACTCTGGCCATGTTGCTGTTCTTTGTTTCTCTTCGGCAGCCGCAACCTTCGCGCGCGACTGCATGGGGATTTGCCGCGGCCTGCGCCCTCAATGTACTCACCAAAGGGCTGATTGGAATTGTCTTTCCGATTGGAATTGTTCTTGTTTTTTTGTTTCTCAACCGGAATTTGCAGCACCTGCGACGGTGGCATCCGGCGTCCAGTCTGCTGGTCTTCCTGATCATTGCGGCGCCGTGGCATATCGCCGCGGGCGTTGCCAATCCGCCGCAAGGCCATCCGGTAGGCACGATGCCTACGCCCGCCAATGTGCATGGATTCTTCTGGTTCTACTTCATCAATGAACAGGTGCTTCGCTATCTCAATCGGCGGGTTCCCCGCGACTACGATACGGTGCCGCTGCTGCTCTTCTGGGGTTTGCTTGCGGTCTGGCTGATGCCTTGGATCGTCTTCATCTTCCAGGCGATGGTTCCGGTGCGGTTCCGGTCGACTCTGCGCCGTATGAAGCTACCGCGCCACGATCAGGCCTGGAACCTGCTTGGAATATGGGCCGCATTTGTCATGGTCTTCTTCAGTTTCTCTACGCGCCAGGAATACTATGCGATGCCGGCGTTGCCTCCCATCGCCCTGATGATTGGCGGCTGGTTGGCGCGGGAAGAGAAATGTTCGGTTCGCGCTCCGGGCCGCGTTGCAGGGCGGCGGATTGCGGTGGGCCTTTTTCTACTGGGTTCGGCCGGCTCAGTCATTGCAGCTTACCTGGCCGGGCGCTCGCGCCCGCCGGCCCCAGGCACGGATATTTCTACGCTCCTTACCCAAAATCCAGGTGACTACGCTCTCTCCCTCGGCCACTTTCTCGACCTGAGCATCCGGACCATGGGCGTTTTCCGAGTGCCCCTGATCCTGGTCGCGCTGGCGCTGTTTGCGGGAACGCTGGCGAACTTAGCCTTTCGCTTCCTCAATATGGTCCGGGCGGGAAACTATGCCTTGGCGGCGATGATGGTGGTATTCCTGATTGCCGCCCATATGGCGCTGGTCACCTTCTCGCCGGTGCTTTCCTCAAAGGTACTGGCGGATGCGATTCGGCCGCGATTGCAGACTAGTGATGGGGTGGAGATCAACGGCGAATACGAGGCGGGTTCAACCCTGGGTTTTTATCTGCAAAGACAGGTGCGTATTCTCAACGGACGTTCTTCGGATCTCTGGTACGGCTCATTTTTCTCCGATGCTCCGCAGATCTTCGACAACGACGCATCTTTCCGCGAGCGATGGGCTGGGCCGCAACGCATTTTTCTCTGGACTCCGATAGACAAGGTTCCGGCCTTGCCAGGACCGGTCTTCACGGTGGCCCAGAGCGGAGGCAAAGAGATCCTCAGTAATAAACGTTCAGACTAGGCTGCGGTGACACGGCTCATCTTGCCATCCTTGAGAGAAAAGCGCTGGCCGCGCCAGGCGACAGTGTTTCCGGCGAAGCTCCAGATCCAGATGCCCATGGCGACGACATCGCGCGGTACCAGGAGCCAGAGATCACGGAGCACCTGGCGATCGCCGAGGACGCCTACGCCAACGGAGAGAGCGAGCGCCACTCGGGCACACAACGTCAGGCTCAACAGTGCGATGCTGCTGAGGCTGGCGCCGGAAGCAATGAAGTTGCACAGCGCCCAGGGTACGCCGTAGGTAAAGATCATGCCTGTGTAACCCAGCTTCCTGGAATCACGCGTGCTGCGGCTCCAGCGGATCTGGTGCGCCAGAAACTGGCGAAAACGATACTCCGGCAGAAAGGTTTCGACAACCTCGCCGCTCAAGACAACCTCAAAGCCGCTGCGCCAAATCCGGGCGCCCAGTTCATAATCGTCGGCCAGGTAGTCCACCAGCGGCTCAAGACCTCCGATGGCTTCCAGGGCCTGACGGGAGACCGCCAAGGTTGATCCCAGGCCGAAGCGAATTCCGCCTTCGATTTGCCGCGCGGTCAGCACTCCCGCAATAAAATCCGTTGCGATTCCCAGCGCCTCCATGCGTGAACCGATTGTGCCGTGCGCTTGTCCGCGATAGAGTGCAGTCACCAGTCCGACGCGGCCTTTGCGGTTTCTTGGAAGCTGGAAACAGCCCATGACGCGCCGCAGGTACTGAGGAGACACCTTAATGTCACTGTCGTTGATCAGAATGTAGTCGTATTGTGCGCTCGCCAGCATCTGCACCAGATTGCTGACCTTGCCGTTAGTGCCGAGAAGCTCAGGGCATACGACCAGACGAATGCTTCGCTGGGGAAACTCCTGCTGGAGCTTTTCGATCGCGCCGACAGCTGGATCGGAGATACTGCTAACCCCAAACAGGATTTCGTACGGACCCTGATACTGCTGCTCACAGTGGCTGGCAAAGCTGGCGTACATTTCGGGGTCGAGCCCCTTCACCGGTTTGAGGATACTTACGCCAGGCTGGAAATCCGGCAACGGCCGGCGGAGTTGATGCTCGAACGCACGCGCACTCCAAAGCGCCAGCAGGTAATAACCCAGGCCGGCGAGGCTGAGAATGGCAGTGATGGTCGCGACGACGATCGGCAACATGAGGGACGAACCCTAGTTTAGAGCAGAATTCAAAAA
>Ga0335074_10015674_pt1 | contig 10656 bp, 13 predicted proteins | sample Lox_Sample_23_FD_206715 | JGI IMG/M metagenome (GOLD analysis project Ga0335074, IMG submission 206715) | Soil microbial communities from Loxahatchee National Wildlife Refuge, Florida, United States - Lox_Sample_2.3 | ecosystem: Environmental > Terrestrial > Soil > Wetlands | place: USA...
AGAAGCCTACGACCACGGCCGCCAGATCGCCGGAATGCTGCTCGAAGGCCTTCGTCCCCGCAAAGCCTAACTCGTTTCCTCCGCCGCCCAAAGCGCGCTTGAAACATCTTCACTTGTCACCAACCCCGCTCAGCAGTCATCCAATTATCAAGTCGAGGAAGTCGAAAGGACAAGAATGGATACTACGGAGACGAATAATGCCTATCGCCTGGATGTGAATGTTAACAGTTTATTGACTCAGCCCATGGCGCGGACCACCGTCGCGCCAGCCCCGCCAACGGCCCTCCCGGACCCGGTATTTCCACAATATCCTGAATTACTTGGCGACGACGGGGCACCCCCGCCACCACCCCCCGAAAAACGTCATTTCGAGGCGCGCCACATCCAGCGAGCCCTCCGCGGCTGGGCCGTGCCCTGGCTAAAGTCCCGTTTTTTACCCGGCGATTTTCACCCAATCATCGCCTATTTATTCACCGAATGGAAGTGCAATCTCGATTGTCATTACTGCTGGGCCTTCGAAAACAGCGTCCCCGGCATGAAAGAAGACGTCGCCCGGCGCTCCATCGACTGGCTCCGCTCGACTGGCGCCGGCGTCCTTGCGTTAATGGGCGGCGAGCCGTTACTGCGCCCGCAATTCGCCCATCGTGTCTGCTATTACGCTGCAAAAAAAGGATTTTGGATCTACCTGCCGACCAACGGCCGCCTTCTTCGCCCGCAAGTCACCGACTGGCTCGCCGACGCCGGCGTGTCCACCTTTAACCTCGCCGTCGACTCGGTCGAGCTCAAGCCCAGCCTGCCGAAAGCCCTCAATCCCATCCGCAAATATTTCGATTATTTGATCAAAAAGCAATATCAATACGGTTACTCGGTATTTTTTAACATCAACATCTGCCGGAATAACCTTGAGGATGTCAAACAACTAACCGAAATTGCCCGGGACAACGGCATCGCCACCGATTACCACATCAACGAATCGCCGATGATGGAGCAGCCTCATTTTAAACACGGCGAAGTCAACGAAACCTTCATCCATCCGGAGGATTGGGACCGCGTCGACGAAGTCGTTGACTGGCTCATCGACAAGAAACAATCCGGATACAAAATGGTCAATTCCGCCAGCCGGCTAAATGAAATGCGCCTGTTTATGCGCGGAAAAGTCCAGGAATGGAACTGCCGCGCCGGAGCCAATTCGTTAATTGTCCGCACCGACGGCACGCTCGCGCCCTGTTTCCCCATGTATAACGCCGCCTACGACTGGGGCGCCATCGAAAACCACAAATTTGAGACCAGCCAGCTCGCGGAGATGAAAAAATCCTGCCAGCCGCACTGTTTTTCCACGCTCAATCACATTCTGGCCTTCTGCTACAACGACGCCCGCGTCATCAAGTGGATGTTCCGCCAGGCCCTGAACCGTTTCCAGGGCGCCACCAACTTCGATTAGCGCATGGCCCATTCGCTCCTGTTCCCGTGTTGGCTGCCGTACGGGCCCGTTCACCCTTCCGGCCCTTTCTGCCGATAGGTTTAGTGTGGTCGCATTTACCGAGCTGAACACCGAACCAGCCGCCCCCGCTGGACCCAATATTCTGCGCCGCAAAGCCCTCCGCGCCTTAGGCGAACTCCCGCCCTTTTCCGCGACCCTCAATCGCCTGATGGCCTCGCTCGCCGGCGAAGATGTCTCTTTCTCCCAGCTCGGCGATCTTATTGAAAAGGACACCGTCGTCGCCGGCAACGTGCTGCACCTGGTCAACTCCGCGCTCTACGCCCGCCGCGGGAGCATCAACTCGGTGCGCCACGCCCTCTCCATCCTGGGTCTCGCTAAAATCCGCAATGCCGTTCTCGGCATGTCTCTCACCCGCATGTGGAGCAAGGTTCCCGTCCCGGCATCCTGGTCGATGGCCCGCTTCAACCTGCACTCCGCCGCAACCGCCCTGCTCAGCGATCAGCTCGCGCAGCGCCTGGCCGTCGATTATCCCGAAGGCGCCTTTGTCGCCGGCCTGATGCACGATCTGGGCCGCCTGCTGATCGCGATGACCCTCACTCCGCAACACGAACAAATCTACAAATTGCAGCGAACCACCGGCGCGTCTCTGCTCGATTGTGAAAGGGAAGTTCTCGGTTTCACCCACGCCATGCTTTCCACCGACGCGCTGGCCGTCTGGAACATCCCCGAGCCGATCCGCGTCGCCGCGCTGCATCATCACGATCACCTCGATCAAATCTCGCTGAGCCGCGTCGTCGAGGCCGCCGATCATTATGTCGATTCCACCGGTCTTGCCGTCTGCGAAGCCGATTCCGCGGATTCGCAAGGCATCGGCACCCTCGGTCTCAACGAAGACACCGCGGCCGCGATCCTGCGCGAATTCCGCGCCGAATTCGACCTCATGTCGCAATTCTTCCACTAGCAGATCGCTCCGTCCACGGCCACGGTCGCACGCGGCATGAATAACTTACAGGCGGGGACAGGGTAGTCTCTCCCGTTTTTCAGCGCCCTGCTAGTGGGGCAGGCCCCCGGCCTGCGCGGCTGGCGCGCCGCCCGCCTCTTCACCCCTGAAACATCTTGTGAGTTCCTTGGTCTAACCTGGCGTGAGGACTTCACTGAGACTATTCATCCCAGCAGTCAGTCTGATCCTGTTCGCAACCGCCTGCGGGCCGACGCACTTCGGCGTCGCCGTGGGAGGCCCTCCCGTTTGCCCCTACGGATACTACGAAACGCCTCCCTACAACTGCGCGCCGGACGGATATTACGGACCGGAATGGTTCTCCGGCGGAGTCTTCATCGGCGCAGGCCCGTGGTATCACGGTCCCGCCCATTTCTACGGCCCCGTCGATCATCGTTTGGATTACCGCAAGGGCTACCGTGGCGCGTTCCCCGCGCGCGGCGCTCGTCCCGCGGAACATCGCGCGGAATTTCACGGCAATGCCATGCACGATCCACGCGGTCATGAGGCGCCGCGCAATCGCAAGTAAATCGTCTCTACCGCGCCGGATACTTCTTCAATAACTTATTGCGCGGATTGTAAACCGTGAATGCGCCCGAAGCCTCCGCCGTCACTTTCAAATAATTTCCCGAGCCGTGCTCTTCCAGATTGGCGATAAACGGATCCCGCACATTCGCCGCTTCGCCATTGGCCACCGCGTAGTGAAGCTGCCACAAATCCTCCAGCCCCGGCGACGCCTCCACCGTTTTCCATCCCTTCGGATCGGCCCCTTTGTGCGGACCATTATTCATAATCGCCACCCGCGGCGCCATCCCGTAAATCGCCTTCGAAGTCTCGCCGCCGTGATGATCGGCCAGAAACAGATCGATCTTTCCCACGCGATTTTCCGGGCACAGCAACGCGGTTTCTTTATTCGGCGTCAAATCTCCAAAATCGGCGAAGCGAAATTTTCCATACTCCACCACCACCCCCGCCGACCGCGCATTTTCCGCCAGCTCATTCTTCTCCGGCACAATCCCGGAGCAATACGGATTGGCTTCGCCCCCGCGCTCAATGTGCGCTCCCGCCGCAACCACCACGGTGATGTTCAATCCCTTCACCGGAATCGTATCGCCCGCCTTGATCACCGTGCGCTGCTGTTTGGTCATGGCCTCTTCGTAAGCTTTGTACGTCCGCAGCTGCCCGGCGGAAGTTTCGACACTCGGCCCCGGATCGAAAAATTCGCCCACCTCGCGCCGCTCCAATAAATTCGGCACGCCGCCTTCGTGGTCGGAATGATGGTGCGTGATCAAAACATAATCGATGCGTTTAATGTGCGCCGCCCGAGCCGCATCATCAATCCGGTCCGCGTCGCGCCCGCTGAAATCGGTATATCCCGCATCGATCAGCAACGACTGGCCCGAAGGCGACACAATCAGCGTCGATTGCCCGCCCTCCACATCGATGAAAAAAATCTCCAGCGATTTCGCGCTGAGCAGAGAAGCCAGCGCCAAAAACAGAATCACGCGCATCATTTTCGATGCTAACACCACGCAATTCAGCTACATCGCATGTTGGCCGGCCACTGGCCGCTGACCACTGGCCGCTAAGATGTGACCAGAGTGGTTGGCGCGCTCATCGGCCTCCAGCCCACCGCGCGGCGGGAAGTACTCGAGTCCATTCTGTCGCAACGTAATGCCAGCTAGCATGGCGACGATGGGCGCAAGTCGGCCAATGCGTCAATGTCGATCCCCACGATGGGGGAAAACGTCGGTCGCCTTACTGTTTGAGCGAGAATCAAGCAGCGGCCCGGGTCGAGAAAGTTCTTTGAAAACTGGCGGGTTGGCCACTGGACACTGGTTTTTCACCCATGTCCCAGATACATCAACCACCCCAGCCCGAAAATCGCGACGACAAAATATCCGAAGCAGTAAGCCGCGTAGCGAATGCGCTCACGATCCGTCCGCTTGGTGATCACTCCCAGCACGATCGACGTCAGCAGCGCAAACAGCATCGACGCCTCGAAGTGCGACAGGTTCATGGTCAGCATCAGTCTTTCCTTCCCGTCGCAATTTCGTACGCGTCCACCATCGCCAGAATATTCAACAATCCCGCCGCGACCAGAAATTTGGTGCCGTAATCATGCACGTGCCCGGCCACGTCCACCTGGTCGTAGCCGAAGGCGCGCGCCAGCAGAAACAGCACGCCGGCCATCAGGTCGCCGATAAATCCGCCGCAATAGATTACGGTAGTCAGCAGATCCCCCGTCTGCCACTGAAAAAACGCTCCGCGCATCATCAACCCGAGCACGAACATCAGCGCCACGCACCCGGCCAGAATCGCGCCGCGTCCCGGACGCTTCAACAAAAAATGGCCGCCGCCGGGAATAAACCACGCCAGCGCGACCACCGGCATCCAGTTGCCCTTCGCCGGAGCTGCCTGTTTTTCTTCCGCCATTAAATTTCATCTTAACAGGAAGCGAAAAAAGGGAACAGACCGCGCCGTCGTGGACAGAGCGGTCGGGCCAGCTGCTTCGGTCCGTTGGTGGCGCATCCATACTGACCAGGGTTGCTCAAGGTTGCGTCAACGATATATCAATGCCGAGCGGTCTGTCCCCTTTTTTCGCAACCATGCCAAACGCATGCGATACTCAGAAAAATTCATGTTCGCTCAATTCTTCCGGCCCGATCTGCTGCTCGAATGGGCCGAACGCGGCGTTCGCGTCCTGGTCATTCTCGTGCTTGCCTGGGTGTTCACCCGCGTCACTCGCCGCCTGCTCTCCGAGTTCCGGACCTACACGTTACGCGTCATCGATCGCCGTCACGACGGAGCCTCCACGCAGGAAACGGAAAAGCGCGCCACCACGCTGATTTCGGTGCTGAGCAAAGTTTCCTCGCTGCTGATCTGGCTGATCGCCCTGGTGATGGCCTTGAGCGAAATGAATTTTCAGATCGAGCCGCTGCTCGCCGGCCTGGGCGTTGCCGGCATCGCCGTCGGCTTCGGCGCGCAGACGCTGATTAAGGATTGGCTCGGCGGCCTGTTCATTTTGCTCGAAGACCAGCTCCGCATCGGCGACGGCGTCGTCATCAACGGAATTTCCGGCTCGGTCGAAGAGATCAACCTGCGCACCACCATTCTGCGCGGCGAAAACGGAGCGGTCCACGTGATCGCCAACGGCTCCATCAACACTCTTTCGAACCTGACGCGCGAATATTCCTACTATATTTTCGAAACCACGTTAGCCCACAACGCCGACGCCGACAAAGCGCTCTCGATCCTCGAATCCATCGGCGAGGATCTCTCCGCCGACCAAACCTTCGGCCCGATGATTCTCTCGCCGATTGAAGTAATGGGCATCGACAAGCTAGCCGACCGCGGCGTCACGGTGAAAGCCAGAATCAAGACGCTGCCCTCCAAACAAGCCATCATCGGAAGAGAACTAAATCGCCGGGTAAAGCTCGCGCTGGAAGCCGCCAAAATCGAATTCCCGCCACCTGCACTACGCTAGGAGTAGGAACGATGCCGCTGAAAGAAGAAATCGTCGCGGAAGTCCGTTCCAACCGGGATGCCTATGCCGCGCGGTTCGACTACGATCTCGAGCGCATATGCGAGGACTTGAAGAAAAAAGAGAAACACCGACCAAGCCCCGCGAGCAAAACTGAAGCCCGCCAAACGGCGCGAATCTTAGGTGGAGCAGGCCCCCGGCCTGCGGAAGCTATACTGATGGTCGATACGAGTCCGCTCGTAAGCTTCTGTCCTCACGGCTTCGCGATGCCCTCGTTGCGCTCGAAGCACACTGGGTAAAAATCTCCGAGGCGCATTAGGCGCGGTTCGACTACGATCTCAAACGCACGTTCGAGGACTTGAAGAAAAAAGAAAAGCAGAACCCCGCTCCGCGAGCGAAGCTGAAGCCCCTCAAACCGCACGAACGTCTGATCCCGCGCTAATCTTTTGTCGGGCAGGCCCCCGGCCTCCTACAGAACGCTATACTGATCGTCGAGGCATGACCGACAAGCAGCACGCCCACGAATTGCTCGACCAGCTCGCGCCAGGCGAACTCGAAGCCGTCCTGCACCTGCTCGAAGTGATGACCGATCCCGTCGCTCGTTCGATTGCAAGCGCACGGGTCGAAGCGGAACAGGTCACCGCAGAAACGGCTGCGGAGCTCGACAAGGCTCGCGAATCCATCGAACGAGGTCAAGGAATCTCGCACGATGAAATCATGCGTGAGTTCGGCTTGACGCCGCACTCGTGAGTCCGCCCAGGAAGAGCGTCATCTGGTCGCCGGAAGCTCGTGATCAACTCCGGTCGATTGAACTCGAGGCCGCGAGGCGCATTTTGCAGGCGCTCGACGACTACCTGACGGACGGCGTTGGCGACGTAAAGAAACTTCGGCCGCCCCGAAGCGAGTTGCGCTTTCGCGTCGGCGATTATCGCGTGTTCTTCTACCAGTTGTCGCCGAAATCAATTCGGGTTACTGGAGTGAAGCATCGGTCGGAAGCCTACCGATAGAGACTGACGCGGCTACCATCGCATGCCCTCCCACCAATGCACGGGCCTGACGAAAAATAGAATCTCGCCGGGCTTGGCGCTACCGCGAACTTTGCCACACGTGTTCCCCGCAACGACCCCCGACGAAAGTATCTCGTCGACAGCATAAGACGGTCGCGGAGTCCCTCTCTTGAACGGCCTACAGTCGAACATCACGTCGAAAGCCGTGATCAGGCGAGCTCCCGCGGGAGCCTCGATTGTCGCGACTCCATCCGGGTCCGTCTTAGCGTCGCGAGCCGCGCCGCTCATCTTGTCGATCCAGAAAACTACACGCTCTCGCGCGACCGCCTTACCGTTCCGACCGTCGACAACCCGAATCAGAATGGTCGCCCCATGAAGCGCAGAGGCGACCAAGGTTAGTAGCCAAGCCGATCTCACGGTCGCCAGCTACACACCCTTGCCGACGTTGAACCTCTTCTCCGCCGCTTCCCAATCCACCACGTTCCACCACGCCGAAATATACTCCGGACGGCGGTTCTGATACTTCAAGTAATACGCGTGCTCCCACACATCCAGGCCGAACACCGCGAATTTTCCTTCCATCAGCATCGAATCCTGATTCGCGCTCGAGGTGATATCCAGATGATTGCCGTTCTTCAACAGCCACGCCCAGCCCGACCCAAAACGGCTGGCCGCGGCGGCGCCGAATTTTTCTTTGAACGCATCGAAGCTGCCGAACGATCCGTTGATCGCCTGCGCTAAGTTCCCCACCGGATTGCCGCCCTTGCCTTTGCCCATGACCGTCCAGAACATGCTGTGATTGGCATGGCCGCCGGCGTTGTTGCGCACCGCGGTGCGAATCGCTTCCGGCACAATCGCGCAATTGTTCGCCAGCAATTCCTCAAGCGATTTTCCCTGAAGCTGCGCCGCCGATTCGAGCGCCTTGTTCAAATTGTTGACATAACCGCCGTGGTGCTTGTCATGATGAATTTCCATCGTCTTCGCGTCAATGTACGGCTCGAGGGCGTCGAAAGCATAGGGCAATGCAGGTACGGTGAAGGGCTTATGTTCTACTGAGGTTGGCATGTGTTCTCCTTTGGTTTTATACAAACGTGCTCAGTTAGATGCACGTTGATAAGCTTCCGCAACACGAAACATCGAAATTTCGTCGAAATGACGCGTCAGAATCTGTAAGCCGACCGGCAAACCGGCCGAAGTCGCGCCGCACGGCACACTCATGCACGGGATTCCCGCCAGGTCGCCCGTGATGGTGAAGATATCGGAAAGATACATGGCCACCGGATCGTCCACTTTTTCGCCCAGTTTGAACGCCGGGAACGGCGAAACCGGACCCACGATCGCGTCCACCTGGTCGAACGCTTCGGCGTAATCGCGCGCGATCAGCGTCCGCACTTTTTGCGCTTTCAGATAATACGCGTCGTAATAACCCGCGCTCAAAACATACGTCCCGAGCATGATCCGCCGTTTGCACTCGGCCCCGAAACCTTCATTGCGCGTCAGCCGGTACATTTCCGAAAGCGTGTGCGCCTCTTTCGCCCGCATGGTATACCGCACGCCATCATAGCGCGCCAGATTGGAGCTCGCTTCCGCGGTCGCGATGATATAGTAAGTCGCGATCGCGTAGGGCGTATGCGGCAGGCGGATTTCGCGAACTTCGCAGCCTAGATTTTTGAGCACCTCAACGGCGCGATGAATCAGATCGCCGGTTTCGCTTTCCAGATTTTCAAAATATTCGCGCGGCAATCCGATTTTCATTCCGCGCACATCTCGATCAAGCAATGCCGCGTAATCGGGCACCGGAGCGAACGCCGACGTCGCGTCCATTTCATCGCGTCCCGCGATCACGCCGAGCAGCGTCGCGCAATCGCGCACCGATTTCGCAAACGGCCCGATATGATCGAGCGAGCTGGCGAACGCCGTCAATCCGTATCGCGAAACGCGGCCGTACGTCGGCGTGACGCCGGTGACGCCGCAAAACGAAGCGGGCTGGCGAATCGATCCGCCGGTGTCGGAGCCGAGAGAAAGCACGGCCGTTCCCTGCGCGACGACCGCGGCCGATCCGCCGCTCGACCCTCCCGGCACTCGATCCGGCGCAACCGGATTGCGCACCGGTCCGAAGGCCGAATTTTCGTTCGACGATCCCATGGCGAATTCGTCGCAATTGGTTTTTCCCAGAATCACGCCGCCGGCCTGCTCGATTCGCTGGACCGCGGTCGCGTCGTAAGGAGGAATGTAGTGCTCGAGCAGCTTCGATCCGCAGGTGGTGCGGACGCCGCGCGTGAGAATCACGTCTTTAATGGCGATGGGCACGCCGGCCAGCGCGCCGGGATCTTTGCCGGCGGCGATTTTCTTATCCACTTCAATCGCGGCCGCCATGGCGCGCTCCGGCGAAAACGTCAGATACGCGTTGGTTTTCGGATTTTCCTGTTGCGCGTAGACGAGCGCCCGCTCCGCCAGTTCCTGCGCGCTGTATTTTTTGGCCAGCAGATCCGCGCGGATGGAAGCGATCGAAGATTCACTGAGGTTCATCGCTCGATCACCTTGGGAACCTTGAAATATCCGCTGCCGGAGAGCGGCGCGTTTTCAAGCGCGGTCGCGGTGCCGAGCGTGGCGCGCTCGCGATCCTCGCGCAGAGTCGCGGTTTCTTCGGCTTTATATAAAACCTGCGCCATCGGTTCGACGTTCGCGGTATCAAGCTCGTTCAGCTTGTCGATGTAGGTCAAAATTTCGTCGAGGTCGCGCTTCATGCGCGCGATCTCGTCATCGCGCAGCGCGAGGTTGGCCAGCTCGGCCACGTGGCGGACTTGTTCTTCGCTCAGTTTCACGAATGGAATTTTTGCTGCCGGTACAGGAGATCGAGCACCGGATCGCTCACTTTTTCCGGAGACGGCCGCGCCGATTCGGCGCGCTGCGGACGGCGGCGCGGAGGCATCGGGCGAAAATCGATTTTTTTCACCAGCGGCTCGCCCAGGGTTTCCCTCAGATTGCGCAATAAAAAATGTTCGAGTGTGGCGAGCTGGCGCTGCCAGATCATATCTTCCACTTCGACGATCAGCGTGTCGCGCACCAGCGCGGCGGCGAGCGTGTGCGCTCCGATTTTCTTCCCCGCCGCGACCTTCCACGCCGCGCGCGCGCGAACTTCCGGATCGGCCAGTTCTGGCGATAATTTCAACTTGGCGATGAGACGGCCGGCGCGTTCCATGGTGGTTGCCGGAAGAAACAACGATTGTATCATGCGCGCGGGCTGGGGCTGATTGTGGACGAGGGAACCCCCGCCATGACTGGCGGGGCTGTAACGCGGAGTAGATCTCGAGCGACAGGGGTATGATGCGGAAATGGCCGACCTGATTCTCGCGTCCGCTTCACCGCGCCGGCGTGAATTGTTGACCGTCGCGGGGTTTCGTTTCACGGTGCGGGCGCGGCCGATTGAGGAGACGCGCGCGGCGGGAGAATCGGCCCGGGATTATGTGCGAAGGCTGGCTCGGGAAAAAGCGGAGGCGGCGTGGGAAGGGCGCGATGAAATCGTATTGGGCGCCGATACGACGGTGGTGATCGACGATCAGGTGCTCGAAAAGCCGCGCGACGCCGAAGACGCGCGGGCGATGCTGCGGCTGCTTTCCGGACGCACGCACAGGGTGATCACCGGAATTTGTTTGCGGCACGCGGGCGGCGCGGTGGCCGATGCGGAATCGACTCTGGTGCATTTTGTCGAGTTGAGCGAGCCGGA
>Ga0335074_10015675_pt1 | contig 10656 bp, 8 predicted proteins | sample Lox_Sample_23_FD_206715 | JGI IMG/M metagenome (GOLD analysis project Ga0335074, IMG submission 206715) | Soil microbial communities from Loxahatchee National Wildlife Refuge, Florida, United States - Lox_Sample_2.3 | ecosystem: Environmental > Terrestrial > Soil > Wetlands | place: USA: Florida...
CTCGTGCGGCATGGCCGCGGGTACCGGCCGGACACTTCCCTCGGTGGCGAGGGTCCGCGAGTGGGAGCCGCCGTGCTGGGCCAGGGGCAGGTGGAGGCTGAAGGTGCTGCCAAGGCCGAGTTCGCTGTGCACGGTCACTTCGCCACCGAGCCGGGCCGCGACCTCACGGCAGATCGCCAGGCCAAGGCCGGTGCCGCCGTAGCGGCGGCTGGTGGTTCCGTCGGCCTGCTGGAAGGCGGAGAAGATGCTGGTGAGGTTGTCGCGGCCGATGCCGATCCCGGTGTCGGCCACCGAGAATACGATCCACGACGCGCCGTCAGGCTGGGCCGCCACGGAGGCCTCGATCCGCAGTTCGACGCGGCCGCGCTCGGTGAACTTGACCGCGTTGGACAGCAGGTTGTAGAGGATCTGGCGCAGCCGCTGCTTGTCGGTCACCACGTCGGCGGGCACGCCGGGACCGGTGGTGATCGTGAACGCGAGCCGCTTCTCCTCGGTCAGCGGGCCGAACACGCCGCGCAGGTCCTCGATCAGGCCGGACAGCGCGAACCGCTCCGGGCTGATCTCCATCTTCCCGGCCTCGACCTTGGTCAGGTCGAGGATGTCGTTGATCAGCCGCAGCAGGTCCGAGCCCGAGGAGTGGATAACAGTCGCGTACTCGACCTGCTTGAGCGTGAGGTTGCCGTTCGGGTTCTGCGCGAGCAACCTGGCCAGCACAAGCAGGCTGTTCAGCGGGGTGCGCAGCTCGTGCGACATGTTCGCGAGGAACTGTGACTTGTACCTGGACGCCTGGTCGAGCTGCTTGGCGCGCTCCTCGATCTCCTGCCTGGCCTGCTCGATCTCCGCGTTCTTGGTCTCGATGTCGCGGTTCTGCGCGGCGAGCAGCGCCGCCTTGTCGGCCAGTTCCGCGTTGGAGCGCTGCAGCTCCTGCTGCCGCGACTGCAGCTCAGCGGTCAGCCGCTGCGACTGCTCGAGCAGGGCGTCGGTGCGGGCGTTGGCGATCATCGTGTTCACGTTGACCCCGATGGCCTCCATGAGCTGCTCAAGGAAGTCGCGGTGGACCTGGGTGAACGGCCACAGCGACCCGGCCTCGATGACCCCGAGCACCTGGTCCTCGAACACGACCGGGACGATCATCACGTTCACCGGGCGGGACTCGCCGATCGCGGAGGAGATCCGTGCGTACCCCGCGGGGACCTCGTCCATGATGATCGGCCGCCGCGTCTGCGCGACCTGGCCGATCAGCGATTCGCCGATCAGGACCTGGCTGGGCGTCGCGCCGCCGGGCTGAAGCCCGTACCCGGCGATGAGCCGCAGCCTGGTCTCACCCTCGCTGCTGTCGGCGAGGAAGAACGCGCCCTGCTGGCCGCCGACCAGGGGGATGAGCTCGTTCATGATCAGCTCGGCGACCACGGCCAGGTCCCGCTGGCCCTGCATCAGGCCGGCGATCCGTGCCAGGCTGGTCTGCAGCCAGCCTCGCTGCTGGTTGGTCTCTGTGGTGTCGCGCAGCGAGCGGACCATGGTGTTGATGTTGTCCTTGAGCTCGGAGACCTCGCCCGCCGCCTCAACGGAGATCGTCCGGGTCAGGTCGCCGGTGGCGACCGCGCTCGTCACCTCGGAGATCGCGCGGATCTGCCTGGTCAGGGCGCCGGCCAGCTCGTTGACGTTCTCCGTCAGCCGCTTCCAGGTGCCGGACACGCCCTCGACCTCGGCCTGGCCGCCGAGGCGTCCTTCCCGGCCCACCTCCCGGGCCACGCGGGTCAGCTCGGCGGTGAACGAGGAGAGCTGGTCGACCATCGTGTTGATCGTGGTCTTCAGCTCTAGGATCTCACCGCGCGCGTCGACGTCGATCTTCTTGGTCAGGTCGCCCTTGGCGACCGCCGTGGTGACCAGGGCGATGTTCCGCACCTGGTTGGTGAGGTTGTTCGCCATCGAGTTGACGTTGTCGGTCAGGTCCTTCCAGGTCCCTGCCACGTTCGGAACCGTCGCCTGCCCGCCGAGGATGCCCTCGGTGCCCACCTCGCGGGCCACCCGGGTGACCTCGCCGGCGAACGCGGACAGCTGGTCGACCATCGTGTTGACCGTTTCCTTCAGCTCCAGGATCTCGCCGCGCGCGTCGACCCGGATCTTCTGGCTCAGGTCACCCTTGGCCACCGCCGTGGTGACCTGGGCGATCGAGCGGACCTGAGCGGTCAGGTTGGAGGCCATCACGTTGACGTTGTCGGTCAGGTCCTTCCACGTGCCAGAGACGCCCTGCACGATCGCCTGCCCGCCGAGGCGGCCATCGGTGCCCACCTCGCGGGCCACCCGGGTAACCTCGCCGGCGAACGCGGACAGCTGGTCGACCATCGTGTTGATGGTCTCCTTCAGCTCCAGGATCTCGCCGCGCGCGTCGACCCGGATCTTCTGGCTCAGGTCGCCCTTCGCGACCGCGGTCGTGACCTCGGCGATGGACCGGACCTGCACGGTCAGGTTGGCGGCCATGACGTTGACCGACTCGGTCAGGTCCTTCCAGGTGCCGGACACGCCCTGCACGTCGGCCTGGCCGCCGAGGCGGCCATCGGTGCCCACCTCGCGGGCCATGCGGGTGACCTCGCCGGCGAACGCGGACAGCGTGTCGACCATCGTGTTGATGGTGTTCTTCAGCTCGAGGATCTCGCCGCGCGCGTCGACCGTGATCTTCTGGCTCAGGTCGCCCTTCGCGACGGCGGTCGCGACCTGGGCGATCGAGCGGACCTGGCTGGTGAGGTTGCCGGCCATGAAGTTCACCGAGTCGGTCAGGTCACGCCAGGTGCCGCCCACGCCCGGGACCTGCGCCTGGCCGCCGAGCCTGCCCTCCGTGCCCACCTCGCGGGCCATGCGGGTGACCTCGCCCGCGAACGCCGACAACTGATCCACCATGGTGTTGACGGTGTTCTTCAGCTCGAGGATCTCACCGCGCGCGTCAACCGTGATCTTCTGGCTCAGGTCGCCCTTCGCGACCGCGGTGGTGACCTGGGCGATGTTGCGGACCTGACTGGTCAGGTTGCCTGCCATGAAGTTCACCGACTCGGTCAGGTCGGCCCAGGTGCCGCCCACCCCGGGGACCTCGGCCTGGCCGCCGAGCCTGCCCTCGGTGCCCACCTCGCGGGCCACGCGGGTGACCTCGCCGGCGAACGCGGACAGCGTGTCGACCATCCCGTTGATCGTCTCGGCGAGGGTGGCGACCTCGCCCTTGGCCTCGACGGAGATCTTCTGGCTCAGGTCGCCGCGCGCCACGGCGGTGGTGACCTGAGCGATGGCCCGGACCTGACCAGTGAGGTTGCCCGCCATCGCGTTGACCGAGTCGGTGAGATCTTTCCAGGTGCCGGCGACCGCGGGAACCTCCGCCTGGCCGCCGAGCCTGCCCTCGGTGCCCACCTCGCGGGCCACCCGGGTGACCTCCGAGGTGAACACGCCAAGCTGCTCGTTCATGGCGTTGAAGACGTCCGCGATATCGTTCATCAGCGGATCCTGGCCCGCGGGCAGGCGGATGCTGAAGTCACCGCCGCGCACCGCGGTCAGGCCGGCCAGCAGCTGCTGCATCTGTTCCTGCTGCCCGGTCTCGGTCGCCACCGGCATTGCCGATCACCTCTTCATCCCGCGTCACCTGGATAGCCGCGAATGCCGGCCGATGACCAGCATTCGCCGCGAACACGCATATCGCTCGCTAATCGAGCAGGCGTACTGCTCTCTTAATAATGGCATCCGGATTCAGGACCTTTGGCCCTAGCGGAAATAGCACCGAGCCCGGTCGGCGTAGCGCCCCGGCCTTGCGGCACCACGCCGCCGAGTCGACGGCGTTAGCCGACTTCGAGGGTGACCTTCGTCCATCCGGGATCGCGGCGGTCGAAGGCCTCGTATGCCTGAAGCGCGGTAGGGTTTGTCTCCTGTTGCGTCCACACCGCGGTGGGGGTCCGTATAGCCGGCCGCGATCTCGCTGAGCAGGCCGGGGACGTGCTTACGGTGGTTGCAGTTGCCCATCTTGACGGTGAGGTTGGCGTTCATCGCCGCGCCGATCGGGAACGCCTCGTGCTGCGGTGGGTACACGCCGATGATGCCGAGGGTGCCCGCCTTGGCGACCGCCTGGACGGCCCAGCGCAGCGCCAGGCTGGGCGCGTCGCCCGGTTGCCAGCGGCCGTGCGACGGGGCGATGCGCGGCGCGACCTTGTCCTGCTCGTCGGCGAACCGGTCGATCAGCTGCGCGGCCTCCGCGGCCGCCGGGCCCGTCTGCGGCATCTCCGCGTCGATGCCCACCGCGTCGATGACGCGGTCCGCGCCGATGCCGCCAGTCAGGTCCTTGATCGCCTCGACCGGGTGCTCGGCGTTGAAGTCGACGGTCTCGGCGTTCTGCAGCCTGGCGGCCTCCAGGCGGTCGGCGTCCCGTCGACGATCAGCACGCGGCCCGCGCCCTGCATGCGGCCGGACAGCGCGGCGAGCTGGCCGACCGGGCCGGCGCCGAAGACGGCCACGACGTCGCCGTCCTTCACCTCTGTCAGGCGCGCGCCGAACCACGCGGTCGGGAAGATGTCGCTGACCATCACGGCCTGCTCGTCGGTGACGCCTGGCGGGATCGGCACCAGGTTGGTGTGCGCGAACGGCACCCGGGCGTACTCGGCCTGCAGGCCGTCGAACGGTCCGGTGATGGCCGGGCCGCCGTAGAACGCGGTACCGGCATCGCGGCCGTTGGGGTTGGCGTCGTCGCACTGCGCGTAGCAGCCGGCCCGGCAGTACGCACAGCTGCCGCAGCCGATCGTGGACGGGATCACCACCCGGTCGCCGATGTTGAAGTTCCTGACGTTCTGGCCGGTGTCCTCGACGACCCCGACCGCCTCATGCCCGAGGATCGTGCCCGGTCGTATGCCGGACATCGTGCCCCGCACGAAGTGCAGGTCAGTGCCGCAGATCGCGCTCGTGGTGATCCTGACGATGGCGTCGGCCGGGTCCTCGATGGCCGGCGCGGGCACGTCGTCGATAGAGACTTTGCCCCACGTCGCGCCAGACCACTGCCCACATTGTCGTTCCTCCTCTGGTTCGGTGGCTTGCCGGGTTCTCTGAGCGCGTCGCTTGTTTCAGCTCCTGGTCTCCGGCGAGTTGATGCCGAGCGCGACGAGCACGTCGCGGGGACGGTCGAAGCGGGATTTCTTCGGCAGGGCTGAGACGCGCTCGGTCAGGTCCCCCGGGGCGTCGCCGTCCTCGAGGCGGGCGAGTACGGTGTCGCGGTCAGCGGGGAACCAGTCTCCGGTGAGGATGCGGGCCAGCTCGTTGCGCAGCTCGTAATCACGGCCGGAAGACACCGGATTGGCGCCGTCGCCCCGCCGGACCGGCGACATACCCTCGTCGGCCGGCTCGGGTTCCCGCCACTCCTCCGCGTGCGCGCGGTGCGCACCGCTGCGGACGAGACCCTGGGTCTCGCGCGCCATTTCCTGGTCGTGCGCCGGGCCGTGCTTGGTGTTGCCCCGTTCCATCAAGCCTCCCTCGTGGCTGCCGTGTGGCTGCCTTCGCGGTTACCGTGCATGCCGGCAGTGCCTGCCGTGATTCCGGTGTTCACACGGGCTAACCAGGCAGCGCGGCGCTAAACACCTCGTCGGGCCCGGATGGCCGTCTCGCAAGGAACAGCCTGCGGCTCGACCGGGATCGGCGGCTGCGAGATGTCCGAGTCCAAGGTGCGCAGGGCCGGACTGTCCGCGCCACGGCAAGCGCCCCGTGAACGCATGCCGAGGTGATGTGCGCTGGGCCAGCCGGTTGACGGCACCTCAGTGCCGTGGTGCGCCGGGCGGGGCGAGTGCGGCCCAGGGCAGGGTGAGCTCGCCGAGACGCCAGCGCCGGGGGCCGCCGTACGGTGGGTAGCGGAGCACCGGCCAGTCGGCTGACACGGACGCGACCGCGGTAAGCCAGCGCTGTCTAGGGCCGAAGGCGGAGTACGGCGCTGCGTGATCCCACGCCCGGTCGAAGTCGCGGAGAAACTGGTGCACCGGCTCACCTGGCACGTTGCGGTGGATCAGCGCCTTGGGCAGACGTTCGGCCAGGTCGGACGGGCGCTCAAGCGATGCGAGCCGCGCCGCGAAGGTGATCAGCGCCTGGCCGCCGCTCCCCCGGGCACTCGGCCGCCCGGCGGCGGCCTGCCCGGCGGCGGCTTGCCCGCCAACGGCCTGCCTGGCGGCGGCTTGCCCGGCGCCGATCTCCCGTACGGCGGCTTGCCGAGACGGGGTTTCCCTGATTTCCGGCCGCGCGGGAAGGGTGACCCACACGGCACGGCGGCCGATCTCGTCGCAGGTGCCCTCGACCAGGATGCCGCCGTCGGCGAGGCCCGCCCGCAGCCGGGACCAGGCCGTCCAGACCCGCTCCTCCGGGTACTGGCGCAGCACGTTGAACGCCCGGACCAGCACCGGCCGCCGTGGAACCGGCAGCTCGAATCCGCCTGTCACGAACGACAGCCCCGGCAGCTCATCTCCGGCCGCACGCAGCGCCGCGAGCTGGCTGGAGGCCGACATGACGCGCGCGGGGTCGATCTCCAGGCCGGTGACCTCAGCATCCGGCGCCACCGCACGGACCCTCCGGTAAAGCTCAAGGGTAGTCACGAGCGAGGCACCGAAGCCCAGGTCGACGATCAGCGGGCCCCCGGCGGCCAGCAGCACCGAGCGCTGCGTCTGGGTGATCCAGCGGTCCGCCCGCCGCAGCCGGCCGGAATTGGTGGTGCCCCTGGTGATCTCCCCGTCCGGCCGCACGCCGCAACCTTATCCGGCCCGGTCTGCCGCGCATGCCCTCGCACGCGGCGCGGGTCACGGTGACGCAGGCCGGGGCGGCTGCCCGGTGATCGCCGCCTTCCGGTCCGACAGCAGCCCGCGAAGCGCGCACGCGGCGGTCTGCGCGATGTAGCTCCCTAGTCTGCTGTCAGCCTCGGCATATCAAAAAATATCGTAGCGCGATATTCTTTATCCGAGTCCGTTTACCGCTCGCAGTACGAGGTAGCTGCAAGGCAATGACGCCGGCACAGCAGTGCCCGCGCAGCAGGGAGGTGCTCCATGAGCCTCGCACCTGGTGAACAGCAGGCACTAGCCGCGATCGAGACCGAACTGACCGAGTCGGATCCCGAGTTCACCGCCACGCTCTCACGTCTAGCGGCACAGCTCCCCCGCCGACGGCGATCCGGCCGTGCGTTGTCATGGCTATCGCCGTCGTGGCCATCGCTCGCCTGGCGCGAGCGAGCCGTCAGGATCACCATGCTCGCCATTATCGCGTCGCTTTTCGTCGCGTGCTCCATCGCGGGCGCGATCGCCGCCTCCCAGGCCGGGCACGCCGCGCCGCGGCACGCGCACACGGCCGTCGGCACGACGGTGAGTCCGTCCCGGTCCATGCCCTTCCTTGGGTAGATCCTGCCGCCAGGCGCCCGGGCGAACGCGGTGCGGTAGGAGTATGTCCAGTTACGATGTTCTGCATGGTCTCGGCCGAGGAGGGCGTCCCCATTCATCCAACCGACGAGGATTTCCGGCATCTCCTGAGCTTCCGTGTGACCCTGCGGCGCTTCGTGCGATGGAGTGAGGAGCAGGCTGCCGCGGCCGGGCTGACTCCGGCGCAGCACCAGCTCCTGGTGGCGATCAAGGGCCATCCGGGACCCCGCCCTCCGGCGATCCGCGAGATCGCGGAGTATCTGCTGCTGCAAAGCCACAGCGCGGTCGGGCTGGTGGACCGGGCGGAAGCGTCCGGCGTCGTGCGCAGGACGCCGGACCCTGATGACGCCCGCGTGGTGCACGTTGAGCTCACCGAGCGGGGCGACAAGCTGGTCACCGCGCTGACCGCGGCGCACCTGGCGAGGCTGTATGAGCTTGCTTCCGCGCTGAACGAGCTGCTGCCGCCGGAGGGCGGCCAGCGGTCGCTGATGCCGTGAACCCGGCAGCGGCCGGAAGCTGCCGGAACCCGGTGGGGACATGCGGAGGGGGCGGCCGGAGGCCGCCCCCTCGCTGTGCCGGCCGGTTACGGCCGGCGGCGGTTCAGCTCTTCCAGCCCGCGGACTGGGCCAGGGCAGGAACGAACTTGGCGGCGTCCACCGTGCCCCACCCGGTCGCGTCGTTGTAGGAGCCGTTGGCGGAGAAGCCGGGGACGGTCACGAGGTCGGCGCTCGAGGCGCAGGAACCGCTGCTCTTGATGTCCGCGGCGAGGCAGAACGTGTAGCTGTTGCCGCCCTGGGAGACCGGCACGATGCCGTCGTTCCCGCCGCTGGCGGCCATGGCGTACAGGCCCGGGTTCAGGTCGCCGAGGCTGTGTCCGGCCACCTGGTCGGCGAGGGCCACGATGCCGGAGAAGAGCGGTGAGGCCTCACTGGTACCGCCCACGATGCTCCAGCCGGCCACCGACGGGTCGGTGGTGTCGTAGAAGTCAACGGCCCCGTTGACCGCCGCGCTCATCGCGATGTCGGGCGTGCCCCGGCTGCTGCCGACCGTGTCTGCCACCCCGTCCTGGAACTTCGGTCGGGAGAAGACCGTGGACAGGCCTCCGCCGCTCGACCCCCAGGTGTAGGCGGGCCCCGTCACGCCGACCGTAGAGCTGAGGTCGTGCCAGACGCTGTCCGGAGCGGTCCGGTAGCCTTCGGCGTCGAGCTGCAGCTGGGTGCCGCCCACTCCGGTGACCAGCGGGTCCGACGCGGGCCAGTCAATCGCCTGGGTCGATTCGCAGCAGATCACGTCGTTGGGGTTCGCGCAGCCAGAACTCGGGCTGCAGAACTCGTCGGTCGCGCCCTGGTCGCCGCTGGCCGCCAGGACGGTGACCCCGTTCCGTGCCGCGTTGATGTACGCCGAGCGCAGCGAGTAGATCTGGCTCGGGCTGGTGAAGGTCGACTCGTTGGCGCCGAAGCTCTGGGTGATCACGTCACCGAGGTGGTTGTTGATGACGTAGTTCTCGGCCGCCACGAGCTGCGGGAACCCGTAGATGCCCTCGGTCTCGGTCATCGGGGTCTCGACCAGGAGGATGTTGGCCTCCGGGGCCATCGCGTGCGACCATTCGACGTCGAGGCTGGTCTCGTCGGTCCAGCCGTAATAGTCGGAGCACAGGTCAGGGCCGGTCGGGCTGTACTTGCTCGTGCAGTTCTTGGGGGTGGTGGTGATTGGCCCCTCCGGGGTGATCACCTGGAAGGATGGCGGGTTCGGCAGGCCCATCTGAGCGTCGAAGGTCTTCAGGTCGGAGGCGATGGACGGGGAGCCGAAGGCATCGACGATGACGATCGTCTCGCCCTGGCCCTCGATTCCCTTGTCGAACAGCGGGGCCAGGTTGTAGGCCCGCTGCAGCTGGAACGCCTGGTAGCAGGCGATGCCGTACTTCTTCTCGCACTGCGCCGTGGTCGGCGGCTGCGTCATCTTGCCCATCGCGAGGACATGCCCGGTCGCGAACGGGACCGCCCGGACCGCGGCGACGGCCGCAGGAGCGGCGGCGGCCGGGGCCAGCGCAGCACTCCCCGCCGCGAGCGCCGCGATCGCTGCCACGACCGCGCCGCGAACCAGGGCTATTGCCCGGGAACCTCTCACCTAAGTCCTCCTTCGCCGCTATTGCCCTAAGCGCGCCGCATCCACGTGCCTGAGTCGGGTTTCCAGCACATATACATCGATCTATGTAGATCGATGTATATGTGAATGCGGCTAATCTCTCAGGCGAGTTTAGGCCTCACTAGTGATTATCGGAATAGCGACTTTGATTACGCGTCACAGGCCATGCGGGCCAGTTCCCACGTCGCGGGCGGAGTTGCACTGCTCCGCGCGGGACGTCTCTTTCTTAACTTTAGCTAAAGATTTACCGGTTTACCGGTGCATGCTCCCGCCTCCGGCCGGGACATATCCGGAGCAGGACCTGCACGGCCGCTGGCCCGGTAGGCAAGGGAACGCGCTCCTGGCACGCGGCGACAGGCGACGCGCGGGTACCTCGACGAGCGGCTAAGTGAGTTCCTCCACCTGCTGGCTGAATACCGACATCTGCGACATCAGGCGCTCGCCCAGGTAGGCGCCCACGATCCCGAGGTTGTCCACGATGAGTTCGGCCCGTACCGTGATTCGTTCGAACTCTTCGCTGCCGCGAATGCGTGCCAGCGCGTCTTTCTCCCCGCGCAGCAGGAAAAACCCGCCTAGTTCCCCGCCGTGCTGCTCGAGGATAACCGGCTCGAAACTCTCGATCTCGCCGTTCTGCTGAAGCCGGGAGTAATACTCGAAAGCTTCGTTGAATACCTTGACCGCCTGTCGCTCACGGCCCCGCACGGGAATCCCGAAACCGACAAAAAGCCCGGAGTCTGCCATGACCGCACCCCTCCCCCTTTGTAGTGGCCCGCGGCCGGCCTGCGGGTTCGCTGCTCTCGCGAGGTATCCGCATGTCGCGTGCGGCCACTGATTGATGACTGAAATCGCAGCGCTCGCTAAACGTCCGCGGCCATGCGCGGCCACCGTCCCCGCCATCGCCGCCTACGATGCTCGATGTTTTAAACGCCGCACGCCGAGCCTAACGCCGGCAGGCGCGGCGCGGTAGTGGCCGCGCGTGTGTCGGCGAGGCAGTGGCCACGGGCGTGTCGGCGGGTGAGCGCACCTCTGCTCAGGCGGTGCGGTAAGGCGCGGCGTTCGGCTCCTTCAGGGTGAGGCCGAGGCCGGGGCGCGACGCGTCGGGGCG
>Ga0335074_10015676_pt1 | contig 10656 bp, 10 predicted proteins | sample Lox_Sample_23_FD_206715 | JGI IMG/M metagenome (GOLD analysis project Ga0335074, IMG submission 206715) | Soil microbial communities from Loxahatchee National Wildlife Refuge, Florida, United States - Lox_Sample_2.3 | ecosystem: Environmental > Terrestrial > Soil > Wetlands | place: USA...
CCAAGGCCCCCTGGATAGGATCGGCTCATGAGCCGCAAGGCGTGGATCGTCTTCGCCGCCGTGTCGGTGATCTGGGGCGTGCCGTACCTGTTCATCCGGATCGCAGTCCGCCACGGCTTCACGCCACTGTCGCTCGCTTGGTGCCGGATCGCCCTCGGGGCGCTGGTGCTACTGGTGCTTGCGTGGCGGTCCGGATCGCTGTCACAGCTGAGGGGCCGCTGGCGCTGGCTCGCCGCGTACGCGGTCGCCGAAGTGACGATCCCGTTTCCTGCGATCGCGTTCGGAGAGACGCGCATCTCGAGCTCGCTGGCGGCCATCATCGTCGCCGCGGTGCCGCTGATCGGCGCGCTGCTGGCGCTCCGCTTCGACCACTCCGAGCGGCCGACGGGAGCGCGCCTGATCGGACTGCTGATCGGCTTCGGTGGCGTGATCGTGCTAGTCGGCGTCGATGTGGCCGGTAGCGGGAGCGCGCTGCTCGGGACTGCTGCCGTGCTCCTGGCGGCGCTCGGTTACTCGATCGGCCCGATGCTGATCAAGCATCGCCTGCACGGGATCGACCCGCGGGCGATGATGGGCGCCTCGCTCGCTATTGCCGCCGTCGTGCTGGCCCCGCCCGCGATCATCGACGCCCCCAAGCACACTCCGACCACCGGCGCGATCGCGTCCGTGTTCGTGCTCGGGCTCCTGTGCACCGCCGCCGCCCTGGTGCTGCTCGCCGTGCTCGTGCGCGAGGCCGGAACGAGCCGCGCGATGGTGATCACGTACATCAACCCCGTGATCGCCGTCGCTCTCGGAGTGGCACTCCTGAACGAGCGACCCGGGGCCGGGGCCGTCGCCGGGCTGCTGCTGATTCTCGCCGGCTCGTACCTGTCGACGGGCGGGAAGTTCCCGCCGATCGGCCGGCGCCGAGCCCTCGCGCGCGTAGCGCCGTAAGAGCTCTCGCAGCGCCCTAAGAACTCTTGATCAGGATGATCGTGTTGATCACGAACAGGATCGCGAACACGACCGTCCAGCGATTCAGGTTACGCTCGACGAGCGAACCGCCACCGAACGGACCCTGCCCGGTGCCGACCCCGAACGCACCCGAGAGCCCCGCGTCCTTCCCGGAGTGCATCAGCACGAGCCCGATCAGGACGGCGCAGAAGAACACCTGCAGGATGTCGAGAATCGTCGTCATTCGCCGGCGATGGTAGCGCGCTCGGTGGGCTCTTCGGGGTCGAGCTCTCGCAGGATCTCGATCGCCTCGGCGCGAAGCGCGCTGTCGACGGCCTCGTAATCCTCGTCGGACAGCTTGCCGGTCCGGTGGTCGAACTCAGCCTCGCGGATTTCCGCGTACTTCGCGGATCGGGCCGCCTCGAGTTCGGCAACCCGCGACGAGTCGTTGGGCTCAGACGGCATGTGGGTCGCGCGCAGCGGACCACTGATGATGAAGATCGCGGCCGCGAGCACCACCAGCACGATCACCACGAACAGCATGGCGCTCCCTTACACCAGCTCTCGGACCGGCACGGGCTCCGCCGCCGCCGGAGGGGCGGTGCGGGCGGGAACGCGCGCGCGAGTCCGCCGGCGTGCGGGTGGCGCGGGAATGATCGCGATCAGGCCGCCGATCAAGCAGATGATCGCGCCGATCCACAACCACATCACGAGCGGCGAGATGATGAGCAGGAACGTCACCGGCCACGGGTGGGTGATGAAGCGACTCGTCAGCTCCGTGATCGCAACGTCACGGTAGGCGTACACCTGATTGAGCGCGGCGGCTCGCTGCGAGGCCGGGAGCGCATTCACCTTGCCCAGCTCGGCCGAGAAGACATTGTCGCCGTTGTTGATCAGCCCCTGGAGGGGGCCGAGCGTCGGATCGACCACCGTCCAGATGTCACGAGTGAAGCCGCTGTGCAGCCCGATCCGGCTCTCCTGCGAACCGTTGAAGAACCGGCCGAGAATCCCGAGTGACGGATCCTGGGATGGATAGAAGCCGTCACTCGTGGTGACCGTCGTGACTTGATGGCCGCCCTTGTACACGCCGAGCACAGCGCCGAACGTGATCTTCTGCGCGCTCGCGTTGGCGGTCGGCTTGAGGTACTTGATCACGTATCCGTCGATCCGCGCGCTCTGGCCCGGGCGCATCGTCGCGTAGCGCGAGTGCTGGAACGATGTCGAGGCCGCGATTCCGATCAGTGCGATCGAGAACCCAGCGTGGACGATGTAGCCACCGTAACGCCGCCGGTTGCGGCGGACGAGCGCGAACAGCGCCACCGGCGGGACTTCTCCGGTCATCGCGCGTCGCGCGCGGACACCGCGGAAGAACTCCTGCACGACCGCGGCCAGGACGAACGAGCCGAACACGAACATCAGGAACGCGAACGCGTGCTCCGCCGCATCGGTGAACAGCAGCAGCGCCGCGAGCACGGCGATCGCGAACAGCACCGGGAAAGCGAACCCCCGCCGCAGCTTCGCGACGGTCACCCGGCGCCAGGCGATGATCGGCCCGATTCCCGACAGTCCGACCACCAGCAGGGCGAGCGGGACCACGAACGGCCGGAAGGCCGGCGGCCCCACCGACACCTCGGTGCCGGTGATCGCCTCGGAGATCAGCGGGAAGAACGTCACCCAGAAGATCACCGCGGTGAGCGCCACGAGCAGCAGGTTCTGGAACAGGAACGCCGCCTCGCGGGAGATCAGCGAGTCGATCCGCGCCTCGGAGCGCAACGACTCGCGGCGGCTGACGACGAGGTAGACCGAGCCCACGACCATCGCCGCGATCAGGACCACGAACGAGATGTTCAGCGTCGGATCGGAGACGAACGCATGGATCGAGGACAGGATCCCCGAGCGCACGAGGAACGTGCCGACGATCGAAAGCGTCCCGGTCAGCAGGATCAGCGACGCGTTCCAGACCTTCAGCATCCCCCGCTTTTCTTGGATCATGATCGAGTGGATGTAGGCGGTGACGCACAGAAACGGCATCAGGGCCGCGTTCTCGACCGGATCCCAGGCCCAGTAGCCGCCCCACCCGAGCTCTGTATAGGACCAGCGCGCGCCGAGCAGGATGCCGACCCCGAGCGCGATCCACGCGGCCAGCGCGAAGCGGCGGGTCACCGCGACCCACTCGGCCCCCAGCCGACGGGTGATCAGCGCGCCGACCGCGAACGCGAACGGGATCGTAAGCAGCGTGTATCCCGAGTACAGCATCGGGGGGTGGATCATCATCGTCGTGTGGCGGAGTAGCGGGTCCAGGCCGGCGCCTTCGGCCGGCGGGTTCGAGCTGGTGGAGAACGGGTTCGCGAAGATCGTGTTGAGCCCGACGAAGAACGTGCAGAAGCCGAACATCACGGCCTGTGCGTAGGGCACGATCTCGCGGACCTTGTTGCGGGTCAGGAAAAGCGCGAGGCTCGACCACATCGACAGCAGCAGCACCCACAGGAGCAGCGAGCCCTGCTGCGTCGCCCAGATCGCGGCGGCGCGGTAGAAGGCCGGCGTGGTCGTGCTCGAGGAGCTCGCGACGATGTTGTACGAGAAATTCGAGCTGATGAACGCGACATCGAGGATCACGAACGCGAACAGCGTCATCCCGAACAGCACGTACATCGCGCGCCGCCCCGAGTCGACCCACGCGCGGCCGTGGCGAGCGCCATAGAGCGACGCGCCGATGCCGTAGATGGCGACGACGAACGTCAGGATCAGCAGCGATCGGCCGACTAATGCCATCTAGTGGTGGCTCCGGTGGGCGCGCGTGCTCGCTGGAGTTGCCACTTCTACTAGTACGAGGCGCCCGCGGCGGCCTGATACTTGGAGGGACACTTGGTCGTCAGTGAGTTCGGCTGCCCGACGAACTCAGATCCCTGCTTCTGGACGGTGACGAGCACTCCTCGCCCGGCAGCGAATGGGTCGGGAATGATCCCGGTGTAATGGACCTCCGCGGCGACGTGCTTTTTGGGGTCCCGCACGCGGAACACGAGCGAGGCGCCCGACCGCTCGAATCCGGGGAGCACCGTCCCGGCGAGGATGTACGTCTGTCCCTGGCGCGCGCGGACCAGCAGTTGCGAGGCCGTCAACTCCTCGCGGCCCGCGTTGAAGCTGACGTAGATCAACGCCGTCGCCAGCAGTAGCGCGGCCGTTAGGGCGACGGTCAGTCGGATCGCGCGCTTACGGCTCGGGTCCATCGGCGAGGCATTCTCGCAGACTGTGGCGTCTAGACGGCGAGGTGGCGAAGCTAAGGCGCTTCCGCACAAAGGCCGATTAGCTTCGCGTTAGATCCCAGGAAATCCCGCACCCGTAGCGAAACCAATCACCACCTCAGGCGTTATTGACCATGACAGTGCAGCAAGCGATCAGCAGAAGCGAGAAAGGATTCCGCCGCCGGCGCCACGCTGGCCCGCGTCACACGGGCGCTCACGCGCCATCTCGGAACCCGGTCCGTGAGCTCCGTGACGGTGGTCCTTCGGAGGACACCGCGCTGTACACCTGCCACTGCGGCTTCATCTTCGAGGCGCAGGTGCTGACCTCGGTCGATTGCCCGCACTGCGGCAACGGCCAAGTCTGGTAGCCCCCCGGCCCTAGGCGTCAGGTCGTCGCTGGGACGGGCGCCAGCTCGTCGAGCGACTCGCGCATCCAGTCGATCAGCAGCCAGACGTCCCGCATCTGCTCGCGGTCGGCGACGATCCCGATGTCGAGGCTGCCGCAGTAGCTCATCACCGTGATGTTCAGTCCCAGGCCGTCGGTGATCACCGACACCGGGTAGTGCGCGACCATCCGCGCCCCGCAGCAGTACAGCGGGAACTGCGGGCCAGGCACGTTCGAGACGACCATGTTCCAGATCGGGGTGCGTGTGGCCGCGAGCGAAAACGAGACCCGTGCCGCGCGAGCAAACACCGCCGGCGGAATGAACTGGGTCGCATCCTGGAGCAGCTGCGCCGGGAGCGCCTTGTGGCGCTCCTTGGCGCTGAGCAGCGCCTCGTGAGTCATCGCCAGGCGCTCGACCGGGTCGGCAACGTTGCTGAAGATCGGCGCCGCCAGCATCCCGATCCGGTTGCCGAAGGTCCCGAGCTGCTGCTCGGTCCTGACCGAGACGGGAATCTGCGCCACCAGCGGCGTGTCCGGCAGCTCGTCGTGCTCGATCAGCCAGCGCCTGACCGCACCGGCACAGATCGCCACGACGACATCGTTGACGGTGCAGCCGTGGGCGTTCTTGACCGCCTTGACCTCCTGAAGCGGGAGCTGCCCGTAGGCGAACCGGCGGTGGGCCGAGACGCGCCCGTTGAAGCTGGTGCGCGGCGGCGTCAGGTTTGTGCGCTCGAGCACCCGCGATGGGCCTGGCCGGGCGCGAATTCTGCGCGCGAAGCCAGCGCTGAGGCGCCCGAGCGTGTGCGCGCCCGGAATGTCGCCGAGGATCGGCGTGTCCTCCAGGTTCGGGAGCGTCGACGGCGTCGCGCGGACGACGCGCTCGAAATATCGGGGCGCACCGAGCGCGGCGCGCGCGAGCATCTGGAGCGCCCCGGGCTCCCGGTCCCCGGCGCCGTTACCAGACGGCGGCGGGGGTTCGCGGCCATCCGGGCTCAGGTCGAGCAGCACGCTCAGGATCTCAGCGCCGGACATCCCGTCGACCGCCGAGTGGTGGATCTTCGTCAGCAGGCCGACGTTGCCGTCCTCGAGCCCGTGGATCAGGTACAGCTCCCACAGCGGACGCGCCCGGTCCAGCGGGCGGGAGAAGATCCGCGCGACCTGCTCGGCGATCTTCTCATCCGTTGCCGGCGCAGGAATCGCCAGCTCGCGCACGTGATACTCGAGGTCGAAGTCCGGATCGTCGATCCAGTACGGGTAATCGAGCCCGAACGGCACCGTCTTCAGGCGCCAGCGAAACGGCGGCAGCAGCGGCATCCGCTCGGCGAGCATCTCCATCAGCTCTTCCAACTCGAGCTTGCCGTCCGGGCGCGTGCTCGGGTCGAGCACCGCGAGCGCACCCACGTGACCTGCCTGGCGTGGGGTCTCGAGCGCTAGGAACTGAGCGTCGAGGCCTGTCAGCTGGCGCATTGCAATCTCCTCTCCGGGCGCGAGTCTATCTGCGTTTGCACCGTCGTTTGCGCGCATTTCCACGCGGTTACGATTGAGGGCGTGGAACAACGCATCGTTTACGTGTCCCGGATCACCAGGTTGCCGTTGGTCGGCGCTGACGGCGCCGATGTCGGCCATGTCGGCGATGTCGTGTTGGACCGCGGCGGGCGGCCGCCCCGGGTCAACGGCTTTGTGGTCGCCGTGCAGCGCCGCAAGGTGTTCGTCGGAGTCGGGCGGGTCGGGGAGATCGCGACCGACGGGCTGAGGCTGCGCCGCGGTTCGGTGAACATGCGCCAGTTCGAGCTGCGCACCGGCGAGCTGCTGGTCTCCGAGCTGGTCGGCAAGCGGCTTCGCAACGCCCGCGTCGTCGATGTCGGGCTGACGCCCGCGCCGGAGCCGTTCGCATGGGAGGTGGCGACCGTCGCAACCTTCGCCGGCCGCCGCGTGCCCGGCCTGCGGCGCACGCCGGAGATCGTTGACTGGGCCGAGGCCAGCGAGCTGTTCGCCGAAGAGCGCTCGGTCGATCGCCAGGCGGCGACGCTCGGGGGGCTGCATCCGGCGGAGATGGCGCAGTCCATCGCTCGGCTGCCGCTCAGCCGCCGGCGCGTTCTGGCCGCTGCGCTCGAGGACGAGCGGCTCGCCGACCTGCTCGAGGAGATGTCCGAGGACGAGCAGGTCCAACTCGTCGAGGGTCTCGATCGCGAACGACTCGCCCGCGTACTCGACGAGATGGAGGCCGACGACGCCGCCGACCTGCTCGGCGAGTTCTCGCCCACCCTTCAGGATGAGCTGCTCGGCGCCATGGACCCCGAAGAGGCCGAGCCCGTGCGCCGGCTGCTCAGTTACGAGCCGGACACGGCGGGCGGGCTGATGACGCCCGAGCCGATCATCCTCGCCCCTCACGCGACCGTGGCGGAGGCGCTCGCGCGCGTGCGGGACCCCGACCTACCGGTGCCGATCGCCGCCCAGGTGTTCGTGTGCCAGCCACCGCTCGAGACCCCCACCGGCCGCTACCTCGGTGTCGTCGGGGTTCAGCGGCTGCTGCGCGAGGCGCCTAGCAAGCCCGTCGGCCGCTGTGTCGACGAGGATTGGGATGCGCTGCCGGCAACGGCCTCCGACAAGGAAGTGGCGGGTGCACTCGCCGCCTACGACGTGGTCGCGCTCCCCATAATCGATGACGCAGGAAGACTGGTCGGAGCTGTCACGATCGATGACGTGCTCGATCACATGCTTCCCTCCGGCTGGCGGATCACTCACACGGCGGCTACCTAATGGCACGGCGCGACGATCTCAGCACCCCACGCGGCGCCTCGGGCGGTCCGTCGTACGACCCGGATTCGTTCGCGCGCTTCGCCGAGCGGGTGGCGCGTTTCTTCGGCACGGGTCGCTACCTCGCGGTCCAGACGGGCATCGTCGTCATCTGGATCGCGATGAACGCGGTGGCCTGGTCGCTGCGCTGGGACAAATATCCGTTCATCCTGTTGAACCTCGTCTTCTCGACGCAGGCCGCGTACGCCGCGCCGCTGATCCTGTTGGCTCAGAACCGTCAGGCCGACCGTGACAAGGCGGAGGCCGAGCGGGATCGCGAGATCAATGCTCGGTCGCTCGCCGACACGGAGTTCATTGCGCGCGAGATGGCCGCGATCCGGCTCGCGCTAGAGCACAAGGCGGACCGAGATGATCTAGCGGAGCCGCTGGAGCGGCTGACGACCGTGCTCGAGCGGATTCACGGCGTCGAGCTCTCCACCGGCCTCGAGCCGCCTTCGCTGGGCACGTCCGGGGACGACGACGAGGACGACGCGGACTCCGGCACCAGCTGAGCGAGCCCGCGCTCGATCCCCTCGCACAGCACGTCGATGTCCGGGGTCGAGTCGTAGTCGCCGCTGGCGCCGAAGTACAGCCCGCCGTCGTAGGAGAAGATCGCGACCGCGAGGCGCACGTGCGCGAACAGCGGGATGTATGGGAATGACTCGAGCAACCTGCGACCGGCGGCGTAGAGCGGGAACTGCGGACCTGGGACGTTCGTCGTACCGGTGTTCAGCGCGCGCTGTGGCAGCCGGCTTGCGAGCCGGGCTCCGAGCGCCAGCAGCATCGGCGGGGCGAATCCGGACAGCGAGGTCAGCACCTCACCGGCAACGGCCTGCTTCGAGTCCTTCAGCCCAGCCATCTGCGCGGTGATCGACTGCAGTCGCGCGACCGGGTCGGGCTCGCCCACGGGCAGCTCGGCGAACATTGCCGAGACGCGATTGTTGTACGTGCCGCGCTCGCCAGGGCGCCGGACCGAGACGGGCACCATCGTGCGGAGCACCCTGTCGGTCGTCTCGCCGCGCTCCTCCAGCAGGTCTCGGAAGCCGCCGGTGATCGCGGCCAGCACCACGTCGTTGACCGTCCCGCCGTGTGCCTTGCGCGCGAGCTGCACATCCGCGAGCCGACCGCGCGCCCAGCTCCAGCGCCGGTGCGGCGACAGCGGCCCGTTCAGCGACGAGGGCGGCGGCGGTCGGACGATACCGGCCGAGCGAATCATTCCGGATGCGGTCTGCTCGACGAGCGCGGCCAACTCGCGTGGCGCGCGCAGAGAGCCCGCGAGGGCCTCGGCGGCTGCGAGCGGATTCGCGATCCGGTCCACGAGCGCGCCGGCCACCAACCTCGCCTCGCTCGGCATCGGCTCGGGCCGCCAGTCATCGATCGGCAGCTCCCTCGTCGGCTCGCGTTCGGCGTCGAACAGGACCGCCATCAGGTCGGTGCTCGCGACACCGTCGACCATGCAGTGGTGGACCTTCGAGAGCAATGCCCAGCGGTTGTCGTCGAGTCCCTCCACGACCCAGATCTCCCACAGTGGCTTCGCGCGGTCTAGGTTCTGCGACATCACACGCGCCGTCAGCGTCTTCAGCTCGCCGTCACCGCCCGGCGAGGGCAGCGCGGTCCGTCGTACGTGGTAGGCGAGATTGAAGTGCGGATCGTCGACCCACACCGGCCGGCTGAGCGCGACCGGGACGAACCTGACCACCTGGCGGTAGCGGGGAACGAGCGGGAGCTTCGAGGCGATCATCGCCTGGAACTCCTTAAACGGCGGCGGCGGGCCCTCGAAGATGCTGACGCCCCCGACGTGCATCGGCGTCGTGTCGTCCTCGATGTGCAGGAACGACGCGTCCTGCGCACTCATCCTCTCCATCATGCGCTCCTGGCGTCGAGGACGACCGTGTCCGAAACCCGCCAGTAGAGAGTGCCGACAGCGGCGGCGCTGAGGATCACCGCGGGCCAGGCGCCGATCAGCAGACCGAGCGCGTGGCTGAGACCAAACGCGACCAATCCGGCGCCGGTCAGCTTCGCAGTCGTGGCGAGGTCGTGGCGACGGGCCCAGATCGCGATGCACGGCAGCCCGAACCCGGCCAGCACCACCCCACCAAGTGGTCTCGACCCGCTCGCGACCGCTACGCCGAAGCCGGCGATGAGGCCGGCGGCTGCGAGCGGAGCGGTCGGGGTGTTCACGGACACCACTGCGATTATGCCGGGGCTGGCGGGACGGGCAGGGGCGCATCGTCGATCCCGAGCTCGGCCAGCAGGGTCGCCGGCGTGTCGGGTTCGACATCGTGCATCCGGTCGGGCACGGGCGCGCCACGCGAAAGCAGGAAACGCGCGATATCTGCATACGGCTGGGGCGCGATCTCGTCGATCGTCTGCATCGTCGGGCCGCCCTCGGGGTGCTGGCAGTGGCGCAGCCCGTGCAGCGTCGCGCCGATCGCGCTGCCACCATCGTCGAAGCGGAGCTTCGCGCCACGATCGACGAGCTCGCGCACGGCGGCCGGCCGGCCTCGCCAGGCGGCCTGCCCGAGCGGCGTGAACTCGGCCGTGGGATCGCCGTCGACGGGCACGCCCGCGTCGAGCAGCAGGCCGAGCAGCCTGACGTTGCCGATCGAGATCGCCTCCTCTGCGAGCGCGTTCAGTCCCTCGGCGCCGGCGGGCCGGCGCGCCTCCGCACCGGACAGATATGCGCCCAGCTCGCGGTCCTGGTCAGTGATGAAGCTCTGATCGGCCCCGCGAGCCATCAGGAGCGCGACGGTGTCCTCATCGCCCCAGCGAGCCGCGATTCGCAGCGCCGTGAAACCGGCCTTGTTCGCCTTGTCCGCCGTCGCGCCCGCGTCGAGCAACAGCTCGATCGTCGTCACCGGCCGGCGGCGGAAGACGGCCTGGCGGAGGTGAGCGGGTCTCGGGCGTGCGCCGCGCTCGCAGAACGCGCGGACCATCGCCTCATTCGGGAAGTTCAGCGCCCGACCGAGGCAATGCGTGACCACAGCCGCTTCGGTGCCCCCGTCGATCAGCAGCGCCGCGCACGCCGGATCCTCGAACTCGCAGGCGTGGTAGAGGGCCTCGCCAACCTTGCGCTGTCCAGCATCGTTCGGATCGGCGCCGGCCTTGAGCAGGATCCGCGTCAGCTCAGCGTCGTTGCCGATCCCGGCCGCTCCGTACAGAGCGACCTGAAGCCAGCCCTCGTGATCGAACGACGCGTTCGGATCCGCGCCTGCCGCGAGCAGGAGACGCGTGACCTCTTGGACCCCCACCCCACACTCGGGCGCTTCCCGCGGAAGTCGAGAGAAGCAGGCATACAGA
>Ga0335074_10015677_pt1 | contig 10656 bp, 10 predicted proteins | sample Lox_Sample_23_FD_206715 | JGI IMG/M metagenome (GOLD analysis project Ga0335074, IMG submission 206715) | Soil microbial communities from Loxahatchee National Wildlife Refuge, Florida, United States - Lox_Sample_2.3 | ecosystem: Environmental > Terrestrial > Soil > Wetlands | place: USA...
GATGCCGCGTTCGGATTCAGATTCAGGTCGCTCACGCCCACCGCGGCGGAAATCCGGCGGTCGCGGCGCGGGCGCGCGATCGCAACAGGTTTCCACTCGTGGCGAGGGGAAAGGCGTCAGGATCGTTTCGGTCGACGAGATCTGCCGGGTTTCCGCCGGCGTGGCGCTGGATCCGGACCAGCTTGCGAGCCGGGTCGCGCGCCGGCAACTGAACCTGGTCACGACCGCGCAGCTGCACGCCGCGGGCTTCGGTGACGCGAAGATCACGCGGCGATGCAAGAAGTCGATGCTCCACCGGGTGCACCAAGGGGTGTATCTGTACGGCACCGATCTGGTGCTCCCCGGCGCGCCTGAGCTGGCGGGGGTGCTCGCCTGCGGCCCGCAGGCGTGGGTGAGACGACGCTCGGGACTGGGGCTGCTGAAGGTCACACCTGCCTGGGAGGGCGACGTGGAGGTCGCTGTCCTCGGCAGGCAGTCCTCGCGCGCCGGGATCGCTGTGCACCGGCCGGCGGCGCTGCGAGAGGTCGACCGGGGCAGCGCCAACGGGATCCCGGTCGTCGCGCCGGCGTTCGCGCTGCTCGAATTCGCGCCGGTGGCGACGGGAGATGAGCTCGAGCGGGCGATTGCCGAGGCGTACGCGCTGAAACTGGTCAGCGAGCCGCAGCTGCGCGCGGTGCTGGAGCGCCACGCCGGGCGAGCGGGCATCAGGCAGCTGCGGGCGGAACTCGATCGCATCGGCGGACCGCAGTGGACGCAGAGTGAGATCGAGCGGCGGCTGAAGCTGCTGCTGAGGCAGGCGGGGTTGCAGCTACCCCTGACGCGCGCGGTGGTGGCGGGCTTCAAGGCTGACTTTTACTGGCCCAAGCAGCGGCTGATCGTCGAGACCGATGGCTACCAGTACCACGGCCACCGCTACGCCTTCGAACGCGATCGCCGGCGCGACCAGGCGCACATCGCGGCCGGCTACACGGTGATCCGCTTCACCTGGCGGCAGATCGAGCGCGAGCCGTTCCGGGTTGTCGCCGTGATCGCGACCGCTCTCGGTGCCGCGCAGTCGAGCCGGTGACCTGGCACGAGGCCGTGACGTAGCACTTGAGCGGCGGCTCGCGGTCGACCATCCCCTCGGTGAGGCGCGGGCCGACGTCGGCGGCGATATGCGCCTCCTCCGCGACGAAATCGGAGGGGTCGACGCCCGGCATCGTGCCCGGCAGGCATGGCTGCGAGGCGTGGACCTCGGCCAGGTTCGCCGGATGTCCGGGGTGGTCGATCGCGTTGATCGCGACCGCGTAGGCGGCCGGCGAGGCGATCAGCGTCAGATGCTCGGAGAGATCGGTCGGGCAGATCGTCTGGGTCGCCACGTTGGTGACGTTCGGACCCGGCGGCAGGACCGACAGCGCTCCGTTGACGTTCGGTGTGACGACGTCGTCGTCGCGCGTGTAGATCACCGTGTAGGCGATGTTCGGGAACGTGACCTGGCGCGAATCGAGCGCGGCCATGAACTGCGAGCCGACCGCCTGCTGCCAAGCGGCGGGCACGCACTCGCCGCCCGCGCACGCCGCGCTCGCGACCACCGAGCCGGTGAAGTTCAGCGGGGCGAGTCCGACGAGGCTCGAGACCATCGGACGGATGTCGGGCCAGAACCGCAGCGCCCAGCGTGGGAGCGTGCTCGCGCCCTGGCTCCATCCGAACATCACGACCCGAGCCTCGGCCCCGGCTGGTCGATCGGGGCGTAGGTGATCGCTGCGGCGGGCGCGGCCGAGGCGAGTACGCACAGGCCAACGGCGGCCAGAAACAGAGCCAGAGACATCCGAAATCGCATCATGCGCTCCTCCCGAGAGCTCGATGGATTGGCCAGCCGAGGTTACCGGATCGCCATCGACTCGCCCGCCGCCCCGGATACGATCGGGGCATCAAATGCGCGTGTTGCTGACCAACGACGACGGGATCGAGGCCGCCGGGCTGCAGGCGCTGCGGCGGGCGTTGCTCGAGGTATCCGGGGTCGAGCTCGCGGTGATCGCGCCGGACGGCAATCGCTCGGCGATGGCGCGGTCGATCACGACCCGCCGGCCGCTGTGGGTACAAGAGGTCGACTTCGAGGACGGGACGGTCGGCTACGCCACCGACGGCACGCCTGTCGACTGCGTGCGGCTGGCGAACCTCGGGCTCGTCGAGGGGTTCGAGGCCGACCTGGTCGTGTCCGGGATCAACCACGGCTCGAACCTGGGTGACGACATCACCTACTCGGGTACGGTGGCGGCGGCGCTCGAGGCGATCGTGCTCGGCCTGCCGGGGATTGCGGTCTCCCAGCAGTCACGCGCGCGGGAGCTCGACTTCCGCCTCGGGCGCGCATTCGACTTCGGCGTCGCTGCCGACTTCACCGCCAAGCTGGTGGCCGAGCTGGAGACCGTGCCACTGCCGGTCGGGACGCTGCTGAACATCAACGTTCCCGGCGCCGAGCCGGACGCCGTCGAGGTGACGCGGCTCGGCAAGCGGATCTACCGGGACGAGCTTTCGCTGGTCGAGAGTGACGACGGCGGCCGGCGCCAGTACCGGATCTACGGCGACGTCAGTTACGTGCGCGACGAGACCGGCACCGACCTCGCGGCCGTGGCCCAAGGCCGGATTGCGGTGACGCCGATCCACTTCGACCTGACCGACCACGATGGGCTCAGCGCTCTCCAGCGCTACAACCTCGCGAAGCTGCTGGAGAAGCCCGCCGAGACAATCGAGCCGTGAGCGCCCCCGACCGGCAGAGCCGCGAGCGCGTCGAGGAGCTGCGCAAGCAGCTCGACCACCACTCGCGCCGCTACTACGAGCTCGACGATCCGGAGATCGGCGACGACGAGTACGACGCGCTGCTGAACGAGCTGAGGGCGATCGAGGCCGAGTATCCGGAGCTGCAGACCCCGGACTCGCCGACGCAGCGCGTCGGGGGCGAGCCGGTCTCGGACCTCGTCAAGGTCCAGCACCCCCAGCGGATGCTGTCGCTGTCGAACGCACATTCGGCCGAAGATCTGGAGGCGTGGGTTCAGCGGATGCGCAACCACCTGGCGCGCGAGGGGATCGAGGATCCGCAGTTCGAGTTCGTCGCCGAGCCGAAGATCGACGGGCTCGCAATCTCGCTGCTCTACCGCAATGGCCTGTTCGAACGCGGGGCGACGCGTGGAAACGGCGAGATCGGCGAGGACGTCACCCACAACCTGCGGACGATCAACTCGATCCCGCCGCGGGTGAACATGAAGGACCCGCCGGCGCTGATCGAGGTTCGCGGCGAGGTCTACATGTCGCTGCCGGACTTCGCGGCGCTGAACGAGCGCCGGGCCGAGGCGGGCCTGTCGACGTTCATGAACCCGCGCAACTCGGCGGCGGGAACGATCCGGCAGCTCGATCCGAAGCTGACGGCCGACCGCCCACTGTCGTTCTGGGCCTACCAGGTGGGCGTCACCGACGGCATCTCGTTCGACTCTCATTACGGCTCACTCGAGTGGCTGCGCGAGCACGGGTTCCCGGTACACCCCGATGTGATGCTGCTCTCCACGGAGGAGGATGTCGTCAAGCAGTGCCTCTCCTGGGAGGAACGGCGTGGGTCGCTGGAATTCGAGATCGACGGCGTCGTCGTCAAGGTCAACGACTTCGAGCTGCAGCGCCGGCTCGGTGTCGTCGGGCGCGAGCCGCGATGGGCGATCGCATGGAAGTTCCCGCCGACGACCGCGGTCACGATGCTGCGCGCGGTGCACTGGAACCCGGGCAAGTTCGGTGACCTGCACCCGTACGCGGAGCTCGAGCCGGTGCACGTCTCGGGCGTGACCGTGAAGCTCGCGACGCTCCACAACGAGGAGGATCTGGCGCGTAAGGACATCCGGCCCGGCGAGGAGGTGATCGTGCTCCGCGCCGGCGATGTGATCCCGCAGGTCCTCTCGCCCGCCCCGCATGTCGCCGAGCGGAAGGATCGCCCACCTGCGCCGAAGCCGCCCGAGAGGTGTCCCGTCTGCGACACGCCGACCGTCAAGCCCGAGGGCTCGGTGTTCACCAAGTGCCCGAACCGCGACTGCGCCGGCCGGCGATGGCAGCTGCTGACGAGCTTTGCCGGCGTGATGGATATCGACGGGCTGGGCGAGAAGCTCGTGAACCTGTTCATGGACCTCGGTTGGGTCCGGACCGCAGCCGACTTCTACCGCTTGACCGCCGAGCAGATCGCGTCGCAGCCGGGGTTTGGTGAGGTGTCCGCGGCGAAGTTGGTCGCGGCGATCGAGCGCTCAAAAGAGCAGCCTTTCGGCCGGGTGCTGTTCGCGATCGGGATCGAGGAGATCGGGTACGTGACCGGCCGGAACATCGCCCAGCATTTCCGGACCGTCGATGCGCTGCTGGCCGCCACGCCCGAGCAGATCGAGGAGACGCCAGGGGTCGGACCGAAGATGGCGACCGTGATCCACGACCAGCTTTCGGACCCGCTGATGCGGGACCTGATCGAAGACCTACGAGCGCTGGGCGTCAAATTCGAGGAGGAGGGTCCGCCCCCGGGCGAGGGGCCGCTCGCGGGACAATCGCTGGTGCTGACAGGGACGCTGCCGAACCTGACTCGCGAGCAGGCGACCGAGAGGATCCTCGGCGCCGGCGGCCGGGTCGTCGGGTCGGTGTCGAAGAAGACCGCGTACGTGATCGCCGGAGAGAGCCCCGGAACGAAGCTCGCCAAAGCTGAGAAACTGGGAGTATCGGTGATCGACGAGGACGGACTGATCGGCCTGCTGGGCGGAGACTCCGCGTGATCCGGAGACTCGACTCAGGCGACTGGGACGCCTGGCTGCCGCTGTGGCGGGGGTACCTGCGCTTCTACCGCGAAGAGCTGCCGGAGGAGACGACGCGGCTCTCGTTCGAGCGGCTGTCCGAGCGCCGCGACGGCATGCTCGGGCTGATCGCGCTCGGCGACGCAGACGAGGCGATCGGTCTTGCCCACCTGGTGTTCCATCCCGCGACTTGGAGTGCGTCAGACAAGTGCTATCTCGAGGACCTGTTCGTCTCGAAGGGGGCCCGCGGGGGTGGGTGGGGCCGGGCACTGATCGAGGCCGTGTACGCGGAGGCGGACGCGGCCGGGGCCAGCAACGTGTACTGGCACACGCAGCAGTTCAACGCCGCCGGCAGGTCGCTCTACGACACGGTCGCACACAACACCTCGTTCATCGTGTACGAGCACGAGCTGGGGAAGTAGCGGGCCTGCTAGGGCGGGACGCCGCCGCCCTTTGAAGGGGCAGGAGCCGTCTCGGTGTCCTCAGCGTCGTAGTCCGCCAGCGCCAGCGCCATCTGATCCTGGATCGGGTGAGCGTAGTCGGGGTCGATGTCGTTCATCAGAAATGCGAACGCGATCAGGTTGCCGTCGCGCGCGGTGCAATACCCGACGAGGTTCGAGACCGCCTCGAGCGTCCCTGTCTTGCCCCGGCAGCGCCCCTGGGCATAGGTCCCGCGCATCTCGTCGACCAGCGTGCCGCTCTCGCCCGCGACCGCCAGCGAGCTCATGAAGTACGCGTTGTCCGCCATGTCCTTGAGCAGCGTCACAACCTGCTCCGGACTGGTCGCGTCGCCGTACGACAGACCCGAGCCGTCGTCGAGCTGCGGGTGGATGGCGAAGCTGTTGGCGATCTGCGCGCGCACGACCGCCGCGCCCGCCGCGGTCGTGCCGGCGCCGCCGAACCGCGCGCCGAGGTCCTTGATCAGCATCTCGGCGAAGAAGTTGTCCGACGGCGTGTTCGTCAGCTTCAGCAGCTTCGAGAGGCGCGGGGAGTGGACGTCGGCCAGCTGGCGCGCGCCGCGCGGCGTGTCGCCCGTATAGATCGGCGTGGAGTCCGGAACCCTTACCCGGGCCGCGCGTAATGCATCGGCGAACTGCTGGGCGGCGAACAGCGCCGGATGGGGCTGGAACGCGACCTCGGACGTGCTGGTGAAGCCGCGATCGTAGGCGAGCCCTGAGAGCTGGCCCTCGACGTAGGCAGAGCTCTCGAAATCGGTCGCAACCGTGCCTCGCAGCGCGTCGAAGTACGACTCGTCGCCGACGATCCGGCCGTTCAGGGCCCGGATCCCGGTGTCACGGATCAGGTTCGCGACGAGCCGCTGCACGGTCGCCCCGGTGCCGTAGTAGTAGCGATCGAAGCCGGCCGCGCCGAACGTCGGATCTCCGCCCCCTCGCAGGTACAGCGTGCCCGTGAACGTCCCGTTGCTCGAGAACGTGCCGACGGCGTACACGCGCGTCAGCAGGTTCGCGTTCGGCCCCAGCTTCAGCAGCGCGGTCGACGTCGTGTACAGCTTCTCGACCGACGCCGGCAGGCGCGGCGTGCTGGCGCGCTCGGAGAACAAGGTCTTGCCCGTCGTCAAGTCGACGGCGTAAGCGCCCGTGACGCTTCCGGCCTGCTTGAGGCCGTTCGTGAGAGCGCGGGCAAGCTTCTGCTGCGGGTTGGAGGCGGCGGTCGCGGCCGATGGTGCGAGCGCCGCCGCCAAAAGCACCGCGAGAAGGAGCAGCTGCGTGCAGTGACGGCGGATCGAGAACCCCATTGATCGTCTTCGGTCCGGGGTCTGATCGTACAATGCAGGACCGTGGGAAAGGTCGTCAAGCTCGATCCGACGGCCGCCGAGCGGACCGGAGCCAAGCCACGCCCCTCGGCGAGGCCCAGGCGGCCGAAACGGTCTAAGACGGCGCTGGTGCTGGGTGGCGGCGGGTTCACCGGTGGCGTCTACGAGATCGGAGCGCTGCGCGCGCTCGATCTGCTGTCGGTCAACCGCACGGTGAACGAATTCGACGTCTACGTCGGGACCAGCGCGGGCTCGTTCGTCGCCGCCGCGGTCGCGAACGGGGTCACGCCCGAGGAGATGATGCGCGTGATCGTGCAGCAGGTGCCGACGCCGTTCCCGGACGCGCGCCTGAGCTGGCTGCTGAAGCCGAACTACCGCGAGTTCCTCACCAAGGGTGCGCTGCTCCCGCTTCGGGTCACGCAAGTCGTGCGATCGCTGCTGAGGGACATCGGCCAGGTATCCGCGGTCGACGTCGTGGTCGCGCTTGCGCAGGCGCTGCCCTCCGGCCTCTATACGGGCGAGGGCATAGAGCGGTACGTGCACACGATCCTGTCCGATCCCGGCCGGACCGACGACTTCCGGTTGCTCGAGCGCGAGCTCTACCTTGCGGCGACCGACCTAGACACGTGCGAGCGGATCGTGTTCGGCGCGAGCGAGTGGGACGACGTGCCGATCTCGACGGCCGTTCGCGCCTCAAGCGCGCTGCCGATGATCTTCAAGCCAGTCAGGGTCAAGGGCCGGGAGCTGATCGACGGAGGGATGCTGTCGACGACTAATCTCGACATCGCGGTCGAGGCGGGCGCGAAGTTCATCGTCGTCGTCAACCCGCTCGTCCCCTATGTGAACGACTTCGATAAGCGGATCTCGACGCTGACGGGCTCGCGCGAGCGTCACGTGTCCGACATGGGCTTCCCGCACATCGGGTACCAGACGTTCAAGCTGCTCGCGTACCAGCGGCTACACGAGATGGCGAAGCGCTGGGAGCAGCGGTACCCCGGCGTCGACATCGTGCTGATCGAACCCGAGCCCAACGACGAGCTGATGTTCCAGACGAGCATCATGAACTACACCTCCCGAGTCGACATCGCGCGCCACGGCTTCCAGTCGGTGACTCTGAAGTTGGCTCACGACTACGAGCGCTTCAAGCGCATCTGCTCACGCCACGGGATAGAGATCTCTGCGACGCGGGTCCGAAAGGTCGTCAAGCACTTCGAGGCCGAGCGCGAGAAGACGCGCGCGTGGCGAAAGATCCTCGAGCAGACAACTTCGACGCTGCTGCGCCAGTCGTCCCAGGAGTAGACGCCCAGCGCCGACCGGCGGTGCTCTCTCCGGCCGTGGAGGGAAGGCGCTACGCGCCCGCGGCTTGAACCTGGGGCTGCTGAACCCCGGAAAGCTCGCGCAGGCTTGACAGGAAGAGGGTCTTGTCGATCCGACCGTTGAAGATCGGGACGCCCAGCTCCAAGCACTTGACGATTACGTCTCGACGCTCGAGACCAGATTCGCGTGCGAGCTCCGTGGGCGTCAGGTGAATGGGCATCGGATCGGATCCTCCCTCTCGTCGGTTCACTACATGGCGACAAGTATTGCGGGTTGTGCGGACGCTCACAACGGTTTATTGGGATTTTGTTGGGAATTTCGGCGCATGTTGGGCAAATCAACAAGCGCCCGCGAGTCCGTCCCGCCATTCGTCCGCTCGGCCGAAGGTTTGGACTAGACAAATGTCGTATATGTACGATAACGTTCATCAGTGTCGCAGGTAGGGATTATCTAGCCTCCGGGAAGGGACTTCCAAATGCCATTGGCGCTGAGCGTGACGCACTCCGCACCCTCGTGCTCCGAGCACGAGCTCGTTGCTGCGGTGCGCCGGGGGGACGAGCGAGCCTTCGAGGTTCTGTACTCGCGCTATCGCCGCCGGATCGCGTCGTACATCTACGGGATGGTTGGCGATCACGGCCGGGCCGAAGACATCACCCAGGAGGTGTTCATCTCGGCCTTCCGGCGGCTTCGCAAGACCGACCAGCCAATCCTGTTCAAGCCGTGGCTTTACGAGGTCGCGAAGAACGCGTGCATCGACGAGTTCCGTCGGGCCCGTCGTGGCCAGGAGGTTCCACTGGAGCGCGACGATGAGATTGTCGGCGCCAACCCGCGACTGATGGCTCTGGCGCCCACCCCCGAGACCGCGATCGAGAGCAAGCAGAAGCTGGCTGACCTCCGCGGCGCGTTCCGTGGGCTGTCCGAGAGTCACCACAAGGTGATCGTCCTGCGCGAGCTCGAGGGACTCTCGTACGCGCAGATCGGCGAGCAGCTCGGGATGTCGCAGACAGTCGTCGAGAGCACACTGTTCCGGGCCCGCCGCCGGCTTGGCGAGGAGTATGAGGAGCTGATCAGCGGCCGGCGATGCCAGCGCGTCAGGGCGGTGATCGACGAAGGCGAGACGCTGACGGCTCGATCGCTTGGGATCAAGGAGCGCCGGCTGATCGCGCGCCACCTCGCGCACTGCCAGCCATGCCGGCGCCATGCGAGGCTCGCAGGCGTCGACGACTCGCTGCTCGAACAGCCAACGCTGGTCGGCAAGATTGCGGCGCTACTTCCGATTCCGATCTGGCTGCGCTCGCGTCTGGGGGGCGGCGGGTCGACCAGCCCGTCCAGGCTGGCGCAGTCGGCCCAGGTCGCTGCCGCCAACCCAGCAGCGTTTGGAGCGATGGCGCGGGCTACTGCCGCGGCCATGACGCTTGTGGTCGCCGGCGCCGGAACGGGAATCGTCACGTTCGGCACGAATACGGCTCACCACACCCCGACAGGCCAGGCGCCGTTGCACAGGGCGGCGGCGCTCGACTCGAGCGCCGGCCGGCCAATTACGGCGGCGCGGCGAATCGTCCGGCAGCCGAAGAGCGCGGCGGCGTCCGCTCACACGAGCAGCGCGAGATCGACCGTGGTTCCAGAGAAGCAGGCCGTGTCTCGCGCCGCGACGCAGCTCATCGGTCGGTCCCGTGGCGCGGCGGGTGCCGGTAAGGCGGCCGAGCAGCGTCCCGGCGTGTCGGGCTCGAGCGCCGGCGCGAGGATGGTCGGCGGGTCCGCGGGCGGCAGCGGGCGCACGGGCGCTGGGGGCGCGCTGCATGGCACATCGGGCGTTGTCGTCGCTGGCGCCGGTGCTGGCGGGCTTCCGAAGCTCCCCGGGCTTTCCCTTCCGGCGCTGACGAAGCCGGGCGTTTCAAGCGTTCAGAACCTGGTCACCGCCGGGACTGCCACCGAATCCGGCCGCTAACGGGCGGCCTTGCGGTTCCGGCTGGCCGCCCACCGGCAGGCCCGCCCCGGCTGAGGCGCGAACGCGGCGCTGTGGGATACTGGACCTATTCGGGGCGTGGCGCAGCCTGGTAGCGCGCACCGTTCGGGTCGGTGAGGTCCCCGGTTCAAATCCGGGCGCCCCGACTCAAAAAACCCAGCATTTGCTGGGTTTTTTGTTGGGCGAGGTCCACTGTTATCGAATGCTCGGCTCGCTCCAAGATGCCGAGGACGCGGTGCAGGAGACGCTCTTGCGCGCCTGGCGCAATCTGTCCTCGTTTCAGCGGCGAAGCTCGCTGCGGACCTGGCTGTACACGATCGCGACGAATGTTTGCCTGCGCGCGATCGAGCGGCGGCCTTCGCGTGTGCTGCCGATCGACTACGGCCCGGCCGCGGATCCGCACGAGCCGCTCCGAGAGCCGCTGCTCGAGTCCGTGTGGATCGAGCCGTATCCCGACGAGCGGCTCGGTCTCGATGACGGCCCCACCGGACCGGAGGCCCGCTACGAGCAGCGCGAGAGCATCGAGCTCGCATTCGTCGCAGCGCTCCAGCTTCTCCCGGCCCGGCAGCGGGCACACGCGACTATGGAGACGCGACGGCCGGACCGCACCCAGCAAGCCACGCTCCGCGCGCTGGGCGATGACGAGCTGCGATCGATCGTCGCGCGCTATGTCGAAGCCTGGGCGGACAACGACGTCGACGCGCTCGTCGGGATGGTCACCGATACCGCGACGCTCGCGATGCCGCCGATCCCGAGCTGGTATCGCGGGCGCGAGGCGATCGAGAGGGTGCTGGGCAGCCTGGTGTTCGACGGTA
>Ga0335074_10015678_pt1 | contig 10656 bp, 6 predicted proteins | sample Lox_Sample_23_FD_206715 | JGI IMG/M metagenome (GOLD analysis project Ga0335074, IMG submission 206715) | Soil microbial communities from Loxahatchee National Wildlife Refuge, Florida, United States - Lox_Sample_2.3 | ecosystem: Environmental > Terrestrial > Soil > Wetlands | place: USA: Florida...
TCTTCGTTTTCGCGATATCGGCGGCCGGGAATTCGATATAGTCGATGCGGCCTTCATTCGATGGAATGTCCATACGTGAAGTATGCCACCAGTATCCTGACAGCATGGTGTCAGGAGAGAATCAAGTAGCTCAATATCCAGGATAGAATTAAGCTATGAACAGAGGGTTCGCGCTTGCCGCCACGCTTCTCCTATCCGCCGCGTTCTATGCCGCCGATATAAAGCTACCGCCGCCTTACGCCACGCCATCCGCCGACAACGGTCCACACGTGATTCCACGCCCCGCAGGCGCGCAATTGCACGTGCCCGCCGGCTTCTCCGTGGAGGTCTACGCAGAAGGCTTCGCCCGCCCGCGAAACATGTTGCTGGGACCTCGCGGCGAACTGCTGCTTACCGACTCATCCGATAGTCCGGATGGCATTGTGTATGTAATGACACTGAACAAGTCAGACGGTTACAAACCTGGCGAGCACAAGAAACTCATCGCTGGTCTCGACCGGCCGTATGGATTGGCACTTTGGCACGAGTATCTCTACGTAGGCGAACCCGAATCGGTCAAACGCTATAAATACGATTCCAGGACCCTGACCGTGGGGCCCGGTCAGGAAGTCATCTCTCTCAAGGGATTCAATCACGGCCACTGGACGCGCAGCCTGCTATTCGATCGCGCGGGGCAGAAGTTATATGTAGGGGTCGGCTCGGCCTCCAATGTCTCACCGGGCGGAGATCCGCGCCGCGCCGCCATCGATCGCTACAATCCGGACGGCAGCGGCCATGAGATTTTCGCTTCGGGCACGCGCAATCCCATCGGGTTGCATTGGTATCCCGGAACCGATACGCTATGGGCGGCGGTACAGGAACGCGACGCGCTGGGCGACAATCTGGTGCCCGATTACTTTACGCATATTCAACAGGGCGGCTTCTATGGCTGGCCATATGCGTATATCGGACAGCACGAGGATCCCCGCAACAAGGGGCAGCGGCCAGATCTGGTGGCCAAAACCATCGTGCCGGACGTCGTTATCATGCCGGCGCATCAGGCAGTGCTGGATTTCGAGTTCTACACCGGCAAACAGTTTCCGGCCCAATATCGCAATGGCGCGTTTCTGGCGATGCATGGTTCGTGGAACCGTTCGAAGCGCGACGGTTATAAGATCGCGTTTGTGCCGTTCCATGGCAGCAAGTCTTCCGGACCGGAACAGGATTTCCTTACCGGATGGATGCTCTCCCCCGAGAACCGTGACGTGTGGGGCCGCCCGGTCGGCTTACTGATCCTGCCCGATGGCAGCATGTTGATCTCCGACGATGGCGGCGACAAGCTCTGGCGAGTAACTTATAAGTAAGTGCGCGCGCGCCTGCGTCTCATACTTATCGCCGCTTTTGGACTTACGGCCACAGGGCATGCGGCACAACCTTTTCCGCACGGCGTCCATCTCGGGCTGAAGCTCGATTGCTTATATTGTCACGCGGCGGCCACGACTAGCACCAGCCCGGCCGACGACTTGCTTCCAGAGCCTGAAGTCTGTCTGAAATGTCACAAGACAGCCGAGATCGGCAAGCCCATACCCACGCGCCTGGCGCACTTCAATCATCAACTGCACTTAAAGGCCGGTAACATCGCCCCGATTATCGCCGCGGCGATCGATAAAGGAACCTATCTAAGTCCCGCAAGCCCAAACTTGCGCGCGCAACTGAATACCAATAATCCCTGTGAGGCGTGCCACCGCGGTCTGGAAACTTCCAGCCATCCGGACCGTGCAAGCCTTTCACAAATGGCCGATTGCCTGGTATGCCACAACCAGATCGACCCGCCGTATAGCTGCGAACTCTGTCACGCGAAGGGCGCCAAACTTACTCCAGCCAATCACACGCCCGATTTCTTGGATACGCATACCAGCGGTAAGTTGAACCTGGATAAGACTACCTGCGCGGTATGTCACGGGCGAAAGTTTCATTGCCTGGGGTGTCATTAGTTAATGGCGCCCTCCGTCGGGACCGCCGGCACTTGAGCAGGCAGACCACACAAAGCGATGGTCAGGCCCACGGCGCGCATTCGTCAGGCTTGGGTGAAAGCCGCTCGCTGGCTCTTTGCGATATACGCCGGTGGAATCAGCAGCGTCAGCGCATCCGGCACGATCTCCACGCTAGCCGGAATGTGCCCCGCGTATTCGCCATCCACCTGCACGTAGACTTGCGGACCAGCCGCGCCCGGCATGCAGACACGCTCTGTGCGGATTACCAGGATGCCCGGAACTCCGTCCAGCCTGCGCATGGCCACGCGCGCCAGGTAACCCAGGAATCGCAATGAACTGCGGCTTTCGAACAGCACTACTTCGAAGCGGTCGTCGAGCAAGGTGGTGCTCCGCGCGATTTCCAGATCGCCGCCGTAATTGCGCACTTTGCTAATCAGCGCGAAGGAGCACTTCACGCGCCGCCCTTCCACCAGCACTTCGAATTCTTCCAACTCGCGGCCGATTAAGCCGAACCCGCCGATCCAATAGGCCAGCTTTCCGAAGCGGGCCTTCAGCGGCAGGCTGAGATTGTAAACGATCTTGGCATCCAGCCCGATCCCCGCCATCAGCAGAAACAATCGCGTGCGCTCTTCGCCATTGAGGCATTGCAGCCGGCCCATGGAGATGCGCGTGGGGATGCATTCGCTTAAGCGCGCGGCCGCGCCTTCGATGCTTGATCCGAGGCCCATTTCGTTCGCGAGTACATTAGCCGTGCCCGCCGGCAGGACGCCCAGCGGCACGTCTGAAAAAGCCACGCCCGCGGCGATCTCGTTGATGGTGCCGTCGCCGCCCGCCGCCAGGATCAGCTCCGCGCCATCCGCGATGCTGCGGCGTGCGATGGCACCCGCGGTGCCCGGCCCTTGCGTGGGCACCAGCCAGGTATCGTGCCCGGCTTCCCGCAGGATCTCGGCGGCATTCGACAGGCGCTTCAATCCGCGATTGCCCATCTTGCCCGCGAACGGATTGTAAATGACGATGGTCTTGCGCGCGCCTATGGCTTTTGCTCCAGTCCTCTAAGTTTAAACTATAGTGTAAGCCCCGATGTCCAAAGACGTTGCCGCCCGAATCGACAAGCTGCGCGAAACCCTGCGCCATCACGAGCACCTCTATTACGTGCTCGATCAGCCTGAGATCAGCGACGCCGAATACGACGCGCTGATGCGCGAGCTGCGCGATCTGGAAACGCAGCATCCCGAGCTGCTGACGCCCGATTCGCCGACGCAGCGCGTAGGCGGCAAGCCGCGCGAAGGCTTCATCAAAGTCGCGCACAGCTCGCCCATGCTGAGCCTGGATAACGCGCTCAACGAAGCCGAATTGCGCGATTTCGACCGGCGCGTGCGCGATCTGCTGCGCGGCGATGCGTATCAATATGTCACCGAGCTGAAGCTGGATGGCCTCTCGATGGCGGCGCATTATCGCGATGGCCGGTTCGCGCAGGCCATCACGCGCGGCGATGGCGTGATCGGCGAAGACGTTACCGAAAATGCCCGCACCATCCGGTCGTTGCCGTTGCGCGTGGAAGCCAAGCTGCCGGAATTCGAAGTGCGCGGCGAAACGGTGATGAACCGCCGCGCGTTCGAACGCTTGAACGCCGAGCGCGACGAGCGCGGCCTCTCGCGTTTCGCCAATCCACGCAATGCCGCCGCCGGATCGCTGCGCGTGCTGGAGCCATCCGTTACCGCATCGCGGCGGCTGGATTATTACACTTATTTCCTGCTGGCGGATGGCGCGCAGGCCTATCCGCGCCATTGGGAAGCGCTCGAAGAACTGGCGCGCATGGGTTTCAAGGTGAACGCGAATCGCAAGCTCTGCCGCGATGTCGATGAAGTGCTGGCCTTCTGTGCGGATTGGGAGGCCAAGCGCGAACAGTTGCCATACGAAATCGATGGCGTGGTGGTGAAGGTGGATTCCATCGCACAGCAGCGCCAGCTTGGATTTACGGCCAAAGCGCCGCGCTGGGCGATCGCTTATAAATATCCCGCGCGGCAGGCCATCACCACGGTGGAAAACATCGATGTGCAAGTGGGGCGCACCGGCGCGCTGACACCCGTCGCGCGCCTGACTCCGGTGGAAGTGAGCGGCGTAACCGTTTCGCGCGCCACCTTGCACAACGAGGATGAGATCGAGCGGCTGGGCCTCGAAATCGGCGATATGGTGGTGATCGAGCGCAGCGGCGACGTGATTCCCAAAGTGGTGCGGGTGCAATCGCAAGGCTCTTATCGCAAGCCCTTCCGCATGCCGGAGAAGTGCCCGGTGTGCGGGGGCAAGATCGTGCGCGAGGAAGGCGAAGCGGCGTCGCGGTGCATCAATACGAATTGCCCCGCGCGCCTCAAAGAATCGATCCTGCATTTCTCCGCGCGGGGGGTGATGAATATCGACGGGCTGGGCGACGCCTTGGTGGATCAGTTGGTGGATCGCGGCATGGTGCGGAGCGTGGCGGATATTTACGGGCTCACGGCGGAGCAATTGATCCCGCTCGAGCGCATGGCCGCGAAGTCCGCGGGCAATGTGATCCGCAATATCGAGAAATCGAAGCAGGCGCCGCTGCCGCGCGTGCTCACGGCGCTGGGAATTCGATTCGTGGGCGAACGTACGGCGGTGTTTCTGGCGGAGGCCTTTGGCAATCTGGACGCCATGGCGCGCGCGTCGATCGAGCAACTGCAGCGCGCCGAAGAGGTCGGCCCGCGCGTGGCCGACAGCATTTATCAATTCTTCCGCGAGCCGCGCAATCAGGAGCTGGTGGAGCGTTTGCGCGCGGCGGGGCTGAAATTCGAATACCAGGCGCGGCGCCGCCAGGGCGGTCCTTTGCAGGGCATGACATTTGTGCTCACCGGCACGCTGCCCAACCTGAGCCGCGAGGAAGCCACCAGGCTGATCGAATCGGGGGGCGGGAAGGTGAGCGGATCGGTCAGCCGCAAGACCAGTTTTGTGGTGGCGGGCGACGATGCCGGATCGAAGCTGGATAAGGCGCGCAGCCTGGGCGTGCAGGTGATCGGCGAGCGCAGGTTATTGCAGATGATGGGGCGCGACGGCGATTCGGGATCCTGAGCGTTTATTCTCCGCCCGAGCGTGCGCCCCTCGGCGTGCGCAGCGATGCGGAATGCGCCACCACCGGCAAATGCTTCCGCTGTGTCCGGGTTCGCACCGTGCGATGTCCCTTGACCGCCTTCGGCGTAACTGTCGCAGCGTGATAGGCCACCGGAATCAGCAGCCGGTCGCCGATCGCGGGCGTGCCATCTTTCAGCCCGTTGGCTGCCGCGACGATAGCCGCCGTCATCCCGTAATGCTTGCTGATGGAAGCCAGCGTTTCGCCGCTGGCTACCTTATGCATGCGCCACGACGCGCGCCGGTCGGCTGGAACCATCTGCAACGAAGCCGATAGCATGGAGCCGGTCCCCTTGGGAACGTGCAGCGGATAGCCCGCCGGAACGATGCCTTTCAGCAGCGCCGGATTCAGATCCAGTAATTCCGGCATCGGCACATCAGTGAGATCCGCCACCAAGCCGAGGTGCGTCGGCGCATCCACCTGGATGGTGTCGTATTCGAGCGGCGCCTCGGGCACCACGTCTTCCAAGCCATATTCGGCCGCATTCTTTTCCATGATGGTCATGGCCAGAATGATCGGGACATAATTTACGGTTTGCTCGGGCAAAGCGTGCCGGTTGCGCAGTTCCCAGAAATCCGCGTATCCGGTGCGCTCGACGGCGCGCGCCACCGCCACCGGACCGCAATTGTACGCCGCCATCGCCAGATACCAATCGCCGAACATGTTGTACAAATCGTGCAGGTGCCGGGCCGATGCGCGCGTGGCTTTTTCGGGGTCGAAACGGTCATCCGTGTAAGGAGTGCGCATCAATCCGTATTGCTGGCCGCGCCACGCTACGAACTGCCACATGCCGCCCGCCGATTTACTGGAGATCGCCCGGGGGAAGAAGCCTGATTCCGCCTGCGCCAAATGGATTAGCTCCTGCGGAATGCCTTCTTCCTGCAAAATGCGCTGGATCAGCGGCTTATAGCGTCCGGCGCGTTCCAGTCCGGCGATCAGCGTCTTGCGCCCGCGAGTCGAAAAATAATTGATGTAGCCCGCCACGGCATCGTTCACCGAAAGCGGAAGCTGGGAAGCGGTGGCCTGCACCTGCTCCTTCACTTTATCTTTCAGCTTGGGATCCACCGGGAAGGTCATTTGGAGTAGGTCTTCGAGTGGCGCCTTCTCGAATCCGGCCGCGTCCACATCCACGCCCGCGCCCATGCCGGCGACATCGTAGCGATGAATGGAATCCACCATGTCGTCAAAGCGGGCCTGAAAAGCTTGCCGATCGGAGGGATTATTTGCCGATGCCTCCAGCATCAGGTCGATGGCACTGTCGAATTCCCGACGCGCTTGTGCGAGATCCGTCGCCTTATAGGCTTTTTTCCCGCGCTGGTAGGCCTGATCGGCCTGCTGCATCAGCAGGTCCCCCGCGGAGGGCGCGAACTGCGGACGCTGCGGCAAAATCACCGATTCATTGCTGTTCGCGAAGACATTTGATTCGAGCGAGGGAGGCTCAGCCAGTTCCGGCGGCGCCGCGGGTGGAGGCGTTGACGGTAGAAATGCAGTCTGGAACTTCGACTGCTGTGTATAGCCGCAGCCGGTTATGCCGAGTGCGGCGGAGGTGACGAGAATATAAAAGAATTGCTTGGTTCGAGCGGTCACGAAACGATCCCTTCGAACTGATTTAGAAGCCGCTTACGAAGTTGTAGCCAAAACGAAACCTAGAATCTAGCGCATTGCCCGGACGAGGTCAACCGGGTATCCCAAAAGTATATGTGTGCCGGAACGACACACCCCCCGGCAGATTGACACGTTTTGCCTGGGTCCCCTCTCCATCAGCAGATCCGATCCCGGGTAGCAGATGCTGAAATTTACATCATTTCAATAGTGTAACACTGGATGCGGATGTTGGGGCTTCATGGCGCTCGGGTTGATCCAGCCCCCGACCCAGTCCCTAATCCCTGCGTTGACGGGCGGGGCTGAAGCGCCGCTCGCCAGCCGCCGCCCGCGCTCGTTATAATCATCCGTTGAGACGGAAACTGCTCATCGCCGCTTATTGGGCGGTTCCATCGATCCTCTGCCTGGCGCTCTACTGGCCGGGATTGTTCGCCTGGTTCCAGCAGGACGATTTCGTCTGGCTCAACCTTATCAATCAGGCTTACGATTGGCACAGCCTCCTGCAGACGGTATTTCAACCGACCGTCCAGGGCACTTGGCGGCCTCTCAGCGAGCGGATCTTTTTCCTGGCATTCGGCGCTATGTTCGGCAGCGACGTCCTGCCTTACCGCATCTTTGTCTTCGCCACCATGTTCGCGGATCTGGTGCTCGTCCAAGCACTGGTGGCGCGCCTCGCGCGCTCTCGCGCCGCGGGCTTCCTGGCCGCCATCTTCTGGATCGGCAACAGCAAACTGGCCACCGTGATGTCCTGGACCTGCGAATATATCCTGGTCGCCTGCGGATTCTTCCTTTTGCTCGCCCTATACCTGTTTCTGCGCTATACCGAAACCGGGCGGCGAACCTATTACTGGTGGACCTGGGCCGTGTTTCTCACCGGTTTTCTGGCGATGGAAACCAACATAGTGTTTCCCGCCCTGATCGCCAGCTACGCCCTGTTTTGCGCGCGGCGCTGGATTACGCGCACATTACCGTTTTTCGCGACGTCGGCGGTGTATGGGATCGCGCATCTGCGCTTTGCATCCAACCAGGGCACGCTGGCTTACACCATGCATTTCGATCGCGCCATTCCGGGCACCCTCGTGAGTTATTGGCGGCGATGCTTCGAACCCATCGGACTCGAATATTCATCCTGGTTTGCGCCGCCGGTGAGTCTGGCTTTGATGGCGGTGTGTACCATCGCGCTGCTGGCGTTCGTCATCCGCCAGGCTATCCGCAAGCAATGGCTGCCGTTGGTGTTCCTGACTTGGTTCCTGATTACGCTGGGGCCCGTGATTCCGCTGCGCGATCACGTTACGGATTATTACCTGACGCTGCCGGCCATGTGTCTCGCGATGCTCTGCGGATCGGCGCTGGTTTGGGCTTGGAGCCGCCCGTTGGCGTGGAAAGCGCTGGCGGTCCTGTTGGGCGCGGCGTTTCTGGCGCAGCACGTGCCCGTGGGACGCGGCATGGCGGAATGGTATCGCCAGCGCGGCGCGGAGCAGCAGGCGCTGGTGTTGGGAGTGGCGCGGGCGCACGAACTGCATCCAGGAAAGGCGATCCTGCTCGAAGGCGTTAACGACAGTTTGTTCTGGGGCGCCATCGAACAGCGCCCGTTCCTGTTTCTGCGCATACCGGATGTGTATCTGGCGCCGGGTTCGGAAGCCGCCATTACCGCGCATCCCGAGATGGACGATGTATCGAAGTTCGTGATGCCGGTGCAGGAGACGGCGCGAGGTCTGGCGCGCGGGCAAATTGTGGTCTACCGTGCGGGGGATGGGCCGTTGCGCAACATCACGCGGGAATATGTGCCGCCCAACGGCGCCTTGGCTGCTTCCGCGCCGTTGCGGGTGGATGCGGGAGATCCACTGGCCGCGGACAATCTCGGCGCGGGCTGGTACGCGCTCGAATCCGGTTTTCGCTGGATGGGCCGCACCGCCGGCCTACGCATGCCGGGTCCGCGCACGGCTGGGCAGCGGCTGTACTTGAACGCCATCTGCCCGGCTACGCAAATCCAAAGCGGACCGCTGCAGATGACCGTGAGCGTCGACGGAAACCGTCTCCCGCCAGTGGAATTCACGCAGCCCAATGCGGAGGCGACTTTCAGTTTTGCGCTGCCGCCGGAGGCTGTGGGCAAGCGCGAAATCGGGATTGTGCTGGAGCTCAGCCGCACGGTGCGCATCGGGAATGATGCGCGCGATTTGGGCGTGGCGTTTGGGCGGTTCGAGATCAAATAGCGTGCGGGAACCGGCTATCCCTCCGCGGCGTTTGGGAGTAGAATCGGAGTGGAGCAAAGGCCATGCTGAACACCCTGGCTAACCGCATCCGGCACAACGAGGAATCGTTAAAGAACAGCACGTTTGCGCTGTTTGAAAGTGCCGGAACTCTGTTGATTTCGCTGCTGGCGTTAGCAGCCGTCTGCGCCTGTATCCTGATGTTGGGGCACTGAGCGGCCAAGCACCAGCTTCGGCCGTAGATGGACGCAGATGCACGCGGCTTGAACGAGTTGTGCGCTGTGCGCGATATCCGCGTGAATCGGCGTGCATCCGCGGCGAATGAATGGCTCAGTCGCGGCCGCCGGCAATGCGATTTTATCCATGTTCATCTGTGTCCATCGGTGGTTTCGGTTCGTGTCTCCCGTCGGGCTTCAGGCCAAAAAGCCCAAACCACAGATGTACACAGAGCACACAGATGAAAAGCCGTCTGCGGTATCTGCGTGAATCGGCGTGCATCTGCGGCTCAGGTGATTTTATTCTGTTTTCATCTGTGGTTTCGGCTAGCCCTTGCCCACCAGCATGATTTCAAACACGGTGCCATGCCCATCGGGTGCGGCCGCGTCACCGCCCTGCGATGCCACTCCCCAAAGGTTCCCGACCGAATCCAAAGTGACACCGGCGAAAGGATGTCCACCATCATTACCGCCCGTGAAGTTGTATAAAGTCTGGAATGTGCCGCCGGCGGTAAGTTCGAATACCGTGCCATGATCGTAGGCACCCCCGGTGAGGGTGGTGCCATACAAGTTGCCGCCGGAATCGAGAGCCAGCGACCCAGCCGGCGCCGAACCATCCGGCCCGGAGAAGGTGTACAGCACGGTTTCCTTGCCGGTGCTGATATCGAACGCGAAGATCACGCCATCTCCCTTTCCTAAATGGCCGTTGCCGCCCGTCGAGGCCGTGCCGTACAGGTTGCCTTCCCCGTCGCCAATGGGCGAATCGAGTGGCGACGAACCATCGGGGCCTCCGCTGAACGTATACAACGCACTGCGCACCCCCACCTCGAATATCGTGCCGCCGTAATTGTGCGCGCCGCCGCCGCTGGTGGTGCCATAAAGATGGCCGCTTTCCATATATAGACCCGCACGAGGCAGCGCGCCGTCCGGTGAAAAGCTCTGGCCGGTCTCATAAGTGCCGTCCGTCATCACCTCGTATACGGTGCCATAGCCGGTACTGTCGCCGCCGGTGTAAGTGGTTCCATAAAGGATGCCCGCATCATCCATCACCAGCGCGCCCGCGGGTCCCGACCCTTGCGCCGTAGGTCCGGCGAAGTTGTGCAGGACTTTATAGCCGCCCACGGCCGGAAACTCGAACACGGTGCCAAAATCATGCGTGCCACCGACATACGTTGTGCCGAAAAGATCGCCGTCCTTGTCGCGGAGCAGCCCCGCCACCGGTTCCGCCCCGTCATCCGGACCGCCGGTAAAGGCGTGCAGCATACTCTCCACCTTCGAAACAGTGTTTATCTGGAAAACCGTTCCGGCACGATATGCGCCGCCGAAGCTGGCGGTGCCGTAAAGAAAGGTTCCATTGATGATGAGGTTGCCTAGCGGATTGCCGCCGTCGCCCTCGCCCGTGAAAGTATAGATCAAATAGAAAGTTTGCGCCTGTGAGGGTAGCGCGGCGGCTATCGCGGCCGCCATTGACAACACCAGTCCCAGCCTGCCCCTGATTCGATAAGACATCA
>Ga0335074_10015679_pt1 | contig 10656 bp, 8 predicted proteins | sample Lox_Sample_23_FD_206715 | JGI IMG/M metagenome (GOLD analysis project Ga0335074, IMG submission 206715) | Soil microbial communities from Loxahatchee National Wildlife Refuge, Florida, United States - Lox_Sample_2.3 | ecosystem: Environmental > Terrestrial > Soil > Wetlands | place: USA: Florida...
GGTTCAAACTCTATCTGACGGGCGGGACACTGAAGCCGCCCTTCAACGTACGAACGGAGACGGCGAGCAACAACGCGGGACCCTTCATCACCGGCTCTGGCGGCTATCTGCAGAGCCTCATTTTCGGCCTGACGGGGCTGCGCATCCGCGAGGCGGGCCTCATCGATGCTTTCCCCCCGGTCCTGCCGCCAGGGTGGCATTCACTCACGCTGCGCAACGTCATGTTCCGGGGTCGGCGGCTCACCATTCGGGTAACGCGCGATCCGCGCGGCGCGGTGCGCCTCAGCGGATTGCCCCGCGAGCCGGGCGGCCCGGTGCGATAGCTAGGGCGATGCCGGATCGGCGCGCGATTCACACGCCGCCGCCAGCACCTCTCTCAGTGCGTCGAGGTCGACGGGCTTGACGAGGTGTCGATGGAACCCGGCGGCCTTCGCCCGCTGCCGGTCGGCGTCCTGGCCCCAACCCGTCACCGCCACGATCTGCGTGGCGGCCGCCCAGGGCTGAGCGGCGATGCGGCGCGCCGTCTCGTAGCCATCGAGTCTCGGCATGCCGATGTCGAGCAGCACGACATCGGGATGGAAGTGCTCCGCTTCCTCCAAGGCTTCGATGCCATCGTGAACGACGCGCGTGTCGTGACCCATCGCCTGCAGCAGCATGCTCAAGCTGATCGCGGCATCGTGATTGTCGTCCGCGATGAGCACGCGGCAACTGCTGGAGGCATCCGACGCCCGCCGCGGAGCGCTCGTGCGCTGCGCGGGCGTCGCGACCGCCGGCAGATGAATCAGGATTTCGGTGCCTTTCCCACGGCCTTCGCTTCTCGCTTCGATGCGGCCCTGATGCAGCTCGATGAGGCGCTTCGCGAGCGTGAGCCCGATGCCGAGGCCGCCTTCGGCGCGCTCGTAGTACCGGTCGAGCAGCGTGAAGGGCTCGAAGATGTGCTCGAGCATCTCGCGCGGGATGCCGATGCCGTTGTCACGGATGCTCACGCCCGCCTCTCGATCGGTGGCAAGCAGTGTGATGTCGATCCTTCCTCCGGGGGGCGTGTACTTCACGGCGTTGTGCAGAACGTTGGAGAACACCTGAGTGAGTCGGATCCGATCCCCGATCACGTGCAGGGGCGCGCTCGCCGTCGTGAGGGTGATCTGCTGGTGGCGGCTCGTCTCGGCCGACTGCCGATAGCTCTCGATGACGGCTTTGACGAGCTCGGAGAGCTCGAGCGGCTCGGGTTGCAGGCGGATACGGCCGCTCGTGATCCGCGAAATGTCGAGCAGGTCGTCGACGAGATGGGTCATGTGGCGCGCCTGGCGCTCGAGGATCGTGGTTGCGGCGCGCAGCTCGGGCGCCAGGCTTTTCGCGTTTTTGAGCAGCTCCGCCGCGGCACAGATCGGCGCGAGCGGGTTGCGCAGCTCGTGAGCGAGCGTGGCGAGGAACTCGTCCTTCTGCCGATCCGCCTCACGCAACCGGCGCTCGGTTCGTTTGCGCTGGGTGACATCGCGCGCGATCTTCGATGCGCCGAGGATCTCGCCGTCCTCACCCTTGATGGGCGAGACGGTGAGCGAGATGTCGATCCGACGCCCATCCCTCGCGACGCGCACGGTCTCGTAGTGCTCGATGCGCTCCCCGCGCCGCAAGCGTGCGAGGATCTCAACCTCCTCGGCGTGAAGCTCCGGCGGAATGATGGTCGTGATCGGCTTGCCGATGATCTGCGCGGGCTCATAGCCGAACAGGCGCGTCGCGCCCGGATTCCACGAGGTCACGATGCCATCGAGCGTCTTGCTCGCGATCGCATCGTCAGAAGAGTCGATGATGGCGGCCAGCCAGGCGCGCAGCTGCTCGGCGCGCTTGCGCTCGCTGACGTCGCGGCAGACGACCACGATGCCGATGAGCTCGCCGTTTGCAAGCCGCACCGGCGCCCCGCTGTCGTCGATCGGGATGCGCCGCCCGTCCCGGGCGATCAGAACCGTGTGGTTCGCGAGCCCGACGATGCCGCCGGATTCGAGCACCTTCGCGACCGGATGCTCCACCGGCTTGCCGCTGAACTCATTGACGATATGGAAGATTTTCTCGAACGGCTCGCCCCTCGCGTCCGCAAGCGGCCAACCGGTGAGCCGCTCGGCCACCCCGTTGAGAAATGTCACTTGCCCGATCGTGTCCGTGACGAGCACGGCATCGCCGATGCTCTTCAGCGTGACTTCGAGGATCTCTCTCTCGCGCCGGAGGCGATCGTCGTTATCCATACCGTGATCGGCTGTCATTCTCGCGAGCGTAGGGGGTGCACGTCTGGTCCGGACCCGCAACCGCCGTGCCTGAGTAGGACGCGGCCGCAACCGGCGTGCCCGATCACGACTCAGCCCGCGGTTTGCCGCTGCGGTATCATCCGCGCGCGCTGATCATCTTCCAACGGGCAGCGAGGTCGTGACATGAGCGACACCGATCGGGAATCCTCCGAGGCGAAACCGTCCCAGCCGACACGTCGGGAATTCGTCACCACCTCCGCGGCGATGGGGCTCGTCGCCGCGGCCGGCGTTTCCCTCGGCGCGGAGCGCGACGTCATCGAGAAGGACGTCGAGGTCAGGACCGCCGATGGCGTTTGTGACGCCGTATTGCTCCACCCCGCGGCCGGAACACATCCCGGTGTGCTCATCTGGACCGACATTTTTGGCTTGCGGCCGGTGTTTCGCGCGATGGGCCGGCGGCTTGCGGCACAGGGTTATACCGTGCTCGTGCCGAATCCCTTCTATCGCACCGTCCGATCACCCGTCATCGTCGATGCGTCGCGCTTCAATTTCGACGACCCCGCGGAGCGGGCGAAAGCCGAGCAATGGACGCAATCGATCAGGGTACCCGGAGCGATCGAGAGGGATGCTGACGCTCACGTGGCGTTCCTCGACTCCCAACCGCAAGTCGACCGGGCGCGCAAGCTCGGTACGCAGGGCTACTGCATGGGCGGCCCGTTTGTTTTCAAGACCGCCGCGCAGGCGCCCGGGAGGATCGGTGCCGCGGCGACGTTCCACGGCGGTGGGCTCGTCACCGACAAACCCGACAGCCCTCATCTGCTCGCGCCGCGCATCAAAGCGAGGATGTACCTCGCGATCGCCGCCAGTGACGACTCGAAACAGCCCGATGCGAAGGTGAAGCTCCGCGAAGCGTTCCAGGCGGCGCGCGTGTCGGCGGAAATCGAGGTGTATCCCGGCACCATTCACGGCTGGTGCGTGCCCGACATGCCCCTGCACGACGGCAAGCCCATCTACAACAAGCCCGACGCCGAGCGCGCGTGGGGGAAACTGCTCGGGCTCTACCACGCGGTCCTCGCCTAGACCCTCCGGGGAAGCGATCGATCCCGTGGCCGCGGGCCGATCTCGCGGTGCGACGGACCGATGCGCCTCAGGGTTCGCGCTCGAGGAACTGCTGCTTGAAGTAAGCGGCGGTGGCGTGATCGGCTTGCAGCCAGGAGTGATATCGCAGGAAGCCGTGGATCTCATCGGGGATCACGATCTCCTGATACGGGACGTGCTTAAGCTGCAGCCGGCGCACCAGGTCCACCATCTGGTGGAAGTGCACGTTCCGATCGTCATCCCCCTGAATCAGCAGCACCGGCGATTTCCAGGTCGCGATCGCCGCATCCGGCGATGACTCCCAGAAGATCCTCTTCAGCTTCGCCATATCCGGCATCTGATAGCGATCGAGCGGCTTGCCGAACCAATCATCGGCGAACATCGACCAGTCATGCACGCCGTGCATGTCGACCCCGGCCTTGAAGATGTCGGAATTGCGGGCGAGGGCGAGCGCCGTCAGGTACCCGCCATACGAGCCGCCCCAGATGCCGATGCGCCCGGCATCGACTTGGGGGTCGCGTTGCAACCACTTCGCACCCGCGACGACGTCCTGGTACTCGGCGGCGCCGGTCGGTCCCCAATGCGCGGGGTAATGAAAGTCGTGGCCGTAGCCGATCCCCAACCGATAATTGACCGACAGCACGATGAAACCGTGGTTGGCGAGGTATTGGTTCACCGCGTAGGAGTTGCTGTAGTAGTCCATGTTGTGCCACGTGAGCAGCATCTGCCGCGGCGGTCCACCATGTACGAAGATGATCCCCGGCTTGTGCGCGCGACCGCCGGCAGCGACGAAGAGCTGCCCCTGGATGCGCCATCCGTCCGCCGCCCGGAAGTTGACGAGCTTCGGCACGACGAGCTCGCTCGTTGGAAAATCCGCCGGCAATGCATCGCCGCCGGCGCTTCGCCAGCTCGAGCCGTTCAGGCTTCCCCACAGGACTTCGGGAGGACGGCGCGGCCCGGCATCGATGAATGCGAGCGTCTCGCCGTCACGGCCCGTTACCACCGGATTCCAGGCGCTGTGACGGCCGTGCGTGATCGCAGTGGGGGCGCCGCCATCGACGGCGACCCGATAAAGATGGCGCCGGTCATCATCGCCCGGTGTCGAGCCGGTGTTGGCGTTGTAGATGAGGTAGCGCCGGTCCGGTGTCTGGGTGACATCCTCCACCATGAACTGTCCCGGGGTGAGGAGTCTCGCCGCGCCACCGCTCGCGGGCACGGTGTAAAGATGCGGCCAGTTATCCTGCTCCGATATGAAAGTCAGCCGGTCGCCCGCGGCCCAGCGAAGCTCCGAGCCGTTATCCGGGTACGAGCCGCGCAGGGTGTCGGGACTCTGCCAGATGCGCCCGCCGGTGTTCGTTCGCACCTCGGCGACCCAGATGGACCAGGGAATCGGATGCCATTCGAGTACCGATTGCGGTGGGCCGCCGACGCCAGGAATACGCGCGAAGGCGATGCGCGTACCATCCGGCGACCAGCGGAACTCCACGTCTCTCGAGGTCGAGGGCAGCAGGTACTCGATCGGCGTCTGTGAGTCCCGATACACGCCAATGAAGCTGTGATCGTCGCGGTCGGAGACGAAGGCGAGCGCCTTGCCGTCCGGGGACCAGTGCAGATCGGAATCCTTGCCGAGATCGAAGAACAGTCGTTGGGCCTTCTTGCTGCCATCGATCGGGGCGAGCCAGACGCTGCCATCGGTTTTGACGAAGGCGACGCTGCGGCTGTCGGGGGATGCCATGGGCGTATCACCCTGACCGAGCGCCCGTGGCGGGCCGCCGGCGAGCGCGACCGACCAGACCTGCATCTGCTGCTGCGTGGGACTCGCGTTCGGATCCGGCTCCACCGCCTCGGGCCAGTTGGCGTCGTGATCGCCGCCACGGACGTAGATGAGATATTTGCCATCGTGCGAGAAGCGAAGGTTCGTGATCTCCTGTCCGACATCGCCGCTGTAGTCCGTGACCCGGCGCGCACGGTAGTCGGGGGCCTCGGCCACCCAGATGTTGCGCACTCCGCGCGCATCGGAGGTCCAGGCGAAAGCGCTGCCGGAGCGCCAGGCGACGAGGTCCGACGGGTAGGGATAGCCGAGCACCTGGACCATGGTGAAAGGCGCGGGCTGGCGCGCCACGCACACGCCGCTGGCGAAGGGCGCGAGAACGGCCGCGAGAAGCGAACCCAGAAGCGTCGAGGCGCGATGCGGCAAGGTAGCCTCCTTCCCCTCAACGGCGGGGTGGTGCGGGAAAGGTTAGCAGAATCCTCCGCCGCGGCCGCCTCGGGTCGGCGTGCGGCAGGGCCCGTCAGTCGCAGGCCGTGAGCGTGTCAGCGAGTGCTGTCGCACCGGCGCCAGATGAGGTAGAGCTGCTTCCGCCCACCTGTGAGGCGCGCTCAACGATCACCAGCGCAGCAGCCACCTGCCCGAGATGGCGCCGAGCGCCGTGGCGGCGGCGATCCCGAGCGTGTACCAGGTGGCGGCGAAGGCGGCCGCCTGCTCCGGACAGTGCAGTCCATAGAGAGTCGCCGCCAACGCACCGGCGAGGAAACCCGCCGCGGCGCCCGTCAGCGTGAGCCGGGTAGGCGCGAGCGCGCGAAGCGCCGCGATCAGGAAAGCGTAGATCGGTACCGCAAGCAGCAGAATGAGCGGCGAGCAGACCTTCCAGGTCTGGCCGAGCCAGAGCGCAAGTCGTGCGCCCGGCGCGGTCGCGACGATCTGACCCGCGCCGAGCGCCAGCATCGCGAGCACGATGAGCGCCGCGGCGAGGGGCGCAGCGCCCAAGCGCGCGCCCGGTGTGGACAGGCGCCTCACGAGGCTGGCGCCGGCGATGGTGAGGAGCCCCGTGTAGCCGGCTTTCATCCAAAACCATGGCTGGTGCGCCGCCGCGAGCAGCGGCTGACAGCGCAGCCAGAGTGCGACCAGGGCGAATGTCACGAGACCGCCGGCGATGAGCGCCGCCAGCAGCTTTCGGTTCGCGACCCCCCGCGGGATCGCCCTCGCATCGCCCGCGAGGAGCTCTATGAGATCAACGGTTCTCATCGCGTAAAGCCTGGTTCAACCATTTCAGACTTCGATGCAGCATGACGCGCGCCGACACCGCGGTGACGCCGCGCTTGCGGGCAGCTTCCTCGACGGAGAGGCCTTGCAGCTTCACGTCCTCGATCAGAGTTCGCTGCCGGTCGGGCAGACGTTGCAACAATCGCTCGAGATCGTTGCGGACCGCGCCTTCCTCCGCGTCCTCCGCGGCGAAGAGGGCGCCGGCATCCTCGAGGGGGATCTGAATCGAGCGATGTCGGCGGCGCAGACAATCGATGAGCTTGTAGCGGGCGAGGGCATACGCCCAGGGTGTGAAGGGAAGCGAGCGGTCGTAGCTGTCGCGCTTCAAATGCACGGCAAGGAGTGTCTCCTGAACGAGATCCTCGACTTCGGCGCTCGAGCTGCCGATGCGGCGGCCGAAATAGCCCCGCAGATAACGGCCGAGGATGCCGAGGAGCTGGCGATGCGCGCCCGAATCTCCCTCCAGACTGCGGATCATCAGCGGCCGGAGGCGCTCTTCGGTCTCGTCCTGCTGCAGCACTTGGGGGCGACTCACTCGCGATGCGCGACCGGGGTGATTCTAACGGAAAAGAGATCCCGCCTGTAACGTCCGGCGCGGTGGCTGCGAAGTACGCTGAGTCCCCATAACGGAGATCACCATGCAGCTGCGAAATCCGACCCGATCCCTGGCCCGGCTTGCCGGTGTAACGACCGCCGCCTCCCTTGTTCTGGCCGGTCTGGCGATGGCTGGCGAGCCCGACCGCGGCGTGCTGGTGCTTACAAGCACGAATGACCCGGTCACCAACCAGGTTCTGGTGTATCAGTTGGAAACCGGTTCCACGCCCGCGCTCGCTCTGGTGCAGACGCTGCCGACGGGCGGCCGGGGCGGCGCCAGCGGGAACGCCGGCATTCTGCAAATGAGGGACGACTTCGGCGCGGTGGCCAATTACGGCTCGAGCGATGTGAGTGAGCTCGTGCGGGATGGAGACTTCATCGAGGTCCGGGGACAGATCAAGCTTGCATCCGGCTGTGCGAAGCCCGATTCGGTGGCGCTCACCGACGAGCAGCTTTACGTTGCGGGTGCAAACTGTGTGGAAAGCCATCTCTGGCCCTCGGGAATCCTCGATGGCACGGTCGTGCACCTCGCCGATGCGTCCGCCGCGCAGGTCGCCGTGGGCAGAAGCTGGGGCGCGGTCACGTTTACTTCCGGTGCGCTCGAGCAGGTGAGCCTCACGCGCTGGGGTGCCTTGACCGGCGCCATCGCCGCGGTCGCGCTGCCGAGCGATGCCGATAACACGCCACTCGGTGCGGCATTCTGGGGCGACATTCTCGGCTTCACGCCGGCCCACAGCCCCGATAGCTTCGCCGTGGTCGATGCGCAGCGCAATGTATATCCCATCGTCGGACCGACGCCGCCGTATCCGACCAATGCGCCCTGTTGGGTCGCCAAAGGGCCGGGCAATGTCTGGTATACGGGCAACAGCCCCGGCGAAGCGATCTCCATCTTCTTCACCGACGCCAAGGGCGGAATCTTCTACAAGTCCGTGCCGCTGCCCGGAGCGCCGACCGACATCGCCGTCTCGAAGGATCGCAAGTGGCTCGCGGTCATCTACTCGGCGAACGGCAGCGGTTATGTGGCGGTGTTCGCGATCGACCGGTATGGCGATCTGACCGCTGAAGCGAGCTCGCAGCCGATCGGCGTCGCTTCCTTCAACGGTGTTACGATCAGCGAGTGAGCGAGCGGCGAGCGCAACGGGTCGTACGGCTGCTGGCGCTATCCGCGCTTGCGGCCGGTACGGCCCTCGGGGCGCAGCGGCCGGTGGTGTTGCAGCTTTTCACGTCCCTGGGTTGCTCCGACTGTCCACCGGCCGATGCGCTTCTTGCCCGTGTGAGCGGCGGCGATCACGAGGTGCTCGCGCTCGATTTGCACGTGACGTATTGGAACGACGCATCCTGGGCGGATCCCTATGCGCTTTCGGGTGTGGACCGCCTGCAGAATGCCTACGCCGCGCTGCAACATGAGTCCGAGGTCTACACCCCCGAAGCGGTGGTGGATGGGCGGCAGTCCTTCATCGGGTCAGACGCCCGCGCGATGGCGGCCGCCATCGCGCGGGCGAAGGCGTGGATCGCGACGGCACCGGTCATTCCGGCCTCCATTCGCAGCGACACAGGGCGGCTTACCATCACGATCGGCCCCGGCCGCGGCGATAGCGCGGGCGCCGTGTGGCTCTTCGGCTTCGACCCGGTGCGCCGCACGAGCGTTCAGGGAGGGGAGAACGCCGGCGCCACCATCGCCGAGGTGAATGTCGTGAGCAGCATCACGCGGCTCGCTGACTGGCGCGGCCGGACTCTGCGACTGCACGTGCCGCCACCTGCGGGCGCGAGATTCGCCGTCATCCTGCAGGAGTCGGATGGAGCGATCCTGGCAGCCGCCTCCACATAGGCGGCTGCCGCCCACCTGGCGTAGTATGCGGGCGCCGCGCGGCGCGCTTCGCGGCCGAGGCATCCGCTCGGTGTTGGTCGAAGGTGAGCTCGCGCGGGCGCGCGCGCGGCGAGCCGCCGGCGGGCTCGCCTTGACACCCGGAATAACTAAGACAATACTCGGCCGCATCCGGTAGCGCTACCAGCGAAGTGCCGCGCCGATGACGGGCGCGAGCAGGGGAGGGTCGGTGAGTCAGCCAAATCGCCTGGTCGTGCTTTGCGCCTCGGTCCTGACTCTGTGCGCCGCCGCGCCGGCGCGCGCGGCCGGCGCCGCCGCCGTCTCGCTCACGGTGCTCGCGAGCGCGCCGGGAGCGAGGATCGATCGGCATATCTTCGGGCAGTTCTCCGAGCATCTCGGCAACGGCATCTACGGCGGCATCTGGGTGGGGCGGGGTTCCCCCATTCCCAACACACGGGGGATCCGCAACGATGTGGTCGCGGCGCTGAAGGCGCTTCATGTGCCGGTGGTGCGCTGGCCAGGCGGCTGCTTTGCCGATGAGTATCACTGGCGCGATGGCATCGGGCCGCGGGCGCAGCGCCCCGTGCGGATCAACACCCACTGGGGCGGCGTCACCGAGTCGAACGCCTTCGGCACGCACGAGTACTTCGACTTCCTGCGGATGATCGGCGCCGACGCCTACATCACCGGGAATCTCGGCTCGGGCTCGCCGCAGGAGATGGCCGACTGGGTGGAATACATCACCTCCGATTCCGACAGCACGCTCGCGCAGCTGCGACGGCGGAACGGGGCTGAGAAGCCCTGGCAGCTGCCCTTCTTCGGCATCGGCAACGAAGCCTGGGGCTGCGGCGGCAACATGAGACCCGAATACTATGCGGACCTCTTCCGCCGCTATGCCACGTTCGTGAGGGATCATGCCCCCAAGGGGACGGAGCTGGTCGCGAGCGGCGCGCACGATGACGATTATCATTGGACCGATGTCGTGATGGCGCGGGCCGGCGCCTACATGGACGCGCTGTCACTTCACTATTACACCATCCCCACGGGCAACTGGAAGCACAAAGGGCCGGCTTACGGATTCGGCGAGGACCAGTGGGCCTCGACGCTGACGGCGGCAGAGCGGATCGAGCGGTACATCAGCGGCCATGAGGCCATCATGGACAAATACGATCCGCAAAAGCGCGTCGCGCTTTTCGTCGATGAGTGGGGCACCTGGTACGACCCGCAGCCCGGCTCGAATCCCGGGTTCCTCTATCAGCAGAATTCGCTGCGCGATGCGCTGGTGGCGGCGATCACGCTCGACATCTTCATGCGCCACGCCGATCGTGTGCGCATGGCCAACATCGCGCAGATGATCAATGTCCTGCAGGCCATGATTCTCACGCGCGGGGAGCGGATGATCCTCACGCCGACCTACTATGTTTTTCGCATGTACGTGCCGTTCCAGGACGCAACCTATCTGCCCGTGAGGATCGAGACGCCCTCGTACCGATATGGCTCGATGGCGCTGCCGGCGGTGGATGCGACGGCCGCGCGGGATGCCTCCGGCACGATCCACCTGGCGCTCGTCAATCTCGATCCACACCATGCGGCCACGGTGTCGGTGCGGATCGATGGCGCGAGCGCCCACGCGGCAAGCGGCGAGGTGCTCACCGCAAACGCGATGGACGCGCACAACACCTTCGAGCATCCCGATGCGATCAGGCCGGCGCCTTTTAAAGGTAAGGGCAGGCACGGCAGGCTGCTGTTCCGATTGCCGCCCAAGTCCGTGGCGGTGGTGGCGCTTCACTGAGCTGCGGGGCCGGCACCGCGGCCGGCCGCGCCGAGGGGGCTGCGCCGAGTACGCGCTCTTAGACGAA
>Ga0335074_10015681_pt1 | contig 10655 bp, 9 predicted proteins | sample Lox_Sample_23_FD_206715 | JGI IMG/M metagenome (GOLD analysis project Ga0335074, IMG submission 206715) | Soil microbial communities from Loxahatchee National Wildlife Refuge, Florida, United States - Lox_Sample_2.3 | ecosystem: Environmental > Terrestrial > Soil > Wetlands | place: USA: Florida...
TACCAGGTGATCGTCAGGCGAATCCCGTCGCCGAACGGAGCCCCTCCGGACCTGCTGGTCTGCGCGCCGGACGCGGATGGGCTGTCGGTGACCGTCTCCACGGGCATCCACGCGTCGCCGGACGCCGTCAGCATCTTCCGGCGCCAGCTTCGGATCCTTGGAACGAACCCCGCCAACTGGACCACGGAGCCGCTGGGCTGAGCTAGCCGGCGGACCGCTTGTGCCATTCCTGCGCCAGCAGGCCGTACGGAGTCGCCTGCTGCTCCTCGCCGGGAACCTCGGCCGCCGCGGCGGCGGAGGGTGGGCCAGGGCTGGGACGGGCAGGTCCGGGTGGGCACGGGTCGTCAGCCTGGGTAGCGCGGCCCGCCATCACAATCCTTTCCTGGCTGATGCCGGAAAACCATGGATCGGCTATGAATGTCGTCCATCGGTGTCCGCCGCCGTTAGCGCCCTATGATCACGCTGCCCGGCACGCGCTGCGCTACAATCGGGCTGCAGCCGGCTTCTCGGCCACAAGTGTTTGGGCTGGTATCGCCATGGAAGAGTGGGAGCGCCTCCTGAATGAGCTTCGCGCTGAACTCATTCTGCGTGAGCAAGAGCTCGATCTGCTGCATGACATTGACGTCAAATTGTTAGATCCAAATGAATCGCCGGATGACATATTAAATTTCACTGTTCAGAGAACCAAGAAGCTCCTGCAAGCAAATCACACTACGATATTGTACCGGCGCAGCAAGTTCCTTGAACCCATGTACTCTAATCTGAAGTCCGTCGTCGGGCAGCGGGTGCCAATAGCGCAGTCACTTACCGGCCTGTGCATGGAAAAGGACGAAACGATCATTGTCGCGGACCTCACGACGGATCCGCTAGGCGAGAAGTACGCCCCGCTGCGAGGTTATCGAGGGCCGCGGATGCTGAGTCTTCTAGCCACTCCAATCAAAATCCGCGATACCACAGTCGGCGTGCTCAATGCTGAAAGCAAGGCCGCAAATGCTTTCAAGCCCGTGCACGCGCGCATGGCGGTGGCGATAGCGTCACAGGTCGCAATGGCATTGGAGCAGACTCAGGCGCTAGCAAGCACCGCGCTCTTCCAGGACCTTGATCGCCTGGTGCTCGCGAGCGAGGATTCCCAGAATGTCGTCGAGCACTCCAAGCACGTCATCCAGACTGCGCTGGAAACGGTCATGGCCGAGCTGACGCGGCTCGAGCACGTCAAGCACAGCGAGGCTCAAATCTTGTTTCTTCAGGGCCAGGATGTCCTGGAGGTCGTGCACAGTACCAACCCTTCCCATATCGGGCTCACAGTTCCTGTCGCTAAATCGGTGAGCGGGGAAGCTGTCCTCCAGGCCAAGACCAGGGTCTACGGCGATGAGGTCCTGCAACTACCCCATTATCAGGGAATGTTCGGCGAGTCGATACGCAGCGAGATAGCTGTCCCGATCCTCTTTGGCAAGCAAGATATCGTCATAGGCGTTCTGAATGTCGAGAGCAGTGAGCCCGATGCATTTTCCGGGTTCTACCAGATCATCCTGGAGAGCTTTGCCACCAAAGTAAGGACGTTGCTCGCGTTTGCCAAACTGCGCGCCGATGTCACTGACGCACTCGACGTGCGCAGCGCCGATGACCTGCTGGCGGCCGTTGGCGACCAGGCCAGCCACATGGTCCACCGCCTCAATAACCACGTCGGTGCCATGCGGGTGAGAATCATGGAGTTGCAGCGTCAGCAGAGACGCGGTACTTTGGACGAGGAATTCCTGCGGAATTCCCTGAGCGCGCTGTATGATCTCGCCGAGCTCACCCTGAAGATGCCGGACGACATTACGGCGATGCTCGGTCAGAGGGGGAGCAGGGTCGACATTAACGACTGCGTGAGGAGTGCTCTCAAGGAGGTCGAGATTCCCGAGAACGTAACGCTGAATCTGGATCTCGACAGCGGGATACCCGCGTTGCCGCTCTACCGCTTTGACATCGTGGTCCAGAATCTCCTCAAGAACAGTATCGATGCCATGCCGAAAGGCGGCCCGGTTTGGATCAGCACGGCAATCGTGCCTGGCCCGACAAAATCTGGTGGGTATTTCCGCCTGAGGATCAAGGATAGCGGTAACGGGATTCCCATAGACGTGCAACGGCGAATATTCGAGCTTAATTTCTCGACTAAGCGCAAGCAAGGCGAAGGCCTGGGTCTGGGGCTCTGGTGGGTACGTCACTTTGTGAAGCGCGCCAGAGGAGATATAGACGTTAGCAGCGAGCCGGGATCGGGCACCGAGGTTACGGTCAAGATACCCCTGGATCCGTCCGGTAGGCTTTGACTGCCAGGAATGAATGAGCATTGCGGACTTAGGAAGGACTCCCGGTGGGGACTGACGAGAAGGTTCTGATCGTCGAAGACGACCCAGAATGGCGCGGGATATATGAGCGTGCCGTGACCGAGGAGCGACCACGCCAGACCGTGATGGTAGCGAAGGATCTGCCCGGCGCGGAGCGTATGATCGAGGCCGCCGAGTTCGCCGTGGCTTTCGTTGACATAGGTCTCGACGTGGAGAACGACCGCAATGTGGACGGTCTTCGGGTCATGGAGATGATCCGCGCGGCCGGGGATAAGACGAGCATTGTCGTGGTGACGGGCCGCGTCGCCCAGGACGTTGTTGCCATAATTGACGAATCGCTGCAGGATCACAAGGCATACAAGGCGGTAGGTAAGAGAGACATCAATCCTGACAAGATCAGAACCCTGCTCAACGGCGGGCTAGAGGCGTACCGGAGTTCGACGGTATCCGGGCGGTTGGACGCACGGGACGCGCTCCGCGGTGCCGCGGACCCCATGAACTGGGACTATGTGGTCAGGAAGGCGATCCATTTCCAGGGCGACGCGGGGGTCTTCTACGACTTCCTCCGCGAACTGGTCGGCCCCTTCCTGCCGCTGGTGCCCAAAGACGACCGCTCACTCGTCGGCCAGGAGCGGGAATTCGTCCAGGGTGTGTACTGGAGCAGGGCGATCGCGTCTGCTGTCGGCATTCTGATTGCCGCCGCCGACCGGTTCGATAAGGCGCAAGCAGCGCTGGCTGCAGACAACTCCGGTGTCGGCAGCGTCGAGGTGATACAAGAGGTGACCGGCCATGGTGTGCGCGGCGTGGTGACGCGTGAGAGCGCGCTCCGCCGGGAGGATTTTGGCAGCAAGGCGCCAATTGGCTAGATAGCAGATGGCGTGCCGGGATGGTTCTGACGTTTCGTGTGGTATCGTACTCTTGACCTTATGCTAGTAGAGTCGCCTCATGGCTACCTAGGTAAGGACTGGGGGAGCGGTCTGAATTGTCAGCCCCGGATTATGCCATAAGAATCCTGCTAGTCGACGACGAGCCCGAGTACGGTGAGCTGATCGGCCAAGCCCTGCCGGAGTACCATTTAGATTTCGCTAAGTCCTACGATGAGGCTCTGGACCTCCTGAAGGCGGGCCTTCCCTACGACGTTGCCCTCGTGGACTTGAATCTGGTTCGCCGGAAGCTCAAGGACCAGCTTGGGAAAAAGATCCTTGCGTATCTGCTGGCGAATTTCCCATCGACCCGGCGCATAGCGCTGACGGGCGCGTCCCCTGGTTCGGTGTCGGAAATAATTAACAAGTACAAGTTGGATGACTTGCTCTTCAAGCGGTACCTGGATCTGGAGGACGTGGGCGTGGTGGTCGAGGCCGCGCTAGCCCGGGCGTCGGGCACCGTCCGGCCCGCGTTGCGTGCGGAGGGATCCAAGTTGTGGGATCTGCTCCACGCATTTAAGCAGAAGCGGTTGCGGCAGTTTGACGCTCAGATGCAGAGCCTCGACAACGATATCCGCGATGCTGGCCATCGTGGGGCAGCGGACCCGGAGCCGGGTCATGGCCTAGCGAAACTCGAGGCCGCCAGAGCAGACCTTGAGGTCACGCGGGCGAGTTTCGACCGTGCGTGCGCCGCAGTGGTGAAGGCGATCGCGAGCGTCGACAGCGATGATGCTCTGGCCACGGCCTCGCGGGAACTCGACGAGCTGATGAGCCATTTCGGGACCGTCGCCAACGTTCGCGAGCCGTGAGTGCGCTGAGGGCATGTCGGTTTAACCTGTCTGCAGGGGCTGGAAGAAGTGTCTCTCAACGGAGGGCGGGCCTTCCCTGATCTCAGTGAGAGACCCGTACCGATCCCGGTGCCAGTATTTGCCAGCGGCGTCACTAAATATTAACTCCACCGGCGGCGATGTTTGAGAGCCGTCAGGTAGCCTGGGCCAGTCGACCGAAATTTCCTTTCGTTGCCTGGATTTTGGCGCCATGACGTAGTCCAGCTTGAGTTCCTGATATTCGATATTCTCCCCGGTCCAGGCCCACCCAACCGCGGCCCTCAGGCTGTAGATCGGCTCATTACTCGCATTCTGCAGGACAATCGTGACGGTATCACGCGGGCCGTTCCCGTCGTGTTCTTTAGCAGCCGGCCACGCCGATATAAGCCGCGCCTGGGCTTTACGCTGTTCGTCCTGCTGTTCCTTTTGCTCTCGGCGCGTTATGCGCAATAGCAGGTAGGTGAGGATCAAGGCGAAAGCGGTCGCGCCGCCACCGACCCAGGTGGCAACATCGCCCCACTGTATCTGGTGGATCTGGAAACTGGCGTAGCTCACTGAATGAGCATGACAGGCGATAATGTTCGTCGCCAGACGGCTCGGCGGATCAGGATGTGCGGTGGCGCCACTCCTCGGCCAGCAGCCCGTAGACGATCTCATCCCGCCGCTCGCCGGGGAAGGCGGTGCCCTGCCGGAGGAGGCCTTCCTCGACGAAGCCGAGCCGCCGGGCGACGGCCCGGCTGCGCTCGTTCGCCGGGTCGGTGTGCAGGCTGACGCGATCGAGGCCCAGCGGCCCGAACGCCTGGTCGAGCACGGCGGCTGCGGCCCTGGTGACCAGGCCTCGGCCCTCGTATTCCGCGCCGATCCAGTAGCCGATCTCGGCGCTGCGTGAGTAGCGGCTGACGGTCAGGCTGAGCGCGCCGGCCAGGTGCCACTGGCCGCCCCGGCTAACCGCGATCGCGACCGGCAGTTCCGAGCCATCGAGCCAGTTTCGTCCGCTCGCCTCCAGGAACGACCGGGTCTCCTCCAGCACCGGGGGCTTGCCGGCCCAGGGCTCCCAGCGCGCCAGCCGTTCGCTGTTCGCGGCGAGCAGCTCGTGGTAGGCGTCGGTGATCGCGGCGGTCCGCGGGATGAGGACGGCGTCGTCGGCGAGCGGGAAGGTGAACAAAGGCGCGGGGATCGTGGTCAATGTCGCCTCTTCGGATGCGGTCGCAGAGCCAGCCACGCCCCCGACCCTACGGCCTCGCCTGCTGCTGCTCGCCGGAAGCCTCGCGATCCCCGGGATCGGGTGGGTCCGCGGGGGCAGAGGGCGGCGCCGCCTCAGCCGGTCCCCGGTAGCGCGCCACGGCGGGGAACGCCAGCCTTATCAGCAGCGCGCCGGCCACCGTGGCAATGCCGCCGCTGACCGCGCTGAACCCGGGCGAGGTGACCCCGGCGACCGCGCCGGCCTCGAAGTTGCCGAACCTGGGGATCCCGGCGCCGACGACGTAGTCCACGGCGCTGACCCGGCCCCGCAGCCGGTCGGGGGTGACGTGCTGGACGATGCTGCCACGGAAGATCACGGTCGTGGTGTCGGCGGCGCCTGCCAGGACGAGCAGCAGCAGCGCGAGCCAGAAGACTCGGGCGAAGCCGAAGCCCGTGATCGCGGCGCCCCAGATCACGACCGTGACCAGCATCGCGCGCGCCTTCGCCGAGACGCGCCCGGCCGGCCCCGACAGCACCGAGCCGAGCAGGCCGCCAGCCGCGAGGGCGGTGCTGAGCAGACCGAGGGTCTGCGGTGACCCGCCGAAGCGCTCCGCGTTGAGGGCGGGAAACAGGGCAACGGGCAGGCCGAACACCGTCGCATCGACGTCGAAGAGGAACGCCGCGGTCAGCACCGGCTGGCTGCGCACGTAGCGCAGGCCCTCGGCTGCTGCCCGCAAGCTGGGCCTGGCCAGGCCGCCCTCCGGCGGCATCGCAGGAAGCCTGACCACGCTGTACAGGGCCGCGGCGAAGCTGGCCGCGTCGACGACGTAGCAGATCCGCAGCCCGGCCGCCGCGGTGATCACGCCAGCCACCGCGGGGCCGAACAGGAACGGCACGTAGCCGGACACCTGGGTCAGCGCGATTCCGGCTGTGACGCGCTCGGCGGCCAGCAGCCGTGGCAGGAACGTGCGCCGCGCCGGCCCGTCGACCGACTGCACCACGGCCTGAACGGCCGCCAGCGCGTAGAGCAGCCAGAGCTGCCGCAGGTTCAGGAATGCCTGAACGGCGAACACGGCCGACACGACGGTCAGGAGGCTGCTGGTGGCGAGCACCAGGCGACGGCGGTCGACGGTGTCAGCGAGCGACCCGCCGAACAGCCCGACGACCAGCGCGGGGACAGCCTGGGCCAGCCCGATCGCGCCGACGGCAATCGACGAGCGGGTGAGCTCATAGGTCTGCAGGACCAGCGCGAACGAGGTCATCGAGCTGCCGAGGAACGACACCGTCGAGCCGATCAGCAGGCGCCGGAACGGCGGTGACTCCCGCAGCGGCCGCAGGTCGGCCAGCAGGCTCCGGCGCCGCCGCTGCGGCTCAGCCACGGCCAGCGTCGCCGCGCAGCGGTGCGAGCGCCGGGTCACCCAGCGCCCTGGCCGCGTCGGCGATCCGGTCGTGCATCGGACGGCGCTCCACCGCGCGCAAGATGGCGGCCAGCATCTCGCCGAGCGGCACCGGCAGCTCGGCGTCGAGGTCCGCGGCCGCGGCCCCGGTGGCGGCCCACTCCGCGTCGATGACCGGCAGCAGCGACGTGGCCCGGTCGGTCAGCCGGACGATGCGCTGCCGCGCGTCCTCGCCCGGCACCAGCGCGACAAGCCCGCACCTGCTCATCTGCGCCACGGTCTGGCTCGCCGCCGAATGGGTCACGCCGGTCGCGCGCGCGATGTCGCGGATGGAGCTGGGGCCGAGGGCGGCGATCGCGCGCACCACCGGGCTGAACCGCGGCCGGTAGTCCGGCAGGCCTAGGTCGGCGTACACCCGCGCGACATCCCCGTCGAGCAGGTCGAGCACGTGCCGGAGCCGCGTGCCCAGCCCCAGCACCATCGGTTCCCCGGTCACCGGGAAACTATAACAGTGCTGTTACATATTCGGCCGGGCATGCGCCGGATTGCTCGATGAATGTGCAAAATGACGGGTTGCAGGCCGTCAAAATGAACATTCATCGCCGGAAGCGGCGCCATCAGGCTCGGCGCCTGGGACGGAAGCGGCGCCATCAGGCTCGGCTGGGACGGGAGCGGCTGGTGGGGGAAGTGGCGTGGCTGGTGGGGGGACGGGAGCGGCTGGTGGGGGAGTGGCGTGGCTGGGGGACGGAGTGGCGTGGCTGGTGGGGGGACGGGAGTGGGTGGTGGGGGAAGTGGGGCGTTACTGGGTCAGCGGGTCTTCGCGGGCCTTGCGGCGGCGGCGGATTCGGGCCACCGTCCCTCGTTCCGGCAGCAGGTAGTGCATGGCCCGGCGGAGCGGCTCGCCGGGGCCCGAGCCCTGCCTGACGCGCTGGACGCCGTTCGCCCCCTGCACGGGAACCACGGGCTCGGCGGCTGACTGCACGGCCGGCCGATCATGATCGGCGCGGGAGCGGGCCTGGCTGGTCATGGCCAGCCAGCCCAGCAGCGCGACCGGATAGGAGAAGTAGCCAAACCTGGTGGCGGGCGCGAGGATGAACATGACGGCCAGCGCGATCGCCAGGCGCCTGGTCGCCGCCGGGACGTCGGCCGGCGGCCGGACGACGAGCGAGCCCGCGATCACCAGCGCCGCCGCGAGCAGCAGGCCGATGGCCGCCACGTGGCCGGCCTCGCCGATGGAGGCGAGCAGGTGCCCGGGCATCGGGCTGGCGGCCGGCGTCTTGTGCTGGGTCATCCCGAGCGGGTACAGCACCACGTTCTGCAGCAGCCCGGCCGGCTTCGCCAGCAGGCCACGGGCGCACACGGCGATCAGGACGGCGGTCGTCAGGATCGAGGCCGCGACGAACCGGCGGGCCACGCGCAGGCCGTCCCTGGCCGCGAACAGCGCCGCGAGCACCGCGAGCGCGGGCCAGGCGGTGGCCTTCATCGCGCACGCGAAGCCGATCGCCAGGCCCGCCATCAGCGGCAGCCGGGCCGACCCGGTCATGCGGAACCGCGCCGCGCAGGCGAGCGCGAAGCACATCAGCGCGATGACCGGCGGATCGGTGATGCCGACCGCCAGCGGCAGCGCCAGCACCGGCGAGGCCACGGCGAACACCGCGCACCACGCCGCCGCGCCGAGGCAGTGACGGCAGCGCGGATCGCTTCTGGGCGCGACCATCCAGAACGCCGCCGCAAGCAGCACCGCAGAGGCGATGGTCAGCCAGAGCCGTGGGTCGCCGATCAGGCCGGGCAGGCCGAGCGCCTTGGGCAGGCCAAACAACGCCATCGCGGGCAGGTACGGGTTGTACAGCTGCCAGTTGGCGAGCCGCCCGGCGGACAGGTAGGGGCTGCCGGTGCGCAGCAGCAGGTGCGCCGACATCGCCACCACGGTCACGTCGGCCGTGGCCGGTGCGCGCAGGGTCAGCCAGGCCGTGGGCGCCAGCAGCGCGACGACCAGCGCCGTGAGCAGCGGCGCCGCGTATCCGCGGGAACGCGTCGCCACGATCGCGGCCAGTGCGTAGCCGATCGTGGCCCACACACCCCAGGCGCCGTCGGCCCCGCCGCCGCTGCAAATCGTGACGCCTCCGGCATATACGGCGAACGCCGCATACCAGATGACCATGCGCCGCCGGTCGAAGCCCAGGCCGTGCTCCGGCCGGATTGCGTACCATCGCATGTGGCCGAGACGCAGCAGGCGGACGACGTGGCCGGCGAGCCCGGAGGCGAGGTCGCGGGGGCCCCGCGGGGCGGCGGCATCCGGCTTCTCGCGTGACGGAGCCTCCGGGCAGCCCGAGAGCGCGCTGTCGCGGCACTTCACGAACACGTCACCGGCTCGAACCTCACTGACAACCTGTTGTCTCTGTAAGGATCTAGCATCCCTCACGCCCGCTTGTCCCCGTCAATCCGCCTGGTCCTTCCTGGCTTGTCCCCCGCGGGCGTGGCGGCCGGGCCCCCGAGTTTGTTGAGGTTCGCCTACCATAACTCGGCTCGGGGTAGGCGCAGTCAGACGGGAGCACGCAGCGTGCACGAAACCAGGCCGCTGGATCTCATGCGGGCGCGGGCGGGCGCCGAGCGGGTGACCAACGTCGAGCTGTTCTTCGACCTGGTCTACGTGTTCGCCGTCACCCAGATCTCCCAGTTCCTGGTCGACCACCGGACGCCGGCCGGCGCCCTGCGCGCGGGGCTGCTGCTGGTCATGGTCTGGCTGGTGTGGGTCTACACGACCTGGGTCACGAACTGGCTCGACCCGGAGCGGATCGCTGTCCGGCTGCTGCTCCTCGGGCTGGCCGTGACCAGCCTGATCATGTCGGTGGCCCTGCCCGCGGCGTTCTCCGCCCGCGGGCTGGCCGTGGGCATCGCGTACGCGGTCATGCAGATCGGGCGCAGCGTGTTCGCCGTGGCGGCGCTGCGGGGCAGGTCGCTGCGGCGCAACTTCGAGCGGATCCTGTCCTGGTGCGTGGCCAGCGGCGCTCTTGCGGTGCTGGGCGGGATCGCCGGCGGCAACGCCCGCGCCGCCTTCTGGCTGGCCGCCGTGGCGGTCGACCTGCTCGGCGGCACCGTCGGCTTCTACACGCCGGGCCTGGGCCGCTCGACCACCAGGGAGTGGACGATCGAGGGCGGGCACTTTGCCGAGCGGTGCCAGGCGTTCATGCTGATCGCACTCGGTGAGTCGATCGTGGCGATCGGCGCCACCCTGACCGGCCTGGCCCGCATCGGCGTCGCCGAGATCGCGGCGTTCGCCGTCGCCCTGGCCGGCAGCATCGGCCTGTGGTGGCTGTACTTCGACCGCAGCGCCGGCGAGGGCGCCCGGATCATCGCCGCTTCGGACGACCCCGGGCGGCTCGGCCGCTCGGCGTACCACTTCATCCACCCCATCATGATCGCCGGGATCATCGTCAGCGCGGCGGCCGATGAGGTGACCCTGGAACATCCGGGCGCGGTCGGCCACGCCGCGACCTCCTGGATGATCCTCGGCGGCGCCGGGCTCTTCCTCGCCGGGCACGCGGCGTTCAAGGCCGTCGTGTGGCGTGCGCCGTCCTGGCCGCGGATCGGGGCCGTTGCCGCCTTGGCCCTGCTCGGGCTCGCCGCGCCGCACATCTCCGCGCTCACCCTCGGCGCGTGCGCCGCCGCCGTCGTGGTAGCGGTCGCCGCGATTGACTACGTGCGGCGCTCCGGAGAAGGTGCCGGAACGGGTAGCACCGGGGCCGCCCAGCCCGACTGACCTACTCGACGTCCTCGAGGATCTTCTGCAGCGACTCGATCTTCTCGCGCAGGTAGTCGAGCTGCACGCCGACGTCGCCGAGCTTGAGGTCGGTGTGCTCCTGCGCGGTGATGGCCAGGTCGGCGAGCCGCCGGTACTCGTCGGCCAGCTGCCGGTACTGCTGGCCGCTGGTCAGCTCCGCCTTTGTCTGGTTCCGGACGATGAGGTACCGGCCGCCGACACCCACCCCGAGCGAAAGC
>Ga0335074_10015682_pt1 | contig 10655 bp, 11 predicted proteins | sample Lox_Sample_23_FD_206715 | JGI IMG/M metagenome (GOLD analysis project Ga0335074, IMG submission 206715) | Soil microbial communities from Loxahatchee National Wildlife Refuge, Florida, United States - Lox_Sample_2.3 | ecosystem: Environmental > Terrestrial > Soil > Wetlands | place: USA...
CGACCTCGCAGCTCACCCAGAACGTCTGGTCGTGCGCGTCACCCTCGGTGCGCTCCACGTCGTAGCGCGGCAGTGGCAGCCCACGCGACTGAAGATACTCCTGCAAACGCGTCTTGGCGTCTTTCAGGGAAGCGGCGGCCGGAAGCTGAGCGATTCTCGGCTCGAGCAGGCCCATGATCGCGCTGCGGGCGCTCTCGAGGCCGCCATCGAGATAGAGCGCGCCGCACACGGCCTCGAACGCATCCGCCAGAATCGATTGGCGGCGGAAGCCCCCCGTTCTCAGCTCTCCCGTCCCGAGCTGCAGCACGTCACCGAGCGCCAGGTCGGCGGCGATCTCCGCCAGGGGCTCGCTGCTTACGATGCGGGCCCGCAGCCGGCTGAGGTCACCCTCATCGGCATGGGGGAACGCCCGGTAAAGATGTTCGCCGACGAGCAGGTTGAGCACCGCATCGCCCAGGAACTCCAGGCGCTCATAGTGGGGGCGAGCGGCACTGCGATGCGTGAGCGCGGCTGCGAACAGCTGCGGGTCGCGGGGTTCGTAGCCCAGCCGCTCGCGGACCCAGTGCTCGGGCCAGCCAGCGCGCACGCCCTCAACCGCCTCCGGTCTGGGAGACCTTGTCGAAATCGACGACCAACGAAAGGTTGGCGAAGAGCGGGGCCACGTCTTCGTATTTGGCCTCGAGTACCCACGCGGTGCCGTCGCGCGTGATTGTGACGTCCTTCACATTCGGGAAGTCGATGCTATCGATCTCGAAGTGCTTCTCCAGGGCTTTGCGAATCGACATGGAATCGTCCGCAGCGCCGCCGAACGCCGAGGCTGTCTCCTCGAGGCTGCGCGCGACGCGCATGTAGTTGAGGTAGACCGGAACCAGGCGAATCCCGGCGTAGACGACGATCGCGACCGGGAGCAGCAGGAAAAGCCAGCCGAGAAAGGTGACGCCGCGCTGCCGGCGGAAGGTCCTGTGTGTACTGGGCCTTGGCATGTGTGAGCTCCGACGAGCTGGAACGAAGCTCGAGCGTACTCCGCAGCGCTCACCGTGCATCGTGCACCCGTCACTGGATACGCATGCCGATCCGCTTCCACATCGGGCCCCCTTTGCGCTTCAGGTCCCAGTTGAACCAGATCCGCGTCGCCTTGCCGATGAGATTCGACTCCGGGACGAACCCCCAGTAGCGCGAGTCGGCGCTATTGTCCCGGTTGTCCCCCATCACGAAATACATCCCCGGCGGGATCATGTGCTCCGGCCAGTCGCCGTGCTCCTCGGGGGAAAGTTCGTTCGAGGCGGGACAAACGTATCCGCGCGAAAGGTCGCGATTGCAGGTGGGCAGGGGCTCGACCGCAATGTCGCCCGTCGCCGGACAAAACATGATCTCGTGCGGGTGGTGATCGAGTGTCTCCTCCAGGAGGTGCATCCCCTCGTAGCAGCCGTCGTCGAAGAGACCCCGGTAGGTGGTCATGACCGGCTTGCCATTGAGGATGATCTGGTCGTTCTGCACCGCAACCCGGTCGCCCGGCAATCCGACGAGGCGTTTGATGTAGTTGACCGAGGGGTCGGGGGGGTAGCGGAAGACGACCACATCGCCGCGGTGCGGTTCGCCGATCCGAACGATCTTCTTGTCGATGACGGGCAGGCGCAGGCCGTAATCGTATTTGTTGACGATGATGAAGTCTCCGTCGAGGAGCGTCGGCATCATCGAGTCCGAGGGAATGCGGAACGGCTCGAACAGGAACGAGCGCAACAGCAGCACGATCAGGACGACGGGGAAGAAGCTGCGCGCGTAATCGACAGTGCCGGGCTCGGAAACGACGCTGGGGTCCTTGCCCGCTTCCCGGGCGAGCGCGACCCGGCGCTTGCGCAGCGCGACCGCATCGATGAGCCACACGATGCCCGTCGCGACCGCGATGATGAACAACACCAGACTGAAATCGAGCGTCTCGGCCGCGAGCAGCCGTACGACCGCGGCAACGACCAGCACCGGCAGTGCGTAGTACGCGAGCGCCATGCCGGGCGGGTCGCGTCCCGGCGCCTCTCCCGAGCGCGCCTGGCGCCGCGGTCGCAGAAACCAATCGTCGACGATGCAGGCGAGCCCCACCGGAATCGCGAGCCAGGAGAGTGCGGTGATCAATGGCATCAGCATGGAAGGTCCTTGTTGTTGTCATCTGCGGCGCGCTCGCCGCCTGCGACCCCGGATCGACTCACGATTTGCGTCCGACCTGCAGCACCGCGAGAAACGCCTCCTGCGGAATCTCGACGTGGCCGAGCTGCTTCATACGCTTCTTGCCCTCTTTCTGCTTCTCGAGGAGCTTGCGCTTGCGCGTCACGTCTCCGCCGTAGCACTTGGCGAGCACGTTCTTGCGCAGCGCCTTGACCGTCGCGCGGGCGATGACGGCGGTGCCGATCGCCGCCTGCACGGCCACCTCGAACATCTGCCGCGGAATGAGCTCCTGCATCTTGTCGACGAGCTCGCGGCCGCGGTGATAGGCGCTCTCGCGGTGCACGATGATCGAGAGCGCATCGACGCGGTCGCCGTTGATGAGCACGTCGAGCTTGACGAGGGGGGCGGCCTCGAAGTGGCTGAATTCATAGTCGAACGACGCGTATCCGCGGCTCACCGACTTCAGCCGGTCGAAGAAGTCGAGCACCACCTCCGCAAGCGGCAGCTGATAGGTGAGCGACACCTGAGTCCCGAGATACTGCATCTTCTTCTGCACGCCGCGCTTGTCGGTGCAGAGCTTGAGCACCGCACCCACGTGGTCCGGAGGAACGAGGATGTTCGCCGTGATGATCGGTTCGCGGATCTCCTCGATCTCGTTGGTCGGCGGCAGTTTGGCGGGGTTGTCGACGTACTCGACCGCCCCATCGGTGCGCGCGACCTCGTAGACGACGGTCGGCGCGCTCGTGACCAGATCGAGGTGGTACTCGCGCTCGAGCCGCTCCTGCACGATGTCCATATGCAGCAGACCGAGGAAGCCACATCGGAAGCCAAATCCCAGCGCCCCGGAGACCTCCGGCTCGTAATGCAGCGCCGAGTCGTTGAGGCGCAGCTTCGCGAGAGCATCGCGGAACGCCTCGTAGTCCTCCGAGTCCACCGGGAAAAGGCCTGCGAAAACGCGCGGCTTGATCTCCCGAAAACCCGGGAGCGGCGCGACGGCGGGGCGGCTCTCGAGCGTGATCGTGTCGCCGACCGGCGCACCGTCGATTTCCTTGATTCCCGCAACGACGAAGCCGACTTCGCCCGCGGCGAGCTCGCGCTCGACGACCGATTTGGGCGTGAAGCGGCCGAGCCGGTCGACGTAGTGGCTGCGGGCCGTCGACATCACGCGGATCTTGTCGCCGGTCGCAAGTCTGCCGTTCATCACGCGCACGAGAGAGACGACGCCGACGTAGTTGTCGAACCAGGAATCAATGATGAGGGCTTGCAGCGGCGCATCGGGATCGCCTTGCGGTGCCGGGATGCGCCGGACCAGCGTCTCGAGCAGCTCCGGCACGCCCTCGCCCGTCTTCGCGCTCACGCGCGCGGCATCGCGCGCCTCGATCCCGATGATCTCCTCGATCTCCTGCGCGACCCGCGCGGGATCCGCGGAAGGCAGATCGATCTTGTTGATAACCGGCACCACCTCGAGCCCTTGCTCGATCGCCGTGTAGCAGTTCGCGACGCTCTGCGCCTCGACGCCCTGCGAGGCATCCACCACGAGCAGCGCGCCGTCGCATGCGGCGAGCGAGCGGGAGACCTCGTATGAGAAGTCGACGTGCCCGGGCGTATCGATCAGATTGAGCTGGTAGCGCTCCCCATCGTGAGCCGTGTAGTGCAGCGTCACGCTTTGCGCCTTGATCGTGATCCCGCGCTCGCGCTCGAGCTCCATCGAGTCGAGCACCTGCTCCTGCATCTCGCGGGCCTCGAGGCCCCCGCAGAGCTGGATGAGCCGGTCCGCCAGAGTCGACTTGCCGTGATCGACGTGTGCAATGATCGAGAAGTTACGTATGAGCCGCATCGAGAATAAGGATTGCCTCGCTCGAAGAGGCGCCTCGAGCAGCCGGTAGAATCCTCCAATTCTATACGGAGTTCAGGCGCAGCGCTTTCCGAGAAGACGCACGAGCTCCGCGGCGTCGAGGCGATGACGACAGACGACCGTGCCATCGAGGAGGAGCACCGGCACGGAGAGGCCGTACTTGCGGTGCAGCTCCGAGTCGCTGTCCACGTCCACCACTTCGATCGGCGGCAGATCGACCGTGGCACGAAGGCGCTCGAGCTCCACGAGCATGTCGTCGCAGAGCTCGCACTCGTGGCGGTGCATGACGACGAGCCGCGCGCCCGGCCAATCCGTGCGCTCAGGCATCACGAGGCCGAGCGTCCATCGGGTCTCAGTGACCTGGTGGGCGCGCCTGCACCGAGCTCGCGATGAAGCGCACCGTGACCGGTGGCACCTCACCGACTGCCGTGACGGGGTGACCGTCGATGACCGTTGCGTAGGCGGACGAGGAGCCGAGCTGGGTGCTTCCCGACAGCGTGTGGTCGGGATGCATGTGAGCTTCGACGAAGACGGACACGGTCGCGATCCCGTCGGTGTAGACAATGTGCTCGACGGGACCGGCGGCGCCGGGGATGGCCTGCTCGGTCCGCACCGTCATGTGGAACCCCGGCGGGAGGCGCAACGCATTCCACGAGTCGATCGCCGCTGCGCTGCCCTGCGCCACGGGCGATTGCCGCAGCGTGATGAACCCTGTCGTCGACATATCGGGTTTGAAGGCCGAGTCCGGTATCGCGCGCGGCGTCACGAGGCTCGCGAAAACGACCTGCTCGATCACTCGTCCGCGCCCATCGCAAAGCTGCGTCTTGAGCGGCATGCCCGAGGCGTCATCGATCCATAGCCGGTAACCGTAGCGATACTGATCTCTCGGGATGACCAAGACGAGCTGCGCGGACCGGCCGATCAGACGGCCGCGACGGCCCAGGTGGATATCGTAGAACCGGCGCGTCGCCGCGCCGAAGCGTGGGAGATTCCCGAGCAGCAGATTCTGCGCAGGCTCCTGCTCGATCAGCACCCTGTGCTCATCGGGCAGATAGCATGCGAGCTCCGAGCCGTTGCGGATGAACTCGCGTCCCGATCCGTCGAGCGAGACCAAACGCTCCATCACTTCGTGGCCCACCACGCGATGGATGATGCGCAGCGTCTCGATCTCGCCGTTCTGGACGTGCGTGAAGACGCCGTCGTAGTTGCGCATCGTGAGCGCCGCGTTCATGCGATCGAGCCACTGCTGGGGCTCGGTCGGGCTGTCGCGGGCCGATCGACTGGCGCGCGCAGCCGATCCGTCTGCGGCTGCAACGGAGCCGATCGCCGCCGCGGCAATCAGGAAGGCGAGCCACGCGAGTCGATCGCTAGTGCGGAGAATCGGCTTGCGACCCATTGGAGCGATCCGACGTGTCTGCGTTCGCGGCCTCATGACCCTGGGCACTCGCCGCACTTGACGCACTCGCACTTGCACCACCGGCGGCATCGGAGCTTCCGCCGCTCGAGGCGAGCGGAGTATCTGCGGCATCATCCGTGAGCGGCTCGTCCGCGACGAGCGCCGTCAGCGCACTGCGTCTCACGAGCGGCATCGAATACTCGCTGTGAGCGACCACGAAATTCGCAAGCTCGATCGGCGGTGCAAACGACGATGCGGGGCCAGCGGGCGGCACGACGAAGCTGTCGGGCGCAGGCGCATTGCGGTGCACGGCGGCTCGCGCCAGACCGGCAGCCGGCGTCACGCCGTGGAGGAGCGGAGGGGCGACCCGCGGCGACGCGGAGCGATTCGCGGTCGCCGCCCCGATGGGACTCTGCTCGATGGGAGCCTGGGCGACGATCGGCGCATCGGGGGAGCCCGCACGCAACCAGAGGATCGCTGAAGCGGCGACTGCGGTCGCAACGGCTGCGCCGGCCGCCACCGGCTGCCACCGGCGGCTGATCGCCGGATGCGCGAGTCTGCGCACCGTGCGGCGCACACCGGAGCCGGCGAGCAACGGCGGCTCCTCGGCCACCATCCGGCTCACGCGGCGCGCGACATCTCCATTCAGGCGCATGCGCGGGCCCCGGGCCTCGGCGCGGGCCGGCCTGAGTTCCCCGGTCGGTGACCCGGTCTGGCGAGCGCTCGCGCGGGTGGCGCCAACGGATGTCGCGGTCTCGCCGCCCCGCTCCATCCGGATGCAGGCGCTGATGGCGGCGTAGCGTCCCCAACGGGCCTTGAGCCCCTCATCGCGCGCGAGCCGTCGCGCGAGCAGCTCGCACTCCGGCTCCGGGAGCTCATCGTCGAACATGGCCGACAGCTGGCTATCGAGCTCCTCGTTGTTCATCCCAGCTCCTCCGCTCGTCCGAGTCCGCCCTCGAACACCTCTCGCAGCCGGCGATCTATCGCCTCGCGCGCTCTGAAGATGCGCGACCGCACGGTGCCGACGGGGCAGCCCATCGCCGCCGCGATCTCCTCATAAGAGAGCCCCTCGAGCTCCCGCAGCACGATCGCGGTGCGCAGATCCTCGGGGAGCGCGTCGATCGCAGAATTGACGGTGCTCCGGATCTCGTCGGTGAGGACGAGGCCTTCGGGAGTCTCGGAGTCTTTCAGGCGGCCCTGCATGTCGTAGGCCTCATCGGTGTTTTGCGAATCGAGATCGAACTCGACCGGGCTGCGGTCCCGCGAAACCACGGCGTTCTTGGCGGTATTGATGGCGATGCGATAGAGCCAGGTGTAGAAGGCGCTCTCGCCGCGGAACTGAGGCAGAGCGCGGTAGGCCTTGATGAATGCCTCCTGGGCGACATCCTCGGCTTCCGCGGGATTGCGTACATAACGCATGACCAGCTTGACTACTTTATGCTGGTACTTCAGCACCAGCGCATCGAACGCCCCCTTGTCCCCGCGCTGTACGCGCCGGACAAGACTCAAATCGCTCGTATCGGCCGGCATGGGCGACCTCATGCCCCCGGAAGCCGCCGGAGGGCCGCCATGCCGCGAGCTGAATAGACCCCAGGCGCCGAAGGAAGTTCAGGCGCGTCAGCCCGCGATTCGGATGTGATGGGTGTCACTGCGGCCTATGAGTCTAACCGGCGGCCTGGGGCTGCGACCAGCGCCGCGACGTGCTCGAGCTCCGGGTCCTCCGGGAAGCTGGGAGCGCTATCGGCGGGACCGAGCAACAGCTCGACCAGGACCGGGTCGGGCAGCTCGAGCAGCCGCTCGAAGGCACCCTGCAGCCCAGGCGCCATGCCCGCCGACCGCTCCCTTGCAAAACGCTCGAGCAGGAGGTCCAGCTCCTTCAGCCCGCGGCGACAACGCCACAGCAGCCGCGGATCGGGCCCGTTCATGCATTGCCGCCGTGCGTGAGCTAATAGCGGCGCGTCACGAGCATCTTCTTGATCTCGGCAATCGCCTTGGCCGGGTTCAGGTCCTTGGGGCACACATCGGTGCAGTTCATGATGGTGTGACACCGATAGAGGCGAAACGGGTCCTCGAGCTGATCGAGCCGCTCGCCGGTTGCCTCATCACGCGTATCGACGATCCAACGGTAGGCCGCGAGCAGCGCGGCGGGGCCGAGGTAGCGTTCGCTATTCCACCAATAGCTCGGACATCCCGTCGAACAGCAGGCGCAGAGAATGCACGCCGCGGGGCGGTCGATGCGCTCCTGCTCGGCCTTCGACTGCAGACGCTCTCGGTCCGGGGGCGCCGGGGTCTCGGACTTGAGCCACGGCTCGATCGAGGCGTATTGGGCGTAGAACCGGCTGAGATCCGGCACGAGATCCTTCACCACCGGCATGTGAGGCAGCGGGTAGATGCTCACATCGCCCTTCAAGCCGGCGAGCGCCGTCGTGCACGCCAGACGGTTGATGCCGTTGATGTTCATCGCACACGAGCCGCAGATGCCCTCGCGGCAGGAGCGCCGGAACGTGAGCGTGGAGTCGATCGCGCCTTTGATCTGGATGAGCGCATCGAGCACCATCTGACCGCACGCCTGCGCCTCGAGCTCGAAGGTATCGATGCGCGGCCCCTCGGAGGCGTCCGGATCGAAGCGGTAGATGCGGAACGTGCGCACGCTGGGCTTGCCTGCGACCGCCGGCGCGGGTCTGCTCGCCGCGGACATCCGGTGCACGCGGCCGCGCGGATTGATGCGGGAGCCCTTCGGCAAAAAGAATTGCGCCATGTTCTCTCCGTCCGCCGCTCAGTAGGTGCGCGCTTTCGGCGCGATCGTCTCCACCTCGCCGGTCAACGTATTCAAATGCACGGGGCGGTAATCAAAGCGCACGCCACCGCCTCCGTCCACCCAGACGAGCGTGTGCTTCAGCCAGCGTGCGTCGTCACGCGCAGGGAAGTCCTCGCGCGCGTGCGCGCCGCGGCTCTCCGTGCGGTTCTCAGCCGAGGCGATCGTTGCCGTCGCCTGCAGCAGCAAGTTGTCGAGCTCGAGTGTCTCGATGAGATCCGTGTTCCAAATGAGGGAGCGGTCCGCGACGCGAACGTCCCCCATCGAGGCGAACGTCCGCGCAAGCCGCGTCCGCCCCTCGCGCAAAGTCTCTCCGGTGCGGAACACCGCCGCATCGTTCTGCATGATGCGTTGCATTTCGAGCCGGACCGCTGCCGTCGGGCGCGAGCCGGTCGCATGCCGGAAGCGATCGAGCCGCTCGAGCGCCGGCTCTGCCGCCTCGACGGGCAGCGCGCGGTGGCTCGCGCCGGGCTTCACGATCTCGGCGCAGCGGCGCGCCGCCGCGCGTCCGAAGACGACGAGATCGAGCAATGAATTCGAGCCGAGCCGGTTCGCGCCGTGCACCGAGACGCAGGCGGCCTCGCCCGCCGCAAACAGTCCCGGCACCACGGCGTCGGAGTTGCCGCCGCGCGGCGCGAGCACTTCCCCGTGAAAGTTGGTGGGAATGCCCCCCATGTTGTAATGCACGGTCGGCAGCACGGGGATCGCCTCGCGCGTCACATCGACGCCCGCGAAGATGCGGGCCGTCTCGGCGATGCCGGGCAGGCGCTCGTGGATCACCTCGCGTCCCAGGTGCTCGAGGTGCAGGTCGATATGATCGTGCTCGGGACCGACGCCGCGGCCTTCGCGGATCTCGATCGTCATCGCGCGACTCACGACATCGCGCGAGGCGAGGTCCTTCGCGTTCGGCGCGTAGCGCTCCATGAAGCGCTCGCCGGAGGCGTTCGTGAGATATCCCCCCTCGCCGCGCGCACCTTCGGTGATCAGACAGCCGGCCGTGTAGATGCCGGTCGGGTGGAACTGCACGAATTCCATGTCCTGAAGCGGCAGCCCCGCCCGCAGCACCATCGCGTTGCCGTCGCCCGTGCAGGAATGCGCCGAAGTGCACGAGAAGTACGCGCGGCCGTAGCCGCCGGTTGCGAGCACCGTCGCATGCGCGCGGAAGCGGTGGAGCGTGCCGTCCGCAAGATCGAGCGCGACGACGCCGCGGCAGACGCCATTCTCCATCAGCAGATCGATCGCGAAATATTCGATGAAGAACGTCGCATCGCGTCGGATCGACTGTTGATAGAGGGTGTGCAGCAGCGCATGTCCGGTGCGGTCCGCCGCCGCGCAGGTCCGATGCGCGACGCCCTTGCCGAAGTGCGTGGTCATGCCGCCGAAGGGTCGTTGATAGATACGGCCCGCATCGGTGCGGGAGAACGGCACCCCGTAGTGCTCGAGCTCGATGACGGCCGCCGGTGCCTCCTTGCACATGAGCTCGATCGCATCCTGATCGCCGAGCCAGTCCGACCCCTTGACGGTGTCATACATGTGCCAGCGCCAGTCGTCCTCGCCCATGTTTCCGAGCGCGGCGCTGATGCCACCCTGCGCGGCCACCGTGTGGCTGCGCGTCGGGAAGAGCTTGGTGATGCACGCCGTCGAGAGCCCCGCCTCGACGAGCCCCAGCGTGGCCCGAAGGCCCGCGCCGCCCGCCCCGACGACCACGACGTCATAGCTGTGGTCGATCAGCGGATAGGCGGCGTTGCGCGCTGACGGGGTCACAGAGCGCCGCCGAACGCGATGCGCAGCACCGCGAGCACGCTCGCGACGCCGATCAGGACATGAATGAAGGAAGAGAGGGCGAGCGCGACGGTCTTCGCCCCGACATCGTGAACATAGTCCTCGATGATGACGCGAGCGCCGATCTCGGAATGCCGGGCTGCGACGGCTGCGAACAGAATCAGCGGGAGCGCCGTCCAGCCGCTTCGTATCCAGCGCACGAGCGTGGCGTAATCGAATCCCGGCAGGGCGAGCATCGAGACGACGAACCAGCAGCCGAGCACGATGAGCGCGACGGACGTGAGACGTTGCGACCACCAGTGCGACACGCCCTCCTTGGCCGATCCATATCCGCGGACCTGTCCGAGCTCCGAACGACGCGTCGTCTCGGTCTCCCCGCCCCTCATGCCGCAAGCCTCGTGAGGGAACTCGCCGCCGCCTGCGGCGGCAGCGGGCCCGTCACGGGCGCCGTCGGGGCGGTGGCCCGCGACATCGCCCACCAGATCAGCAGTCCGCCGAGAACGAGCGAGCAGACAATGACCACCCACGCGCTCGCTTGCGATTGGGCACGCTCGAGCCCTCGCCCGGTGTCCCAGATGAGGTGGCGGATACCGGCCACGAGGTGGTACGCGAACGCGAGGAGCAGCAGGGCGTAGAAGACGAGGAGCGCG
>Ga0335074_10015683_pt1 | contig 10655 bp, 10 predicted proteins | sample Lox_Sample_23_FD_206715 | JGI IMG/M metagenome (GOLD analysis project Ga0335074, IMG submission 206715) | Soil microbial communities from Loxahatchee National Wildlife Refuge, Florida, United States - Lox_Sample_2.3 | ecosystem: Environmental > Terrestrial > Soil > Wetlands | place: USA...
GACCACGTTGCCAGCGCCGGAGCCGTCGTCGACGACGTCACTGCCCACTTCCTCCTCGTCTTTACCCTCGTCCTCCACGTCCTCCACGTCCTCCACGTCCTCCACGTCCACGTCGACGTCGACGTCGACGTCGCCGGCAGCCACTACCACCAGCACGACCACCACAGTCCCGGCTGAGTCCACGGTCACCACGCCGACATCGACCACCGCAACTACCACCGAAAGCCCCACCACCACCGTTACGACCGGGACCTCCCCCAGCCGCTCGGTGACGACCGGGACCTCCCCCAGCCGCTCGGTGACGACGCCAGGCACCGCCAGCACCGTGCCGACTGCAACGACCTCCACTTCCGCGCCTCCGACGAGCCAGGCTACGCTCCCGCCGGCAACGCTCGGGCGCTCCACGACCACGCCATCGAGGTCGGTGGCCACCACGACCACCGCTACGTCGACCTTGCCGCCCTCGTCGGCCAGCTCGACGCCACGTACTGCTGCGACCTCCACGACAACTCCGCCGGTGACGGCGCCATCGGGGCCGACCTCAACCCACGGGACAACAACTCAGGGTAACTCGGCGCAGAACAAGACCCGGACTACGACTGCCTTGCCGGCAGCGACCACGTCTCCGGCAACGACCACAACCACTGCGGCCCTGTCCACGACCACGGCCCGAACGTCGAGCACCACCCAGGCCCGCCACCGCACCACCAGCACCTCAGGGCCCGTGTCGTCACTGCCGGCAACGACGGCGACCACCCAGCTCCCAGTGACGGTTGCGCCGGTCACGACGCGGCCGGCGCCGGCGGTGATGGTGGCGACGCCGGCCTTGTCCGCCCCGGCCAAGGCTGTCGCCGGCCAGCACGTCAACCTTTCAGGTGTTGGGTTCCGCGCTGGTGCCAAGATCAAGATCGTGCTGGCGGCGCCGCGGCCGGTCGTCGTCGGCTCGGTACAGGCCAAGTCGGACGGGACCTTCAAGGCCTCCGTTGTCGTGCCTCGCCATGTCCAGCCCGGGAAAGGCAGGGTGCAAGTTGTGGGCGCTGCGCCCACCGGTCACCTGATGTCCTTGGCTGCGCCTGTGGTCATCTTGTCCGATCACCCCGCGGCTGTCGTCGCTGCCCCCGGACCGAGCGTGGCCGCGCCCGTCCTGCTCACGGTCGCCGTCGTGCTCCCTTTGGTTACCTGGCTGTTACTGGAGCTGCTGGGCTCACGTAGTAGACGCCTCATTCGTCGCCCCGGCCAACGCTAGGTCTGGCTCCTCCGGAGCCCCAACTACGGCGGCAACCCCCAACCGCGCGCGATCATGTTCGTATGGGCGTACGCCAGGACTGCCGCCACTACCTGCGCCGGACAACTCATGGCGGCGAGGTGATGCAGCGCTGCCGGCTCGGGATGGCCGAGGAGGCCGACTTCGCCTGCCCCGACGGTTGCCTGTTCTTTGAGGGCAGGGTCCTGTCGACGGCCGGCTGGGCGACCGAAGGCGAGCAAAACCTCGCCAACACCGCCTGGGGACTGGCTGGTCTGCAACCACCTAAGGGCGCGCCACCCAACCGGACCGGCCGGGGGCGCAAGAAGGGCCGCCGGGACCGCTGAACTGCTGGGACCGCTGAACTGCTGGGACCGCTGAACTGCTGGGACCGCTGAACCGCCTTACCGCTGCCCGGCCGCCCGTTGCTCGTGCTGGCCTATTTGCCCGTCCTGGCCTAGTTGCCGTGGTGGCCCACTTGGCGTGCTCGCCCATTTGCCTGTGCTGGCCCAACTCGCGGGGCGAGTCAAGGGACGGCGTTGGCTCCAGCAGACATGGCATGGTCATGGCGCGCCCGCCGAGGTGCGGGCAAACCGAACGCGCCGTGTACTTCGCCGACGAGGTCAGGCGGGAAAGGAGGGCCCCAAGGCACGCGCACCTGGTACACGGGGACGGAGGCAGCTACATCGGCCATGAAGCGGAACTGGGCGGCCTGCGCCCGTGCCTCCCGCCAGCCGAGCAACCGCGGGTATGACAACAATGCTGTGCATGCTTGCAACGGGGCCAGGCGGGTGACCACTGGTTTATCCGCGGTGCGGTCGGGCAGCGGGACCACGACCGCCTCCAACGGCGCCAGCTCGGTCGCCGACTGGGTGAACTCGACGGCGGTCCGCCCATCACCGGTTTGGCTGCTCCCTGCCTCGCCGTCGAACCAGTCAGCCAGTTCCCGCACGGCTGGCCGCAGGCGCAACTGGCGCGGGCCAAGGTAGCAGCGAGGGCTCGCGCCCGGCGTAAGCCGCAAGACGTCGTCAGTCACCAATATGGCGCCAGAGGCGCACCACAAAGTGGCCATGGTCGACTTACCCATGCCCGAGCGCCCCACGAAAGCCACGACACCGTCGCCGACGTTTACGGCGCTGGCGTGCAACAGGGGCTGAAAAGACATGACAAGTACGAACGACGGTAGGGCACCGGCGGCGAACACGGGCATAAGCGCGTTGCGGCCGCCGCGATCGAGCCGGACCTCGGCTTGGGCCAGGTCAGGGCTGACCACGAAGTCACAGACGCGAGCAAAGCGCAAGATGAAAGAGCCGTCCTCGGAACGTACGAACGCGTACCACTCGTGCTCGGTCAGACGGTACTCGGCGATCAATTCTCCTGGTGGTGCCGCGTCCGGCAACTCGACGTCGTCACCCATGAATATCTCGAGGTCAGGCCGGCCCTCCCCCGCTGCCGGCACGGCACGGCCCGGCAATGGTATGGCTGAGCGGATGCGCAGGCCGTACAACACGACGTCTGAGCTCATGTACAACTAAGAGGGGTCACCGGGCCGTCACGGACCTGCTTTTATGCTGGTCTTCTCGGCCGCTGATCGAGCCTCGCAGTCGACAGCCTGCGGCTCTGCGCGGCTGAGCCAGGCGGCGTGCAGCAACATGCTGGACAAGGCCGATGGGACCTCCGAGAGCCACTCCTGGCGGAGGCGGACAGGGTCCACCAGGTCTGCCATCGGCTCCCGAACCGTCCCACTCCTGAGCGAACTGATGGGTGGCCCGGCCCATAAGCGCGCGGTTGAAGTGCGCCTTGCTTGAACGCTCGAGGACCTCGCGCGGGTGGCCACGAGGCACGGCGATCCTTGACGGCGGGGGCCCACGCAAAGCGTTCGGGCCGGAGGCGGCCGGTGCCGACCGAGCGTCGTCAGCACCTGAAGGGACCGGCTGGGTCGGGCGTGCACCCCTAGCCCTCGACCAGGCCGCCTCCGAGCCAGTCCACCTTGATGCCGAGCGACGTTACCCAGGCCACACCGGCATCGATGCCCTCAGTGGTCCCGTCGAGCTCGCAAATGAGCCACCCGGTGTGCTCTTCGACATTGGCCCGCCGGATGCTGGCAATCACGCCGTAATCAAGCGCCAAACGCGCGATGACCGGCTCGGCGACGAGCTCTTCGGGAAAGGTCAACCGAGCCCGCACGGGTTTGGTTGTCATCGCGCCACCTCCTACCGGGCACTTTGCGGAGCCATCACCGGCCGGCCCCGTCCAGCGTCGGGGGCGGCATTGGCCGGCATGGGGGCAACCATAACGAGCCCGTCGTTGAGGTTGCCAGAGCGCAGACCCTCGAGGTCCAGGGTGACGTAGCGGTAACCGGCGGAACGTACCGCGTGCACGACCTCGTGGCGCCGGGCCAGGGCCAGCTCGAGGTCGTCGACCGGGATCTCGATGCGGGCAAGCTCGCCGTAATGCCGCACCCGCAGAGCGCGAAAACCGAGCCGGCGAAGGCCCTCTTCGGCGCGGCCGACTGCGCCGAGGTTCCCCAGGCTTACGGCAGTGCCGTAAGGGATCCGGGAGGCCAAGCACGCCGCCGCCGGCTTGTCCCACGTGCGCAGGCCGAGCCGTCTCGACGCGTCACGCACGTCAGCCTTGGTAAAGCCCGCATCGACCAGCGGGAATACTGCGCCTCCGGCCATCGCCGCCGACTGCCCAGGGCGGTGGTCGGAGAGGTCATCTACGTTGACCCCGAGCACGACGCGGGCGGCACGGGCGGTGGCGATCGGGACGAGCTGGCCCATCAGCTCGTCCTTGCAGTGCCAGCAGCGGTCCGCGCCGTTGGCCACGTACTCGGGCCGGTCCAGCTCGTGGGTCTTGACCTCCAGGTAATTGAGGCCCCATTCAGCGGCCAGGGCGCGGCAGTCCGCCAGCTCGTCCACGGCCAGGGACGGGGAAACGGCGGTGGCTGCAATGGCCCCTCCGGGACCGAGCACGTCATGTGCCACCCAGGCCAAGAACGACGAATCTGCCCCGCCGCTGAAGGCTACGACGACCCGCTCCAGGCGGGCAAGCACACCGCGCAGGCGGTCCATGTCAGCACGACCGGCGGCCCGGACCGCTGCGCCAGGTCCGGCCCGCGGGGCTCTGCGCTCCTGAGCGTCACCGGAGCTCACAGGCCGAGCCCGCAGAGGCTGAGCGCCTCGTCGATGGGGGCGACGACCCCGCTGTAAAATGGGCCGAAATCGGCGTAGCGAGCCGACGCTTCGTCAAAACGCATCGTGTGCACGCACTCCTTTAGGTCGTCGGGCGTCGTCGCGAACAGGGTGACACCCCACTCGTAGTCATCCAGGCCGGTTGAACCCGTCACGAGCTGGAGCACGCGGCCTGCGAAGCGCCGGCCACTGGCTCCGTGCTCGTGCATCAGCGCGGCGCGCTCGTCGTAGTTCAACCGGTACCAGTTGTCCCCGGCCGCGCGGCGCTTCGACATCGGGTAAAAGCAGATCGCCCGCTTGCCCGCGGGTGGTAGCTGCGGGTGCAGGCGCGCGTCAAGACGGTCGGCTGGCATGCCTCGGGCGTACTCGGACACCTCGGTCAACGATAGGTAGGAACTCGCCAGCTCAAGGCCCGAGCGAGCAAGGGCGCTCTGCGACTGGCGCAAGCCGACCAGGTCGGGACCGATCAGCATGAGCCCGAGGTCGGCCTTGTGCCCCAGTACCGCGAAGCTCACGACCTGTTGGCTCGCCTCGTTTGCAGTCTTGACCGCGGCGAGCACCGCCCCAGGGTCGCTTACCGGTGTGACCTTGGCGAACAGGTGGAGCACACCCCAACCCTCCCTGGGCTTGAGGCTGGCGGGTTCTCGCAGGGCGTCTGTGTCGCTCATCGGAGCAACATGCTAGGGCGGGCCCGCCAGCAAAGCGGTACAACACTGCCCGGGGGCGCAGCGAGAAGCCGGCACAAAAAAAAGGGGAGCCTGCAATGCAGGCCCCCCTTTGGAGCGCTATTTGAGGAGCGGACAGACTTAGAAGTCGTCCATCCCGCCGCCGCCGGCACCAGCGCCGACCGGGGCTTTCTCCTCGGGCTTGTCCACGATGACTGCCTCGGTCGTAAGGAACAGGCCGACGATCGAGGCCGCGTTCTGAAGAGCCGACCGCGTGACCTTGACTGCGTCGATCACGCCGGCCTTGAACAGGTCCTCGTACTGGCCAGTGGCAGCGTTGAGGCCTTCGTTGACGGGGAGGTTGCGCACACGCTCGACGACGACGCCGCCCTCGAGGCCGGCGTTGACGGAGATCTGCTTGAGCGGCTCCTCGACCGCCCGGGCCACGATACGGGCGCCCACGGACTCGTCGCCCTCGAGCTTTTCGGCCTTGTCCAAGATGGCGGCCTGCGCCCGCAGGAGGGCAACGCCACCCCCCGGTACCACGCCCTCCTCGACTGCCGCCTTGGTCGTCGAGACCGCGTCCTCGATGCGGTGCTTCTTTTCTTTGAGCTCGACCTCGGTGGCAGCACCGACCTTGATGATCGCGACACCGCCCGAGAGCTTGGCAAGACGCTCCTGCAGCTTTTCACGGTCGTAGTCGGAATCGGTGTTCTCGATCTCGGCCTTGATCTGGTTGATCCGACCTTTGATGTCGGCATCCTTGCCGGCGCCCTCGACGATGGTCGTCTCGTCCTTGGTGACGACCACCTTGCGGGCCTTTCCGAGCAACTCCAAAGTGGCGTTCTCGAGCTTGAGACCGACCTCTTCGGAGATGACCTGGCCGCCGGTCAAGATGGCCATGTCCTGGAGCATCGCCTTGCGGCGTTCGCCGAAGCCGGGGGCCTTGACGGCGACGGAGCGGAAAGTGCCCCGGATCTTGTTGACGATGAGGGTGGCGAGGGCTTCGCCTTCGACGTCCTCGGCAATGATCACGAGCGGGCGGCTCGCCTGCATGACCTTCTCCAAAAGCGGGAGCAGGTCCCGGACGGCCGAGATCTTGGAACCGAAGAGCAGGATGTAGGGGTCCTCCAGGACCGCCTCCATGCGCTCGGCGTCGGTGACGAAGTGGGCCGACACATAGCCTTTGTCAAAGCGCATGCCCTCTACCAGGTCCAGGTCCATGCCGAAGGTCTGGGACTCCTCAACCGTCACGACCCCGTCCTTGCCCACCTTGTCGATGGCCTCAGAGATGAACTCGCCGATCTCGGGGTCAGCAGCCGAGATACCGGCAACTTGCGCGATCTGGCTCTTGGTCTCGGTCTCGCGGGCCAGGCCTTTCAAGCTCGCTATGGCCGTATCGACGGCAGCGTCGATACCCCGGCGCAGCGACATGGGGTTGGCGCCAGCGGCGACGTTGCGCAGGCCCTCGCGCACCATGGCCCACGCCAGCACGGTGGCAGTAGTCGTCCCGTCCCCGGCGACGTCGTCGGTCTTCTTCGCCACCTCTTTGACCAGCTCGGCCCCAACCTTTTCGTAGGGGTCCTCGAGCTCGATCTCCTTGGCAATGGACACGCCGTCATTGGTGATGGTGGGGGCGCCCCACTTCTTCTCCAGCACCACGTTGCGCCCCTTGGGGCCCAGCGTGACGCGGACGGCGTCCGCAAGCTGGTTCATCCCCTTCTCCAGGGCGCGGCGGGCTTGTTCGTCAAAAGCAATCAGCTTGGGCATTCGGTCTTGCTCCTCCGTTGGCTAACCGGTACTCCGGTCCTCTAGTTAGCACTCACACACGTCGAGTGCTAACAGTACACCCCAATGGAGGGTTCGCGCGCAAGCTCCTCGCTGAACAGCGGCGAGAGCGACGCCCGCTCAACCGCCGGCGACCGCCGGGACCACCGAAATGATGCTTCCAGCTGGCACCGGCGTGCTGAGCCCGTCCAGGAACCGGACGTCTTCTTCGCCCAGGAACACGTTCACGAAGCGGCGCAGGTTGCCGCTCTCATCGAACAGCCGCTCGGCGAGCCCCGGGTGGGCAACGTCAAGCGCCTTGAGCGCATCGCCGACGGTCTCGCCGTCCACCGTGACCTCCCCGGCCCCGCCGACCAACGACCGCAGCTGTGTGGGTATGCGGACTCGGGCACTCATATCGGGCAACCTCCTGGAGCCGCAGCGGTGCGGGGGGTGAGCGTCACTGCCAGTCTGCCACGTGCACAGAGGCTTGAAAGGCCTCCAGGTTGGGCGCCATGGTGACCGTCGGCCCGCACTGGCCGGCGACGGCGTCGAGGGTCTTCAAACCGTTGCCGGTGATGTAGGCGACGACTTTCTCATTGGTCCGGACTACGCCTGACGCGGCCAGCTTGGCCAGCACCGCCACGGTCACCCCTCCTGCCGTCTCGGCAAAGACCCCCTCAGTACGGGCCAGCAGGCGGATGCCGTCGACGATCTCCTCGTCGCTCACCGCGGCCACAGCCCCCCCTGACCGGCGCACCTCGTCCAAGGCGTAGTGGCCGTCGGCGGGGTTACCAATGGCGAGTGACTTGGCGATCCCCGATGGCTTCACGGGCTTGACGAAATCGGCACCCGCGGCGAAGGCATTGGCTACCGGAGCACAGCCGAGCGCCTGGGCGCCGGAGACCCGGACGTGGGGCTCGCCGTCCAGCAGGCCGACCTTGTACAGCTCTCGGAAACCTTTGGCGACCTTGGTGAGCTGGCTGCCCGACGCGACGGGCACGATGACGTGGTCGGGTGCCTGCCAACCGAGCTGCTCGGCGACTTCGTAGGCAAGGGTCTTGGAGCCCTCGGCGTAGTAGCTGCGCACGTTGACATTGACAAATGCCCAGGTCGGGTACTCACTGGCGAGCTCGGCACAGAGCCGGTTGACGTCGTCGTAGTTGCCGGTGAGGGCCACAACTGTGCCGCCGAAGACGGCCGTGGTGACCACCTTGGCGAGCTCCAAATTGGCTGGGATGCAGACAACGGACCGCATGCCCGCCCGCGCGGCGTGCGCCGCCACGGAATTGGCGAGGTTGCCCGTGGACGCGCAAGCGGCCACCTTGAAGCCGAGCTCGCGTGCCCGGGTGAGCGCGACGGACACGACCCTGTCTTTGAAGGAGCCGGTTGGGTTGACGGTGTCGTTCTTGAGCCAGAGGTCCGCGAGGCCAAGCTCGGCCCCAAGCCGGTCTGCGCGCAGCAGCGGAGTGAACCCAGCCCCGAGGTCCACCGCGCCCTCCGCGCTCGCCGGCAGCAGGTCCGCGTACCGCCAGATGGACTTGGGGCCGGCGGCAATACGCTGGCGCGACACGGTCGCCTTGATGGCCTCGTAGTCGTACGCCACTTCGAGCGGTCCGAAACACCACTCGCACACATGCAGTGCCTCGGCTGGGTACGAGCGCGCGCACTCACGACAGCGAAGGCCTTCTACGAAGGGCAACTCTTGCCTCCTCATCGTCTCGGGCATTGGCACCTGGCGGGCCGGGCCCCTGCACGGGTGACCGGTACCACTGGTTGCCGCGGCGTCGACGGGCCCGTCCCTCGGCCGCTCTGGATGATTTCCGCCATTCTACGTGGCGGGTGTGCCATCTGCCACCCGTTATGGCGCCTGCCCGCCATCCCGGCCCACGGGGCGAACCGGTGGCAATACTGCGAGCCGGCCCTCAGGCCGCTTTGGTCATCCAGTTGGCCCGAGGGCGAGCTGGGCTCTTACCACCTCGGTGACGCAGGCTGCGGTGTCGGAGGTGGCACGCGCCAGGCCGAACCGCTCTGACAGAGAGATGAAATCAAGGCCCGGTGCACCGTCGCCCGCCACCACCAGCACGGGGGCCCCGGCACCGCGAGCCATGGCGATCACCCCGCCAGTTGCCTTGCCGGCAAAGCTTTGCTCGTCGAAGTGGCCCTCGCCGGTGACCACCAGGTCCGCCCTGGCAACCCGCTCAGCCAGCCCCAGGCGCTGGGCCACGAACTCGAAACCCGGGACCAGTTCGGCTCCCAGCACCGCTAGGCCGCCCGCCAAGCCGCCCGCTGACCCACTGCCGGCCAAGTCGCGCACGTCCACCCCAAAGCGTTCCAGGTAATGGTCGGCCAACTTCTCGAGCCGCCGCCGGAGTAGCTCCACCTGTGCCGGCGACGCACCCTTTTGCGGAGCGAACACCGTCGCAGCCTCGACGAAAAGGGTCTGGACGTCGCATGCCACCGTTATCTGCACACCTGCCAGTTGCGCCTTGCCACGACGCCCCGGAGGCGCCAACAGATCCACTGTGGACAAGCCGCCGTCTGTGCTGGCCGAGCCTCCAGTGCCGACCACGATGTGGCGAGCCCCGGCCTTGACGGCGGCTAGGACCAGCTGGCCCACACCGGCAGTGCCGGCCGCCAAAGGGTCGTTGCCGGCCCGTCCGCCGGCGAGCACCAAGCCCACCGCCTGCGCCGCCTCGATGATGGCGGTGGTCCCCAATTCCCCATCGTGGTCCTCACCGAGCAGCCACCTGGCACCGACCGGGTGCCCGAGCGGCCCCAGGACCGTCGTGTGACGAAGACTGCCGTAGGTGGCCAGGACATCCACGAAGCCCTCACCGCCGTCGGAGAGCGGCGCCTCGTCGCAGAGCCAGCCTGCGCCTCGCGCTCCCTCGGCGATAGCCGCCGCCGCGTCGGTCGCCGTCAGCGTGCCGCGGAACTTGTCGGGCGCAGCCAGCAACAGCGGAGGCACACGCCAATCATTGGCGCGTCAGGGGAACCCGCGCCGTGATCCCTAGTTGCAGCGCTCGGAGCTGAGGGGGGCCGCCCCGTGGGGCACCAACAGCCCGCGGCGAGCCCGAGAAGCGCCGGCGTGAGGGCGGCGCCCCCGAGCAACACCAGCGGCCCCGCCCAAGAGGTGGCGACGCGCCTGTTCCCACAGCCGTGCCCAAATAGGAGAAAGATCGGGTGACGCGAGCAGCTCTGCTCGGTGGATACGCCCCAACTGCTCCAACGTGTGCGGGTTGGTCATGGGTTAAAGTTGCCCCAGATCGAGGACAGGAGCTGTCCTCGATAGGGAAAGATAATTGGGTTTGTGGAAGGGACTGCCGGCCGCCTCCTGAAGCTCTTGGCGCTCATGCAGAGACGGACCTCGTGGACCGGTCCCGACTTGGCACAACGCCTCGGCGTAGACGTGCGCACGGTGCGCCGCGACGTGGAGCGCTTACGCGAGATCGGCTATGTGGTCGACAGCACGAGCGGCGTCTCGGGCTGCTACCGGCTCGGTTTCGGGACAGAGATGCCACCGCTCCTGCTCGACGAGGACGAAGCCATGGCGGTCGCAGTACTGCTCGGAGTCTCGGCAAGCGTGGCCTTGCCGGGCATCGAGATGGCCACTCTGGCGACGCTGGCCCGGATCGACCGGCTGCTGCCGCCCAAGTTGCAGCGCCAGGTCAAGGCGCTCCGGGCCGCCACCGTAGCGCTCGCCCGTCCTCCCACGCCTATCCCGGTCGCCGAGCTCGCCCCATTGGCTCAGGCATGCGAAGCAAGAGAGCTGGTCACCTTTGG
>Ga0335074_10015686_pt1 | contig 10654 bp, 8 predicted proteins | sample Lox_Sample_23_FD_206715 | JGI IMG/M metagenome (GOLD analysis project Ga0335074, IMG submission 206715) | Soil microbial communities from Loxahatchee National Wildlife Refuge, Florida, United States - Lox_Sample_2.3 | ecosystem: Environmental > Terrestrial > Soil > Wetlands | place: USA: Florida...
AGCGTGCGAGCGATCCCGGCCAAGCTCCTGGTCGACAACCGGATAGTGATCAACAACCACCTCGGCAGGGGACGCGGCGGCAAGGTGTCGTTCACCCACCTCATCGGCTACGCCGTGGTACGGGCGCTGGCGTGGTCCCCGGAGATGAACTACGCGTACGCCGAGGAGGACGGCAAGCCGGTCCTGGTACAGCCCGAGCACGTCAACCTCGGCCTGGCCATCGACGTGCGCAAGAGTGACGGGTCCCGGCAGCTGCTCGTGCCCGCCATCAAGGCCGCCGAGACCATGGACTTCCGCCACTTCTGGATGGCGTACGAGGACGTGATCCGCAAGGCCCGCACCGGCAAGCTCGCGGTCGACGACTTCGCCGGCACGACGATCAGCCTGACCAACCCGGGCACGATCGGCACCGAGCACTCGGTGCCACGGCTGGTGACCGGCCAGGGGTGCATCGTCGGCGTCGGCGCCATGGAGTACCCGGCCGCCTACCAGGGTGCGTCCGAGGAGACCATCGCCCGGCTCGCGATCAGCAAGACGGTCACGCTCACGTCCACCTACGATCACCGGATCATCCAGGGCGCGCAGTCCGGCGACTTCCTGAGGGTGATCAACGCGCTGCTGCTCGGCGAGCACGGCTTCTACGACGACGTGTTCCAGTCGCTCCGGATCCCGTACGAGCCGGTTCGCTGGGTCAAGGACATCCCGGCCGGCCACGAGGACGACCTGTCGAAGGCCGCCAGGGTCCACGAGCTCATCCACGCATACCGGGTCCGCGGCCACCTGATGGCCGACACCGACCCGCTGGAGTACCAGCAGCGCAAGCATCCCGACCTGGACATCAACCAGCACGGGCTGACGCTGTGGGACCTCGAGCGCGACTTCGCCACCGGAGGGTTCGGCGGCAAGCCGCGGATGAAGCTCCGGGAGATCCTGGGCGTGCTGCGGGATTCCTACTGCCGGACCATCGGCATCGAGTACATGCACATCCAGAACCCGGAGGAGCGGGCCTGGATCCAGGCGCGCGTGGAGCGCCCGCACCCCCGGGCGGAGCACGACGACCAGGTGCGGATCCTGTCCCGGCTGAACGTCGCCGAGGCGTTCGAGATGTTCCTGCAGACCAAGTTCGTCGGCCAGCGCCGGTTCTCGCTGGAGGGCGCCGAGGCGCTGATCCCGCTGCTCGACGCCGTGCTCACCGAGGCCGCCCAGGACCGGCTTGACGAGGCCGTGATCGGCATGGCGCACCGGGGCAGGCTCAACGTGCTCGCGAACATCGTGGGCAAGTCGTACGGGCAGATCTTCGCCGAGTTCGAGGGCAACATCGACCCGGCGACCACGCATGGTTCCGGGGATGTGAAGTACCACCTGGGCGCGGAGGGCAGCTACTCCCCCGGCAACGCGACCGCGATCCCGATCTCGCTGGTCGCCAACCCGAGTCACCTGGAGGCGGTCGACCCGGTGCTCGAGGGCGTGGTCCGGGCCAAGCAGGACGTCATCGACATGGGCGAGCCGGGGTTCACCGTGCTGCCGGTCCTGATCCACGGCGACGCGGCGTTCGCCGGCCAGGGCGTGGTGGCCGAGACGCTCGAGCTGTCCCAGCTGCGCGGCTACCGGACCGGCGGCACGGTGCACATCGTGGTGAACAACCAGGTCGGCTTCACCACAGCGCCGGAGTACTCGCGGTCCAGCGTCTACTCGACCGACGTCGCACGCATGATCCAGGCGCCGATCTTCCACGTCAACGGCGACGACCCCGAGGCGGTGGTGCGGGTAGGCAGGCTGGCCTTCGAGTACCGCCAGGAGTTCAAGAAGGACGTCGTCATCGACATGATCTGCTACCGGCGGCGGGGCCACAACGAGGCCGACAACCCCTCGTTCACCCAGCCGCTGATGTACGACCTGATCGACGCCAAGCGGTCGGTGCGCAAGCTCTACACCGAGTCCCTGATCGGGCGCGGCGACATCACGCTGGAGGAGGCGGAGCAGGCGCTCCGCGACTACCAGCAGGAACTCGAGCGCGCGTTCACCGAGACCAGGGACGCGTCCCGGCAGCCCGCCGACCCGGACGCGGTGATGCCGCGCCCGAGTGAATCGCACCCCGCCGACCACGACGCCACACCGACCGCGATCTCCGAGGAGATCATCAAGCGGATCATCGACACCCAGCTCAACCTGCCCGAGGGGTTCTCCCCGCACCCGAGGCTGCAGCCGCAGCTGCACCGGCGCGCGACCATGATCGAGCAGGACGAGATCGACTGGGCCACCGGCGAGCTGCTCGCCTTCGGCAGCGTGCTCATCGACGGCCACACGGTCCGGCTGGTCGGGCAGGACACCAGGCGGGGCACGTTTGGCCAGCGGCACGCGGTCATCGTCGACCGGCATACCGGCGAGGAGTACACGCCGCTGCGCACGTTCAACTCCGCCACGGCGCGGTTCCACACGTACGACTCGCTGCTGTCGGAGTTCGCCGCGGTCGGCTTCGAGTACGGGTACTCCGTCGCCAGGCCCGACGCACTGGTCTGCTGGGAGGCCCAGTTCGGCGACTTCGTCAACGGAGCCCAGACGATCGTGGACGAGTTCATCAGCTCCGGTGAGCAGAAGTGGGGCCAGCGCTCCGGCGTGGTGCTGCTGCTGCCGCACGGCTACGAGGGCCAGGGCCCGGATCACTCCTCGGCCAGGATCGAGCGGTTCCTCTCGCAGTGCGCGCAGGACAACATGACCGTCGCGCTGCCGAGCACCCCGGCGAACTACTTCCACCTGCTGCGCTGGCAGGCTCTGTCCGGCCGGATCAAGCCGCTGATCGTGGCCACGCCGAAGTCGATGCTGCGGCTGAAGGCGGCGACCTCGGCCGTGGCTGACTTCACCCACGGCTCATTCCGGCCGGTGATCGGCGAGCCGGATGACCTCGATGCCGCCGCGGTGCGGCAGGTGCTGCTGTGCTCCGGCAAGATCTACTACGACCTGGCGGAACGCCGCCGGGCCGAGGGCCGCGCCGACGTCGCGATCGCCAGGATCGAGCGGCTCTACCCGCTGCCGGCCGACGAGATCGCGGTGGAGGTGTCACGGTACCCGGCGGCCGAGTCGGTGACCTGGGTGCAGGAGGAACCGGCCAACATGGGCGCCTGGCCCTACGTGGCGATGCGGCTTCCCGGGCTGCTGAACCGGCCGATACAGGTGGTGTCGCTGCCGGCGTCCTCGGCGCCCGCGATCGGCTCGGCCAAGGCCCACGCCGAGGAGCACGCCCGCCTGGTCGAGACCGCGCTGTCCATCACCGGCTGACCGATGTACTTCACCGACCGTGGGCTCGAGGAGCTCGAGGAAAGGCGCGGCGAGGACCGGGTCACTCTCGCCTGGCTGGCCGAGCGGCTGCGCGAGTTCATCGACCTGCACCCGGATGCCGCGTCCCCCATCGACGCCCTGGCCAGCTGGCTCGCGCGGCTCGACGACGACCCGGACGAAATCGACGAGGAAGACGGCGAGCTGGCCGATGTGGGTGACGTGGCAGACCTGGAGGACACCAGCGGGGTGTAGGCGCCGAACCGCGCCCACGCCGCACCGCCGGGATCACTTGCAGACACGATATATCGTATGTATGTAAGAGTTCATGCAACGAAGGGAGGCGGGACGGCGATGCCTCGCTGGACCATCAACTCCCCGCGGACGCTCGATCTGCCGGACATCGCGGCCCTGCGGGTCCGGGTGATCTCGGGATCCGTCGCGGTCCTGGCCAGCCAGGACGCGCCATCGCTGGACGTCGCCAGCGTGAGCGGCCAGCCGCTGCTGGTGACCCACGAGGCCGGGATCCTGACCGTCACCTACGAGGATCTGCAGCCCGGCGGCCTGCGCGGCTGGCTGCGCCCGCAGCGGCACTCGGCCGACGTCACGATCACCGTGCCGGCCGGATGCCCGACGCAAGTCAGCGTTGTCAACGCGAGCACGATCGTGTCCGGAATCTCCGCGAATGTATCCGCCAAAAGCGTCTCCGGAGACATCACCCTAGATGGCGTGATCGGCAGCGTGGACGTCAAGACGGTGTCCGGTAACGTCGAGGCGCGCGGCATCGACGGCGACCTGAAGTTCAACTCGGCATCCGGCGATCTGACGCTGGCCGGCGCCGCGATCGGGCGCCTCACCGCGCGGACCCTGAGCGGCCAGGTGACCGCCGACGTCGACGTTCCCGGCGGCAGCGGGACCAAGGTCAGCACGGTTTCTGGCGACGTATCCGTCCACATCCCGGCGTCGGCGAGCGCCCGGGTGGACCTGAGGTCCACATCCGGCCGCCTGCGCAGCAACTTCGAGCCGCTGAGCCCCGCGCCGCCCCCGGGCCGGGCGGTGCTGTCCGCCACGCTGGGGTCCGGCTCGGCCGAGATCAGCCTGACCAGCATGACCGGCGACGTGACGCTGCTCGCGCGCGCCGCTGGCCCACCGTCAGGCTCGCCAGACGGACAGGAGCGTACCGTTAAGGCCAGTCCGACTTCTGCGCCGACAGGGCAAGGTGAACAGGCGTGAGCCCAGTGTTCAGGCATGGCGGGCTCCGGCTCTACCTCCTCAAGCTGCTCGATGAGGCGCCGCGGCACGGCTACGAGGTGATCCGGCTGCTCCAGGACCGGTTCATGGGCGTCTATGCGCCGTCGCCGGGCACGATCTACCCGCGGCTGGCCAGGCTGGAGGAGGAGGGCCTGGTCACCCACGACGAGGTGGACGGCAAGAAGGTGTACCGGATCACCGACAAGGGCCGGGAAGAGATCAACGCGCGCCTCGACGACCTGGCCGAGCTCGAGGAGGAACTCACCCAGTCGGTGCGCGACATCGCGCGTGAGGTGACCGAGGACGTCAGGGACACGGTCCGCAACCTGCGCGAGGAGCTCACCTGGGCGGCGAGGGACGTGCGCCGGGCCGGCGCGCAGCCGGGCGATCAGCCCGGCGATCAGGCGGCCGAGAGCGCCAGGGACCGGGCCAGGCGGACCAGGGACGAGGTCAGGGAGAGCGCCCGGCGGGCCAGGGACGAGGCGCGGCTCCATCCGCCCGGCTCGGCGGACGCGGCCCGTGAGGCGGCCGGCGCGCAGCACGAGGAGGCCAGGCGGGCCCGGCAGCAGCGGGAAGACGCCCGGCAGGCCGCCCGCGAGGGCCAGGAGCGCGCCCGCAGCGCCCGCAGGGAGTGGGCCGACTGGGCGTCGGCGCAGTGGCCCGGCTGGACCGGCTGGCGGGAGCGGCCCTGGGGGCAGGGCGGCCGCGGCTGGCCCGGCACCCCGGGCCTGGACGTCGGCATGTTCCGCGACCTCGAGCGGCTGGCAGTCGACTTCGGGCGGGAGGTGCGCAAGGCCGCCTGGAACACCGAATCCGTCGGCGAGAACGCGCTCGGTGACCTGCGCTCGATCCTGGAGGAGACGCTCACCAGGATCAAGAACGAGGTGTTCCGGGTGGCTCCCACGGATGACGATGAACAGAGCCCGGAACGCGACGCTCCCTCCGACTCGTGACGACGCCGGCCGGCCCGGCTACACCTCGAGCGTGACCTTTCCGAACAGTTCACCGGAGACCATCGCGGCCAGGCCCTCCCTGGCCTGAGCCAGCGGCAGCGTGCGGTCGATCAGCGGCCGCACGCCGGTCTGCTCGCAGAACTGCACCAGGCGGGCGAGCTCGCCGGCGGTGCCCATCGTCGAGCCGACGACGGACAGCTGCAGGAAGAACACCCGGCTCAGATCGGCCGGCGGCACAGAGCCGCTGGTCGCGCCCGAGATCACGATCCGCCCGCCGGGCTTGAGGGCACGCAGAGAGTGCGCCCAGGTTGCCTCGCCGACCGTTTCCATCACCGCGTCCACCCGCTCCGGCAGCCGGGCCCCGGACGCGAACGCCTGGTCCGCGCCGAGCCTGACGGCGCGGTCCCGCTTTTCCTCACTGCGGCTGGTCACCCAGACCCGGAAGCCCGCCGCCCGGCCGAGCAGGATCAGCGCGGTGGCCACGCCGCCCCCGGCACCCTGCACCAGCACGGTGGCGCCGGGTGAGATCCCGGCCCGGGTAAACAGCATCCGGTAGGCGGTCAGGTACGCCGTCGGCAGGCACGCCGCCTCGGCGAAGGACAGCCCGGCAGGCTTGGGCACGAGGTTGCGCCTGGGCACGGCGACCCGCTCGGCGAACGTCCCGTCGTACCGCTCGGACAGCAGCGACCTGCCCGGATCCATGGTCTCGTCCCCGGCGGGAGCGTCCGAGATCACCGCGTGCACCACGACCTCGTTGCCGTCGGAGTCGAGGCCCGCGGCGTCGCAGCCGAGCACGATCGGCAGCCGGTCCGGCGAGATGCCGACGCCGCGCAGCGTCCACACGTCGTGATGGTTGAGGGCGGCGGCCTTGACCGTGACCGTGGTCCACCCGTCCGGCGGGTCCGGCTCCGCGTGCTCACCGAGTTCCAGGCCGGCCAGCGGGTCTTCGGCGTCGATGCGCGCCGCAGTGACAGCAAACATGATCTGGACCTTAGCGCCGCCTGCAACGCACGCGACGGCGCGGGGTGCACCGATGCGCAAGGGGCGAGCGGTTGTGCGATGGGTGGGTCCCGGGTGGGGCGAAGAGACGAGTCACTCAATCGCGACGCTTCGTGTCGGATATGTGCCTGAATTGCGACAGCGGGGCGGGCGGGGTTGTGCCATACTTTTCCGCGGGCCGCGACACTCCATCCTCCCGCAGCTAAGGACCGAAGTGGATCTCACGTCCTATGCCGAGCTCGCGGTGCGTCTCGTGAATTCTGCCGCAGGCGTTGACAGCGAGACCGACCAACTCGGCACGACCGGAGCTTTCCGCGCGTTCGTGGGCGATTTTCCGCTCCTGCGCGGGCCGTGGACCCACCATGACCTTGATGCCCTGCGGATGCTGCGTACCGAACTCACAGAGGTTTTTGCCGCGGCCGCCCAGCGCGATCACGCAACGGCGGCCGAGCGGCTGAACGTGCTGCTCATGCAGTATCCGATCCGCCCGACGCTGGTGCGCCACGACCGGTCGCGCTGGCACCTGCACCTCGACGAGAGCGGGTCGCTCGCCGACCGGTACGCGGCCGGCGCCATCGCCAGCACGGCGACGGTTGCCGCGCAATGCGGCATGAGTCACCTGGGCGTCTGCAAGGTCGCGGATTGCCGCTGCGTTTTCGTCGACGCCAGCGCCGGCCGGGCCAGCCTTTACTGCGTCAAGCATTCCGCGAGCAAGGGGAATGTGACCGCGTTGCGCACCCCCCGGCGTTCAGCGAACGGCTACTCGGCCGCGGGTTAGCGATCTCCCCAAGCGGCCGATGATCAGGCCGCCGTGTTGCGCGCCGCTCAACAGGTACCCGGTTATTGGCATAATCGCACCGCTTCCTACCGGCCGCGATGCGGGTGTGGCCGTTACCCGCGTTATCAAAAAGATGCCAAGCGGCTTCTTCTCATGCCCGGGGGCGATCATTAGCATGAGCCCTACTCACGGGGCGTATGCCCCACGTATGCGGACCGGAAAGAAGGTTCGGACATGGCTGCAGAAGCCGAAGTTGCCCGTCCACAAGTCGACAGAAACCTGAGGAAACAGGTCGGGTTCATCGGCCTCACCTGGGCTTCCGCGGGGTCGATCATCGGATCCGGCTGGCTGTTCGGCTCGTTCTTCGCCGTGCAGATCGCCGGAACCGCTGCCATCCTCTCCTGGCTCATTGGTGCCGTTGCCTTGATGGTCCTTGCGTTCGTGCACGCGGAACTGGGCGGGATGTTCCCGGTCGCCGGCGGCACGGCACGGTACCCGCACTACGCGTTCGGCTTCGCGTCCGGTGCGTCGTTCGGCTGGTTTGCCTGGTTGCAAGCGGCGGCGGTGGCGCCGGTGGAGGTGCTGGCCGTGCTGAGCTACGGCACCGTGCACATCAGCTGGCTCACCACGACCGACGCGGCCGGCAACCCGGTGCCCAGCTTCCCGCGCGGCTACATCGTCGCGGTCGTGCTGCTGGCCATCTTCATCGGGATCAACTTCTTCGGCGTCCGCTGGCTGGCCAACACCAACAGCGCGGCCACCTGGTGGAAGATCGGCGTCCCGGTGCTGGCCATCATCGCCCTCGGCATCAAGTCCTTCAACAGCTCGAACTTCGGTGCGCAGGGCGGGTTCATGCCGTACGGCATCCACGGCGTGTTCGCGGCCACCGCGGCGGGGGCGGTGATCTTCGCCTTGCTCGGCTTCGAGCAGGCCATCCAGTTCGGCGGCGAGAGCGCGAACCCGCAGAAGGACCTGCCCCGGGCGGTCATCTACTCGATGATCCTCGGCGCGGTGATCTACGTCCTGCTGCAGGTCATGTTCATCGCCGCGCTGCCCAAGGGCTCGCTCAACCACGGCTGGGCCGCGCTGTCGTTCACCAATGACGCCGGGCCGTTCGCCGCGATCGCCAGCCTGGCCGCCCTCGGCTGGCTGGCCACGATCCTGTACATCGACGCGCTGATCTCGCCAGGAGGCACCGGGCTGATCTACACCAGCTCGACCGCGCGCGTCTCCTATGGCCTGTCCAAGAACGGCTACGTCCCGTCCGCGTTCGAGAAGACCAACGGCAAGGGCGTGCCGTGGGTCAGCCTGATCGCCGCGTTCATCGCCTCGCTCATCTTCTTCCTGCCGTTCCCGAGCTGGCAGAACCTGGTCGAGCTGATCACCGCGGCCAGCGTGCTGATGTACGCGGGCGCGCCGCTGGCGTTCGGCGTGTTCCGGCTGCACCACAACGAGCGGCCGCGCGCGTACCGGCTGCCCTGGGGTGGGTTCTGGTCCCCGGTGGCGTTCTTCATCGCCAACACGCTGATCTACTTTGCCGGCTGGACAACGGTGTGGAAGCTGGGCCTCGCCATCCTTATCGGCTGGATCCTTATCGGCGCCACGTTCGTGTTCAGGCTCAACCCGCGCACCCCGGCGATGGGCAAGCTCGACTGGAAGTCGGCGCAGTGGCTGCCGTTCTACCTGATCGGCCTCGGCGTCATCACCTGGCAGGGCACCTACGGCGGCGGCGCCGGCCACCTGCACTTGGGCGTGGACTTCCTCGTCCTGCTCGCCTTCAGCCTGATCATCTACTACTGGGCGCGCGCGGTCGCGCTGCCCAAGGAAGAGACCGAGCGGTACATCGACGCCGCGGCGACCGAGGTCGTTCCCGAGGCACTCCCCGGGCACTGACCCGGTCCGGCCGGGAGCTCACGCTCCCGTCGTGACGGATCGCGGGGCCCCAGTCCTCTCGCGGACTTGGGGCCCCGCTGCATGCCGGTGGCCCGGCTCCGTGCACGCTTCAGCCGCGTCCGCCGCGTCCGCCGCGTCCGCGGCGGCGCAGCGGCCGGTACCGCAGGATGACCCGGCCCTCGATCAGCCCCTCCGGCACCGGGCCGAAGCTCCGGCTGTCGACTGCCCCGGCTCCCGGGTTATCGGACTCCAGCCACCAGCCGTCCGCCTCGGGCCGCGCCGCGCGCTTGACCAGCAGCAGCCCGGGCCTCCCCGGATGCTGCGCGACGACGAGCTGGCCCGGGCGGATCCGCGGCGGGCGCCCCCGCCGCACGCTGCGCTGGACGAGCAGCCAGTCGCCGGGCCACAGCGACGGCTCCATGGACCGTTCCGCCACAGCGACCCGCCACAGCGGCGAGCGCATCCCGCCTCCCTCCCCGGACGCACCGTGGGCAGCCAGCGCCGCTCCCGGAACGCATCGTAGACATCCCAGCCTCCCTGCCGGAATGCCAGGCAGGCCAAGGGGTAGTGTCGGGTCGGGGATACATGATCTGAATGGAGAGAAGGAGATCAATGAGGCTGCTCGCACGTCTTCTCGAGCCCAGGGCCACCGCGCACGCTCACTGTGACCTCCCCTGCGGCGTCTACGACCCCGCTCAGGCGCGGATCGAGGCCGAATCCGTCAAGGCGATCTGCGAGAAGTACCAGCAGAACACCGACCCGGAGTTCCGCGCTCGCGCCATTGACATCAAGGAAGAACGGTCCGAGCTGGTCAAGCACCATCTGTGGGTGCTGTGGACCGACTACTTCAAGCCGCCGCACTTCGAGAAGTACCCGCAGCTGAACCAGCTGTTCAACGAGGCGACCAAGCTCGCGGGCGGCGGTGGCGGCACCAAGGCAAGCTCCGACCCGGCCGTGGCAGACAAGCTGCTCGGCAAGATCGACGAAATCAGCAAGATCTTCTGGGAGACGAAGCAGGGCTGATACCGACGGTATCCACCCAGACGACCAGCGGAGGACCACGCGGGCGAGTGCCCGGCGCGGTCCTCCGCTGCATTGGGGTACCCGGGCCGGCCGCGCGCCGCGTCAGAGTCACGGCCTGCTCGCGGTAAGTTGCATGCAAGAGCCAAGAACCCGCGAGGCGGGCAGACCCAGAAGCCCGCAGTCGCGGGACAGCCGATCAGCCTGCAGTCGCGGGCCGATGCCTGGCGGTGTGGGAGGGCACACGTGAGGGAAGAAACGACCACGTCGGCAGCCAGTACAGCCGTCACGGGGGCGGCCAGCGGACTGGCGGCGGGCGCGGCCGGCGCGACCGATACCGGCCAGCCCGCTACGGGATCGCGAGGAAGGCCAGCCGAGCGCCGCGAGGCACAGGACAAGGTCACTGTGCGGCTGCCAGCGGAGGGGGCGTACCTGTCGGTGCTGCGCACCGCTACCGCCGGGCTGGCCGCGCGCCTTGACTTCACGC
>Ga0335074_10015687_pt1 | contig 10654 bp, 5 predicted proteins | sample Lox_Sample_23_FD_206715 | JGI IMG/M metagenome (GOLD analysis project Ga0335074, IMG submission 206715) | Soil microbial communities from Loxahatchee National Wildlife Refuge, Florida, United States - Lox_Sample_2.3 | ecosystem: Environmental > Terrestrial > Soil > Wetlands | place: USA: Florida...
CCATGCCTATTACTGCTTCTGTACCAAAGAGCAGCTGGAGCAACAGCGCGCACAGGGTGTGGCCGAGGGACGGGTGCCGCGTGACGCCTGCCGCGACCTGGCAAAGGAATCGGCAGAGCGACGCCTGGTAGGTGGCGATGGCGCTGCTATTCGCTTCGCTGTCCCACAGAGTGGGAGTACCACATTCGAGGACGCGGTTTTTGGCCAGCTCGAATTCGCCAATTCCGAGATCGAGGATTTTGTTTTGCTGCGCTCCGATGGCGCGCCGACCTATCACCTCAGCGTGGTGGTCGACGATCTGGAGATGCGCATCAGCCACGTTTTGCGCGGTGCCGATCATCTTTCGAATACGCCCAAGCAGGTCATGATCTATGAAGCGTTGGGCCATCCGCTGCCGGTGTTTGCGCATGTGCCGCTCATCCTGGGTCCAGACAAGACGCGGCTGAGCAAGCGCCACGGCGCGACCAGCGTGATCGCCTACAAAGACGAAGGCATCGTGCCCGAGGCGTTCCGGAATTTCCTGGCGCTGCTGGGCTGGACGCCGCCGGATTCGTCGCAGGAGATCCTGCACGATCGCGAGCTGATCGATCAGTTCGATCTCGGCGGCATTCAGAAGTCGAATGCCATCTTCGATCGCGGCAAGCTGGACTGGTTCAACACGGAATACATTCGCGCCACGCCTGCCGATCTGCTGTTGCCGCTGATTGAAGAAGAATGGAAGAAGACGGACATCGTTCCCTTCCAAACCAGCCGCGAGGCAATGGCCGCGACCGTCGATCTGCTGAAACCGCGCGCTCGCAATCTGAAGGATTTCGCGACCTTGTTTCGCGCCTACTTCAGCGATGAGTTCGAGATCGATCGTGGAGCGGCCGAGAAGTTTTTGAACGACACGAGCGTTCGGGAGATGCTGGTGGAGCTTGCGTCGCGGTATTCGCAGGCAGGGGAATTTTCCGAAGCGAGCGCGGAAAAGTTGCTGCGGGAGTTCGCGGCGGAAAAGAACGTCAAAGCCGGTGCGTTGATCAACGGTGCGCGCGTCGCACTGACCGGACAAGGCGTCGCGCCGAGTTTGTTCGCAGTGATGACAAATCTTGGCCAGTTGCGCACTGTCGAGCGATTAAAGCGGGCCGGGGAGATTGGATAGGACGGCGGTTTTGTGCCGCCGGCTAAAGCCGGCTCAGAGGAAGGCAAGGGGTCTATCGGCACGACTGAAGTCGTGCCCTGACACTTGTCCTCCGAAGTCGGAGGTTGCTTCGAACTCCCGCGAAAAGCAGGTCCCTCGACTCCGCTTCGCTCCGCTCGGGATGACACACAAAGACAGGCACCGCCCCCCGGCACGACCAAGGTCGCGCCCTGACACAAAGCTCTCGAAATGCGCTTTGGGATCAATGGCGCTATCGTCGCGGCTGGGCCCACGTCTCTTCAAAGCAAGGTAATATAACGGTATGTCGCGTGGGGATCCGCTGAGGACAGAGCATTGCCAGAGCTGTGGTTCGGAGATTGAGCAGTACACGCCGTTTTGCTCGCAATGCGGCAGTGCGCTGAAACGCCCGTCTGGCGCGGCTTCCGGGGCGGAGGCTCCGACGATGGCGGTTGTCGCCGCGGCAGAGGCTCCGACTTATCCGCCGCGCCGCCAGTCTCCTCCGCCATCGCGGCCATCGTCGCATCGCTCTCGCGATGAGGGACGTTTCGCGCCGGGCATGCTGATCGCCGAGCGTTATCGCATCATCTCGCTGCTGGGACGCGGCGGGATGGGCGAGGTCTTTCGTGCTGATGATCTCAGCCTGGGCCAACCGGTGGCGCTCAAGTTTCTGCCCGAAGCGATGACCGATGAGTACATGCTGGAGCGCTTCCGCAACGAAGTTCGCATCGCGCGGCGCATCTCGCATCCCAATGTCTGTCGCGTGTACGACATTGGGCAAACCGACAATCAGGTTTTTCTGTCGATGGAGTACGTCGACGGCGAGGATCTGTCTTCGCTGCTGCGGCGCATCGGACGGCTGCCTTCGGATAAAGCGGTCGAGATCGCGCGCAAGATTTGCGCAGGTTTGGCGGCGGCGCACGACAAAGGTGTGCTCCATCGCGACCTGAAGCCTGCGAACATCATGCTGGATGGGCGCGGCGAAGTGCTGGTGATGGACTTCGGCCTGGCCGGAGTTGCGCACGAGATTGAAGACGTGCGCAGCGGCACGCCGGCGTACATGGCGCCCGAGCAGCTTGCGGGCAAAGAGGTCACCGCGCGCAGCGACATCTACGCGCTGGGTCTGGTGCTGTACGAGCTGTTCACCGGCAAGCCGACGTTTCAGGGCAAGACGCGCGAAGAGATTGTTCGCGTGCGTCGCGACAGCGCGATCCATCGGCCGTCTACGATCGTCCGCGATCTGGATCCTTTGGTGGAGGGCGCGATCCTGCGCTGCCTGGAAGAAGATCCCGCGAATCGTCCCGCGTCAGCGTTGATGGTGTCGGCGGCATTGCCCGGAGGTGATCCGCTGGCCGCCGCTCTGGCAGCGGGTGAAACGCCGTCGCCGCAAGTGGTGGCTGCGGCGGGTGAGACGACAGGCTTGCCGGTGCGCACAGTTTTGCTTGCGTTGGCGGGCGCACTTGTTGGACTGATCGCGGTCTTCATGATTGCGTCGCGAACCAGTATTGTCTCCAGAATGGATCTTCCCTATTCGTCGGAGGTGCTGGCGCAACGGGCGCACGATATTGTGCAGCAGCTGGGATACGCGGCGCCAGCGGTCGATGCAGCTTCCGGAATGTCCTACAACCAAGACTATCTGGAGTATCTCGATCATGCCGGCGGTGAGCATCCCAACTGGAACATGGTGCTCAAGCAACGGCCGTCGATCCTTTCGTATTGGCGACGGCAGAGTCCGGATTATCTGGTTGCGACGCAGATCCACAGCAACCTGCTGACTCCGGGTATTGTTCATCGGGACGATCCGCCAGCGGTCTTGTCGGGCATGACATCGGTGACGCTCGATCCGCAAGGTCGCCTCGAACAGTTCTCGGCCATTCCGCCGCAGGTTGACCAATCGCCCGCGCCGGCGCAACCGCAGCCTTGCAATTGGAAGCAGCTGTTCGATCTTGCCGGGCTCGACATCGCGCAGTTTCATTCGACCGCACCGACCTGGAACTCGCTGGGCTCGTCGGATCAACGCGCGGCCTGGACGGGCGTCTGGCCGGGCACATCGCTGCCTTTGCGGGTTGAGGCGGCAAGCTGGCGCGGCAAACCGGTGTTCTTCCGGCTGATCGGCAAGTGGACTGAGCCGGATCGCATGCCGTCCGCCGACAGCACGCAATCCAAGGCGCCGGAGGTTTTGCTGGTCGCGTTTCTGCTTGTGCTGCTGGCGGGAGCGATTTTGCTGGCGCGCCACAATTACGTGAATCAGAAGAGCGACCCACAAGGTGCCCTGCGTCTGGGCCTGCTGATCTTCGCGCTGGAGATGCTGGTGTGGCTGTTCAGCGCGCACTTTGTACCCAGCCTGGGCACCTTCGGCCTCTTCGTTCTGGGAGCCAGCGGCGCGGTGTTTCTGGGCACGCTGTTCTACATCGTCTATCTCGCGATCGAGCCGTTTGTGCGCCGCCACTGGCCACACGCCATCATCTCGTGGTCGCGGCTGATGACCGGGCGTATCCGCGATGTGCTGGTGGCCCGCGATGTTCTCTACGGCGTGATTCTCGGCGTCAGCTGGTCGCTGATCTTCGAGATCGATGGTCTGGCGATGAAGCACATCGGCGCTGAGCCCGACCTGTTTTCGTACGGCTTCCTGCTGGGGCCGCGACAGGTGATGAGCGAAATCGTAACCCACGCCGCGCTTTCCATCCAGGCAACGGTGGTGTTCTTCTTTTTGATGTTTGCGTTTCGCGTGATCCTGCGCAAGCCCTGGTTAGGCGGGCTGGCGTTTGTCGCCTTCTGGACGGTGGTCAAGTCGTATGGCGAACATCATCTCGCACTGATCGTTCCCGCGATCGTCGCGATTTACGGCATCGCTGCCTTCGTCGTGCTGCGCTTTGGATTTGTCGCTCTCGCGGTCGGCATCTTCACCGCCGACCTGATAGGCAGCATCCCCATCACCATCGACTTCTCCAGCTGGTATATCGGCGGCACGCTCTTCGTTCTTTTCCTGATTGTCGCGATGACGATCTGGGCCTGCTACACCGCGCTGGCCGGACAGAAACTCTTTAAGGAAAATCTGTTCGAATAAATTAGAGCCGGAGATCCCTGCCGGTCGCTCAATCGCTTTCCCGGCAGATCGTTTTCCAATCAACCAGCGGAAGTTTCGCGAGGTGACGACTTCCCCGCCGTGACTCGCCGCACTTGCCCAGGTCTCGAACCCCGCGAGACCCTCGGCAAGCTCCGGGCTAACCGAAAACTCCCGCCCAAGCAAAACCGGCTTGGGTGGGCCAGCCGCCCGACTATTTTTATGACCCGAGTCGGCTTAGCGCGGGCTCCCCGGCGAGCGCCGCTGTTGCGCTCGATGGGGTGCAATAAGCCAACGCCGGAAACCTTCCTAGCGCAGCGACCGCAGATAGGCCACCACGGCCTCGGCATCCGCCTTCGTCATGTGAAACTTGGGCATGGGATCGCGCAGTTGCTTGCCATCGATCCACACTGCGGTGGTCAGCAGCGTAACCATTCCGGCGTTGGTCGTGGGCGGCGTCCCGGCCAGCCGCGGCGCGTTGATGGGCCAGTCCGGAGTCGGCTGCGCCGGCAGATACGGCACCGGCGCGCCCGCCAGCCACCGGGTGTGATCCAGCTGACCGTTCGCCAGCCGCGGCGTGTGACAGGTGCCGCACATCGCCACGTCCTCCACAATATATTTGCCGCGAGCCACTTGATCCCCGCCCGCCTGCGCCGGCGCGTCGCTCTTCATATCCTGCGCCGCCGTTCGCTGCCATCCACCGATCACCAGCAGCCCGCACGCCGCCACCGACACACACGCAACCGCATAGCGAAAAAAATTGCCCTTGCGCCCAGCTCCCCACGTTCCCAATGCCATCGACCATCCTCCGCTTTGCCGACCGTTGCTCCGCTCGGCGCACTTTCACAGAAATTCCATAATACATCGTGATATCCCGCCGCCTTGGACTCAGTGTGCGATGTTCCGAGAAAACGGTGGAACGTACGGTCGCTGAATTGGCTCAGACCAGCCGCGCAGCGGCGCCTATATGTTAGCCCGGGGTGTAAGCCCCGGGTGCGTGGGAAATTCGTGAGAGCCGCGGAGCGGCGGCAAGGTTCTCGAACAGACTCTTTAGGCCGGGTGCCCCACCCTAGCCCTCTTTTGGCCAGGGTGGGGATTTTCGTCCGCACCTTCACGCTCCAATCCTGCGGCTCGGACAAAAAACCCTGGCAACCGACAACTGTTAAGGAAACGCCGATCAAGCACATCAGCGGCGGAAGCCGCTCTCGAGAGGCGCATTTTACGGACGGCCTGAGGCCATCCCTTTCGAAATATGACTTAATCAGAGCTTCCTGAACTAGAGGAGGCCGTTCGCACTCGCGCACGAACGGCCTTTGTACTGTGCTCCCAGGGGGACGATTACAGCGAGCGCAGGAAGTTCACCAGGTCTTGCTGTTCTGAGGTCGTGAGGTGGTTGTAGTTGTTGACCACGCCATTCGCCTCCGAACTGGGATACTGGTGATTGGCGTTGCTGGCGTGCGCCTGAATGGCGTGCGCCAGATCGGTATCTGCTTAGCCAAATCGGCTACTCCTTCGCCAGGCTGCGCTGCTGCCAGCGATACTGCTTGGGACTGCACCCGAACTTGGCGGCAAAGGCGCGGGCGAAGCTGGGCGGATGCTGGTATCCCACACTGTAGGATATCTCCTTCACCGGCGTTTCGCTGCTTTGCAAGACGCGAGCAGCCCGCTCCAATCGGCACTCCACCAGGTAGCTGCGCAGGGCGCAGCTCGTCTCCATTTTGAATAAGTGCGACAATCGCGAAACGCTCAGGCTCGCCAGCATAGCGAGGGCCCCAATCGGTTGCGATGGATCGGCGCGGATTGCCTGCAGAACGCGCTCTATCCGCTGGTCGTTCTGCGCCTTGCTCGAATGGAACGGGCGGGCTGGACCCGTAGAAACACCGGCATGCAGTGACATCGATCCTCCTGGTCGACGGTGGCGGCTGGTAGAAAGGAGTTGCGTTTCGCGGCAAAGAAAACCTCTTCCCCGCCTTCGGCTGGCCAGTACATCTTCCATTGCGCCGGGCGCGCCGGATGCTCGACTTTAACCCGCAGCGCGACGATTGGGTCTCGGCATAATCCCTCAGATTTGGTCGGGAGGGTAACTAAGAGGTTCACCGGCGGCCACAGCCGTGATTGCTGACTGCGGGTGCGCCACGCTAGCCTTCTTGTGGCTAGGGTGGGTAAACATCAACCACTGGCCACCGGCCACGTTTTGTGCGAAACTGCCGGTCACGATCCCGGGGGAGATCTTGGCCGCTCAACCAGCACCCATACCATTTCCGGCGCCGGAACCCGACCATCTAAGCAAAGCCACCATTCTCGGCATGATTGCCATGGGCGTCGCCGTCTTGGTTGTCGCCAACGATTTCACTGCGCTCTCGGTTGCACTGCCCGCCATCGAGCACGATCTCCACAGCAAGGTCGCCACCGTGCAGTGGGTCATCAACGGCTATGCCATGGTGTTCGGCGTGCTCATCGTCACCGGTGGCTGCCTCGCCGACATGTTTGGCCGCCGGCGCATCTTCTTCGCCGGCGCGGCCATTTTCGCCGGCTTCTCGCTGATCGGCGGATTCGCCATGAACGCCGCCGTGCTGCTGGCGTGCCGCTTCCTGATGGGTATTGGCGGCGCACTGATGTGGCCGGCGATTCTCGGCATGACCTACGGACTGTTGCCGCGCTCCAAGTGTGGACTCGCCGGCGGTCTCATTCTCGGCGCTGCCGGATTCGGCAATGCCGTCGGTCCGCTGCTTGGCGGCTTGCTCACCGACACCGTCGGATGGCGCTGGATCTTCTTCGTCAATCTGCCGGTAGCTGCCGCTGCCATCCTCATCACCATGCTTGTCGTTCCGCGCGATGCAACCGTGGAAGATTGCGGGCGGCTCGATTATGCCGGCACGGCAGCGCTGACCATCGGCCTGCTGGCCTTGCTCCTGGCTCTCGATTGGGCGCTGGAGCTCGGCTGGACGGCGCCGCTCATTCTTGGTCTCTTCGCGCTGGCCGCTATCGCATTGGTGGGCTTCTTGCTCATCGAGCGCCGCGCCGGCGAAAGCGCTCTGGTTCCCCACAGCGTGATGCAGAACCGCGGATTCCTCGCCGCCGGAATCGCCACTTTGCTGGCCTCGGCCATCTTCTTTGCCGCCCTGCTTTACCTGCCGCAGTTCATGTCGAGGAATCTCGGCTTCACCGCCGTCGGCTCCGGTGCCGGCCTGCTGCCGATGATGGGGACGTTCATGATCACCTCCTTCATCGCCGGCCGACTCTATCAACTGCTCGGTCCTAAACTCATCGTCACCCTCGGTGCGCTCATGCTCGGCGGCGGCATGATTCTGCTCTCCGCAATCTCCGCCGAAACCACCTACGATCAGCTCATCTTCGGGATGGTCGTGCTGGGCATCGGCGTCGGACTGTTCTATTCCTCCGTCACCACCGCGGCCATCACCGCGCTCGATCCATCGCAGGCCAGCCTGGCTGGCGCCATCGTCTACATGTTCCAGGTGGCCGGCGGATCCATCGGTGTGGGATTCAATACCGCAATTGTTGTCTCCGCGTCATCCATGCCGCGCGGCATTCATGTGGCGTTTCTGGTGGATGGTTTGCTCGCGATCGCCAGCGCAGCCGTCGCCATTCTCTTTGTCGGCGGAGCAGTCGACTACGAGCGCCTGCGCGAGCTGCGCCACCACCACCGCGCCCACGCGTGAGGCGAGAGCGTTGTCGGTCGTCGGTTCTCAGTTGTCGGTCGTCGGTCGTCAGTTGTCGCGCACGCTGTCGTCCGCCCAACGCTGCTGTCGGCCCCGGAACGTCATCGTCCGCCCCGGTTGTCATCCCGAGCGGAGCCGAGGGATCTGCGGTTCGCTTGCAGTGGCAGGATGCCGGGTGCCCCACTCATCCGCGGTTTTCGGATGAGTGGGAGCCGCGAGTCGCCGGGTGTCCCATCCTGTCATCCTGAGCGAGCGCAGCGAGTCGAAGGATCTGCTGTCTCCCGGTTTCCTTTGGCTAGGGTGGGGATCTTCGCTGGAGTGGGAATTTGTTGGAAACGGCATAACCACCGCCGCCGGCACGAACCGAGTCTCGCAACGCGAAACAGAACGCCTGAAAAGCCATCACCAATGGTAGCGACGACGAACCGAGTCTCGCAACGCGAGACAGGAAGATCATAGCCCAGCGTGATACGGGGTCCCCGAGCGGTGCCGCTTTTGCACCGCTTGGGGCAGAGCGCTGGGTAGGCATTCCATTTAGACTCCGAGTCCCCCCAGGGACGGTACAAGCCGGCGCCGACTCGGATCGACCTCACGCGTTCGTGACTACGAAAATGAAAAGCCCCACCCGAGCAAACGAAGCTCGGATGGGGCACCCCGTCCGTCGGCAAAGAGAGGCTTGACGTCGGACTCTCGGCAAGTTCTCATACTGAGCAGATGCCGCGCGTTAGACAGAAGAAATCAGCGAAGACAAGGGTTAGTCCTCTCGCCAAAACCGTCACAGAATTCATCCATCTAGTCGAGACCATAAGAGGCCCTTGGGATCAGGAACACCGCGATCCCATCGGCCTATGGTTCAGGGGCATTCGCAAGTCTGACTGGCCGCTCCTTCCGAAGCTTTACCGCCATCTGGATTTTGACGCCGCTGTGGGTGAGGCGGAGGACGACATTCGCGAGGATTTTATTCGTAGGGCCCCCAGCCTCAGCTCCTATCAGCCTAGCAATGCTTGGGAGTGGTACTTTCTAATGCAACACTATGGTGCGCCAACACGCCTGCTGGACTGGACGGAAAACGCGCTGATGGGACTGTATTTTGCAGTAAAGGATAGCGAGAGCTTACAGGACGCTGCAGTGTGGCTGATAGATCCTTGGTGGCTAAACCAACAGGTGACGGGCAAAGCCGAAGTACTGCCTCCAGGCTCTGCCGGCCTCGCTCAGGCGGACACCAAGAGATACCGACCGTGGTTGCCCGATAGATTTGATCCCAAGAAGCACCTCAGAAAAAAACTTCCCATTGCGGTGTTTCCCAATTACTTTGATCGGCGCATCGCAGCACAGAGGTCATGCTTTACCATTCATGGCGTGCTTCGAGACCCGCTAGAAACAATCTTTCCAAGCGCTGACGACCATCTCGCCAAGATTACGATCCCAGCATACACAACCGAAAGCATCAAGGAGGAGCTGGACGAATTCGGTATTGACGAGGTTGCCATCTATCCGGATTTACAGGGCCTCGGCGTAAGCGTGAGCAATGCATTTATAGAGAAGCGCACCTTCTTACCGCATGAGGGTATATGCACCAGGCTTGGCCAGTCACAAATCCACGGCGTTGGAGTATTTGCGATTAAGAAAATCAAGAAGGGCACTAAGCTTTTTCCTGAAGATAGCGACGAGGTGAGATGGACAGACGCGGCTCTTCTCCCCAAACACAAACATCTTCGCCAATTTTATGACGCCTTCGCAGTCGAAAAAGACGGCAAGTACGGTTGCCCCCAGCACTTTAGCAGATTGACAATGTCATGGTATCTGAATGATCCAGCTCCCGGGACAATGCCGAATGTGCGCTGCGACGACAACTTCGAATTCTGGGCACTAAGGGATATCCAGAAGAACGAAGAGCTGACGGTCGATAGCGATACTTACAGTGAACACAACAAGAAGAAGGATTCCCGATTAGTGAAGGCCTCGAAAACCGCCAATGCGCGGAGTTAGCCACTCGGGCTGAACCCCTCGGTCGGGATGACAATGCAAAAATGTGAGCAAAAGGAAACGGCCACCAAGATTTCTCTTGATGGCCGTTATTTATGTCGGCGACGACCTACTCTCCCACACACTTTCGCGTGCAGTACAATCGGCCCGGCGGGGCTTGACTTCCGTGTTCGAGATGGGAACGGGTATTTCCCCCGCGGTAAGATCACCGGCTTCGTTGACGTAGACGACCACCCTATCTCGCGCAGAAGCGGCGCGTGACGGGCACCCCGGTAAACCGGGTCAGTCATCACTCGGTCCCTAAGCGTCGTTCCACGCAGGACCTGATCACGTCGATCTTGTAAAAGAACTTTCTGGCGGCTCGTCGGAACCGCAGATCCCTCGCCGACTAAAGTCCGCTGGGGATGACAACCTAATGGAGCATTCGATCGGCACGACTGAAGTCGTGCCCTGATACAAAGCCCCATTCGCCGCCCTTGGCCTCGGTCTTAACTGACAGGCGACAACTGGCCGCTGGCAACTGATTCCTCACAACTGAATAGCATCAGGACATCTACATTAAGGCTGGAGCTCCGTCGAGCTCCGCACACTGGCTAGTTCTCCAGCGTGCACGGGGTTACTCTATAGCGCACCAGTTTCTGCGCGAAATAGAGGTAACTCGTGTAGCCAAGTAAATTTTATGGTCAAGCCGAACGGGCGATTAGTACTGGTAAGCTTCACGCATTACTGCGCTTTCACATCCAGCCTATCAAACACGTAGTCTTCGTGTGCCCTTCATATCCCTTT
>Ga0335074_10015689_pt1 | contig 10654 bp, 5 predicted proteins | sample Lox_Sample_23_FD_206715 | JGI IMG/M metagenome (GOLD analysis project Ga0335074, IMG submission 206715) | Soil microbial communities from Loxahatchee National Wildlife Refuge, Florida, United States - Lox_Sample_2.3 | ecosystem: Environmental > Terrestrial > Soil > Wetlands | place: USA: Florida...
CTCGGAGCGCGCCCGGTCGTGACGCCGGCTGCGCCGATCGGAACCAGGCACCGGTGCGCGATCTGCCATATCACCTGGGCCGCCCTTGCGCCCGAGCATGACCAGGATGTTGGTGAGAGGTCGCTGGATCGTCTCCGGGCTGATCCCGTGCTCCGCGTTGTACTCCTGCTGAAGCTGGCGGCGCCTGTGGGTTTCGGATATGGCGCGGCGCATCGAGTCTGTCATCTCATCGGCGTACATGATCACCGCGCCATGGACATTGCGCGCCGCCCTACCGATGGTCTGGATCAGCGATGTTTCCGAACGCAGGAAGCCCTCTTTGTCGGCGTCGAGGATTGCAACCAGCGACACCTCGGGTAAGTCGAGGCCCTCACGGAGCAGGTTGATGCCTACGAGCACGTCGAACTCCCCTGCCCGCAGGTCGCTCAGGATCTCTATCCGCTCCAACGTTTCGACATTGGAATGCAGGTAGCGGACTTTGAGCCCCTGCTCCAACAGGTAATCGGTGAGGTCTTCGGCCATCTTCTTGGTGAGCGTGGTCACCAGGACGCGGTCACCAGCCGCGGTGCGCTTGGCGATCTCGGCGATCAGGTCGTCGATCTGGCCTTTGGTCGGGCGCACCACGACCTCGGGGTCGACCAAGCCGGTGGGCCGCACGATCTGCTCGGCCACCTGCGTGGACGCGGTGATCTCGTAAGCCGACGGCGTCGCTGACATGAAGATGCACTGATTTACCCGCTCCATCAGCTCGTCGTAGCGCAACGGCCGGTTGTCGGCGGCCGAGGGTAGCCGGAAGCCGTGCTCGATCAACGTGTCCTTCCGGCTACGGTCACCCTGGTACTGGCCATGCAATTGGGGCACCGCGACATGCGACTCGTCGACCACCAAAAGGTAGTCCTTAGGGAAGAAATCGAGCAGGGTATTGGGCGCCTCGCCCGGTGCTCGTCCGTCGATGTGGCGGCTGTAATTTTCGATACCCGAACAACTGCCCACCTCAGCCAACATCTCCAGGTCGTAGCTCGTGCGCATGCGGAGCCGCTGAGCTTCGAGCAACTTGCCCTCTTTTTCGAAATAGGCGAGGCGCTGCTGAAGCTCCTCCTCGATTGACAAGATGGCCTTGCGCATGCGCTCGTCCCCGGCCACGTAATGAGTCGCGGGGAACATGACTACCTCGTCGAGCTCTCCCAACAGCTCGCCCGTAAGCGGGTCTACCCGGCTGACCCGCTCGACCTCGTCCCCGAACAGCTCGATACGCAGGATGTGCTCCTCGTACGCGGGGTGGACCTCGATGGTGTCCCCCCTCACGCGGAACTTGCCCCGGATGAGATTGGCGTCGTTGCGCTCGTACTGCATGTCCACTAGGCGGCCGAGTATGGAACGCTGGTCGTGCTCGGTGCCCACGGCTAGCGCCAGGATCTTCTTGGAGTACTCTTCGGGCGAGCCCAGACCGTAGATGCAAGAGACCGAGGCCACGACAATGACATCGCGCCGCGTGAGCAACGCCGAGGTCGCCGAATGGCGGAGACGGTCGATCTCGTCGTTGATCGAGCTGTCCTTCTCGATGTAGGTGTCGTTCGAAGGTATGTAGGCCTCAGGCTGGTAGTAGTCGTAATAGCTGACGAAGTACTCGACGCGGTTGTGCGGGAAGACCTCTCGCATCTCGTTGGCGAACTGGGCAGCGAGGGACTTGTTGGGCTCGATGACCAGCGTCGGCCTCTGCACCTTCTCGATCGTCCATGCGATCGTGGCGCTCTTGCCGCTGCCAGTGATGCCGAGGAGGGTCTGGAACCGGTCGCCGCGCTCTACTCCTCTAGCGAGGGCTTCGATAGCTCGGGGCTGGTCACCTGCGGGGGCCCAGTCGGAGACGACCTGGAAAGGAGGCACGCCCACAATGTTACCGAGGCCCTGTGACGGCTTGGCCGGGGGCGCTCCGAGCGACTAGCCAGGCGGCCTGGTCCCGGCAGTACGCCAACCGCCCGTCCGCTCGGTGGCACTCGAAGCTTGCTCGGCGAGAGCGCGCCAGAGGTCATCAACAGCACTGGCTAGTTGCTCGCGGTCGCCGGTATTGGAAATTACCATGTCGGCGGCGGCTCTGCGTTGCTCATCGCCGGGCTGTGCGGCGAGCCGGGCGCGGGCGTCGGCCTCGTCCATCCCCCGCGCAACGACCCGCTTTACTGCTAGCTCCCTCGGGATGTCGACGAGCACCACCAGGTCAAATTGGTACTGCCGCCGCCGGGCGCTGTCGAGCAGCGGGAGTTCGACCACGGCAACGTCGGCTCCGGCGGCCTCGGCTGCGGCCAGACGGCGCGCTACCTCCCGCCTGATCGGCGGGTGTGCCAGCGCCTCCAAGGCAGCCAGCTCTGTCGGGTCGGCGAAGACAATGTGGGCGAGCGCGGCCCGGTCAAGACCTCCATCCGCGGTGGCCACCGGTGGGCCGAAGTGTTGACGAACGGCCTTCTCCAAGCCCGTGCCCGGAGCCATTACGGCTCGCGCCACCTGGTCTGAATCGATGACCACGGCGCCGCGCGCCGCGAGCTCCTGCGCGACGGTTGACTTGCCTGACCCCAAGCTGCCCGACAGCCCCACGACCAGCACTGGCGTAACCTATCGCGCCGGCCGCCCGCCGGTGCTGATGGAGGCGCTAGCCGGTGCCGGCGGGAGCGCCTCGGAAGACATCGCTTGCGCTGCGATGGCCGTCGCCCCGGACGGCGGGGGGCCGCATGCCGTGCCGGCGGGGGGGCCGCATGCCATGCCGGCGGGGGTACCGCATGCCATGCCGGCGGGGGGGCCGCATGCCATGCCGGCGGGGGTACCGCATGCCGTGCCGGACTAGGCTGAGCCCGTGCCGCTAAACCACGAGCAGCTCCAAAAGGCAGCCAAGCGCCACTTGTGGATGCACTTCACACGCATGGCCACCTACGCAGAGCACGATGTCCCTGTGATCGTAAAGGGCGCCGGGCCCTGGGTGTGGGACTCAAATGGGAAGCGTTACCTCGATGGGCTATCGGGGCTTTTTGTCGTCCAGGCCGGTCATGGGCGCCGGGTACTGGCCGAGGCGGCCGCTCGGCAGGCGGAGGAACTCGCCTATTTCCCGCTATGGAGCTATGCCCACCCGGCAGCCATCGAGCTCGCCGAGCGGCTGTCCGATCTCGCCCCGGGCGATATAAACCGGGTGTTTTTCACCACCGGTGGGAGCGAGGCGGTCGAGTCGGCCTGGAAACTGGCCCGCCAGTATTTCAAAGCGACGGGGCAACCTACCCGGACCAAAGCCATCTCACGCCATATTTCCTACCACGGCGTCACGATGGGGGCCCTGTCGATCACGGGCTACCAGGCCATCAAGACACCCTTCGAGCCCCTGGTCCCGAGCACGGCACAGGTGGCCAACACCGATTTTTACCGCGCCCCTGTCCACGGCGACGACCTGGAAGCTTTCGGCCTGTGGGCGGCTGACCAGATCGGCGAGCAGATAGAAGCAGAAGGGCCCGAGACGGTTGCGGCGGTCTTCTTGGAACCAGTGCAGAACTCGGGTGGCTGCCTGACACCGCCGCCGGGTTATTTCGAGCGGGTGAGAGCGATCTGCGACCATTACGGCGTGCTCCTCGTCTCGGACGAGGTGATCTGCGCCTTCGGGCGCCTCGGCCATTACTTTGGAGCCGAGCGCTACGGCTACCAGCCGGACATGATCACCGTCGCCAAGGGCATGACTTCGGGCTACGCGCCGATGGGGGCGCTGCTCGCGAGCGACCGCCTGATCGAGCCGTTCCTGCAGGGTACGGCTTCTTTCGCGCATGGCATCACCTTCGGGGGGCATCCGGTGTCCTCGGCAGTCGCCCTGGCCAACCTGGATCTGTTCGAGGAGGAAGGACTGACGCAGCATGTGCGGGACAACGAAGAGGCGTTCCTCAAGTCATTGCGCACGCTCGAGGATCTGCCGATCGTTGGCGACATCCGCGGCGCCGGCTATTTCTACGGGATCGAGCTGGTGAAGGACAAGGAGACACGCGAGACGTTCGACAGCGACGAGAGCGAGCGGCTCCTGCGCGGGTTCCTGTCCCCGGCCCTGTTCGATGCCGGTCTTGTGTGCCGCACCGACGACCGTGGTGACCCAGTCGTGCAGCTCGCGCCCCCGTTGATCTGTGAGCAGGAGCACTTCGACTATATGGCCAATGTGCTGGGAGAGATCTTGGGGCAGGCGGCGTCACTGCTCTGAGCCTGCCGCCGGCTCGGGCCTTGTCGTGGCGGCATATCGGCGTGAGGGGTGCGGGTGTGACGGGTGCGGGCGTGGTGGGTGCGGGCGGCCGCCCGCCCAGCGCCAGCGGGCCAGTCAGCTGCGTCGGGGGGAATACATCGCCGTGGCCCGGCCGCTCGAGGACAATCGGTTACCACGTTCTCGGTGCAACTGAGGGTTCTGGTCGCACGAACGTTGCGTATAGTGCCAATTTCGCGACCAGTTTCCTGGATCGCGACCAGAACCCGCGCCCAGGCCGCCCCGCGCCCGTGCTGCTCGCCGCCCGCCGTCCCGGGAGCGCCCCGTCCCCGTGCTGTTCGCCGCCCGCCGTCCCCGGGACCGCTTGGGCCAGCTGAGCCCGTGACGGCTCGCGGTCCCCGCTGCGCGCCTGGCCGCCCCACCCCCGGCTACCAGCTAATTTCGGAGCGGTTGGTCGGCCTGGCGGGAACGAGCCGCGCGCGCCTATTCGGCTTCGCTGTCCGCCGGTGTGGCCGCCGCGCCCGGCGATGCGCTCGCCGCCGACCGCACATCAGTGCCTGTCGGTGCTGGTGGCGCCGCCGAGGTTTCGTCCGCGTGGGAGCTGGGCGCGTGCGGCTCGGACGCCTCCGCCGGCTCGGTCAGGGCCGCAGGACCGGTGCCGGGACCTGACGCCGCCGCGGCGTCAGCCTCACCCCCCGGGGTGGCGCCGAGCTCATGCTGCGCCTGCTCGGCCAGGTAGCCCGCCCAGGCCGCTTGGGCTTCGGACTCGGGCTCGAAGGCGGTGTAGCCTGCCGCCCCGATGTAGTTGCCGTGCTCGTCGTAGGCGTGCTCGCCGAAGGCCTCGCGGTACTCGGCCGCGACTTCGCCGCCCTCGGCCGCCTGCTTGATCGACAGGCTGATCCGTCGCCTGGCCAGGTCGATGTCGATGATCTTGACCCACAGCTCCTCGCCGGGGGTTACCACCTGGTCCGGTTGGTCGACATGGTGAACAGCCATCTCCGAGATGTGCACAAGGCCCTCGATGCCGTCCCCGACCTGCACGAACGCCCCGAAGGGCACGAGCTTGGTGACGCGCCCGTAGACGAGCTCGCCTACGCGGTGGGCGTTGGCGAACTCCTGCCAGGGGTCGGCCTGGGTCGCCTTGAGCGAGAGGCTGATGCGCTCCCGGTCGAGGTCAACGTCGAGCACCCGCACCGTGACCTGGTCGCCCACCTGCACGATCTGGCCCGGGTGGTCCACGTGCTTCCAGGACAGCTCCGAAACGTGGATGAGACCGTCCATACCACCGAGGTCGACGAAGGCGCCGAAGTTGACGACCGAGGAAACCACGCCTTTGCGCACCTCGCCCGGCTTCAGGTTGGTGAGGAACTCGTCACGCTGCGAGCGTTGCGCCTCTTCCAGGTACGCCCGGCGGGAGAGCACGACGTTGTTGCGGTTTTTGTCCAACTCGATGATCTTGGCTTCCAGCTCGCGGCCCACATAAGGCTGCAGGTCGCGCACCCGCCGCAGCTCGACCAGGGAGGCGGGCAAGAAGCCACGCAGCCCGATGTCGAGGATGAGGCCGCCCTTGACTACTTCGATCGCCGGCCCGCGCACGGTGCCGTTGCGCTCCTTGACCGCCTCGATCGTGCCCCAGGCCCGCTCGTACTGGGCGCGCTTCTTGGACAGCACGAGCCGACCTTCCTTGTCCTCTTTTTGCAGGACGAGGGCTTCGATCCGGTCGCCGACGGACACGACGTCATGCGGGTCGACGTCGTGGCGGATGGACAGCTCTCGGGCTGGGATCACGCCTTCGGACTTGAAGCCGATGTCGAGCAGGACCTCGTCCTTGTCGACTTTGACCACCGTGCCCGACACGATGTCGCCATCGTCGAACTCGACGATCGTGCCGGCAATGGCATCTTCGAAGGAGGTCCCACCGAGGTCATCGGACACGACCTGGCGAGGGGTATAGGCGCCGGACTCGTCGAACGTGCCCATTTCGGTTTCGCCGACACGGTCGGTGTTGGCTGGGGCCGGGGCCGGCGGGTTGAGGTCGGACATTGTACTCCAGTTACTTCGTTGGAATCGGGGGGTTGTGCAGGCGCGTTAGGCGCGAAGGGCATGCTACACCCTCATTCGACCGCTGCCCTTTCACCCCCGGCCATAGTGCTGGCCTGCACTTTTGTTGCCGAACCGGCCCGGCACGGACGAGGCGGATGGCGGCCCTAATGACGACCGCGCCGCGTGGGCAAGGCGGTGCGACCGGAACCGCTGCTGGCCGCCCTAGCGTTACCAGAAGTGTGAGGGTGACGATCGGGCTGGCATCGGCGGGTGTGCTGGCGTGCCTGGCTGCGGGCCTCGGCGCGTGCGGTGGCAGCGGCCCCACGCAGGCTGGCGATACAGGGACCACTGTGGCCACGGGCTCGACGACCACCGTCCCGGCCAACGTCACCACGACGCCCGTCGTCGCGACAACGGCCTCGTCACCGACGACTCTGCCGGCTGCGGGCGGCCCGGTACCCGCGGGCTTCGACCCCGTGTCTTTTACGGCTATCTCCGACAGTGACTACTGGTTGCTGGGCGACGCGCCCTGCAACAATCCCGTATGCACGTCGATCGTGCGCACGACCGATGGAGGCGCTCATTTCGTCGGCCTCCCCGCTCCCACCGCGCCCCTCGATATCGGCAAGACCACATCGGGGATCAACACATTGCGCTTCGCGGACGCGATGGACGGTTATGCGTACGCCATTGGCGCTGGCGGCGCCTTCTGGGACACCCACGACGGAGGCGGGCAGTGGTCGCAGCCGCCGGCACTGAGCGGCAAGCAGTTGCTCGGCTTCGGTACGGGCGCAGGTTATGCGCTCGCCCTGACCGGCGCGTGCTCTCAGCAGAGCGGTAGCTGCTCAGGGCTGGCCTTGGTGCGCTCACCGGTCACCACCGACCACTGGTCAGCGCTGGGCCTCCCGCTGTCCTCGGCCAGCGGTCCGGTTTCTTTCTCCGTGCGCGGCCCCGACCTGTGGCTGTCTATTGCCGCCCCATCGGACGAGGGCCACCAGTCGCTGCTCGTCAGCAGTTCGTCGGGCTCCAGTTTCACGAGCGTGAGCAGCCCGTGCTTCGCCGGCTTTGGCGGGCAGCTGCAGGCCACTTCGGCTGAAGTCGTTTGGGCCTTGTGCCCGACGGGCATGATGGCGGAGGCGCTCCGTTCCACGGACGGAGGCGCCACCTGGCACAACCTCTCCTCGGGTTCTTCCAGCGCGGCGGCCGAGTTCGAGAACTCGGCGCTGCTCGCCCCGGCCAACGACACAACTGCGCTCCTCGGGCCGGCGTCGCAGGGCAAGCTGCTGCGCACCACCGACGGCGGGGTTACCTGGCAGGACGTCTCGACGCCAGCGACAGGCTACTGGTCCTGGATGGGCTTCACCGATCCGTCGACCGGGTCGGCACTGCTGCAACTATCCAGCGTCCCTGCCGGTTGGCCTTGGCCCAACGGGCCTTTTCCCGAGCAGCTGTGGCGCACCAGCGACGGTGGCTCCACCTGGAGTGGTCCGGTCGCGTTCAGCTGACCCGGACGGGCCACCCAGGTCTGCTCGCTCCCGGGCCTTCTCTTTTCCTCTTTTCCCGCCTTCGGCTGCGAGCACTAATAGCTCGCCCAACCTGGCCGAACGTCATATCAGGGCCATTGAGCTGGCCAGGGACAAAGCACGGAGGCAAGCATGTCGGTTCGGGTCGCCAGGGCGCCACGCGTCGCGCTGGCTGGCGTCGCGGCCGCGAGCCTCCTAATGGGAGGCGTGTTCGTGAACCACACGCTGGGCGGTCCCAAAACTACGGCAGCTCGGCCGGCTGTGCTCGCCAGGGTGGCACCGTCCTGGCACGACGGCTACAACCACTTCATCGTCACCGTCGCCCGGCCGCTGGTCCCGGCGGCCTATCAGGCGCTGGCCGGCCGGCTCGACCGCGGTCAGCTGGCTTCAGGCCGCGGCCAACCGGCCGCCGACCTCACCGCTTTCGCACGTAGGCTCCCGGCCGGCGCTCCACGCCGCTCTGGCCATGAGGAAAGCGCCAGCACCGCGACCCACTCACCCGTGGTCCTGTCGCCCGCCGTGGCCCGGTTGGAGGCGCATTATTCCATGCCTCCAATACCGTGGCAGGCCGTCGCCCCGGACCCCACCGATCCCATCGTCCTGCGACCCGGGCAGCCGGTCTCGGACCTGGTCAAAGCCCTGAAAGGCTTCCCGGCGGGCACCCGGCTGGAGCGCGACAGGGAGGGGAACATCCGGGCGGTACTGCCCATGGGATGGTGCTGGGTGCCGGCCGACGAGCGCGCCGTGCTGTGTCACTCCAAGAAGCCCGGTCACTCCAAGAAGCCCGGTCACTCCAAGAAGCTTGGGCCGCCCGCGCATCGCAAGAGCCAGCCGGCTTCCCCGGGTGGCAGCGGGCTGCCCGCGGGCTGGCTCCCCGATGCCAAGGCGGTCGTGGCTTCGCTCATGAGGCTTCCGGAGGTGCACTCGGCCTCGCCGGTATGGGGGACGAAGTACCAAGTGGCGACCAAGCTGACCGCGACCGAGCTGAGCTCGGTCCCGGGCATTTCGGCGGTGGCGCCCAACCGGCTGCTCACATTTACCGGGATGCCCGCTACCAACGACCCCCAGATCGGCGACGAGTACTACCTGGCCAACGCGGGCCAGTCCATCAACGGCCAGTCTGGGACCACGGGGGCGTCGAGCAACTTCGCCTACGCCTGGGCACGCACCCGGGGTGGCGGAGTGGTGATCGCGGACATCGACACCGGAGTCGACGAAGCGAACACCGATCTTGCCGGCCAGATCCTCCCTGATTCCGAGGATTTCGCCGTCAGCCCGCCTTCAAGCGACGTGCAGGCGAACGGCACCGCCACTGGCTTTTACCACGGCACGACCGTTGACGGGGTAATAGACGCAGCGGCCGGTAACGGCTGGGGCGGGGCGGGAGCGGCGCCCGAGGCCAAGATCTTGGCGCTCAAATGCGGCGACAGCGACAGCCTGAGCGACAGTTGCATTTATGCGGCCGGCATGTACGCACTCTCCAAGGGCGTGAAGATAATCAACATGTCATTTGGTGAGCAGGTGGCATCCGACTCCACGCTCAACAGCCTGGTGAGCGCGGCCCAGACCGACGGTGTGCTGATAACCGCGGCGGCGGGGAACTGGGGCACAGACAACGACACGAGCCCCGTGCTGCCCGCCAACTACTCTTCCACTTATTCCAACGTCATAGCCGTCGGTGCGACTGACAACCAGGACAACCTGGCGTCCTACTCGGACTATGGCCAGACGACGGTTGACCTGATGGCTCCGGGTAGCAACATGTTCACGGACTACCCGAGTTATACCGGCTTCGACAATGCGTACGTCTCTGGCACCTCTTATGCTGCCCCGATGGTCGCCGCTGCCGCCGCCCTGCTGTGGTCAGTGGACCCGAGCCTGAGCTACACAGAAGTTAAATCAGACATCCTCAACACCGTCAACACGACGGTCGACCCTGGCCTTTCCAGCCAATGCGCGACCGGAGGGGTGCTCGACGCGGCGGCAGCGCTGGCTCAGGTGGCGGAGCCGGTCCAGTTCAGCTTCACCGGTTTCGACGAAGTCCAGCCTCAAGTTCCCGGCAGCGTGAGCGTAAGTGTGTCCGCCCAAGCGGGCGTCCTGCCGACGGCGACGCCGCTTGGGTACCACCTCGAAATGCTTTACAACTATTCCGGAACGATGTACGACGTCGTGGGGCAGACGTTGGGCTGGAGCATGGGTTCGAGCGGCGACCAATCGGTGACGACGGCCAGCGACGGCACCGCCTTCATCGCTCCGGCCGGAATAAACAGCACCAATTACACGACGGACCCGCTGGCGCTGACGTTCCCGAGCCCGGGCTTGCCTTCGGGTACATACGCGCTGGTCGTGTACGCGGCTACTGCAGCCGCGCAGGGAACGCCTATCGGTAACCAGCAAGCGGTCTTCTTCAACGTCGGCACCCCCTCGCCCACGCCGCCCCCGAGCACGACCACCACCTCAGGCGCGGCGGCGACAACCACCACCGCAAGCCCGAACTCGACCACCACGGCGAACGTTGGGAGCACCACCACCGTTGTGCCCACGACATCGGGCACGTCCCCGCTGCCGACGATAGGCGGCGGCTCGTCGACTTCCGAACCGGCCACAACCACCACGACGGCTGCCACGACCACCACTGCGACGAGCGAACCAACCGGCACGACCACAACCACCTCGGGCGGCTCGGGGACCACGACGACGACGACCGCCGGTGGGGGTACAACGACGACCGCGGCTGGAGGCGGCACCACGACCACGGTCTCGGGCGGGAGCACAACGACCACGAGCTCGCCCACGACCTCGACTTCGCGCGCCACGACTACGACCGGCGCCACCACCACCACGACGGGAGGGCCGACGACCACTACCACCGCGGCTT
>Ga0335074_10015690_pt1 | contig 10652 bp, 8 predicted proteins | sample Lox_Sample_23_FD_206715 | JGI IMG/M metagenome (GOLD analysis project Ga0335074, IMG submission 206715) | Soil microbial communities from Loxahatchee National Wildlife Refuge, Florida, United States - Lox_Sample_2.3 | ecosystem: Environmental > Terrestrial > Soil > Wetlands | place: USA: Florida...
ACCAGCCTGGCCATGGGTTCCGAGCCGCGATCAAACCTTGAAGAGCTCCTTGCTACGGCAGCTCTCGGCCAGACGCCGGCGTCGGGACTGCTTGGCGCCGCGCAGTCGTTTCAGAAACCGCTCGATGCAAATGGCAGTCTTCAAGCCTTGCCGAACGGGCTGAATGCAAATGGGCTGAACGCTCTCGGTTCGAATGCCAACGGGCCGAACGCGACCAGTCTGGCAGCGATGCAGGCCGGTGGTGCTCCGGGAAGCATGTCTGCGACCGGTAATGGAGTGGGCGCCATGACTGGTACCGGTGCCGCCCAGGCAGGAGCAGGAATTTCTGCTTTCGGATCATCCGCTGTCGGCGGGTTGGCAAGCGTCGAGGGGCTTTCGGCCGATGAAGCGGCCACGCTTGGCATGGTGGTCAGCGATTACACCGTGACACTGGAAGGCGATGTGCGGGCACCCGGCGTCTATCTGGCGGCACCGGGCGCGACGCTTGGTGAAATCGTGGATGCCGCCAACGGTCTGGCACCCGACGCCGATCTGAACGCGGTCGAAATCACTTCCGTGGCGATCGACAATACGGCCGGCCATTCGATCGCCACCCGGAAGCTCTACTCGCTCAGCCCCGAAAAGCTGGCCAGCATCTCGCTGCAGCGTCTGGACGTCGTGCAAATTCCGCACGTTCCGAGCGATCAGGAGCAAGGCGACGTGATGGTCGACGGCGAAGTGATGTTTCCCGGTACCTATCACATCCTCAAGGGCGAGAAGCTGTCGACGCTGCTTGCCCGGTGCGGTGGCCTGACAAAATTGGCCTACCCGCAGGGCGCGGTGTTCCAGCGGCCTTCGGTGGCGCGCCTCCAGCAGACAGCCTATGGGCACGAGGCCGACGATCTCCAGGAGCAATTGATGGCATCGGTGGCGCAGGGTGGCAGTGCTCTGAGTTCCGCAAGCGGCCAGGCGCTGGGGCTTTCTCCGGAAGCGGCGGGATTTGTCGAGGATGTCATCACCCAGCTGCGGACGAAGCCGGCCGACGGCCGCATTTCGATCATCGCAGATCCTACCGTATTGGCGGCAAATCCGCAGGCCGACATCGAACTGCAGCCCGGGGACAGATTGTTCATTCCACGGCGTCCGAGCGAAGTGATGGTGACGGGCGAGGTCCTCAGTCCGGGGAATTACCGCTACACGCCGAAGCTGAACGTCACCGATTACATTGCGATGTCGGGCGGCTACAGCCGATACGCCGACGATGACCATGTTTTCGTCGTTTATCCCGACGGCACGGCCAGAAGCGTCTCCGATGACATCCTGAACTTTTCACCCGTCGGTGTCGCACCGGGAACCATGATCGTGGTGCCGCGCGACCTGAAGCCTCTCGATCTGGGCGCGCTCACGGTGACGGTGGCCAAGGTACTTTCGGACTTTGCTATCTCGGCCGCCTCGGTCGCAGTGTTGTCGCACGAGAACTGATGGGGCGGGGCACGCGCCCTTCGGAGCCAAGACGCATGCCGGATATTCTCGACGACGCACCATCGACATCTTCGGTGAGCCGGATGTTCAGTGTTGCCCAGTTAGGGTCCGATTTTTGCGCCTATTTTCTTCTGCTTGTCTTCCTGATTGTGGTCGGGCTATCGGCCGTTATTGCCTACACGCTGCTGGCGAAACCGTCTTACACCGCGACAGCGATAGTTGGTCCGGCAGACAATTCGGATCAGCCCTTTGGTGACAGCATGGCGGGCGGACTTTCCGGCATTGGCGGAATAGCCAAGCATTTGCATGTCGGCGGCGCGCTGGGGGGAGCGGGGGATGATGAGACGTTCGATGAATATACGTCGCTGCTGACCTCGAACCGTCTCGCCGAGAGGCTCGTGCGCAAGGATCACATCCTGCCGGAATTCTTCCCCGATGCCTGGGATCCCGTGTACGACCGGTGGCGGCCGCGAGACGATTTCGTCAGTCGGAATGTCGATTATCTGAAGGTGCTTCTGCGCAGGCCGTTGAAGCCGGCGCCGGATGTGGAAGATCTGGAGAAGTACTTCAAGAAATACCTCGTGGTCGATCCGTCGCTCGAAACGTCGTTCGCGACGGTGACGTTCCGTTTTCACACCCGCGAAGGCGCCGTTCGGCTGCTTGGGCTCATTCTCCGCGAAGCCGACAATATCATCCGCGAAGACAAGCGCCGCGATGTCGCCGCGCGCATTGCCTATCTCAACACGGCGCTTGTGCATTTGTCGCTCGCCGACCAGAAGCCCGAACTGATCGACATTCTCTCCCAGCAGGAGCAGGAAATGATGATGGTCGAGTCCGATCATCTTTACGCATCGAATATGATCGATACGCCCTATGCGCCGCCGACGCCCACCTCCCCCTCGCCGATCATCGATGGTCTCATGGCTTTGGGTCTCTCCTGCGTTGTCTGGTTCGCTCTTGTGCGAATGCCGCCGGCCGGAACCGGGCTCGCACGCTTCGCCGGCGCATTCGCGCTTGGAAAGCGCCGGTCGCAGGGCGGGGCGTCGCCGCGCTCCGCGCCCAAATTCCGCGACGATCCGCTCGCCGACGCATTGCCGATATCTGCTGTTCTCAACGGCACCGCAAACCCGGACGGCATCAGCCCGCGCGGAGCTTCCGGCAAGGGGCGACTTTGATCCCCGGCATCGCCCAGGGCAGCGGCATGAAATTCCGATCCGTCAGCCTGATCCGGCATCCGGCCAACGATATCCGAAGCCCCGCATGACAGTCTCATCGATCCGGCCGCGTATGAACTCCAGATCTCCGGTAGACGTCGAACCGCAGATATTCTGTTCCAGATATTTCCGCCTGTATTGTTCGAAAGTCATGGCGTCGCCCTTCGTCGAAGGAAACGACCAGACGTAATCCTTTCCTCTGGCGATGAGATGGCTGCCGGCGGATGAAAGAAAGCCGGCCGGATCGCGCAAAATCTCTTCATAGGCCACGACGAGACACCTTTGGGCCACCGATTCCAGATCCCGGAAGGCAGCGTTCTTCACATTCCAGAGGTCGACCACATTAATGGGTTCGCACGCCGCCATGTTGTCGCGCCATGTCGGCGTCCAGTCCTGCCGAATGAACCGGGAGAACGTCTTCGGGACTTCGTCAACCAGGTTGTAGGGCCGACTGGCGAGCGAGTGAAGCCACGCAACCGGGTGCTTCGCGATACATACGAACAAGGTTTGCTTTGCGTGCGGCGCTGAGGCGACAAGATCGCGTGGCGGGATCCCGTGTTTCCATCCGAAATCGGAGTACATCGTCCGCTGACAGTCGAAATCGAGCAACGCGTTGCGGAGTCCGCCGGCCGGTTCTCCCGGCAGGTTCTTTGCCATCGGCCCGACATATTCGTGGATGCGGTTGTAGCTTTGAAGACAGTGCACCGCAAAGTTCCTGCGCAGGAGTTCCGTCACGAAATTCGTACCGGTATTCCTCTCGCCGTACACCTTTGCGTAAACGCAAAGCTGGTCGAACATGACCGTCAATGCTGCCGCTCCCTTAGGGGCTGATATCAGCGACCCGGAAAATTCACCCTTGCCATGTCGCGGCCCCCAATTGCAGGCCGTGGCAGACTCGCAGATTACTTCGGGATTCGGTCATCGGGCCAAAATTATTCCGCAGGCTGCGCGTGGGGCGCTGATGTGCGCGCGCGGAGCCTGGGAAGCATGGCGCGGGCCGGCGCGAGGAATGTTTCCAGCAGGAACCAGCGGAAGCCGCGGCGGGTCTGGCGCACCCGGTGGGGCAGGGCGAGCAGCGCTGGCACCAGTCCAAGAGTAATTCCTTTCGAGAAAGCGAGCCCGAACACGATTGCGGTGGAAAGCTGGATCCACATCATCGCGAACGGATCTCCGATCGTCACGTGCCGGGTCGCGAAATTGATTTCAAGCGCCATCATCATCGGCAGAAGCCCGAGGATCGCGGTGATGGTGGTGAGGAACACGGGGCGCAGGCGCTGCGCGCTGGAGCGGATCACGGCTTCGATTGGGTCCATGCCGGAGTCCAACAGCTTGTGATAGGTGTCGATCAGCACGATGTTATGATTGACCACAATGCCGGCAAGTGCGAGCAAACCGGTGCCGGTCATGATGATCGAAAACGCCTGTCCCATCACCACCATGCCGAGCAGCGAGCCGATCATGGCGAGAATGACGGCAACGAGGATGAGGCTCGCGTGATAGAAGCTGTTGAACATCGCGAGCAGCACCACCGCGATCAGGAAGAACGCCATGAAGGCAGCCTTGATCAAGAAGGCGCCGGATTCCTGTTGGTCTTCGTCCGAACCTTTGAAATTTACCCGCACATCGCGCGCCATTTTCTGTCCGGCGAGCCAGGTCTTGATCTTCGTGACCTCGGCATTGACGTTCACACCCGGCTTTACATTGGCGCGCACGTGATAGACGCGATGGGCGTTGATGCGCTCGATCGTGCTGACCTGCGGCGCGGGCACGACCTGAACAAAGGTGCTGATCGGCACCATGCCCAGAGAAGTTGGAACGCGCACGCCGTCGAGCGCATGGATGCCGCGCTCGGCGCTCGGATAGCGCACGCGGATATCGACGAGCCGAGTGGAATCCGCCGGCCGGTAGCGTCCGACGAAGATGCCGTCGGTGACCAGCTCGACGGCTGCGCCGATCTGTTGCGTGCTGACGCCGAAGCGCTGCGCCACGTCGCGCTTCACCTTGAGATCCCATTCGATGCCCGGCAGCGGCCGCGTGTCCTCGACGTCGCGCAATGTCGTCATGCCATCGAGATGGCGGCGGATCTGGCCGGTTGTCTGCAGCAGCTCCGTGTAATTGTCCGACGACACATCGATCATGATGTCCTTGCCGGTTGCGGGGCCGCTGTCGGGTTTGCGCACTTCGATCTTGAGGCCGGGAATATCGGCGGTGCGCTTGCGAATGTCCTCGAGAATGACGTCGCCGCGGCGCCGTTCGCCATAGGGTTTCAACTCCACCGTGATGCGGCCGATATTGTCCACCGGCGTGTTGAGGCTTGAGGGATTGCCGCCGGAATTCGCGTAGATGTAATCGACGCCTTCGACATTCTCGATGCGCCGCTCGACGCTCATCACCAATGCGCGTTTCTCATAGGCCGACAGATTGCCGCGCGCCGAAACCAGCACGGTCGCTTCGGTGGGATCGGTCTTCACGAAAAATTCGGTGCCGCTGTTGTTCAGGATGAACAGCACGAGCACCGCGGAGGTGGCAGCGAACGCCACCGCGATCATCTTGCCGGGATTGTGGGTGATCCAGTCGGCGATATGCGCATACCAGCCGGTGATACCGGGAATCTCCCGCCAGTCGCCATGTTCGGAGGCCTCGATCGCTTTTTCGTGCTGTTCGTCTCGCTCGGGCGCCTTGCCGAAGAAACCGCCGAGCACCGGCAGGAAGATCAGCGCCACGATCATCGAGCACGACAGCACGATGATCAGCGTCTTGGGAAAATAGCTCATATATTCGCCCGCGATTCCGGGCCAGAGCAGCATAGGCAGGAAAGCGCCGACCATCGTGGCGGTCGAACTCACCACCGGCCAGAACATCCGCGTGGCGGCTTCGGCGAAGGCCTGCTTCGGCGGATGGCCCTCCGTCATTTTTCTGTCGGCATATTCGACCACGATGATCGCGCCGTCGACCAGGATGCCGACTGACAACAGCATCGCGAACATGATCATGAAGTTGAGCGTGAATCCCGCCGCGCCGATGATCAGGAAACTCATCAGGAACGAGGTGGGAATGGCGACACCCACCAGCAGCCCGGATCTGAGGCCAAGCGCGGCCACGACGATGATCATCACCAGCAGGATCGCAAGGATGATGGCATCGGAAAGCGAGCTCAGCTGGTCGCGTATATCCGTCGACTCGTCGCCGACGAAGGAGACATGCACCCCGGGTGGAAAATATTTCTGCGCCGCGGCCAGCATCTGCCGCACGGCAAGATTGTTCGCGATGACATTCGCGCCGACGCGCTTCGTCACGTCGATGGCAATGGCGCGCTTGCCGTTGATGGTGGTGAACGTCGTCGGGTCGTAGAAGGTCGGATGGACCTGCGCGACATCCTTGAGGGTCACGGTCGCATCCGAGGTCGCGCGGATGGGCAGGTTGAGCACGTCTTCGGCATTCTCGATGACGCCCGGCACCTTGACCGCGAAATTGCCGTGGCCGGTGTCGATTACGCCCGCCGCCACCAGCGTGTTGTTGGTGGTGATGGCGTCGAACATCTCCTGCTGGGTGATGCCGTAGGTTTCGAGCTTGGCGGGATCGACATCGATCTCGAGCATTTCATCGCGCGTGCCGGAAAGCTGCGCGTCAAGAACCGTGGGGATCGTCTTGAGCTGGTCGGAAAGATCGCGCGCCAGGTGATAAAGCGCGCGCTCGGGCACGTCGCCCGACAGCGCGACGGAGATCACCGGAAACAGGCTGGTGCTGATTTCCTCGACAGTCGGCTGCTGCACGTCCGGCGGCAATTCGGCGCGCGCCGTATCCACCTGTGCGCGCACATCGGCGAGCGCGCGATCCTTGTTGAAGGAGACGTCGAATTCCATGATGACCACCGCCGCACCTTCATAGGCGCGCGCCGTCATCTCCTTCAGGCCCTGGATCGAGCGGAGATAATTCTCCATCGGCTTGACGAGGAGCCGCTCGCTGTCTTCGGGGCTGATGCCAGGGTAATAGACTTCCACCACGATATACGGGATCGGGATGTCGGGATCGGATTCCTTCGGGATCTGGATGAAGGCGATCACGCCGGCGATGATGGTGACGATAAGCGCGGCGATGACGAGGCGCGTGTTCCTGACCGCCCAGGAGATGATTCCGGTCACGCGCCCGCTCCGGTGACGACGGCCTTCACCCGCGAACCTTCGCTCACGAATTCCTGGCCGACGGTGATGACCTCGGCATTGTCCGGTAATCCCGTGACCCACATGCCGTCGGGATTGTCGGAGACGATCTGAACTGGCTTGAAGCGGACGATGCCATTTTCAACCGTGCGCACGCCCACCACGCCGCCATCGCTCAAGACCAATATCCCCGGCGAAATCTTCGTCGCCACGACATTGCGCACGGGAATGCGGATATCCGCGCTCACCCCGTCTCGCAGCTTTCCATCCGGATTGGGGAGTTCCACTTCAAGCCGGAAGGTGCGCGTGGCCGTGTCGGCGCTATTGGCGACGAAGCGCACATGACCCTGCACGGTTTCGCCGGTCACCAGCGTGGCACTCGCCGGATCGCCCGCTTTGATGCTGCTTACGTCATGCTCAGACACCATGCCGATGGCGAGAAACGGCTCCGGCGCGATGAGGAGCGCACATTTGTCGCCATTATGCATGAGATCGCCGACATTCACGTATCGGTCGTCAATCAGGCCATCGAACGGCGCGCGGATCGCGGTATGCGCGAGATCAAGCTCGCTCGTCTGCTCGCTCGCGCGCGCCGTCTCGAGCGCTGTCGCCGATTCGGCGAGCAGCGTCCGCGCCAGATAGCCGTCTTTCTCCAGCGCGAGATTGGCCCTGTATTTCTGCTCCGTCTCGGCGACCTGCGCGCGCGCCTGATCTACCTTGGCGGCCCGGTCATTGACCTTGAGCTCGCACAGCACTTGGCCGGCCTTGACGAAATCGCCCTTCTCGAAATGCAGCGCCTGCACCACGCCGTCCACTTCGGCTTTGACGTCGACCGAATGAAGCGCTTCCGTCCGGCCGCGCACGGTGACCGATGCGTCCCGGTGCTCCGTCACGAGGCGCTGGACCTGGACGCTGGGCAGATCGGGCGTCCGGGGATTCGCTGTATCGGCATGCCGCGCGGCACCGCCCGCAACCACGCCGGAGCCGATCCATAACCCGACAAGGATCAGGATCGTGGTCGCGGCGCGATAGCGCGGCTTCATGCGCCGCCAGAAGCCCGGCTCGATCCGCTGCCATGCGCGGCCGATTGCGGCAACCAGGTTGGAAATCATGCCATCGCTCCTGTTCCGCGGCCTGCCTGGCGGACAGGAACATTGTGCCACCAGTTCCGCTGACGGAGAGTTACGGCACGCCCCTCCATTGAACTAGTGATATAGTTAGCTATAACACTGATGTCAATATCTCTCGTCCCCCAATGCCCGGCGGGGGCAGGGCCGTTGCATATGAATTCGTGCTCCTGCCCGAGGTTATTGGCACGCGAAGGCGCGCAATTTTCTTCCTGGCGGCTTGGCGCCTTGGCGGTTTCACTCTGCGGCTCCGCGCCTCCGCGTGCATATGCGATGGCCCTGCAAGCACGGGGGAGACGATGGAAATCTATCCGTTCGCCTTGATGCGCAGATGCCCTGAACGCTGCGCAGAGCGGAGGAAAATCGCCGCCGCGCCTCAAACGACCACTGCGCGCGGCCAGCCCGAAGGAAAAGGAAATTGTGCGAACGTCCATCTGTCGCGCCCCGAAACGCGGCCCTGCGAGTTCGACCTGTCAATCATATCAGTCCGGCATCGGCGACTTGCAATGCCGCGCCCTTGCTTGCGGGCGAACCAAGCCCGCAAACCAGGCCCTGCTACAACGCAGGACCTTAAACTAGTCCAAAAATCCGGCGCGTTTCAGAGCGCCTCTATACGATCGACTTCGACGCCCTTCATGCCCTGCCGCGTCGAGAAGCGGATGCGCTGTTCGGGCGCAAGAACGCTGAGTCCCGAGCGCCGCAGCGCGCTCGCATGGATATAAATGTCGGCGCCCCCATTTTCCGGCATGACAAATCCGAAGCCCTTTTGCTCGTTGAAGAATTTGACCTTGCCTTCGATCATCGGTCCGGATGGGCCGCCATGATCGCGTTCGCGATGCGAGGAAAAACGGTCGCCGCCATGAAAGCGGTCTCCGCCTCCGAATCGGTCTCCACCGCCGAACCGGTCGCCACCCCCGAAGCGGTCGCCGCCGCCGAAACGCCCGCCGCCGCCCCCGCCCGGACGCGGACCGCGCGGGCCACCGCCGCCGCCGCTATGCTGCTGCGGCTCGGCCGTGCTGGTATCGATGCTGTGGACGGCAACCACCTGCAGCCCGCGCGGGGAATCCTGAAGGTCACAGACGACCGTCGCGCCCGGAGGCGCGTTGGGCGATCCGATCTCCGCCAGCGCCGAAGCATGGCAGAACGCATCGCTGCCGTTTTCCAGCGTGATGAAGCCGTAACCCTTGGTGGTGTTGAACCATTTGATCGTGCCCTTGACGGACGCCATCGCCAGGGACCGCGAACCGCTGCTTTCGAAATGTGCCATGAGACTGCCGCTATGACTCTGCCGGACATCAAGGTACGCGCCGTGCACGACCGGCCACGGGTGCGGCGCCCAATGGCCCCATAATGCCCAAATTTTGCGCGCGACCGCAACGGGGAAGGCGCGCGAAACTTGCTCCACGCAGAGCGGCCGTCAGCGGCTCCAGGTCGTCGCGATGAAGTCCGGATCTTCCTGCCGGTTCCGCTCCGAACAGAGGAAATCGTAATAGCCGCAGCGGCCGCCGGGATAGGTCCGGCAGGTGCCGGGTCGCGCCGCATAGATGGTGCAGCGCCGCGCCTCGGTGTCGAAGAACCGGCAGACTTTGCCGAAGATTTCGTCCTTCTTGCGGCGCATGGCGTATTTCTCGCCGTCGCGCTCCACCGTGAACTTCCGGCGCGCGTCCTGGAAGCCAAGCCCGAAATGCTTCGCCAGCCGTTCGACGTCGCGCTTGGTCAGCGGGATGAGTTCGTAGGAGCAGCAATAGCCCGGGCACTTCGCGCAATTGAACATGCAAATCCTGTCCGGCCGGGTTCCACGACTGCGCTTACCATAACGCCCGGCCGCGCGATATGCGCGGCTGGATGCCAGTGCAGCAAAGCAGGTTGCGGTGTGTCGATGGCGGCACCGGGCCGATGTATCCTGACGTTCGTTCCTAAGGGGAGCCTTCTCATGATCGTGTCCCGAGGCAATCCGTTGCCCGGGCCCCCGTCGCAGGGCGGCGGGCCTTGTCGTGGTCGGATTGTCGGTCGCCTGCACTGTGTCCGGTGGGCAAGCGGCGGCGAAAATTCCTCCGGCCAGACGCAGAATATGTCTGTTCGGGTGGCGTCTGTGCGTCCACGGCTACGGATCCCGTGCTCAATGTCGGCGATCTGGAATCGCTGCTCGCCTCCGGTAAGGTCGAGGTGAGTACCACGGGTTCGGACGCTGTGCAGGCCGGGAGTATCAAAGTGTCGGCCAATCTGGCCTGGTCCAACATAAGCGCCCTTACGCTGGATGCGTATCGGTCGATCGCATTCGATGCGGCCGTCTTGGTGACAGGCCAGGGCGGTGTCACCCTGACGACCAATGACGGTGGTAGCGGGGAAACGCTTAGCCCGCATTTCTCAAACGATACCGGTTTCTGATGGGTTTTGGGCGGGATTTTGGTGCGCGCTGACGGAAGTGGGGCATGGTGGGAGAGCTTTGGCACGATAAGTTCGTCGCCCGCGTGTCTTCGGATGGGCACGATGGCAAAATTGGCAGAAGCAGGCGCGCGGATACCTGCGCCGGCCGAGGCGCATGGTGGAAGTGGTGATGCGCCGGCGGCTATCCCGAGCCGAACGCCTGTCTGAGAGAGAGATGCGCCATGGCGAACTCGGCCTGATTGGGGCAGCCCGAGGCGATGGCGAAGTGGATGCGGCGTACACTGATCTTTACCTGGGCGCCG